>Ga0302266_10000479_pt1 | contig 40324 bp, 36 predicted proteins | sample III_Bog_E1_2_FD_194559 | JGI IMG/M metagenome (GOLD analysis project Ga0302266, IMG submission 194559) | Peat permafrost microbial communities from Stordalen Mire near Abisko, Sweden - III_Bog_E1_2 | ecosystem: Environmental > Terrestrial > Soil > Wetlands > Peat | place: Sweden: Abisko...
CGGGAGAGAGAATTTCGATGGCGATGAGCGGAGGTTGGGTTACGTAGCGCTCGAATTTCTCTTCGGCTCGCACGACAAGGACATCGGGAACCCGGAATCGTGTGGCTTGCGTCTGCGTGCGAAGCTCTGGAAACACCTCGACGCCCCATGCCGCTCGATTCATTGCAAACAAGACTGTCAAAAACCGCTGAAGAATGGAGTGCTCTTTCTCGCCCAAGTTCCGCTCCTCGATGCGCCCATCCACAAACTCGCGGTCCGGGCTCCAACTCGTGCGCAGGTATTCGCGCACGGTCCAAAGCTCTTCCAGATTAGGCAAAGTCGCCATGCGATGATTATCCTCCAATCCGGCAATATCGACCAGAGGAAGAAGCAGCGGAAGCATACGGCTCAGTGCGGTGCGCATCGGCGAGAACCAAGCTCTCCCAATGCATATCGATTTATACTCATTGCAAACCTCCACATAGAGCCATCCGCTATGAGGGTACGAGACACAGTGTTCCGTTTGCAGCGGCAACGGCGCAAGGAGCGCAGAGAGCAATGAGCGACGGAATTCAAGTTCAGGCCGACACCGCCAGCCGCGAGCGACTTCTGAAGACTCTCCGCCACGAACAACCGGATCGCATTCCCATTGATTTCGGCGGCTCGGCTGTAACCGGCGTGCACGCCAGTTGCGTGGCGGCGTTGCGCGACTACTACGGTCTCGAAAAGCGTCCGGTGCGCGTACACGAGCCCTTCCAGATGCTGGCGCTGATCGATGAAGATTTGCGCGCGGCGATGGGCGTGGACGTGACGGGCGTCTTCGCGCGCTCGACCATGTTCGGATTTCCCATCGAGCGCTGGAAGAGTTGGAATTTCAACGGGCTCGAAGTGCTGGTGCCCGGCGACTTCAACACCATCACCGATGAAAAGGGCGACACGCTGATTTATCCCGAAGGCGACCGGTCTGTGCCGCCGAGCGGGCGCATGCCCCAGGGTGGCTACTTCTTCGATTCCATCATCCGCCAGGAACCGTTCGACGAAGAGAAGTTGAATCCGGAGAATAATCTCGAGGAGTTCAAGCCGATTGCGCAGGCGGATCTCGATCACCTGGCACGCGCGGCGCGAGATGCGGCGGCAACCGGCGCGGGTGTGCTGGCCGGATTCGGAGGCACGGCCTTCGGCGACATTGCATTGGTTCCGGGGCCGTTCCTCAAGCATCCCAAGGGTATCCGCGACGTGACGGAGTGGTACGTTTCGACGCGCAGCCGCCAGGATTACATCCACAAGATTTTCGCGCACCAGTGCGAGATCGCGATTGAGAATCTTGAGAAGATCTATGCTGCCGTGGGCGACCTGGTGCAGGCGGTCTTTGTCTGCGGCACCGATTTCGGTACGCAAACCTCCGCATTCTGTTCGGTAAAGACACTCGATGAGCTTTACGCGCCCTATTACAAGCAAGTGAACGACTGGATCCACGCGCACACGCCGTGGAAGACCTTCAAGCACAGTTGCGGCGCGGTCTCAAAATTCATTCCCTCGCTCATTGCGGCGGGATTCGACATTCTCAATCCCGTGCAGTGCTCGGCCACGGGCATGGAGCCGGAAAAACTGAAGGCCGAGTTCGGCGATCGCATTGTGTTCTGGGGCGGAGGCGTGGACACACAAAAGGTCTTGCCCTTCGGAACGCCCGCAGAGGTGCGCGAACAGGTGCTGCGCCGCTGCGAAATCTTCGCGCCGGACGGCGGATTTGTCTTCAACACCATTCACAACGTCCAGGCCGCCACGCCGGTTGCAAACATCGTCGCCATGCTCGACGCGGTGCACGAATTCAACGGCAGAAATTAGTCTTTGCGCGCAGGGCAGGGCCGCGATTTCCGCGACGAGGCGCCGGATGCGAGAAGGTCGCCGCGCCTTGGGTTTGGACTCGCTTCTGTGGTATATTTTTCAAGTGCGGGAGAGATTTTCCTTCCCGCGCGAGCCGCGTAAGATGGTCTCGAACGCGGTGCTCCAACCCTCAAGGACGCGTAGCTCAACTGGCAGAGCATTCGGCTCTTAACCGACAGGTTGAAGGTTCGATTCCTTCCGCGTCCACCAAATAGATTCAACGATTTACACCTCTTCTCAACTCCCTTCTCTACCTCAGAAATGCCCAACTGTGGGGACTTTTGTGGGTACCCCACATCAAAATGCTGCGTATTTGTGGGTGTTTCTGAATAAAGATTCTCCGCATTGTTGGCTGGGGGAGTGTTTTCGTCGTTTGCCGCTGCCTGCTTTTTGCCTGCCCGTCTGCTCCCGTTTTGTAACCCACGTGGGGACTCTTGTGGGTACCCCTCTGCCTGCACTGTTTCGCGTGATTTCTCTAGGGCCGGTCGCACCGTAACAATGGACTCCAGGGCACGGCGCTTCGCCTCCATGCGGATGTGGCTGTAGTGCTTGAGCATCTGCTTGGAAACGTGTCCGGCGATGTCCATGATGGTCTGATCGCCAGCTCCGCTTTCCGCAAGGTCGGTAATGAGCGTGTGTCGGTTGTCGTGCCAACGGCCTTTCACCTGGGCGTTTTTCCGAACGCTGTTCCAGGCCGTCTTTAGGGTGGTAACGGGGCGTGTGGGGTCACTCGGACTCGGCTTCCCAAAGGGAAAGACATACCAAGCGGCGCGGGTTTCTCCGAACTTCTCGCTGTACCACGCGGAATAGTCGGAGAGAACCTCGAAAAGGGAGGAGTTTAACGGGATGGTACGGCCTTCGCCGGCTTCCGTTTTGCTGCGTCCGACCGCCAGGAATTTCTTTGTGAAGTCGATCTGCTCCCAAGTCAAGTTCCTGATCTCGGCGTCGCGCATCCCGGCGTTGAGCGCCAGCATTAATGCGAGATAGATGTGCGGGGAGCGAGCCTTGCGGGCCTCTTCCAGCATCCGGTCCTTTTCCGCCGGCGTATAGGCCTTTCCGACTGTCTGGCGTACCTTCAGCTTGAGCATCTTTCTTTTGCGAAGCCGGATACGGAGTAAGTCGCCCGGATCGCCTAGGATGCGAAGGAGAAAACCGACTTCTTCGTTGACGCTCTTCGGTGCGGCACTCTCACCGAGGCGCGCATTCTGGTAGTGAATGACGGCAGCCTCATTGAAATCGACAAGCATCTTGCTGCCAAGAAGCCGCTTTAGATGATCGATCGCATATTCGGCAAAGCGTGCTGACTGCGGCAGGCGCAACTTGTAGGCATCGAAATACTGGTCGGCCATGTCGCTGAATGTGCGGATTCGTTCGTGGCGCAGGTCGGTGAAGTTGTTGAAGCCAGCCTCAAGTTCGCGTTTGCGCTTTTGCTCGGCCCCTTTGGCAACGGTTTTCGAGGGAGACTTTGAGGATTCACGGATGCGCCGTCCCGCGAACCAGAATTCGTACCACCAAACATCACCACGACGAAAAAGACTCATGAGAAGGGCTCCAGTTTTCCTGTCTAATCTCTTTCCGCAGGGAAAGAGTCAATCGAGGACGCGCGCCGAATCGTGCGCACATCCAGAAACATCTTTTGCGGGTCGGTTGCGGCTGCGCCTTCCAGCGGAAGAAAACCGTAACGCGCATACCATCCTGCCTTATCGGGATAAGCGTCGGTGATGATGCAGCGGCAGCCAACTTCGTCGGCCACACGCAGTGTAATCTTGAGAGCTTCAGAGATCAGCGCGTGGCCCAATCCCCTGCCGTTGAAACGCTTGTCTACTGCCAGGCGTGCCAGCAAAATCAACGGCAGGTCGTAAGGCGGCAAGCCGCGCACGAACTTCTTGGGAAAGCGGTCGCGGGGCACACTGGATGCGGCCAATGTGAAGTAGCCAAGCACGGTGCGGGGCGCGGATTCGTCTACCGCGACGTACGTCACGCCGATAGATACTTTCTCCTGATTCGTCCACGCATGGTGCTTCAGATAATTGTTGAGCGGCTCGTCTCCGCAATCAAAACCTTCTACTTCATCGGATTCTTCGAGACGACGGATCGTGACTGCCACGCTATTGCCTCATGGCCCGAATGAGGGCATCGGTGGGATCGGCAGGCTGACCGGAGGCAAGTTCAGCAAGGCATTCCAGTTCCTTCTCCGTCCATTGAACATCGACGCGCGGCAGGGTCATCTCCGGGGCTACCCGCTCCAGACGAGGAAAGAGCAGAATTTTGCGTTCCCCTGTCGAACTCTCACTGACGATGTGATGGCCGCGCTTCCGCTCCGTGACAGCCCAACGAAGCAGGGCGAGAGCATCCGAGAGAAAGTCCGTATTGCTCGTCATTTGCAGCTCCGTCTTGAGTATCCGCACCATGCTGTCCTCTGAAGGCGCAAGGTCCGCCTGGAACTTCAATTTACGGGGCGATGGAGCCTTGGCCGGAAGTGCAGCCACATTCTTCGATTTCTCTTTGACCGCTGGGGGCATTGGAGTCCTCCTGTTTAAAGTATACTCCGAATGTGTTGTAAATTAGAGTGTGTTTCGATTCATCGAGCAATCCCTCGGAATTTCTTTGACGTTTTGGGGGTAGGGACTTCTGCTGCGATCTGCGTATTTTCCTCATCGCAATCTTCCGAGCGGCTCACTGCTTCTCACGGGCTGGGGCATGAATCGTTCGGCGATATTCTCGCCGCCGCTTGGCTGGGCCTGCTCCCATCGGGTCAGCTCCTCCTCGGCATAACGAACAAGGGAACCGAATTTGCGGAATTTCGGCCCACGGTTCTCCAGCCGCCACCGGCGCAGAGTGGCAAGGCTGATGTGCGTTCGCTTCGCCACTTCGACTTCAGTCAGGAATTGTGTGCTCATATTTGATTGAATCCTCATTTGCTTTGTTCAGGAATTGTCGGCCAGGGTATGTTTCTTGCGGGATGCCTGCTAACCAGCCTTCATCAACTCTGCTTTAACTGCGTCCGCCAACCAACTTTTCTCCAGAACGCCCCGCACGGTTATGCTTTTTGAGCCAGGTATGAGCGAAGCTCCCCTACTTGTTCTGCGGCGAACATTTGCACTTTACGCCGCGCTCTTTCCATGCCCAATCCCCATCTCCACGATCACCAACGGCAAGTACATAGCATACCATATAACTGACATCATATATGTATTAATGTGAGATTGAAATGGTTTCCCCTTAGATCTCGTTTCTGCATTCCGGGGGGAGGCCGGAGACCCGACACTCGCCTTGACCACATACGTTCTCCTCCTGTCCGGTCTGCGCACGCAGGCACATTTCGCTGATCTCGGGAAGCGGAGAAGAGATCGGCGACGTTCCTGGAGCAGTTCGATGGCGGCCGCCGCCTGACGCAAGCAATCGCCTCAGCCTAACAGCAGACTCGCCTCGCCAGATCCTCCAAGAGCTAATCCAAGCCCCCAAAAACAAAAGAAGCGTAGCTCCATCACTGGAACCTCGCTTCTCGTTGTTCTATAAGCCCCGTTTCGTAACAGCCTGCAGAGAAAGCCGGGCCCTTTGTGTGCGTGGAGCCGTCCTTAGAATGGAGTGGCTTCCGTTGAGGCGGGGGCGGCCTTCTCCTGTGCAGCCTTCTTCACTTTTGCCGCAGGAGCTTTCTTGGGAGCAGCTTTCTTTACGTCTGCTGTCTTCTTGGCGGGAGCCTTCTTCGGCTTCGCGGTTGGCTTCTTGACAGGAGCGGCTGTCTTCGCTTTCTCAGCCTTGACAGCCGCCCATCTCTTCTTTTGGGCATCGGCTATACGCTTACGAGCAACCGCACTCAGTTTCCGCTTCTTGGCCGGAGCGGCAGCCTTCTCCTCTGGCTTGGCAACGGCGGGTTTCACAGTCTGCTTTGCCGCCGCCCATCTCCGCTGTGCCGCAGCTATCCTTTTCCGAACTGCTGCGCTCAGTTTCCGTCTGGTGGGCTTCTTGGCTGGTGCGTTGGTCGTTGGACCCTCCGAAACGGCAATCAAGGCGCGTGCTTGCTGGAGCCGAGCAATCTCGGCGTCGATTTCTGTAATTATGGTGTCGATGCTCATGGTGCTATTCTCCCGTACCATAAGATAGCACCGGGGCGTTTCTCCGACTCAACCCCTTTTCAAGTTCGTCCTGACTGTCTGAATATTCGATGCCGATGACTGGCAGCATTCTGGCGCCGTGATATATTTCCCAGCCAGCGGTTGAGTTAAGAATTGCATCCCTGTTCTCATCGGTGTTGAATTCCGCGTTCTCAGCCTCTCTGCTGATACAAGCGCCCCGATTGGGATGTCGCAATCATAGGCGCGCGCACATTCATCCGATCCCAAAGTCTCCTCGGCCATGCGCTGGAACTGCGCGGCGCTGGCTGTGCTGCACTTGGCGTTCGTGCGCAAGGTTTCTGCCTTCGACTCGCGCCCATGCCTCGGCGCGCTGTGTGCTCCTATCGAGCTCCCGGTCACCGCGTGGGCCAAAGACGGCCTCGGCGGTGCGCTCCGCATAGTTAGTCCAATTGCGGTTCTCTGTCTCGCGCCCCAGGCCTGCGTTTTCCCTCAGAGCTTGCGTTATGGCGTGCTGATTGTTGCCCGTTACGCGCATTCTTACCGCAATCATCCAATCAAGCTGTGAGGCGTTCCGCACCTCGATTCGATTAAGGATGTCGGCCTTGTGCAACTGATACGACCTGCTCGGCGACGGCATTCCTAAAGGAATTACTGGAACTGGCTGGCCATCGTTGGCGCCGCGAACAATTTCCCAGCGCAGCTCTGGATTGTTGATCTTGAATCCATGTTGCGCGGCGAGCGCCGCGCACAGTTGCTTGAACTCGTCGGGGCCAGTGATGGTTAGTATTCCCCACTTCTGTACGCCCAACTGGAGCGCAGCTAAGACCACAGCCTCATCCTGCGCTTGCCAGACGTCAATGCGCTTGCCACGATCCGTGAAGCTGACGTGGCTTGGATCGGAGCGTGATGAATAGTGAATTTCAGCGAACTTCGAGTGCGCGGACTGACTCACCCGCGCGATGAAGTCGCGGATGTCGCGTTTGCTTGGTATTTCATCACCGTCTCCACGAATCGCGGTACCGGGTGTTTCCGTGTCCCGATACCTCCAATGCTCCGCGAGCTGTGGCTCTCCCTGCTCTATAAGAAACTGCTCGAACGTCTTCCGCCGGCCGAACCTCACTCTGAGACTGTCACGCCCCCGCTTTTGCCGTTCCATCAGCTCGGCTCTGCGCTTAGCGTGGCCGGCGGCCAATAGGCTCCTGGCAACATTCAGGGCATTGCCGGACCACTTGCCGCCCTGATAAAGCGCGGCCCGTTCTTTGCGAAACTCCGCAGACTGCATCTCGCGCGCTGCGCGATGTTCCATGCGCTGCTGGGCCTGAGCAGCGTCCTTTTCTTTGCGGTTCGCTTCGAGTACCTTTCGATACTCTGCCCAGTTCGCTGGCATATCAGGGCGAAGAGGCTCCGCCATATGCAGCTGCTGCGGCATTATATTGCCGCGGCTATCAGGCTGAAATTCACCCAACCGCTCCTCCATCCGAGTCCTACTGAATTCACGACCGATGCAAGAGGCCTTGAGCGGCTGGTCTCCCACCCAAAGCATTGCACCGCTGCCCTTGCGTTCATAGAGCATGTGCACATGAGCCAACCCTTCATGCACCTGCGCCCACGTTTTCGCATTGCGCAGAATTGGCGCTGCTCTTTCTTGCGCGATTCGTTCGCAGGATTTCTCTCCGATCGCATTCTCATAATCCAGCGCCTTCGAGCGGGTCAGAGGCTTGCGCATGCTGCTGGCTCGTGTGACCTCACCGGCACGGCTCGTAAGATAGCGGGCGTTCTTCTCCGCCTCCCAGCCCTGCGCGTGGACAATCTCTGCGATGGCCTTGTGCGCCTTGTCAATGCACCACCCCTTGTCTTCTACGCGTAACGTGTCGGGATGTACGCGATTGAGAACGACATGAAGATGATAGTTCTCAGTGTTACGGTGCAATGCAAAGACGGCAAGCTGGTCGCTGCTCATGCCGAGATGCTGTTTCAGAATACCGACAGCTTCATTGCATTGCGCCTGCGTCGGTTGCTCGCCCTCCTTCCAACTCAGCAGCCAATGATCGACGGGGTCTTTACTGCGATTCGCTTCCATTGCAAGAGCAACCATTTCGGCGCGCTGCCCTTGCTGCGAGTCAGAATAGAAGTCTCCGTTAGCACCAATGTACTCGGCCTTCTGTGTGTCTGCGTGGCCATCGGCCACGATGTAGTCGAGTAAACTGCCAACGCGCGCAGCCTTGCTCGATTGCGTCTTCGGATTGGCGATGTACTTAACGATCATTGTTGGCGACTCGTTCTATAGCAGCGCGTAATGTGCGAATCGTCGCGACGCACTCGTCCACGACTTCGCCGTGCAGGGCGAGTTTATTTATCGCATATTTTTGAAGACCGCCCAGACGGCGCAGCTCGCGAATCATCATCAGGTCAGTGGCTGCGTGGATCGCTTTGCCAAATGTGCGCCTGCGGACGAACTCGCTAATGCTCATTCCGGCAAGGTCGGCGTCCTCCCGGAGTTGCACGCGCTCTGACGCCGTGAGCCTCATTTCGAATCGTGATGCAGCGCGATCTTCTACTCGTGATGTGAACGACATTGCTTTTCCCTACGCGAAGCGTGCACGGTTACTTCAGGATGAGCCTCGATGAGACAAGCGCAGCGCGGAGCATCAGAGGCAACGGGTTGGACGAAACATGGCGAAGCCATGTGTACGGACAACCCGCATCCTGTACTGCTCTCTCTACACATAGCGCGTTACACTCACAACCTATCCGAGAAACTACTTTCACGCAAGGCCACATCGTACGCGGTAATCTTCGCAGAAATTATTTTGTTGCGCACGATTACGCTCCATTACGCACTCCTTCGCATAACTACTCATCACCCTATAAACACAGGCGTTTGACATGTTTATTCCGGACTTATCTCGTGCTAAGTTGCATATAGTCCTCGTTGCAGGAAGGTCTCCGGAGGAACCTGATGACACAAAGAGAAGTAATCACTGAGGCAATGCTTCAAGCTGCTATTGCGGCATTGGATAAACGAATTGCAATGCCTGCTCTGCCTGCGGAGAAGAGATACTCGCGCAGAGAGGCATTTGCAAAGCTGCGCGGAAAGGCCAAGGACGCACTGGCTGCTGGACACACTCTCGAAACGGTGCTTGATGATCTCAAGGGTGTTGGCCTCGGCATGACAATCTCGACCGCGAGGCAATACCTGAAACCGGGAAGAAGAACAAGCAAGGGGCGCGGTGGTCTTCGACCGGAAGCTAAAGAGAAGCCGCCTGTGAAGACTACTCCGGCCGCACCTGTAAGAACCAGTGCTGCGCGGGTAAACACAGTTGCGGGGAAAAGGGGAACATTCACGGTAATCGAAGACGACAAGGAGATATGAGGAGGAAATATGGGAAAGCCTGTGTACATGGTCAGCGGTTCAAAGGGTGGCGTCGGCAAGAGCATCGTTTCGATGTCTCTGATTCATTACCTGTCGAAACGCGACGAGAAGCTGTTGCTGATTGACGCGGATACCGCAAATCCAGATGTCGGCAAGGCTTATGGAAAGACGGTTGAAACCGTCTACATCAACCTGGACGGAAAGGACGGATGGATGGACCTTGTGAATCGTCTGGCCGTGCAGCCTGACGAGACCGTGGTCGTCAACACCCCCGCTCGCAGTGGAGAGGGCGTAAAACTCTATGGGGCCTTGCTCACGGGGTCCATGCAAGAACTGGGTCGCAGGTTGGTAACGCTTTGGGTAATCAACTCACAGCGGGATAGTCTTCAACTCTTGAAGGACTATCTGGACATAGTTAGTGATCACACGACCCATGTTCTTCGCAATCTTTATCACGGGCCGGAACGTAAATTCGAGCTATACAACAATTCAAAGATCAGGGCAACGGTAGAGGCTCAGGGAAAGACTTTCAATTTCCCGGAGGTGGCAGACCGCATCTCCGATCTGTTGCACAGCGAGCGACTGACGATCCAAAAAGTAATCGAGGTTGCTCCCCTCGGAAATCGCGCAGAAGTAATCCGCTGGGTAAAGGAGTGTGCCTCCGTATTCGATGAGGTTGTTGCATGAACATCGATACAGCCTTTCGCTCCGTCTATGGGCGCGATCCGAGCCCTGATGAAACGAACCGGTTCAATCGCATCGGCAAAGAACTAGATATTCGCGACAACGATGCGATATGGGCCATCACCTTTTTACTTGGCCATCATCTCGATTTGGCGAAACAGATGCCGGAACAAATCGATAAATTGATTTCACAATCGCTCGCAAGGTACGCGACTTCGCTAGACAGTGCTCGCAGGCTGGCTGAAACTGATCTTGCGGCAACGAAGGCGCGGATAGAAGAAACTGTGGGCGAAGCCGTCGTAACGTCTGCGCAAAGGGAGATTGCGCGGGCTGCACAGACTGTCGCACAAATCACGGCTCGTAAATCCTGGCTTCAGTGGCTCGGTGGCGCGGCGGTCGGAGGAATGCTTTTGATTGGTGGAACTTTCTATTGGGGATACGATATCGGGAATGCAAATGGATATGCCCGTTCGCTCGATGTGAAAGCGGTGTCTGCCTGGGCGGCGTCAAGTGAAGGGCAGGCTGCTTACAAGCTGGATCAGGACGGGGATTTGAGGTCTTTGATTCGGTGTGACCGTGATGGTTGGACCGTGCAGCGGAGCCAAGATGGAAAGCATAAGCTGTGCATTGTGCATCCTGCCAGCGATGGTCTTGTTTCCGGCTGGTATCTCCCGTAGGCTCCTGGGAAAACGTTGCAAAAGCAAAGCTTCGTGGATGCCCTTCTCGCCCTTCCTCACAAACCGACCCAACTGTTTCCATGCGCGAATGCTCGCGATTCTGGTCGCTGTTGGGCGCTGCCGTGCGATGACGAGAATGCAGGACGTTCCTCGAAGACGATGTCACCTGTCGATTCGTCTCGGCCGGCTCGTTGGCCAATTCGGAGCGCCGCTCGGGTGCTTGCAACCCGGCTACGCGAGCGGCACATCTTCACGCTCCAGAGAGTACCGCTTTGCCTCGGCCGCCTTGAAAGCAGCGACTTCGTTCCGCTCTCGGCTGTACATAAGGAGGCTGTCCAGGCGTTCTGGACGGATTACTTTTCCGCTGGAGGGGAGCCGTCCGAAATCCGATTCGATGGCACGGTGTTTCGGGCCGACGCAGATCGCGGTTGCTCTGACGAGAAGCGATAACACACATTCAGGAGAAGGTGCGTAACACCATGAACGGGCCGGACTTCATGCACGGTTGGGTGAGCCTCTTAGGATTGCTCGTAACCATCGTAATCATTCTGGTTGCTTTGGGGTCTTGCTGGGTATTGTGAAGACTGCGAGCGCAATGAAGCACCTCGGAGGCATCGTCGGCATCGTTATCGCTTTGATGCTCATTCCCGGCATCCTTGTGAACGAATGGTCGAGTATGTCCCTCTGGCAACAAATCGGCCTCGTTGCGGTAGGGATTGCTGTGTGTCAGGGGCTACGACCCAGACGGCGAACGCGGAACGCGACACATGATTGAGCCACCATGGAGTTAGGTGAGTGCACGTCCTCGCACTCGCATAACATATGCTTCCAAGAACTTAATTTGTCCTGTTAACTGAACAATAACTGATATAGGTTACCTGCGCTTAGTAATGTGACAAACGCAGATTTAGCTTGACATGGCGCTGGCAACTCTCTACGTTCTTACCCAAGAATCCTGAGCTCACTCAACCATTCGTCTACTTCTTGAGTTGACTCCGGAGGAAGTTGTCGAATTCATTCGCGCCATTTTCCATCGCTGAAACTGCATCGAGCGCTACCAACCATTCGTCACTTCCATTTCTTAGTGAGTTCCTTGATTTAGTCGTCAAAGACAACGCTGCGGTGAATTGTCTCGCGTTTTATGCGTTTGGCACCCAGCGGAGGTCACAGGAGAGTTGTGTGATCTTTAGCCCTCTTGCCCGAATTGTTTCCTTAGTCGCGGCCATCGCAATCTCGACTACTTCGGGAGCGTCATGGCCGCATAGGAATGGACAAAAAGCGCGAGTGCGATTCCTGGCGACGAGCACATTAGTGCGCGGCACGTGGGGCAGGAGCGAGGATACCTGTCTCGCGGAAGTGACTTTCACTTCTGAGAGCGACCCGCTCTTGGTACGTCTAGTGGACTCGTACCCGAATGAAGCGCCACCGATATCAGGGGCAGCACTGACCTCGACCTCGGGGACGACATTCTGGTTGCGCCGCAGCACGGATTGCGATCGCCCCTATCGGGAGATGGTTCTGCGTACGGAGCCTGGGGATCCGCAGGCGATTCTTCACGAAAGGCTCAGCTATCAACCGCAACTCGCGAGAACACATGAGCCGAATCAAGCCTTGCCATGTTACAGGACGGTGAGGCCATGATATTGGCATTCCCGCACGCAGCACATGCCTTGAGAATCTCATCGTCATTCGTTGCTACACCCGCGTATGGAGAGCACCATGTCAATTAGCACCATTCGAATAGTAGCTCAGTCATCTGCCGCACTCATTCTCGCCACAATGGCCCTGCAGATCCAAGCACAGACACCGCCCCCGCCGACCAACACAATTTCCTATGCGACTACGACACCGACATTTGGAGCAGGGCACGACTACATTCAAATGCTTGGTGAAACTGTAGACCCTGGAAGCGGGCAACTCAGCGTTCGGATTAAGATCCCGACACCGCCAGGTCGAGGACTTAATTTCCCATTCGGCCTAAATTACGATTCAGCCGGGGCAATTCAACTTACGCAGGCTGATCCCCCTACGCTGAACCTTGTGGTCGGGGAAGTTGATATGTATCCGCAGAGTTGGTCAGGTATGTCCACAGGAGACATCAGTTCCGGTGGCTGGTCCGATTCGTTGCCGCAGATATCTCTTCAGAAAACTTCTTATACCGATCCGAATCTTGGCGTGAACTGCCATTATACGGCAAATCTTGCATTCACTGACGAGACGGGCGACAGGCATTGGCTTGGATTCGTAGTTACCGATGGTTCTGACCCATCTGGATCCGCCGGTCAGTATTGCATTCCTACCTCCGGCACTTCATCTATGACGACCCCGGACCGCAAATACCAAGCAACCGTTGGCCCCGGAACAGTTGTGGTTGCCTCTCAAGATGGAACTGTGTACACATTCCCCTATTCACCACTTGCCGACGGCGGCTGCGCAACCGAGTTTCCTCCTTGCTCTGGAACCTTTTCTTCACCACCCTACAGCATTGAGGATCGAAACGGAAACCTTGAAACATTTTCTCTCGTCGGAACCCATATCGAAGACACATTAGGCAGGACTCTACTATCTTACTCTGTGACCCCTCCTAGCACGAGTACTTACTATGTGTCTGGTACACCAAGCCCTTATGTTGCCACCTGGTCGTATACTCAGATTTCCGGAGCCTCGTACCCTTATACCTTAGTTTCATCTAACGGCGGACAGTGCGCGATGGATGCAGGCAGGGTATATCCCTACTCCTCATCACAAACCGTCACCGCTGTTGGCGCTCTGGAATTGCCGGATGGAACGGCTTACCAATTTACCTATGATCCGGTGTATGGTTTGCTGAATAAGATTACATACCCCAATGGAGCCTACACTTCTTATACTTGGAGCATCCCTGGGTTGAACGATGACGCATTTTACACGTGGGTGAGCACGTCAGTTCTTCAGGGAACCGGAATCGTCAATTCAACCGTCAGTTCCTGTTATTTTCAATACGGTCGTCCCCAAGTGTCCAGCCGCATAGTTAGTTATGATGGAGTGCATCCCGCTCTCGAACAAGACTTCACATATGCGACGACATTTTCCGCGACATCCGGTAACATTGCCTCTCCGGGCTGGTCACAGAAAATAGCTACCGTGGTCACGCACGACTTACTGCGCGGTACGAGCTATACAACTCAGTATACGTACGTTCCGGGTGGGAATATTCCAGGAACTCCGTTTATACCGGGCTGGAATATGATCGGCGGGCAGCAAACCGCAAACATGAGTGACTGGCCGGCAGTAGAGCAATCCGTCCAGTACTTCGACACAAGCGGGAATACTCTGCAAACCGTCAACAAAACCTGGCTAGATTTAGCGCATTTACAGACACAACAGACGGTCCTTGGCGCTACCCAGTCTGGCGCCCCCACTACGGAAACCGACTATACCTATACGCCCGCGGGAATGCTACAGGAGAAAGATATCTACGATTACGGCGTGGGCGCAAAAGGCGCCTTACTCCAAAAGACCGTGAGCAGCTTTCCTGCCGCGCTTGGTAACGGTGGCATTACGCCGCTCTACCCCTATGGACCAACACTGAATGCCTTCCCTTCCAGTGTGATTGTTTCCAATGGCAGCGGCACATTAGCCGAAACAGACTACTTGTATGATCAAGGGGGGATATCGCCTGCTTCCGCCGTGCAGCACGACAACACGAATTATGGCGCCGGATCGACCGCTCCGCGGGCAAACGCAACAACGGTAACGAAGAAATGTCTGCAAGCGCAGGGCTGTACGAACGCAGTCACGACATATGTGTACGATCAGGCAGGGCAATTAGCGTCCATGACAGATCCGTGCGGAAACGGCATCTGCAGCGACATGACAGGCTCGGCGCATACCACTTACTACTCATATGCCGACGCCTTTGTGCCTGGAGCGGTTCTGCCGAGCGGGGCGACGGACGCTTATGTTACTTCCATCACGCAGCCTGCGGTGAGCGCGGGCAGCTTTACGACCACCTTTCAGTATGGCTACAGCGACGGCAAGTTACGAAGTGTAAAGGACGCGAATCAGCAAACGACTCAGTTCTGTTACTACATTGGCGGGTGTAATGGTTTCGAACCCGACCCCTGGATGCGTCTCACACAGGTAAGTTATCCGGATGGCGGTAAGGCGACCGCATCGTATGTCGATACCGGATCCAATCCCTCGACAACGATTTCCAAAATCATCAACGGCGCAGCGACAGAAGTCAACACGACGATATTTGATGCGATGGGCCGCGCCATCCAAACCCAACTTAACTCTGATCCTGACGGTGCCGATTTTGTGGACACAACATACGATGGCGAAAGCCGCATATGGACAGTTTCCAATCCGCATCGATCTGCACCGGCAATCCCTGATGGCACTACAACGCTGGTCTATGATGCTCTTGGACGAAAAAAGGTGCAGACAAACCCGGACACGACCAGCGAGTCCTGGTTGTATAGCGGCAATTCGACAACTTTGACCAACGAAGTGTCCAATTCGTGGACAAATTTGTCCGACGCTCTTGGCAGGCTGACACAGGTCACCGAACCGGGCGGGCTCAACACGCTTTATTCTTACGATGCGCTTGGCAATCTTCTCAGCGTCAATCAGAGGGGAAATGGAAGCACAGATACGCCGCGTGCAGCGCGAAGCTTTAACTATGACTCGTTGTCGCAGCTGCTTTGCGCTTCAAATCCAGAAAACTCATTTGGGACGTGTTCCTCAACCGCCACCGGAAGTTACGTAAACGGGACAACCGGCTACGCATACGACGCTAACGGTAATGTCAGCTACAGGACTGCCCCTCAGCCCAACGCCCCTACAGGCAGTGCGCAGGCGGTTACGACAAATTACTTCTACGATAATCTCAACCGGCTGCTTTCTAAGAGCTACACCAACGCCCCGAGTGGATCTTTCACGTCATGCTATGCGTACGACATAGCCGGTAATGGGAAGGGGAGACTCGCGGCAGAATGGACGCAGTTTGGATCGTGCCCATCCCCTCCCAGCGTCCCAACCTCCAGTTACATGACGGAACGAGTCATCAGCGGCTACGACACCATGGGTCGTGTGACAATCGAGCTCCAATGCACGCCGGGGACATCTGGAAGTTGCGCAAACTCGAACACCAATACCTATCAATTGGCTTATAGCTACGACCTGGCTGGGAATCTCGTCACATATGGAACCGGAGTCAATGCCGGCTTAGGCGTAAATCCCTTTACGCTCACGAACACATTCGATGGTGCGAATCGACTGTCGACCTTAACGAGTTCTTGGCTCGACAATCACCATCCGGCGGCGTTGTTTACCGCGGATCCCAATGCGGGCTATACCCCGGCCGGAGCGACCCAGAACATGCTTCTAGGCGACTACATGTCAGTCACAAAAACCTATGACAGCCGGTTGCGAATAACCGGGGAAACAGCGACGTATCCATAAATCGGAGGGGAAAGCAATCCTTACGCCGAGTGGAAGGTACATAGCGGATTGAGCAATATGGTCAACACGGAGCGAACCGGACGAAGAGGAAACGACAATGATGGCCAAGGAATCGCTTTATATTGCACTATCGAGACTGCGGATGGTGATGCTGCTGCTCACATGCGTCTCGCTCCATCAGGCTGCCGGTCATACTCAGACCGCGCAGCAGCCATCGGGCGCGCCGTCCCAGCCAATGCAGGTATCCTTGGCGCACCTCTATTGGCATTTTCTGATTTATCAGAATTATTTGGATACCGTCGCGGCCAATCAACCGGCGCAAAGCTGGCTCCGCAACGACCTGCAGGCAAAGATGCAATTCTCTGACGCGGACTTCGCGCCTATCCGCACCTCGTCTCGACGGTTGTCCGCGAATGTGAAGGTGCTGGATGCGCAGGCGGCTGCGATTCACTTGGCAGGCGTAACTTCAAACAGCAGAAATCAATTGAAGGCTCTAACGGGTCAACGGGAAGCCGCTATCAATGCTGAGATCGCATACCTGGCCATTGCCTTGTCCACACAAAACAAAGCAAGGCTGGAAGCGTTCTTGGTGCAATTCTTCTCTCCAAACAATGCTGTGCGCCGTCAGTCTCCATCAACTGGGCAAACGGCACCTGCGGCGGTGCAACCATGACAAACACAAGAAAACTGCTTCGCCATATCGCGGGCATCGCGGGTGCGCTCTTCGTTATTTACACGATAGGGCCGTCCCTTGCACAAGGCCAATCCAGTGGCCCGAGCGTCAACGTGTGCAGCAGCCAGGTCATCGATTGGAGCAACGATATTGAAGAGACCGCTTGTTTCTATGGAAATTCCTCCGGGCTCAGCGGCTATGTCGAAGTGGTCAATGAAGACTACAACATGGATGCTGAATGGGGACCAATGTATGTTCCAAATGTGGGCGCAGAAGCAGTGATTTATCAATATCCTTCCAACGGTCTCGGGGCGGGCACTCTGGTATACGATTCTGGCTTTCAGTCTGGCACCGCAAGCGTATATGCTTCTGGATCCACAGTCCCTGTTCTCAACCTGGTGTATGATCTCGATGCAAATGCATCAGAGTGTTATGACCCATCGGGTATGGGCGAAAGTTGCGGGTGGCAAAGCCAAGGAGGCTCTGTCTTGGAAGTGCAGGTCACTCCGCCGTTGCCGACGCCAACATTGAGTCTGTCGACATCGGGCACACCATCCATCTACGGTCAATATGTGGATTTCACCGCGACCTTCCCCAGCGGTGGCCCCACAACGGGCACGATAAGCTTCTACGATGGAAGCACACTGATCGGTTCCGGAACTATCAATGGCGCCAGTGCTGCAATCGGCATAAATACTTTGACGACGGGCACCCACACACTAACTGCCAGTTGGCCTGGCAACAGCAGCTACAGTTACGCAACATCAAACGCGATCACGGAGACGATTGTCGTTCCTGCGACTCAAGCAACGCCAGTGATCACCTGGCCGACTCCAGCGGCCATCTCCTACGGCACACCATTGAGCGGAACGCAACTTAACGCGACAGCGAATGTTGCGGGGACGTTCGTGTATTGGCCTGCGGCCGGCGAAGTGTTGGAGTCCGGATCGCAGGTTCTGCTTGCCAACTTCTTCCCGACCGACTCGACCGATTACACCACCGCCTCCGGCAGTACGACAATCCAAGTGAACTCCGGTTCGGTGGCGTCAATATACAGTTTCACCATTAGCCCCCCGAGTGGGGCTTCCGGCTACGATGGCGTGGGCAACGTGCTGAGCTACACTGATTCGGTGATGGGGACGTGGAGCATGGCTGGCGGCTACGACAGTTTGAATCGGCTGACGACGGCCAGCGCGTCGGCGGGTCCGTATGCGGGGTTGCAGACCGGCTGGAGCTACGACAGCTTCGGCAACCGGACGGCGCAGAGCTTCAGCGGCAGCGTGACGGCGCCTATGCCCACCAGCACGACGGCCGCGTATAGCGCCAATAATCAGGTTTCCTCCGCGAGCCTGATGCTGGGTGCGCCGCTGCCGTACGACGCGGCCGGCGACGTTACCCAAGACAACCAGAACGCGTACCTCTACGATGCCGAGGGGCGCGTCTGCGCCGCGGAGAACTTGTATACGGGAGCCATAACAGGGTACGTGTACGACGCCGAGGGTACGCGCGTGGCCAAGGGCTCGCTGACTTGGACTGGCTCCGGCACGGCCAATTGGAGTACTGCCTGCTCCGGACAAACGGGCCAGAATAACTGGAGCTTCACTGTCACCAACTCCTACGTGCTTGGGCCATCCGGCGAGCAGTTGACCGAGGTGAACACCACCTCCGGAACCATGCGGTGGGCGCATACCAACATTTATGCCGCCGGCTCCCTAATCGCGACTTATGACGCGGGAACGAACAGCCCTCTCCACTTCAATCTTTCAGATTGGTTGGGAACGCGACGTGTATCTACCGACTATCAGGGCAACATCACGGAAACCTGCACCAGCCTTCCCTTCGGCGACGGCCTAAGCTGCAGCGGCCCCGATCCTACCGAACACCACTTCACCGGCAAAGAACGCGACGCCGAATCAGGCAACGACTACTTCGGCGCAAGGTACTATGCATCTACGATGGGACGCTGGTTGAGTCCTGATCTTCCGTTCGCTGATCAAAATCCCGAAAATCCGCAGAGCTGGAACCTGTACGGTTATGTTCGCAACAATCCTCTCAGCAGTATCGATACCAATGGCCGGGTAACGTGGCTGATTGGCGGAACTTGGCATAAGGCGAGTGATTGGACCGCGTCATCCCCGCTCGGTCAGGAAATGGCCGGGTTCTTCGATCCCAGTGATGATGATGTTGAACAAATTGAATGGAGCGGTGGCAATTCAGCTGCCGCAAGAGCCGAACTCGCCGCGAAGATCACGGCAGCGATGGCAAGCCATGCATGGAAACCTGGAGAACAAAACAATATCGTTTGCCATAGTCATGGCTGTAACGGGGTGATGGGAGCCCTTCCTACTCTCTTGGCCGACGGATATTTCGTCAACAATTTAGTCTCTCTCGGACAGCCTATGCGGGGCGATTATCCATACAGTGGAGGTGTTGATGCTTGGTGGAATGTATACGCAGGTAATGACCTGGCGCAAAAGCTCGGAGGGAGAATCCCGTTCTTCGGAGGACGGACAAATTCTAATGCAGTGAATATTCAGGTAAACACTGGAAAGAATTTTCTTCAGGCTCATGGTGCGCTGCACAATGACTGGCTGACTCGGATGCAGTGGGAAATGTTCATTAGACAAGCTGAACAAGATTCACAGAATCAGCAGCAGAACGACGATGCGCACACACCGCTGCCGCGGTGCAAGGGACAAGACCCATGTTATCCGTGAGACGTGCTGCAGATGAGCAGATCTGCGTCTTTTACAGCTAGACCAGATCAATGGGCGATGGGGGCGGTGCTTATGAATTCGAGACTTTGGACGGGTGTGGGCGCGCTGTTCTTATTATCGGTTGCATGTTACGTTGCCTTGGCAGCAAAAGGCAATCCCAACTATAGGTTCTACTTACAAAACGGCTATGTCGGATGGATTCAGATTATCTTCAACGACCCTCAATCTCCGCCTTTTTCGATAGAGGATGGGAAGATTAGAGTGGAAGTTCCGGAATCAGGGATTGTCAGGACATCGAACCTCCGGATCCATGCGTCTCTCTCGCCTGACGAGTTTTACTATAGAGACCCCATCCACGGCGGAACAGCGCAGAATCGCCCTGTTCCAGTCGGCTACGTCCTAGCGGGCATCGACCACGGTGGATTTGGTGTCATGGATACGGGAGGGAAGGGTCCGGGCTACTCTTGGTTTATATTCGTCGGCCCGCCCGAGTTGCGAGCAAAGGTCGCACTAGGCGACTGGAATAAGGTATTAGAGGACTATCAGAAAACTCATGGCGGTAAAGCACGGATTGATTTTTCTGGCCCCTACCCGGTCCCTGGAAGAATGGAAAACAGCACAAGTCCCGATGGGTTAGCGCCTGCGACGCACGCCCCACACCTATGACGCACTGCGCCGCAAACCTCCCAAGCATGTGTCATTTGGCGGGTGGCCCCGGTCTCGGTGATTCCTCCCCACGGCGGGTGGCCCCGGTCTCCAACCCGATGAGGGTGCCCCCGGTCCCTCGCTTTTGGGGACCGGGGATATTGATACGATGCAAGCGATGGCTTCAATTCGAATTCCGGATAGTTCTATGACGCCGCTCCTCGCTTGTCTCTTTAGCGAAGCGTCCGGCCACTGGCCAATTTCTACCGGCAAAGAACGCGACACCGAATCAGGGAACGACAACTTCGGAGCCAGGTACTACGCGTCTACCATGGGACGTTTCATGTCCCCAGATTTCAACGACACCGATGATGATCCAGATGCTGTTCCCTTTGCCGATCTAGAGAATCCTCAAAGCCTCAATTTGTATAACTATGTACTTAACAATCCTTTGACGAAGATGGACCCTGATGGTCATTTCATGAGGGTTCCAAATTGCGGGTGCCCTCCGCCACCCGACTACAGCCATTTAGAATGGGAAATTGAAGATTACATCGACAGGGTTAAAAGGGGGTTTCCTCTTCTTTATAACCAGTATTTTGGTAAGAAGACCCCAACCGTTCCTTTCGTAGCCGCACCTGCGCAGTCAACACCAGCCGATCCCAACCAGAAAAAGCCCGAAGAGAGCAAACCTAAGAAACCGACATCGACGAATCAAATGCAGAAGCAAGTCGAAGCAGGTAAGGCTCCAAAGTCTGTGGACCGAGTCGATACTCCGCGGTATCCTAATGAAAAGCCTCACATCGAGTTCAATGACGGTAACGCATTGAACAACGATGGCACATGGAAGCACGGGGGACGCCCCCTCACGAATGAGGAGGCCGGCTGGGTTACCAAGAATGGCTGGACGCTTCCCAAATAATATGAATCAACACGAAGAGATCATACTGGCATGGATGGAAAGAGCTCACAACCAGCGGAATGCTACAGGATTTGAGGAGCTCCATATCAACCGCATTGATCGCAATTGGCGAGAGCCACGTCTCTGGCTCCAAGGGGGCATGAAAGCACTCCAGATTGCGAAGCGTATTTGCAAGTCCAATGCATACACGGTGACTGTGGCGCTCGCATTCTCCTTGAGGGGTCAAGAAAAGCCTCTTGGTCTGAATTTCACGTCGGCTGAGGAACTGGAATTACAGTTAGATCAGTCTCCCCCGGCCTTGTGCCTATTCAATTCTGGTTGTGAGCCTTGGGTCTCTCCTTCCGACTCTGAGTGGCGAGGTGCGTCCGTTAGGTCCGTACTTGGCATTCCTCTGGCAACAAGCAAATCGTTCTATTTGGAGTTCAAGCATCCAGCTGTGGATGGGTACTCACGAACACTGGTAGTGATCTCCGCATGAGCTGTCGTGCATCGCCAAAACTCCATCCAAGTCCAAATTGCGCCTGAGTCTAACCGTCAGCGGCCGTTGGATGCCTCGCACTGAAAGACTTCACCTGAAGTTCCCCAAAACTCCATCCGCAGTGACCTAATGGGATGGACCCGCCTCGTACAGGTGAGTTGATAAGCTCTCCATGAGGATGAGAGGCCATGAAGACGGTTTCAACGATTGGGCTAGACATCGCGAAGCAGGTTTTCCAGGTACACGGAGCGGACAAGTCAGGCAGGCCGTTGCTGCGACGAAAGCTGAGGCGGGGCAAGGTGCTTAGCGGGCCGGTTTGAGAGGATTATTCATGCTCGTCATAGTGGTCGTGGCAGTGGGAATGTGGAAATTGCTTGCTAGAGGATTGAATGCATTTGAGGTCGAGCGAAGCACAGAAAAGACTGTGGGGACTTTTGTGGGTAGACTGCTTCAAAAACGTGGGCAATTGTGGGTAGTCCCCACAATTTCTTCGGAGCAGAAAGTCCTATCAAACCTATGAATCTAAGCAATATAGTGCAGCTATGAGCAATGCTGAAAAGAGCAAATTCCTAGCTCTTAACCGACAGGTTGTAGGTTCGATTCCTACCGCGTCCACCAGCATTGCATGCAGCAGCGGCTCGCTGATCGCTCGCTCTAGCTTTTCCGCCCTTCATCAGAATTTCCTTATCCGCTGTCCGGCGCTGCCGGCTCAGGTGTTTTGCATCACTGCAAGTGCCGCCTGATTGCGTTAGCCATGAGACATGGTGGTGTGTCCACGGCCGCTGCGAAGCCGCCTCGGAGCTAACTGCAATCGTTTGAGCGGCTTCACCGCAAGCCGCCCAATTGTCTTTCCTCCCCCGGCGGGAAACTCGATCAATTCCCGCGGCCGAAAACCCCACGCCGGAGCTTGCCGATGACTGACCTGCGCAACCGCAGCCGGCGGAACTTTCTCACGCGGTGCCTGACCGGCGCCGCGGCGCTGGGAGCTGCCGGTTTGCGCGAGGGGGGCGGGGCGCAAACGGCGACCGCGAAGTCCCGCGTGGTGGTGGCGCGCGATCCGTTGCTGCGCGGTTCCAGCACGACAATTAATGCGCGCCGGCTCGAGGCGCTTCTCGACCGTGCCATGCAGTCTCTCTTCAACCTCGCGGTCACGCGCGAAAACAGCACGGCCGCATGGCGCCGCATCGCGAGCGCGAACGATACCGTGAGCCTGAAGGTGAACACGCTGGGCGGCCGCGGCATTTCAACGAATGTCGATCTTGTCGCCGCGGTGTGCGAGCGCTTGCAGCAGGCAGGCGTGCCCGCACGCAACATCATCGTTTGGGATCGCGACACCGAAGAAATGGAACGCGCCGGTTTTCGCATCGCCATCGGCGGCGATCGCGTGCAATGCTTCGGTACAGACCGCGTGGGCTACGAAGACGATCTCTCCGCGTGGGGCAGCGTGGGCAGCCGATTTTCAAAGATCCTTACTCGCTCATCGACTGTGCTCATTAATCTGCCGGTGCTCAAGGACCACGACGGCGCCGGCGTCACCATCGCGCTCAAAAACATGTACGGTGCGATCCACAATCCCAACAAGTACCACCCCAATGGCTGTGACCCTTACGTGGCCGACCTGAATATGCTGCCTGAGATTCGTTCGCGCATGAAGCTCACGATCTGCGACGCGACCACCGCGATGTACGAAGGCGGCCCGGGATTCAAGCCGGAACACAGTTGGAAATTGAATGGCCTGCTGGTCGCCCAGGATGCGGTCGCGCTAGACTTCACGGGCTGGCAACTGATCGAGCGCAAGCGCGCGGAGATGGGACTGAAGACGCTCGAAGCCGAGCAGCGCGCGCCGCGCTACATCGCCACCGCGGCTGACAGCGAACACAGCCTCGGCCATTGCGATCCCGCGCGTATCGCGGTGGTCGAAATTCAAGGAGGTACATCATGAACTGCGAATTGATTTCCAACGAAGGCATGGCGGGAATTCCCCTCGACCGACGCTCGTTTCTCATGTGCGCGCTGGCCTCAGGAGCTGCTTTGGGCGCCGGCGAATTTGCCGGGCCTGCCGGGGCCGCTCCCTTGGCCGCGGGCGCGCAAGCGCAGAACGACGCGCAATTCACCTTCGAAGCGAAGTTCTACGAGAAGCTGGCCAACCGCAAGATCAAGTGCAAGCTGTGCCCGCGCGAGTGCGTAGTGGGCGACAAGGAGCGCGGCTACTGCGGCGTGCGCGAGAATCGCGGCGGTATCTACTACACGCTGGTGCACTCGCGGGTGTGCGCAGCCCACATCGATCCCGTCGAAAAGAAGCCGCTCTTCCACTACCTGCCCGGCACGAACGCCTTCTCGATTGCGACGGCGGGATGCAACGTGAACTGCAAGTTCTGCCAGAACTGGGACATCTCGCAGTCACGCCCCGAGGAGGTTCCCGCGCAATATATTTCGCCGCACCAGGCCGCCGGCATCGCCCGCAAATACGACTGCCCGACCATTGCCTTCACCTACAGCGAGCCGGTGGTTTTTGCCGAATACCTGATGGACACCGCCGATGCCGCGCACGAAGCAGGCGTGCGCAGCATCGTAGTCTCGAACGGCTACATGCAGCACGACTCGCTGGAGCAGGCCTACGGCAAGATGGATGCGGTGAAGATCGACCTCAAAGCCTTCACCGAGTCCTATTACGCCAAGGTCGTGACCGGGCAGTTGAAGCCGGTGCTCGATTCGCTCGTGACCCTGCGCAAGATGGGCAAGTGGACGGAGATCGTCTACCTTGTTCTGCCCACGCTCAACGACGATGACGCAGAATTCCGCGGCCTCGCCGCATGGATCAAGGCGAATCTCGGGCCCGACGTTCCGCTCCATTTCACGCAATTTCATCCCGAGTATCTGCTCAAGAACCTGCCCATCACGCCGGTGGCCACGCTGGAGCGGGCGAAGGCGATTGCCGACGCCGAAGGCCTGCACTACGTCTACATCGGCAACGTGCCCGGCCATCCCGCGCAGAACACCTACTGCCCGCAGTGCCGCAAAATGCTGGTGGAGCGCGTGGGATTTACGGCCAGCCAAATGCTGATCCGCAAGGATTCGACCTGCCCGTACTGCCACCACAACATCCCCGGAATCTGGCACGCTTGAACCTGCCCAAGAGGTCCTGACTCATGAAGATCGCAAGGAGTTCCACCATGGCCTGGTTGATATCGCAATTCATCGCACTCGTGGTCACCGTGCCCATCCTGCACGTGCGTGCGGCGGAGGGCGCAAGCGAGCCGAAAGTTCGGCCGGCCGCCGTCGCCGGCAGTTTCTATCCCGCCGATCCGCAGGAGCTTTCGAAGATGATCGACAACTTGCTGGCCAAGACCGCGCCGCCGCCGGTGGATGGTACGATCATCGCCGCGGTTTCCCCGCATGCGGGCTATCCATACTCAGGCCCGGTCGCCGCATGGACCTACGCGGCGATAGGAGCTCAGGTAAAAGCGGGCCACAAGTATTCGCGCGTAGTGGTGATCGCGCCCTCGCACTACGTGGGCTTCGACTTCACCTCGGTGTACGACGGCGACGCCTACACCACGCCGCTCGGGCAGGTTCCTGTCGATAAGGAATTCGCGCGGCGGTTAGCGAAGATGAACTCGACCATCCAGCTTTCGGACAAAGGCCATCAGGCCACTGCCAATGCGCCGGAGCATTCTGTCGAGGTCCAGTTGCCGTGGCTGCAAAAGGTCCTGGGCAACTTTGAGCTGGTGCCCATTGTGATGGGTGACCAGAGCTACGAGAGCAGCCGCGCGTTGGGCGTGGCGCTGGCCAGGATGCTGCGCGACGATCACGACACGCTGGTGCTGGCCAGCTCCGATCTCTCGCACTACCACCCCTACGCCGATGCTGAGAGCATCGACCACAAGACGCTGCATGCGCTCGAGGCATACGACTACTTGAGCATGTCGCGCAACTTTCAATATCGCGGCCAGGGCCAGCCGGGCATCTGGGAGGCGTGCGGCGGTGCGCCCATCGTGGCCGCCATGATCTACGCCGAGCGCCTGGGCGCGAACAAGGCCGAGGTGCTCAAGTACGCAAACTCCGGCGACATTACCGCCGACAAGTCGCGCGTGGTCGGCTACAGCGCCGACCTGTTTGTGAAGTCCGCGCAAGCGGCGGATGCGACGTCTCCCTTTTCGCTGACCGATCAGGAAAAGTCCGAGCTGCTGGCCCTGGCGCGCAAATCGGTCGAGTACATGATCACGAAGAGCGAACCCTACGCGCCCACAGTGCCGGCGAGCGAGACGCTCAATCGCGAGTACGGCGCCTTCACCACGCTCACTGAGGGTGGAGCGCTACGCGGCTGCATCGGCTACACCGCGCCCATCAAGCCGCTTTATATGACCGTGCGCGACACAGCCACGCTGGCAGCGCTGCGCGATCCACGTTTCGCGCCGGTGACGGCCGCAGAGCTGCCCAAACTTGCCTATGAAATTTCCGTGCTTTCGCCGCTGCGCCGCGTGACCGACGTGGATCAGATCAAAGTTGGCCGCGACGGGCTCATCATGAAGAACGCCGGCTACGAGGGCTTACTGCTGCCGCAGGTTCCCGTGGAGCAGAACTGGGACCGGGAGACATTTCTAAACCAGACCTGCGCCAAAGCCGGCATGGATCAGAGTTGCTGGAGGGACGAGAACACCGACATCTTCAGCTTTACGGCGGTGGTGTTCAACGAGAAGAACAGGGAATAGTGATTAGCGATTAGCGGTTAGAAAGACGGAAGCGCGGGGAGATCGAGAATCTCTCGCCGCCAGCAGCAGGGCCGCCGCGTTGATCGCGACGACGAGCCACGCCGTGCGCCAAAAGCCAAACACCGGAATCAAGAATGTGCTCAGCGCGAGCGCGCCCACGCATCCGCCGAGCAAATCGATGGCGTAGAGCAGACCGAAGCCCGCGCCTTCGCCGCTGCCGCCGAGAAAGATGCCCGCCGCGGTGACGAACTGAAAACCTCCGAGCATGCCCGCGATGGCCGCGAGCGCAGGAAAGACCATCTGCGCCGCAAGCCACGTCGTGGTGCGCGACGAAACGTCTCCCACGGCGCCCAGTGCAAGAAGCAGCGCCGGGCCGGCGAGCGCCAGCAGAAGTTGCGCCGCGGCGAGAGTCCAGCTCCGGTTCGCGCTTTCGCGCCGCATGCCGAGCCAACTGCCCACCGCGATGCCCGCCATAAAAAGCCCGATGAGAATTGCCAGCTCGGTGTACACATAACCGTAGACGGCCTGGAAACCGAGGAGCAGAAAGATCTGCAACGCCATCAGCGTGAATCCCGTGGCTGCCACCGAAGCGCCGGCGGTTGCGCGCTCACGGCGCTCGCGGCCGGGAAGAAGCGCGATGAGCAGAACAACGGCAAGCAGCGCAAGCGCCAACGCGCCGGCAACTTTGGCGAAATCCAAGTGCTCGGCAGCGCGGAACCACACGGTATAGCCCGACCGGAACTGCGCGCTCCAAAGAACAACATCGAAGGCGTAAGCGATGGGCGCAAAGTCGCGGTTCACGGGCGTTGACTTGAGCGGCGCGAGGTCGGTTTCCACCTGTTCCATGCGGTCGGGCATCATGCGATAGGGAATGAAGTACTCGCGCACGTACTGCGTAGCCAAATGGCGTTGGCGCAGGCGTGCAACCAGCAACTGCGGATCACGCGTAAGCACGCCGGCCTCAGCGGCGCCGAAGAAGTGAATAGTCTCGCCGGGCATCGCGGCCTGATACGGAAATACTTCGCCGAGCGTGCGGCGGATGGAGCGCAAAAACTCGGCCAGATCCGGACTGATAGTTTCTTCGGACGAGCGCAACTGCGTGGCAAACAGCCCATCGGGCGCGAGGTGCGCGCGCGCCTGGCGGAAGAACTCCACCGTGTAGAAGCGGTTCAACTGCGCTGTCTGCGGATCGGGCACGTCGACCACGATCACATCGAATTTTTCTTTGGTTTCGGAGAGGAATCGCCGGCCATCGAGAAAATGCAGATGCACGCGCGGGTCGGTTCGAAAGGCCGCGGTCTGGGCGGGAAAATATTCCTGCGCCATCCCGATGAGCGCCGGATCAAGCTCCACGTAATCGAGGCTCTCGATGGTGGAATGCTTGAGCACCTCAGTGACGCTGCCATTGACGCCTCCTCCGATGAGCAGAACCCGGCGCGGCGCAGCGTGCTCAAGGAGCGCGTAGTCAACGGCCTCCTCGGCCGCGGCCGGATCGGGCGCGTTGGCGAGGATGGAGCCATTTTCGCACAGGCTACGAATAGCACCCGATTCGTCCGTGCCAGTCTCGGTCACCGTCAGGTTTCCATAGATGGAGTCGCGCTCGGCAATCACATTGAAACCGCGCCAGAGGCGTGCGCGCGCCGCGGCATCGCAGCGCGGAGCGACCCAGATGAGGAGCGGAATGGCAGCCAGCGCGGCCGCGCCAGCGAGAAGCGCAACCCGCCGAGTCTTCATTCGAAAGACCAGCGCCGCGGCCACGGAGAAATTGAGCAGGCCCACGATGGCCGCGATCTGAAAGGCATCGAAAAAACGCACCAGGACGACGCTGGCCAGTACTCCTCCGAGCGCGGAACCCGCAGCCTCGAGCAGATAAGCTGCGCTGGCAGCAGCGCGCGCCGAGAGGTCCAGTTCTCCAGCAATCATGCGCGCAGCCGCGACGAACAGAGCGCCTGAAGCCGCGCAGAACACGCTCAGGCACACCAGCGAGGTGAGCAGCATCGGCACAGGACCGACCAGCTCGCCGGGAACAGTTTGGAAGAAGGCCTTGGCGCAGCGCAGTGCCCAGATGGTTGCAGGCAGGCTCGCGGCCAGCAAGCATTCGAGCGCGGCGACCGCGAGGCGCGAGCGGCTGTGCTGCGGGTCCGGCGAGCGTGCGAAGGCGCCCGCGAGAGCGCTGCCAACCGCGGTCCAGAGAAGCCATGTGGCAAGCAGAATTCCCAACGCGATTTCGTTGCCGTTGAAGACCTGGATCAGCTCGCGCATGAGCACGACCTGGCCCATGACGGCGGTAAAGCCGCAGACGACGAGGGCCGCACGGGTGGCGGTCTGGTTCGCGATATTCACTGGTACGGAATTAAAGGATGACGGACCTGGAAATGCAAGGTCAGTTAACACATGAACTGAATGGGAAGCGTCGAAAGAGGAGGAATTGGTGCGCCCGGAGAGATTCGAACTCCCGACCTATTGCTCCGGAGGCAATCGCTCTATCCAGCTGAGCTACGGGCGCGCTTTATCAGGATACCGCAATTTGCGAAATCGGAGACTTTTGGGGCGAACGCATATGTCCGGGTCGAGTGGGACGAGAAACGCGGGATAAAAGAGAATCAAGTGGAACTCGGTGACCGGAACCCACAGAAGCATGGTCATGGGCAGCGGAAACGCGATTCGCATTCCAAGCTGTAGTTTGGATTGGCTACGCCAATGAGGAGCTGATGTTGCTGAATACCTTTGTGGTAGCCGTAGCGACATGGTTCACGCCGCTGATCGCAGCTAGGGCGATCAAGCAAACCAGAAGGGCATACTCGACCAAATCCTGGCCCTGTTCTTCGCTCATCAGCCTCTGGAATTTCACATATAGTCTTAGAGACAGGTCGCTCATTTGGTCATCTCCAATTGGTTCAAGGATGTGCGAGACAAGGGTCAGATTTTCCCATTCCTCGCCCTATGTCCTCAGGCAATACACATCTATACAGATTAAAGCCCTTCGCAGCTTCTGGCTCAATGGCTGGATTACGCCATTACTTTAGTACTGTATTCAGAGTGCCTCATGATCCTAATGCCCCCGATGGTTCGTGCTGGTCCTGGGAGGGTTGGGACGAAACAGGCGCGAGTTTTGCCCCGATCCACAGGGTCCACAGGAGCCTTTTCGTTGACTTGGGGGCTATTTTTCAGTATTCTAAAGTCCTTGCGCGGTGTTGCGCCTGGGGTCTCGGTGTGCTCACCCGGACCTATCTGAAGGAGTCCCCGGCCAGGTTTCTGGCGGGCTCCAGCGGAGCAGGCCACCGGCTGCGGGACTCGGGAGAACGAGGTCCGGCGCAGCCAGGGTTCCGATGTGAACCAACTCCCGCAGCTTCTCACCCGAACAGATTTGTTTGGCAGTGGGTAGATTTTAGGCCCGTGCGCGTTTGGCATGGGCGGATGCGGTTTGTGCTTTCGCGTCCGAACCGATTGGCATGAAACGCGAATCGGCGAAGGGTGGGGCACCCAGAGATTTTTTCGAGGGAAGAATAGAGATGTCGACGTTTATTCCGAGCGGCAAGGATATTAGCCGCAAATGGTATGTGGTGGATGCGAGCGGCCAGACGCTGGGCCGGCTGGCCACCAAGGCTGCCAGTGTGCTGAGCGGCAAACTGAATCCGCAATACGTGCCTTACATCGACATGGGCGACCATGTGATCGTGATCAACGCGGAGAAGATCCGGTTGACGGGGCTGAAGGACCAGAAGAAGCTGTACCGGCGCTACACGGGCTTTCCGGGCGGGCTGCGTGAGGAGTCGTTTACGCGGCTGATCAATCGCAAGCCGGAGATGGTTTTGGAACAGGCCATCAAGGGCATGCTGCCCAAGAGCAAGATGGGCCGGCAAATGGCAACCAAGTTGAAGGTGTACCGCGGCGACAAGCACCCCCACGGGGCGCAGATGCCGGTAGCGCTGTAAGGCAGCTTTTAGCTGCTGGCTTCTCGCTTCCAGCTTTTTCTTCCTGGAACGAAGAGGCGAATGAAAATCAAGAGTGCCCGACGGGGCTGGGACAAGCTAGCCGCTAGAGGCTAGAAGCTAGGAGCTTACGAAGTATGGCAGATCTGGTGCAGTATTACGGGACGGGGCGGCGCAAGAGTGCGATCGCGCGCGTGTTTCTGCGTCCCGGCACGGGCGAGTGGAAGGTTAACGGCAAGAAGTTCGAAGAGCACTTTGTGACCGAACAGCAAAGGGTTTCGGCCAAGCGCACCCTGTTGGTCGCGGAACTGGCGGCGAGCTTCGACGTGCTGACCACGGTGAGCGGCGGCGGCGTAAGCGCGCAGGCTGACGCGGTGAAGATGGGCATTGCCCGCGCATTGGTTGAGTTCAACCCTGAGCTGCGCAAGCTGCTCAAAGCCGAAGGCCTGATGACGCGCGACGCGCGCCAGAAGGAACGCAAGAAGTACGGCCAGAAGGGCGCGAGAAAGCGGTTCCAGTTCTCGAAGCGCTAAGCGCTTCGAAGAGATCAGGTTTCAGAGATCAGAGATCAGTTGGCGTGCTGCCGTTCTGATCTCTGACCACTGATCTCTGATCTCTGGTTTTCAAATCTCCCCGCAAGGGGAATAAATCCGGGCCACGGTTGGATCCGTCCGGATGCAGTCCACAAAGGAGGACAATTGGCCACCATCACCATGAAAGAACTGCTCGAAGCGGGTGTTCACTTCGGGCATCAGACCAAGCGCTGGAATCCCAAGATGAAGGAATACATCTTCGGTGAGCGCAACGGAATTTACATTATCGACCTACAGAAGACGCTGAAGCTGTTCAAGGATGCGTCGAAGTTTGTGGTTGAGTTGTGCGGCAGCGGGAAGACAATTCTGTTTGTCGGCACCAAGCGCCAGGCGCAGGATGCGATTGCCGAAGAAGCCACGCGCGCAGGCATGCCCTACATTAACCAGCGCTGGCTGGGTGGGCTGCTCACCAACTGGGTCACGGTGCAGAAGAGTGTCAAGCGCCTCCAGGAATTGGATGAGATGGCCACCGACGGCCGCTACGAGCTGCTGACCAAGAAAGAAGTGATTCGTCTGGAGCGGGAGCGCAAGCATTTGCAGGCCAACCTGGCCGGCATCAAGAGCATGAAGCGGCTGCCCGACGCGCTGTTCATCGTGGACTCGAACAACGAGACCATTGCGGTGAAGGAAGCGCGCAAGCTGGGCATTCCCGTGGTGGCGGTGGTGGATACCAACTGCGATCCCACGGTGGTGGATTACGTGATTCCGGGCAACGACGACGCATTGCGCGCCATCCGCCTGTTCACCTCAAAGATTGCCGATTCGGCGGCCGAGGGCGTGAACATGCTGAGCGACAAGGCCTTCCAGGAAGAGGCTGCGGAAGCCGCGGCCGTGGATGAAAGCGGCGAGACGGCAGAGGCTGCTCCGGCGGAAGAAGTTGACCTGGAAGCGGCGCTGGGCGGCGGCATTCGCAAGGCGCCTGCGGCGGTGGCGGTTTTGGCGGATGAGGTTGAGACTGCCGAAGCCGGTGTTTAGTTAATTGCTGCGCGAGACCATGCGCACACTCAGTGGAGCGTGGCCGCTTCGATGGTCGGCCACGCTTTTCTTATGCCGGAAACAGGTCCGGCATAGAGTTTGATAGTGAATTCATATCCGCGACACGTTCGCGGACCGGCCGCGGCCGGGGGGAAATCAAAGAGAGATGACGACAGTGAGCGAAAAAATTGATGCGAAACAGGTGAAAGCACTGCGCGAAGCAACCGGCGCGCCCATGGGCGACTGCCTCAAGGCTCTGCAGGAGAGCAAGGGCGACCAGGAAGCCGCCGTGATTGTGCTGCGCAAGCGCGGCATGGCGTCGGCGCAGAAGAAGGCGGCGCGCGTGACCAATGAGGGTGCGGTGGGCTCCTATATTCACGCTGGCGGCAAGATTGCCGTGCTGGTCGAACTGAACTGCGAGAGCGACTTTGTGGCCAAGACCGACGACTTTCAGGAACTGCTGAAGGACGTGGCGATGCACATTGCGGCCAGCGATCCGCGCTACGTGAAGCCCGAGGACGTGACCGTGGAAGATCTGGAGCGCGAGAAGGATGTCTATCGTGCACAAGCCGCGGCGACGGGCAAGCCGGCTCCCGTGATCGAGAAGATCGTGGACGGCAAGATGGCAAAATTCTACGAAGAAGTTTGCCTGCTGGAGCAGCCCTTCATCAAGGACCAGGCCATCAGCATCAAGGAATTGATTGCGCAGAAGGTGGGCAAGCTGGGCGAGAACATTACGGTGCGGCGGTTTGCGCGCTTCAAGGTGGGCGCGCCCGACTGGACCGTGGCGCAGACCAAGGCAGTTGAAGCGGCCGAGTAACAAGTCAGCAGGTCATTAAGAGAGGGCAGCCCTTCCGGGCTGCCCTTTTTGCGTGGCTGGCGTAGCTTTTTCCTGCCCTTTCGGCGATGAAACTGCCGAGAGAATGGGGCACGGAGCTTTTAGGGGCTTTCAGACGGAGGGTGCAAAGAGCATGGGGCAATCCGCGATGCGGATTGCCCCATGCTTTTTGGCCGTGACCGAAGACCGGGGTTTACGGCAGGTAGTAGCGGAACGAGGTGAAGAACATGTTGTCGTCACCGTGCGCGCCGCCACCGGGGTTGGCCGTGCCGCCGTTGCCGGACCATATATCGCGGCGGATGTTTTCATACGTGATGCCTTGGCGCAGGCGGCCCTTGGGCCCGTTGTAGAGGTTGTACCAGTAGCCTGCAACGAACTCCTGCACGTCCTTGGTGTTGCCGGCGCAGCTTGCGGGAGCGGTCTGGTTGGAGCCCGCAGCGCCCGCGGAACTGGAGGCGGGAGCAGTTTCAATCAAGCAGCCGGTCATAGCCGGAGCGTTGACGATGGAGGTGCCGAGGCTCGGACCGCCGACACCGTAGCCGGCATAGGTGTTGCCGCCGGAGTTGGTGCCGCTGACGACGAAATCGCGATAGATATAGTCGCCGCCATAGTTGAGGTAGACGTTCAGGCGCGGCGTGGGATTCGCTTCCACCGTGCTCAGCGCGGAGAAGGCCTTGAGAGGATCCAGTATGCCGGTGGGACGAACGGTCACGTCAGCAATGGTTGAGTTGCCATAACGGCCGACGCCAATGCCGTAGAGGCCCTTGAGGCCGATGGTGAGCTTCTTGTTGGCAAAGGGGCCACGGAAGCCGCCGCCGATGCCGCCGGCCGGTTCCATATCGTTATAGGGGGAGCCGGTGGTGGGATAAATACGGTCGCGGTAGAAGCGGCCGATGCCAAAGGCCTCCCAGTGGCCCCAGCCCGGCTCGACGGCAATCTTGGCAATCAGGTCCGGCGCCATGTTGAAGGAGTAGTTGGCCTGATTGTCGTAAAGGCCGCCGCCCGTACCGGTGGAACCGATGAGGTAATTGGAGGGCAAGCCCGATCCGCCCGCGTTCAGAGTCTCTGGGTTCTCAGCCGACATGCCAACCCACGTCTTGGTCCCGATGTTCTTGGCCACGCGGAAGCTTTCCTGGCGCGCCCAAACGAAACCGGCATCGTACTGCGCGTCGATGGTGGACGGCAGGATCTGGGTTCCGCGCGTGAGGCCCGAGGCAGTTTCCGCAGCCAGCGACCAACCGGTGCCGCCAGAGAAGTCCCAGCCGCTGGGGGTCTTGGCGTCGGCCCAGAGTTCGCGCTGGCGCATGGTGTAGCTGTTCGACTGGTTGTTGTTCGAGGTTGTGCCGGAGCTCAGCCAGTCCGCCTCGTAGTAGCCGGTCATGGTCATGCTGGCGATCTTGCCCGAAAACTTCATGGCAATACGCGACTGACGAGCGCTGCCGAAAAACTCGCTCATTCCCGCGCCGTCGGCGTTCTGTAGCGGAACGCTGCTGGCGCCGGTGTTGATGTCGTCGCCGGTCGCCCCCTGACGCCAAACCGTTGCTGCTTCAATGAAGCTGCCCGCCGGCGAAATGGTCACGCCCTTGTAGTTGATCGCATCGGGGCTGCCGATGGCCTTCTTGAGGGTAGTGGTTTCGTCAGACACCGTGGTGGCGAGCGAAAGCTGGTTGGTCTTCAGATCGCTCACCGTGCTTTGCAGGGTAGTGACGGCATCAGTGTTCTGCGTGAAGGTCTGCTGCTGCGCCTGGGCGTCGGCTTCAGCTTTGTTGGCCGCGGCGCGCGCATCGGCGGCATCCTGCTGCGCCTGACGCAACTGCGCATCCTTGGCAGTCAGATCGCTCCTCAGGCTGTCGATCTGGGTCTGCATCTCGGTGCGCAGAGCCTGAATCTGATCTGCAACCGAAGGTTCGGACGGCTTGACGGCCTTCTTCGCGGGCACGTGCTTTTTCGCCGGCGCCGAAGAGCCGCTGGTTTGAGCGTGGGCAACAACGAGACTGGCTGCCAGAATGGCCGCGGCAGTCGCGTAGAAAATTCGTTTCATTTGGGCCTCTCTGTTCGTTTGCAATGGTTCCGGAATTGTGGCGTGCCCGCATGCGCTCGTCTCGCACCCGTCTTCAGCATTGCGGACACATCGATGAATCGGAAAAATCTGCATTATGCTCATCGGCGCAGAACAACACGGCGATGAGCGCACGAGGGGAAGAAATTTCGCGACAGCGGAATTCCTGCCTATCGTTCCGCATCCAAGACTCGCAGAGTTCGATGAAAATTTAACGAATTCACGCAGATTTCACATTTTAGTTATCGATCTTCGCGCAGCCTAGGGAAAGTTAGAAAAATTTATGCACCATTAAAAATGCGACACCGCTTTTCCACGGCGGTGCTTTTCTACCCTTTCGGCGATGAAACCGCCGAAAGGATGCGGAACTCGTAGTGCGAAATACCCGTGAATGCTTAGGGATGCGACGGCTGGGAAGCCGGGGAAGCGCTTGCGGAGGGCGCGCCGGCGCTGAGCAGATTGGCGAACAGGCGAAAGGCGCCGGGCACCAGCTCAGGAAACTGCCGATGGAGCGCGAAGGCGACATAGATATAGATACCTTTACCGCGATGGGCGACGAGCAGTCCACCGCGTTGCGGGTCCTGGCCGGGATCGGCGGTTTCAGTGAGCGCGGTGTAGCCGGCATCCCAGTGATCGAGGAAGCCGTGCCCGCGTTCTTCGAACCATCCATCGAAATCGGCCGCAGTAACTGGATTGGGCGAGGTGAGAAGCGGGTTGGCAGGATCAAGCAGCTTGACGGGCGCCTGCTCATCCACGACGCGCTCGCCTATGCCTTTCATGGCCAGCGGCAGCGGCGCGGGAAAGTTGTTGGTCTGGTACAGCACGAGCAGCGTTCCGCCGCGCTCGACGAACGCTTCGAGGCGCGGCTCAGCGGCAGCGAGCTGGGGGCGCACGGAGTAGGCGCGATCGCCGACGACGATCACGTTCCACTGCGAGAGATCGGCAGTGGCGAGCTCGTCGTTGCTGAAGAGATGCGGAGCGATGCCCAGCGCCTCAATGGCTTCAGGGACGGTGTCGCCTGTGCCCATCACATAGCCGACGCGGAGACCGGGCGCGAGTTTCACGTCGACTTTGCGCGTGCGCAGCTCGGCCGGCTTGTACTGGTTATACGGCCGCAAGCCGGTGTATCCGATGCTTTGCCAGCCGGTGGTGTAGTCTTTGCCATCGACGTGCGCGACAGCCTCAATGCTGTAGGCGCGCGCCGCCACGTCGCCCGCGGGAGAAACCGAAAATACGAGCGGTTCGGCGTTGCCCGCGCTTGTGAGATGAAACCTTAACTCCGCAGGCTTGCAACGCCAGCCTTGCGGCAGCTTCAGATTCACCATCCCATCGGCAGCGCGCTCGGCGTGGACCGTAACGCTGACGGGCAACGGCGAACCATCCAGCGGAAGAAGACGGGCTTCAGGCTCCACACGCACGCCAATGGCGGGCGTAATGACGAGCGGCTGGTAAACGCCGCCCGCGCCGACAATGTGGGCCAGGGTTTGCACTACCATGCCAAGGCGAATGGGAACGCCGTCGAAATCGAACTCCGCCCATGCGCTGAGTGGATAAGGCGCGAAGGAGCGCTCGCGCCAGGCTTCATTCGCAACGTCGTAATAAGGCTGCTCGGTGGTGGGCCGCGTGAAATAAGGGGCCGTGGGTTGGGCGTCGTCGGGCACGTGCAGGTGAAAGAGCGCGTTGGCTGATTCGGAGCTGCTGGGCGCGCCGGCGGCATCACCCTTTCCCCATGATGCGTTAGGAGCAGTCTCAAGCCAGGTCTTGGAAAGATGCGCGCTACCTGTAGCGCTGAAGGTGTGCACGCGAACGCCGAAGTCTTCGCCGGGATATACGCTGCGCGTAGATTCGTCTGCCGATGCGCCGCGGCCAGGGCCGCCCTGCCCGCCATCGCCAGCCGTGAATGCGACAAAGTCGAGACCTAGCAGATCCTTCAACGCAATTTGGAACTGGTTGATTTTCTCGCCCAGCTCGAATGCGAGATTGGACTTTGCCGGGGCGCTCAAATCGCTCGCCTTGATGTGCGCGTAGAGATCGAGGGTCTCGCGATAGACGGGCACGAGTTTGTGCCCGCCGTCGATGCCGCCCTGATTGTTGCAGTCAGCCATGAAGGCGTCGAAATCGGATTGGATTTTCTTCAGGCCATCGCCAAGCCACGCGGGCGGCGCGGCGCCGGCAAGACTCGCCAGGCCCGCGATGCTGGTGTCGATATTTACCTTCTGATTCTGAAAGAGGCTTGCGTCACCCGCATTTGCGCTAGCGCTTGCCGCCGACGGCAGGACCGCCCACAGGTGATAGCTCGACGAGTCAGGCGCGCTCAGCGCAGGATTGGCGCCGCCGTTCTGCGACAGTTGCTTGCCCCAGCCTTCGCGCGCAATTTGCACATAGGTGCGGCCGAGCGCCGCGTCCCATGTACCAACAGGAATTGTCACGTCGGCTTTGGGTGCGCCTTCTGTCCACTCGCCGGTGACATAGTTTTTGAAGCGCGCCGGCGCCAGCTTGCCGGTGGCATAGTCGAACATCTGGCCGTTTTCAATGCGCGCAAACGGCTCCCGCGAATAGACAGCTAACGGCTGCCAGGGCTCCAAGCCATCCTTCAGTTGCTCGGGAAAAACTTTGGGGTCACCGGCAACCTTGAAGGCTTCCTGCATGATCTCGCCAGCCACCTGGTGCTGCCCGTGCCCGTCGGTGAGCCCGCCGACAAAGGTCGAAAGCAGGATCTGCGGCCGCACTTTCCGTATCGCCAGCACGGCGTCGTAGAGAACACGGTCGTGGCCCCACTTGGCAAAGGACTCTGCCTGCGTTTTGGAGAAGCCGAAGTCCGCCTCGGTGCCCCAAAGTTCCTGTGCGCCGTAGTATTCATCCGCCTTGAGCAATTCGCTGGTGCGTATCAAGCCCAGCGCATCGTTGCTCTCGGCCGACATGGCATTGAGTCCGCCCTCGCCGCGGGTAAGCGTGAGCACCGTGACGCGCACTCCGAGACCGCGCGAGAGATAGGTCATCAGCGCACCGTCTTCGTCGTCGGGGTGCGGCACGATGATGAGAACGCTGGCCGTGGCGCCGATGCGCTTGAGAGTCTGTTCCAGCTCCGCGGCGCCGCGGTCTTCCGGAAGCGGCAGCGCTTCAACGGTGGGCTCGGGCAGCGGGACCTGCGCAAGCGCAGCGCCTGGCGATCGTTGTTCCGCGGCTTGTTGCCCGCGGAGCGATGCGGGAAGCGGGCCCAGTAAAAGGGCGGCGAGCGCGGCGACTGCCGACAATGGATGCAGCTTACGGGGAAACGAAATCATCATCGACAGTTTACAAGCTGGCGCGCGGGATCGGCCGGGCGATCACACGATGTCTTGGTGCGCACCGGCGGCTCATTTGCGACTCTACCGCCAGTCGTCGCGTACGTCGGCCGTGCCTCGGACAATGTGCTAAACGGCGAGAAGGCGCTGTTGAAAGCCCGTCTCATCTTCAACGAATACAGGTTCGCCACGAAGCACGTTATCGTATAGCTCACTCATTCTTCCTACCGAAAGTCCCTTGGGAAGGAAGCGAAACACCGAGCTGGCAACGTATTCGCGGCTTAGTTCAAAAGCCAGCCACCTTCGACCCTCTGCCTCAGCCACCATGCCCGTTGTGTTTGAGCCGGCAAAGATATCAACGACAAGGTCGCCGGGGTCGGTCAGCATACGAATAAAGAACTCCGGCAGCTTGGCTGGGAACCGTGCCGGGTGCCCCTTAACTCCCACTGCTTTGCAGGCTCCCAAATAGACGCCGTTGCTCTCGGAGTTTGGAATCTGAAGAAGATTAGAAGGAATCGCACCACCGTTATCGTTCGCGAATGCTAGGCCAATCTCGTGCCCGGAAGGGCGTTCCCTAGGGGTGTAAAAAGCTCCTGGATCCTCCAGGAGCTTCTTCATGCGGGCGCTGTACTCGGTCAAGACATTGGACACGTTCGCCTTCGGCCATTCCGAGCGGGAAAACCACCAGAGCGTATTGACGGTATCTTTTGCCCGCAGTTTACGTTTGTTGACCCACTCAATCGGACTTGGAAGTTTGGAAGAGTTGTGCCAGAAAAATTCCTGAGCTAGATGGAAGTTCAGCTCGTCGCAGAACCGCAGTAGCACCCGGAACTGATGGAGGCTTCGCACGGGGACGCCCTTGCGATAAGCACCGCCAAGATCGAGGACGAAGCTCCCGTCTACCCGCAACTTTTGATAAACCAGCTTACCGAAGTCGAGAAGCCAGTCGACATATTCCGCCTGATCGCGATTCCCATACTCCTTTTGTCTTTGCAGGGCGAAAGGGGGACTGGTGATAACAAGATTGATGGAATTATCAGGCAACCCTGCGAGCAACTGTATTGCGTCGCCCACGTAAGAAGCACCAAGAAGCGTTGAATAAGCCGGATTCGCGGGGATGAGGGTAGCCGACATCGTTACCTCATACAACCTATAGGCTGTAGATTTCAGGTTAGCACAAGGCTGAGCATGAGACTTAATGAAGCTCGCCAAACCTCAGATTACAACCCGTGGAAGGTTTGCAGTCAACCTCAGAAAGGCACGCATCGCGGCGGGGCTTTCCCAAGAGGAACTCGCTGCCAAAGCGGGACTGCACCGGAATTACGTAGGCAGCGTGGAGCGCAATGAGAAGAACATCTCCATTGATGCGATGGAGCGTCTGGCAAATGCCCTGAGGGTGGACGTGGTGGCCCTATTGGCGCGGGAGGAGGTATGAAGCCTCATCCAGATCACACCAAGCTCAAAAATCTACTACCGTCCATACGGAAACTGCAGCGGTTGGCATCGAAGCACGGAATCGACGATGTATTCCAGGACAATGGCGGGAAGATGCTGCAGATTCTGCTTTACACGGGGCTGACTGTCCTGCCGGGACGCGAGGGAAACGACGCACGAGATGACAAAGGCCACGAGTATGAGGTCAAGTCGGTCAATATTCATCTAACGCAAAGCTTCTCAACCCATCACCACATGAATCCACACATCATACAGAAATACCAGCAGGTGGATTGGGTATTTGCGGTTTACAACGGAATCGAATTAATCGAGATTTACCTCATGACGCCCGCTCAACTCCAACCATATTTTGCGAGGTGGGCCAAGAAGTGGGCAGACGATGGGAATAAGGACATCAACAATCCAAAGATCCCTCTGAAATTCGTACAGAGCACCGGCAAGCTCATCTATTCCACCAGCAATTCAGGCTAAAGAGCTCTTACCGCCAATCGTCGCGGGCATTGCTGAGGCCCTGATTCATCAGCGCGTCGAAGCCCGTGTGCTTCTTGATGAAGATCTCGCTGAAGTGCCGGTCCTGGCGCAGCAGGATGGCTTGCAGGCGGACGAGCTCAAGCAGCGCGAGAAACATGGCGATAAGCGCGCGTTCTGACTTGGTATGGCTGAGCATGCGCCGCAACGCCACCGGCTTATCTTCCATGGTGAGGCGGCGCGCCAGGAACTGGATCATCTGCCCCACCGTGACCGAATCTTCCTGGAGATTGAGGATGGGGCGATTGCGCGCGCGCTCCAAAATATCGCTGAAAATACGCACCAGGTCGGTGGTGTCGGCAGCGATCTCCGGCTCTGCGGCAGCGTCTTCCTGGAACTCGCGGATGCCGGGATTGGTCCACGTCGAAGCTTCGAGCATTTGCTTCTCGCGC
>Ga0302266_10000485_pt1 | contig 40198 bp, 12 predicted proteins | sample III_Bog_E1_2_FD_194559 | JGI IMG/M metagenome (GOLD analysis project Ga0302266, IMG submission 194559) | Peat permafrost microbial communities from Stordalen Mire near Abisko, Sweden - III_Bog_E1_2 | ecosystem: Environmental > Terrestrial > Soil > Wetlands > Peat | place: Sweden: Abisko...
AGCGCCGCAAGGGTGTGCAGCAGCACGTTGACGATATGGTAGCCCAGCGGGTTCAGCCCCCAAAGGTGATACTCCACCCAGAATGAGGTGTGGACGAGCGGATAATACTGCGGAGTGGCCATGGGATTGCACCAGATTTGCTGCAAGCCGGCCAGAGAGCGCAGTGTCGGATTATTGGTGACATACGCGTCATCGTCCCAGATGAACCCCGCGTGCCATACCGGCAGATAGGCGAGCAACGTGGCGGTGATGATGAATAAGGCAAAAATCAGGCCCTGCTGCTGTGAAGTTGTCAGCGGAGACGCAACCCGCTTTTCAGCCTGCTTCCGGGCCGGCTTTTTGTTCCGCTGGTTCATGGTCGCGCTATGCTAACCGCGCTCTCCCGTCGTTTCAATTGCCGAATGGTAATGCCGCAAAAGAACGCAGAACGCGCAAATTGGAAACGGCATTCGTTTCAACTTTTAGCATTTACCCTTCGCCCTTTGTCCTCCGGTGTCAGACTTCTGGCCTCATGGCTTCACGGCGTTGCGCCCGTGTCGCGGAAGGGCAAGCCAGCCTGATAAAATTTTATCTGGGACTCAAGTGCCGAGACCAGGGCAAAGTTGTTTTGGCCAGTGGCCAGTTGGATGGCGTGTTGGGCGGCGGTAATGGCTTCTGGAAACTGTCCCGCCTCGGCATAGGCCGCCGCCAGCGTGGCGGCCACTTCCGGACTTTTCCCGCCGGCAAGCCGGTCGGTTTGCCGGGCCAGTTCGACGGCTTTGGTTCCGTTCCGAATGGCCGCGTCCGGCGACGTCGCCAGCGCCCAGGCGATGCGGGACAGATCGTGCCGGGCTTCCAGGTTATCAGGCTGGATGGCCAGCACCATTTGGAATTGAACGATGGCCGCATCCAACTGTCCCTTTTGCAACAGCGCCGCGCCGAGATTGTTGTGGGCATAGGTGAAGTCAGGCTTCAAGGCCAGCGCCTTTTGGAATTGAACGATGGCTTCATCCACCTGGCCTTTTTGCAGCAGGGCGTTGCCCAGATTGTAGCTGGCCTCGGCATAATTCGGCTGGATGGCTAGGGTTTTTTGGAACTCAACGATGGCCGCGTCCACCTGCCCCATTTGTAACAGGGCATTGCCGAGATTGTTGTGAGTTTCGTCGTAGTCCGGTTTGAGGCGGAGGGCGGTCTCATATTCACGGATGGCCGCGTCGGTCTGGCCTTGATTGAAGAAAGCGAAGCCGAGATTGTTATGGACTACTGCGTCATCCGGTCTGAAACGGAGGGCGGCCTGATATTCGCGGATGGCCTCATCCGCGTGGCCTTGCTTGGCGAGGGCGGTGCCGAGATTGTTGTGAGCTTCGGCATAGTCCGGCTTGAGCGCCAAAGCCGCTTGAAAATGCGCGATGGCCTCACCCGTCTGTCCTTTTTGAAGCAGGGCGGTGCCAAGATTGTTGTGAGTTTCGTCGTAGTCCGGTTTGAGGCGGAGGGCGGTCTCATATTCGCGGATGGCCGCGTCGGTCTGGCCTTGTTTGAAGAAAGCGAAGCCGAGATTGTAGTGGATCATGGCGTCGTTTGGCTTGAAACGGAGGGCGACCTGATATTCGCGGATGGCCGCATCCGCGTGGCCTTGCTTGGCGAGGGCGAGGGCGAAATTGTTGTGGTATCCGGCGTCGTCAGGCCTGATGGCCAAAGCTTTTTGAAAATGCGCGATCGCCGCATCCGTCTGGCCGTTTTTCAACAGGGTGTTGCCCAGATTATAGTCGGCATCGGCATAATCCGGTTTGATGGCCAGACTTTTTTTAAACTCAACGATGGCCTCGTCCAGCCGTCCTTTTTGACACAGGATATTCCCCAGATTATTATGGGGCATCCAGGCGGCGGGATTTTTGGTTACCGTATCCCGCCACAAGGTTTCTTCATCCTTGTAGCTGCCTGCCTGTTTCCAGGTCAGCGCCCCCAGCGCCAGCAACAGCGCGCCGGCCAGCGCCATTCCCAAGCTCAAGTTTGATTTGCCCCAACCTTTCCACGCAATCGTCAGGGCGGCGGCCACGAGGGTGATGGGTCCCGGAATCGCAAAATACTGCCAGTGATCCCCCACCAGCGAATAGCGGAAAAAATAATCGTTCAGAAATCCCAGCACCGGCAGCAGCAGCAGCACAAAGTAACCCAGCCCAAACAGCACCGCTTTGGCCCACCGCCGGCGCTGCAACCAGCAGATTAGAAACACCGCCGCCAGCAAAAATCCCGGCAGATACGCCAGCGGGTTTGTGGCGTCAATATTCCAGCGCGGATAAACGAACATCAGGTTCAACGGCCACACCGCCTTGTAAAGATAGAACCACACCGCCCAGCCCGCGCCCGCCAGCCGCCCCCAGAAACTGTCCGTCCGCACAATTTCGGCGCCGATCACCCGGTGGTATTGAAACCAGACCGTCACCAGCCCCAGCACGAACGCGGCGGCAAAGAACGGGACGCTGCGCCGAAAGTCAGTCCACGTCACTCGCCCGCGCCGCCACCAGGCAAGGCCCAATAGCACCACCGGCAGCGGGGCCACGGCCGACTTGCTAAAAAGTGCAACCAGAAACACGCCCAGGGAAAACCAGTAATCCCGCCGCCGGCCCGTGGCGTCAAATTTCAAACACCACACCAAGGTGAGGGCAAAAAAGAAGAACGACAGCGTGTTCTTCATTTCGGAAATCCAGGCCACCGATTCTACGTTGACCGGATGCAGCGCGAAAATCGCGGCGGCCAGCCAGCTTCCGGGGATATTCAGCCGGTCCAGCACCCGCCACAGCAGCAGCGCATTTGCGGTGTGCAGCAGCAAGTTGACCAGATGGTAACCCAGCGGGTGGTTGCCCCATAGCCGCCATTCTAGCCACCAGACCGAGTTGGTCATTGGATAATAATCCAGCGCCCCCGTGGTGAACCAGAACTGATACAGCCCGTTGGCGGCTTTGATCAGCGGGTTGTCCACGATCAAGAGAGAAATGTCATCCCAAATAAACCCCGCACGCCACACGGGCAGGTAGGCGAGAATTGTTGCCAGCGCCAGCAAAACCCCCAACCGCCAGGCTGGCAAAGTTGCAGGTTGCAGGTTGCCGATTGAAGGTTTTCCGGTTATCGGCGGAGATGGAACCCGCTTGTCAGACTGCTTTTGGACTGGGTTTTTATTCCGCCGTTTCATGGTCGCGCCATGCTAGCCGCGCCTTCCTGCCGTTTCAATCGCCGAAACGAAATCCGCGTGAACAGCGTAATCTTCCTCCGTCCTTTGCGTCTTGGTCTCTTTGCGCCTTTGCGTTAAATTCCAACTTTCAGCTTCTGTCTTGCCATCTCTCCACTCTCAACCTTCAACCATTTCATTTATTTTTCATGGTTAAAGCCCTCGCCAGGTTGTTCTGTGCGACGGCGTAATCCGGCCGGAGGCGGAGGGCTTCCTGAAATTGACCGATTGCTTCGTTCCATTGCCCCTTTGTGGCGAAGGCGATGCCGAGGCAGTTGCGGGCCTCGGGAAAATCCGGCTGGAGGCGAACTGCTTCTTGGAACTGGCCGATGGCCTTGTCTATCAGGTCTTGCTTGCTGAATGCGACGCCCAGGTTGTAATGCGCTTCGGTGTAATCCGGCCGGAGGCGGAGGGCTTCCTGAAACTGGCGGATGGCCGAGTCAATTTGGCCGGTCTTGGCGAGGGCGTTGCCCAAGTTATTGTCGGCCTCGGGAAAATCCGGCTGGAGGCGGAGTACTTTTTGGAACTGGCCGATGGCCGCGTCGGTCTGGCCTTGCTTGTCCAGGGCAATCCCTAGGTCATAGCGGGCCAGGGCGTAATCGGGCTTGAGCCGGATGGCCTCCCGGTATTCGTCGATGGCCGCGTCCAATTGGCCGGTCTTGAGGCGGGCATTGCCGAGGCTGTTGCGGGCCTCTGGAAAATCCGGCTGACGCCGGATGGCTTCCTGGTATTCGGCAATAGCCTTGTCGGTCTGGCCTTGCTGGTCGAATTCGAGACCAAGATTGTAATGCGCCTCGGCGTAATCGGGTTTGAGCCGGATGGCTTCCTGAAACTGGCGGATGGCCGCATCAATTTGGCCTTCTCTGGCGAGGGCGTCGCCCAGGTTGTTGCGGGCTTGGGCGTAATCGGGCTTGAGGCGGATGGTTTCTTGGTATTCGCTGGTGGCCGCATCGTTCTGTCCCTGCTTGTCGAGCAGGGTGGCGAGATTAAAATGTGCCTCGGCATATTCCGGTTTGAGTCGGATGGCTTCCTGAAACTGGCGGATCGCCGCGTCAATCTGACTTGTTTTGGCGAGGGCGCTACCGAGGGCGTTGTGGGTTACAGCGTCGTCGGGATCGAGTCGGATGGCTTCCCAAAACAGTCGGATGGCCGCATCGGTTTGGCCCTGCTGATAGAAGTCGAGGCCAAGATTGTAATTTGCTTCCGTGTAATCGGGCTTGAGCCGGATGGCTTCCTGAAACTGTCGGATGGCCGCATTGGTCTGGCCCGTGGCAAGGAGCGCAACCCCGAGATTGTTGTTGGCCATCCAGCAGGCGGGATTTTTGGTTATCGTTTCCTGCCATAGTGTTTTCGCATCCACATAAATGCCGGCCTGTTTCCAAGTCAACGTCCCCAGTGCCAATAACAGGCCGCCACCCAAGACAAATCCCAAGGGCAGATTCGCTTTTCCCCAAGTTTTCCAACCGGCTGTCAATCCGGCAGCGGCCAGCGCAATCGGTCCGATGATGGCAAAATACTGCCAATGATCCGCAACCAGCGAATAACTGAAGAAGGAAATGTCGAGAAAACCAAGCACCGGCAGAAGCATCAGCGCTGCATAACCCAGTCCGAACAACACCGCTTTGCCCCAACTCCGGCGCTTCCACCAGCATATTAGAAACATCGCCACCAGCAACAATCCTGGCACATACGCCAGCGGTCTTGCGGCGTCAATGCGCCAGCGCGGATAGATGGGGATCAAATGCAGCGGCAGTAGATCCTTGCCCAGATAGAACCACACCGCCCAGCCCGCCCCAGCCAGCCGGGCCGGGAAACCATCCGGCCGCACCACTTTGTGGCCGATGTCGTTGTGATATTGAAACCAGAGCGACACCAACCCCAGCATGAACGCCGCCGCAAAGAACGGGAGGCTGCGGCGGAGGTCCTGCCACGTCCCCCGCCCGCGCCGCCACCAAGCGAGGCCCAGCAGCACGAATGGCAGCGGCGCCGCTGCCGATTTGCTCAACAGCGCCAGGAGAAACGCGCCCAAGGCCAGCCAGTAACACCGCCGACGGCCGGTGTCGTCAAATTTCAAATACCACAGCAGTGTCAGGGCGAAGAAAAAGAATGACAGCGTGTTCTTTAACTCCGCGATCCACGCGACGGTGGCCACGTTGACCGGATGCAGGGCGAAGAGGGCGGCGGCCAGCCAGCTTCCCGGGATTTTCAGACGAACCAGCACGCGCCAGAGCAGAATGGCATTGGCCGCGTGGAGCAGGACATTGACGACATGGTAGCCGGCGGCATTCATGCCCCACAGCCGCCATTGGAGCCAGAAGACCGAGGACATCAGCGGGAGGTAATCGGAAGTCTTGGTGGTGAACCAGAAATGATACCAGCCGTCGGGAGCCTTGATGAGCGGATTGTCTGTCAGCAGCACGCCGTCATCCCAGATGAAACCGGCGTGCCACATCGGCAGGTAAGCGAGAGTCGTCCCCAGCACCAGCAAGGCCGCCGGAAGCCAAGCTGGCAAATTCAACGAAGTCTCGCCGCCGGCGGTTGCCCGTTTTGGTTTAGATTTCTTCGCCGGCCGGCGCATAAGAATCTCCAAGCTACTCCTTGGATGAAATGGAAGTGACGGTCTTGCGCCCGAGGCTGCGAAACCAGGCCAAGCCGAAATTCTGCCCCATTGCCTGCATCGCCTCGCAGGGCGTCCAGCAGTTGGGGCAACGGTCTTCAATGATTGTGCGGCGCGATTTCATCATCGGTTCGGATTGCATCAATGCGCGCAGGTCGAAGCCAAAGTCCTTCAGTTTGCCCACGGCCGGCATCATCACACAAGGACGGACTTCGCCATAAGGACCGACAAACACCGAGGCAAATCCAGAATAGCAAGGAACGACCTGATGCCCGGGATTTTGGAAGAACCGCGCCGATAACTTGTAATAGCTTCGTAGCATCAATTTCTCCAGGCTGAACCCCCGGGTGCGGGCCAAAACATGTTGCACGGCCTGGCCGATTTTTGTGGCCTCGGAACCCTGCAGGGCTATTCCGGTGCCTTGATTGAAATAGCGATCCGACTCCTGCGCGAAAGCAAAACAGGTTTCGTGGCTTTTGATCAGTTCCAACTCCAGAAAAGCATCGATTTGTTCCAAGTTGTGTTTGCTGATGACCGATTCGATCCTGACCTTCAGGTTGCTGTGGCGCTGGCTCAATTTGTCCAAGCCAGCAATGGTTTGCACCGACCGGGCGAAGCCGCCCTTGATTCGACGGTTCCTTTCATGAGCCGTCTCATTTCCATCAATGCTGACTGTGACGTAAAATTTCAGCCGGGGCGCGAATTCGAGGATCGCCGCCACTTTGGCCAGGATTTCCTCCGTGGCCACCCCGGTGGTCACGACGCTGAGCAGCAGCAGATTCGGGCAATGGGTGACGCAGGAGCGGACAATCTCCACGATGTCTTTGCGGAGAAACGGTTCGCCACCGGTCAGCGCCACCCAGAAGAAGTGCGCGCCGTTCTTTTGAAACAGTTCGTCAATCTGCGCGGCGGACAGTTCCCCCTTTTTTAGTTCCGGCTCCGCCTGATAGGTTTCCCAGACCCGGCAGTTCTGGCATTTGCAGTCACATTCGTTGGTTAGTGAGAGCGCCAGCTTGTAGGGCATCTGGACGCGATTGGAATTGTTTCTTTTGGACAAAACCAGCATCCGATAGAGGAGTTTTAGGTGTCGCAAAAAAAACATTGTCACCTACGCTAACCCATGCGCGCAACGCGGGTCAAGTGATGACGAAGGACTTTGCCAAAAACATCAACCTTATCTGTGCGTGGAAAGTGGACGGCACCGCTTTGACATTCCCGGATAAAACAACTCCGTGCCGGCGGCAGGCGAAATGGCCTGACTATTTGAGTTTCAGCTCCAAAGCCTTCGCCAGATTGTTTCGCGCGTCGTTGTAATCCGGCTTGATCCGGACGGCTTCCTGAAATTGTTGGATGGCCGCGTCCAATTGGCCTTGCGTGACAAGGGCGATGCCGAGGCTGTTGCGGGCCTCGGGAAAATCCGGCTGAAGTTTAAGGGTCGCCTGAAACTGGCCGATGGCCTGGCTGATCTGACCCTGCTGGCTGAGGGCGATGCCCAGGTTATAACCGGCTTCGGGATAATCTGGTTGGAGTTTGAGCGCTTCATGAAATTGATTGATCGCCAGATCGGCATGGCCCTGCTTGAGTAGGGCGTTGCCGAGGTTGTTGCAGGCTTTGGCAAAATCCGGCTGGAGTCTGAGGGCTTCCTTGAATTGATGGATGGCCGCATCGGTCTGGCCTTGGTTGTCGAATTGGATGCCGAGATTGTAATGCGCGTCGGTGTAATCCGGTTTGAGTCGGATGGCTTCCTGAAACTGGCGGATCGCCTCGGCAAGCTCGCCTTTCTCGGCGAGGACATGGCCGATGCCATTGTGGCTTTCAGCGTCATCCGGGTCGAGGCGGATGGCGGTCTCATATTCGCCAATGGCCGCATCGGTCTGGCCTTGCTGGTCGAGGGCAAAACCGAGATTATAATGCGCCTCGGCGTAATCCGGTTTGAGTCGGATGGCTTCCTGAAATTGACGCATGGCCGCATACGGTTGGTTTTTGAGGAGTTCAACGCCGAGATTATAATCCGCCACCCAGCACGTTGGATTTTGGTTGAGCGTCGCTTGCCACAGGGTTTTCGCATCCACATAAATACCGGCCTGTTTCCAAGTCAACGTCCCCAGTGCCAATAACAGCCCGCCCCCCAAAGCAAATCCCAAGGGCAGATTCGCCTTCCTCCAGATTTTCCACATAGTCGTCAGTCCGGCACTCACGAGCGCAATCGGCCCGATGATGGCAAAATACTGCCAGTGGTTGGACACCAGCGAATAATCGAAGAACGAAATGTTGAGAAAGCCGAGCACCGGCAGCAGCAGCAACACGGTATAACCCAGTCCCAGCAGGGCGGCTTTTCCCCACCGCGCGCGCTGCCACCAACAAATCAGAAAAATCGCCACCAGTAACAATCCCGGCACATACGCCAGCGGTCTTGCGGCGTCAATGCTCCAGCGCGGATAAACCGGGATCAAATGCATCGGCCACAAATCCTTGCCCAGATAAAACCACACCGCCCAACCCGCGCCGGCCAGCCGGGCCGGGAAACTGTCTGCCCGCATCATCATTTTGGGGTTAATCGCCTGATGATTTTGAAACCAGACCGTCACCAGCCCCAGCACGAACGCCGCCGCAAAGAACGGGACACTGCGCCGGAGATCCAGCCACGTCACGCGCCCGCGCCGCCACCAGGCGAGGCCCAGCAGCACGAACGGCAGCGGGGCCGCCGCCCCCTTGCTCAACAGCGCCAGCAGGAACGCGCCCAAGGCCAGCCAGTAAAATCGCCAGCGCGGCGTGTCGTCAAATTTCAAATACCACAACAGTGACAAGGTGAAGAAAAAAAACGACAGTGTGTTCTTTAACTCCGCAATCCACGCGACGGTAGCCACATTGACCGGATGCAGCGCGAAAATGGCGGCGGCCAGCCAGGCTCCTGGAATTTTCAATCGCGCCAGCACGCGCCAGAGGAGGATGGCATTGGCTGCGTGGAGCAGGACATTGACGATGTGGTAGCCGGCGGCGTTCATGCCCCACAGCCGCCATTGGAGCCAGAAGACCGAGGACATCAGCGGGAGGTAATCGGAAGTCTTGGTGGTGAACCAGAAATGATACCAGCCGTCGCGAGCCTTGATGAGGGGATTTTTTGTTAGCAGCAAATCATCATCCCAGATGAAGCCCGCATGCCACATCGGCAGATAGGCGAGAATTGTTGCCAGCGCCAGCAAAACCCCCAACCGCCAGGCTGGCAAAGTTGCAGGTTGCAGGTTGCCGATTGAAGGTTTTTCGGTTGTCGGCGGAGACGGAACCCGCTTTTCAGACAGCTTTTGGCCTGGGTTTTTATTCCGCCGTTTCATGTTTGCGCCATGCTAGCCGCGTCCTCCCGCCGTTTCAATTGCCGAAATGAAATCCGATGTTTTGACTGCGCCGGCGTAATACGTGGATGAAAAGTTCCGGTCTTATATACTTAACAAAGGCATGGACAGCCTTTGGGCAAAGACGATGGCTTTTTTACGTCCTTAAAATGCGGCAAAACTCACTTCGCCAGCTTCCAAAACATCAAGAAAACGGCTGGAAAATCAGCCCGCCGAAAAGGCTGATTTGAGCCCCATAAACACTGAGTTTTTAAATAATCAGCATTTGTTAAGTATACAAGCCCGTTGTAACCATATCACCAGAATTGGTGATGTTCATCTGGGTGCGAATGGTCTAAATTGTAGTATATCCATGACGTTCGTTTTAACCCTTTACGCCATTATTTTAGTAGTTTTAGCCGGTTAATTATTCAGAATTCAACCCGTTTGTAGCAAGGAAACACTATAATTATGAAGCCAACCTCCTCCTGTATTCATCTTAAAATCACCAGTTTGCTGCTCCTGCTGGCGGGCGCGCTCGACGTCCAGGCCAACATCTTCAAGACCGACACCGCAACGATGAATGCCACCGGTTCACCGTGGGATTGGACCACGGCCACGGGGGGCGGCGGCACTGGCGTCGCCGCGTCATCCGGCGTCGTGGGCGAGATTGACGGCACGCCTACTTCGGGGCATTTAAGTCCCATGGCGTTGGGCGGCAATGTGACCTTGGGTGGCCTTCAACTCGATACCACTGCGAATGGCCCGCTTTCCATCAGTTCGGGCAGTACGCTCACGCTGGATGCCTCACTGTTTTCCAGCGCCGCCGGCATCAAAATCGTCTCGGGTGGGAGTTATGATATGACAATCGGCAGCGGACTGACTTTGAAAGGCCATCAGGCTTGGAGCGTGGGTTCGGGCAGAACCCTGACGGTCAGCGGCACGGTGACGACGGCGGGTGCGTGGGTGGACTTCACCAGTTTTGCCGGCACACTCGGCACGCTTGGCAATGTTAATGGCATATTAGGGCCATGGGCGACAACAGGTTCTGGCACTTCGTTGAAATATGCGGCCGTTAGCGGAACGGTCAGCGGTTATACCGCTGCGGGTGGTGCGCTGCCGGCCACTGGCGGAACAGCCACGGTGAATTATACAGTTGGTGCCAATGACACATTGACCGGCGGTGTAACCGCCAATACAGCGCAGGCGACGGGGGCAGGCGGTTGGACGGTCAGTGCCCAGACTCTCACCATTAACGGCTTGATGAACTCCAGCAGCGGGTTGTTGACAATTTCCAGCGCGGTGACGATTGGCGCGAACAAGGAACTGGTTCTCGCGCCCAACGCGAACGGAATGACGTTTTCCGGTGTCATTGCCAACAATGCTGGTGGCGCTTCCGCGTTGACCATCAACGCCGACCCTGCGGCCACAGTCACGCTTACAGGGGCGAACACTTTCACTGGCAATATCACCATTAACAGCGGCACATTAGCAGCCAATAAATCTGCCGCCACGGGCGGCACGGGCGGGGCTTTGGGCAACGCCAATTCGACCAGCCGGTCGGTTACCATTAACAGCGGCGCTACTTTGGATTTTTTAATTGGTAACGTGATGGGGCAATTGGGAACGACGACGAAGAACGCGAACCCCACGCCGGTTATCATCAATGGTGGCACCATGTTAGGGGACAAGACGTCGGAATTAATCGGCGCGCTCACTTTGAATGGCGGCACCGTTAAATGTCGCGTCCTTGACACGGGTCTCAATTTCAAGCTGACCACTTCGGGCAAAACTTATGAAAATGGCTATCTGGCTTTTCAACTGGGTGGCGACGTGACGGTGACCGGCACCTCAGCCTCGACGATCAGCGGCAACGGGCAGGACTTCACGCATGCGCAGGACGGCTTAAGCTTGCACGCCGGAACAACCACCTTCAATGTGGCAGATGTCACGGGTGACGCGAACCCGGATTTGACCATTTCGGCGGCGATTGATGATGTCAATGCCGATTATGGCGCAGGCTTTCCTCAGACGGGTGCCTTGCTCAAGTCGGGCGCGGGAACAATGGTTCTCTCCGGTATGAATTTCTATGATGGCGGCACCACGATTAGCGCGGGCACTATTGTGGCTGGAACGACCGATGGTCAGACCATACCTGTTGCAGGTACTGGCACTGGTGTTGCTGGCCCATTTGCCAATGCCGCTGGCGCTTTCGGCAAGCCGGGCACGATGGTTACTTTGGGCGATGCAAATACGACGCTCAATAACTCCAGCCCGACGGTGATGATTGGCGGGGCTTACACCGTCGGCCATCCGATCACCATTGCCAATCAGGCGACCTCTGGCACTTACACCATCGGCGGCAGCACGGACAATAACGCGACCTACTCGGGTGCCATCACCCTCAACCAGCCGTTGACGATTTCGCAGGTCGCCAACGCTGGAGCCAATGCACTGACCATCAGTGGCGGCATCACCGCTGGCAGCAGCTCGCAGACGGTGACGTTTGCCGGCCCCGGCAACATCAGTGTGACGACACCCATTGCCAATGGCCTCGGCACGTTGGGAATGACCGTGCAGTCTGGCGGCAAAGTGACCTTTGGTGCGAGTGCAACCCCCACCTACACGGGTGCGACCATTATCAATGGTTTGCTGGACATCTCTGCCATCGGTAGCTGGACATTGGGTGCGCAGTCTTTGGCCGGATCCGGCACCATCAACGGATCGTTGGCTACCGGCACCGGCTCGACCATTTATCCGGGAACCGATGGGACGGCTGGCACCTTGACCATCAATAATAATTTAACCTTGAACACCGGGGGCATCACCAAGTTTGACTTAAGCACCAGCCATGTTAGTGGCAATGATCAGATAGTGCTTGGCGGGAGCTTGTCCTTAAGCGGTGGCGTAATCAACCTGCATGCCTTGAGTGGCACGGCCAGTTTGGACGGTGGCGACTATGTGCTGGTTTCCACGGTGGGCGGCGTTTCCGGAACCCTGCCATCGGTGGCTTGGATTGGCAGCCAGCCGGCCAATGCCAATCTCTATAGTCTGGCCATCGTTGGCAATAATCTGGTCTTGCAGCACGGCTCGGTCTCGAATCCCACGGTCGTTGCGACGGTGACGCCGGCCACCGTCGGACGCTATCAAACCGTAACGATCAATGCGACGGTGACGCAAGGCACTTATCCCATCGGAACCGTGACGGTTGATTTGAGCACCATCGGCGGAGCCGTACAGACAATGACTTATGTCAGTGGAAATAATTATACCTACAGTTACACAATCCCAGTCGGCACATCAGTGGGCAATGATCTCATCACGGTCACAGCCACAGATACATTTACCCCTTCACATTCAGGTTCCTCCAGCCCGGTGTTGACAGTGGCGGCGGCTAACGTGGTCTGGAATGGTGCCGGCAGCGGCAATTGGACTGATAATGCGGATTGGCTTAACAATGAAGGCCCTGGCTATGTTGGGGATGCCGTGGTGTTCGCGGGTTCGACCGGTTTGGCTTCGACCATGGACTTTGCCTACAGTGTCACCAGTGTGACTTTCACCAATGGGGCGGGCAGCTTCAACTTAAGCTCGGGAAACACCCTGACCCTTACCGCCGGCGGGGTCACCAACATTTCCACCAGCTCGCAGATTTTGAACCTGCCGATCAGTTTGACCGCAGCCCAAACCTTTAATGCGGCGGCGGGCGATCTGACCTTCGCCAACACGGTGAATAATAATGGCAATGTATTGACGATTACGGATGGCGGACACAACACCACCAACAGTGGCGTGATTTCCGGCGCGGGTGGTTTGGTTAAGAGCGGCTCCGGCACGAACACGCTGACGGCTGACAATACCTACACCGGCCCGACAGCGGTCAACGGCGGCCGGCTGGCGATTGGTAATGGTGGATCGTTGGACGGTGCCAGCGGTGGTGCTTATTATGGAAACATAACTTTTGCCAATGGTGGCACGCTTGACTACGCCAATAGCTCCGTCAATAGTGGTTACCAGTTCCTGTATGGATCCATCACGGGCAGTGGTGGTATTACCGTGGAAACCGGGGATCTTTTAATTGGCACCAATACTACCTATACCGGCGCGACCGTGGTGAACGGCGGGTTGCTGGAATTGGACGGACCAAACCTAGCCACCAGTGGTATTTACTTGAGCAGCGGCCTGACCATCAACAATGGCGGCACGGTTCAGGTTGACATTGATAATGCCCTGGCTGGCATTACAACCGCCATTGGCAGTTTGCCGGTTACGATTAACAACGGCGGTGTTCTCACGGCTAAGATCACGGTTTCGGGCACCCACATCCGGGCACCGCTGACGCTTGCGGGTGGGACTTTGACCGATAACCCCTCGCTGCCTATAGCCCCTGGTGGTAATCTGGACAAGTTTGGTGTTTGGAATTTAGATGACGGCGTAATTGTCAATGGTGGGGTTAATCCCTCCAGTATCAATGCCAATCTGGTGATCCCCACCCAGGCGGGTGGCACTGTCTTCAATGTGGCCAATGGTGGCGCGACCGGCGGCATTGACTTGAACGTGAACGGCATCCTTTCCAAGGGCGCCAGTACGCCGGACACCGGCATCATCAAGACGGGCAGTGGCACGATGGCTTTTAACAATACTGCCAATTATTACACCAATGCCACAACGGTCAGTGGTGGCACCTTGCTGGCCGGAGCCGATTCGCCCAGCGGTTCACCGGGAGCTTTCGGCAGCAACACTTTGGCCATTATTTTGGGCAACGCCACGACCACGGTTAGCAATTCCAGCCCGTCCTTGCAAATTAACGGGTCGTTTAACGTGGCTCGTACCATTATTGTGACCAACGCGGCGACGACCGGCACTTATTCCATCGGCGGGTTTGCGGACGCCAATGGGATCTTCTCGGGGCCGGTCATCATTGACGAACCGCTGACGATTTCGCAGGTGGCGAACACCGGCGGCAACGGCTTGACCATCGGTGGCGGTGTCACTTCTGGGAGTGGTTCACAGATCCTTTCGATCGCCGGGCCGGGCAAAGTGAGTGTGACCTCACTGCTGGCCAATGGCAGCGGCACGCTGGGAGTTAATGTGCTGGCGGGCGGCAATCTGTTCTTGAGCACTGTGCCCACTTACACGGGTGTCACCACCGTCAATGGCACGCTGGATGTCACCGGTCTTGCCGGCAGCACGCTGACGCTCGGTTCCCAGACAGTGAATGGCACCGGCATCATCAACGGTTCGCTGGCCACCGGCACCGGCACGGCCATCTATCCGGCGACTGACGGCACAGCCGGCACCCTGACCATCAACAATAATCTGACTTTGAATTCCGGCGGCATCACCAAGTTTGACTTAAGCACCAGCCATAGCAGTGGCAACGATCAAATTGCGGTGACCGGCAATTTGACCATCAACGGCGGGACGATTCACCTGAATGCTTTGTCCGGTGCGTCCCCGTTGGACGGCAGTGATTATGTGCTGATTACGTCCAGCAGCTACACGGGAATTGTCCCGTCAGTGACTTGGGATGGAACCCAGCCCGCTAACTCGACCAGTTATTACCTCCATAAGGTTGGCAATAACCTCGTCCTCCAACATTCTTCAGTTGTGGCTCCGACCGTCACCGTCTCGGTCTCGCCCTCACCGGCCCAGAACAATCAGATCGTGACCATTACTGCGACCGTGACGCCGGGCACGGATCCAGTTAGCACAGTGACCGTGGATTTGAGCGCCATCGGAGGATCGATGACGCAGGCGTTGGTCCTGGTTGGCGGCAGCGGCAATGTTTACACCAATTCATGGACGGTTTCCGCCACCACTCCGTTGAGCACGGTTACCATCACGGCGACGGCCACCGATAACTTGGGTAATCCTGGATCCGGGAGCACCTCGCTGACACTGTCGCCGTCAACCGTGACTTGGAACGGCGGTGGCAGCGGCACTTGGAGCGACAATACTGACTGGGTCAGCAATCAAGGTCCAGGCTTGTTTGGCTCCACCGTATTCTTTCAAGGGTCGGTCGGTCTGACCTCAACGATGAACAACAGCTACAACCTCACCAGCCTGACGTTCACCAACGGAGCGGGCAGTTTTAACATCGGCACGGTGAGCAGCACCTTGACCCTCTCGGCCGGTGGCGTCACCAACAATTCCAGCAGCCCAGAAACCTTGAATGTGCCGGTTATTCTAACGGCGGCGCAAACCTTGAATGCGGCGGCGGGCGACCTGACCTTGGGACAGAGCGTTGCCGACGGTGTCAATTTGTTGACGCTCGCTGACGGCGGACACAACCTCGCCATCAACGGGACGATTTCCGGCACGGGCGGTTTGACCAAGAACGGCACCGGCACAAACACGCTGTCTGGCACCAACACCTTTACCGGTCCGGTGACTATCAATGCCGGCACGCTAGCCGTAGGCGGCTCCGGTACGTTGAATAGCGGCAGCTATGCCAACACCATCGTGGACAATGGTACGCTGAGTTACAACAGCTCAACCAACCAGATCCTGTCCGGTGTCATTTCCGGGACGGGCGCGCTGGTAGTAAATAACACCGGCACGCTGACCCTCACGGCAGCCAATACTTTCACCGGCAACGTTACGGTCAACAACGGCACGCTCGCGGCTACCAATACCGTCAACGTTCCTGCCGGCACGGCTGGACCTTTGGGCAACGCCAACATGAACACCCGGACGATTACCGTCAACGGACCAGGCATCCTTGACCTGCAAATCAATAACATTTTGGGCCAGTTGTCGGGGGTTGGCGGCACCAAGAACGCGACACCGCCACCGGTGGTCATCAATGGCGGCACCCTGCAGTGCGAGAAGTCTTCGAATCTGGTGGGACCGCTCACCTTGAATGGGGCGACGGTGATTGCCAATTGCGCCTCCACCACGGTTAATTACCGCCCGGCTGGTTACTTGAATTCCTACCTGTCTTACCAGTTGGTGGCCGGTGTGACGGTGACTGGCACTTCACCGTCCATCATTTCCAACAGTCAAACCAGCTTCGGGGCAGCGCAGGACGGCATCAGCCTGACCAATGGAGCAACCACCTTTACCGTGGCGGATGTCACGGGTAATCCCAATGTGGATTTGACCATTCAAGCGGCGATTGGTGATGTGAATGCGGATTACTCCACCTCCGGTACCAAGATTGCCGGGGTATTGGTGAAAGCCGGGCCGGGAACCATGCTGCTCTCCGGCTTGAATTTCTACAGCGGTGGCTCAATCATCAGCGCCGGCACCTTGGAGGCCGGGACGACGGATAATCAAGCCCTGCCGGCGGGCGGCAGTGCGGCCTATGCCGGTTTGGCGAATGCCGCCGGCGCGTTCGGTATGCCGGGCACCACCATCACGTTGGGGGATGCCAATACCACCTTTAACAATTCCAGCCCGTCGCTGCTAATCAGCGGTGCCTTTGCGGTCAATCATCCGATTGTGGTTGCCAATCAGTCAACCACCGGCACCTATACGATTGGTGGCAGCACCGATAATAACGCCAGCTTCGGCGGTGCCATCACCCTCAATCAGCCGTTGACGGTTTCGCAGGTGGTGAGCACGGTCGGCAATGTCCTGACCGTTAGCGGTGGCATCACCGCCGGCAGCGGCCCGTCGGCGGTGACGTTTGCCGGCCCCGGCAATATCAATGTGACGACCACGCCGATTGTCAACGGTGGCGGCACGCTGGGAGTCAATGTAACCGGTGCCACGCTGACCCTCTCGACCGCCAACACCTACACCGGCAACACGACGATCAGTGCCGGTTCGCTGAACTTGAGCGGCAGCGCTTCGCTGGCCAGCCCGAATATCGTTGTTGGCGGCGGGGCGAAGTTTGATGTCTCTGGCACGGCCGGATTCACGTTGGTCAGCCAGACCTTGAGCAACAGCACTTCCACCGCGACGCTCGCCGGCAATATCAGCACGGCGTCGGGCACCGTCTCACTCACCTATGCGGCCGGCACGCCGTCGTTCACGGTCACCAATGGCACGTTGACGTTGAGTTCCGCGACCGTCTTCAAGGTCAATAACACGGGTGCGGCCTTGGTCGGCGGCAGCTACAAGCTCATTTCAACCAACCTTAACGGGTCCGGGTTTATCGCCGGTACCGCGCCGACCCTGGTCAGCGTCGGCGGCAATGGCCTGGCCGGCGGGGCTACGGCGTCGCTGCAGATTAATAGCGGCGAGCTGTATCTGAATGTCACCGGTTCGAGCGTGAACACCCATGCCGGACCGCTGCAGGTGACGATCACGGGCAGCACGCTGCAGATTGGCTGGCCGACCAACATCGGCTGGACGCTGCTGACCAACTCGGTGGATCTGGCCAATAGCAGCGATTGGTATCCGTATCCGAGTTCGACCACGTTGACCAACGTGTATATCACGCTGGATCCGGGCAAGACCAATGTGTTCTTCCGGCTGGTCTATCCGTATCCGTGATGTTGGTTGGCGGTGTGATTAAATATACCACGGGGTGCCGGTTGATTGGTTCCCGGCACCCCGAAGTTATGAGAATGATTGATAATATTGTAAAATAATTGGAATTTAGAATAAAAAATGAAAAAAAAATCGTTTGCTAAACATGGGCGTGGTGGTTTTACGTTAATCGAATTACTGGTGGTCATCGCCATTATTGCCATTCTGGCGGCCATGCTGCTGCCCGCCCTGGCTAGTGCGAAACGCCGGGCGTTCGAGATTAAATGTCTAAACAACCTCAAGCAGTTAACGGTTTCCACCTTCATGTATCAGAGCGACTACGGTTTTCTCGGTTACCTCGGCGGAACTAAGGGATCGTGGCAGGTTCCACTTGCCAATTTTGGTGCCCAATCCCAAGAACTAAAAATCTGTCCCGTCGCCACCACGAATACCACTGCGGCTGGTGGCTTTGGCACGGCCGGATGCGCTTGGGAAATTGGAACCAATAGCAGCAGTTATGGGTTTAATGGCTGGTGTTTCAACCCGGGTGATCCGACTGCCACTGGCGCGTCCGCCAGTAACTATTCATGGACACAAGGGCAGACGTCATTTGGGTTGAATGCCTATTTTAACAAAGCTGACAACATTACTCACCCATCTCAAACCCCCACTTTTTGCGATGCGGTCTATGATGCCGGCTGGCCCGATGCGTCCGATGGTAACAATTCACCTTACGATTTATACAACGGACTCGTTAATCCGATAACTGCAGGTCAGATGATGAAGCGTTTTTGCGTTGCCCGACATGGGGTATCCAGCCCGCAAAAAGCCCCCACCAGTCAACCCGCCACCCAGCGTTTTCCCGGCAGCATCAATCTCGCCTGTAATGATGGCCATGCCGAAAATGCAAAGTTGGACAATCTTTGGTCGCAATACTACTGGAACGCCCTTAATCCGCCGGCTAAACGTCCGTATGGGCCATAAATGGGTATCAAACAGTTTTTTGGTGGGCGTGAGTTATCCGACCCGTGTTTTAGAATCCTACGGGAGCTAACCGTTCCAAGATTCTTCGGTTGGTTTACATTAAACCACCGGCTGGCTGTATTTTGGCTGGAGTGCGGATTAAGGGGCTTGAAAAGGCGCCGACTGGCAGTAGCCGGCATGGCGGATTTGCCATCCGTTTGGAAAAATGAAACGGCCATGCCCATTGAAAAATCCATCATGGCCGCCGCCGGCTGCCACGATAACTCTCCATGAAACTATCGCGTGCGATCATTGTTGTTCTTTTGCTAATCGCACCTGCAACTTCACTGCTGGCGGCCGAACCCCTCCGGCAAAGATTGAATCTCAACCGGGAATGGAAATTTCAATTGGGCGACCATCCCGGGGCCGAAACCGTCGCCTACGATGATTCCACGTGGGAGGCGGTCGGCTTGCCCCATTCGTTCAGCATTCCCTATTTTCAAAGCAAGGATTTTTACACCGGCTACGGCTGGTATCGGAAGACCCTCGATATTCCTGCGGCCTGGTCAGGCAAGCAGTTTTCTGTTGAATTCGACGGCGCGTTTCAGGAGGCGGAGGTTTTTGTGAACGGCCGCCGCGTCGGCGCGCATAAGGGCGGCTACACGGGTTTCTCGGTTGATATCACTGACGCGGTGAAATCGGGTGCCAACCTGCTCGCCGTGCGCTTGAACAACAACTGGAGTCCCATCATCGAACCGCGCGGCGGCGACCATATTTTCCCGGGCGGGATTTATCGCGATGTCTGGCTGGTGGTGACCAGCCCCGTGCACGTCACCTGGTATGGCACCTTCGTCACGACGCCGGAAGTGTCGCAAACGTCGGCCACCGTCAATGTGAAAACGGAGGTGCATAATCAGGCAGCCGCCGCCAGCGAAGTCGTGCTGGATACGGAAGTGCTTGATCCGAACGGGAAATCCGTCGCCCGGTTTTCCGCCACGCAAACTATCGCCGCCGGCGCGACGGCGACGGTGGATCAGACCAGCGCGGCGATTCCGAACCCGCAGCTCTGGCATCCGGCGCATCCGTGGCTCTACACGGCGATGACGCGGGTGTCCGCCGGCGGCCAGCCGGTTGACGAATACCGGACGCCGTTTGGCATCCGCTGGATCAAATGGACGGCGGACCAGGGATTTTTCATCAACGGCGGGCATTACTATTTTCACGGCGCGAACGTGCACCAGGATCACGCCGGCTGGGCCAACGCGGTGACCGATGCCGGCGCTTATCGGGATGTGAAATTGATGCAGTCGGCGGGACTGGATTTCATCCGCGGCTCGCATTACCCGCATAGCCCCGCTTTTGCCGACGCGTGCGACCAACTGGGCATGTTGTTCTGGTCGGAGAATTGTTTTTGGATGGGCGGCGGCGCGCACCAGGATGGCAACTGGGCGGCGGACGCATATCCGGTTCATCCGGAGCAGGAGGCCGAGTTTGAACAAAGCGTTGAAGACACCTTGCGCGATGAAATCCGCATCCTGCGCAACCATCCATCCATCGTCGTGTGGAGCATGTGCAATGAAGTTTTTTTCTCCCGCAACCAACCGAAGGTCAAAGCCCTTTTAAGCCGGATGGTGGCGCTGACGCACCAGCTCGACCCAAGCCGGCCGGCGGCGATTGGGGGGGCGCAGCGGGGCGGGCTGGACAAGCTCGGTGATGTCGCCGGCTACAACGGTGACGGGGCGAGGTTGTTTATAAATCCCGGCATTCCCAATGTGGTCAGCGAATATGGTGCCCAAGCCACTCCCCGTCCGGGCACCTACGACGGACATTTCAAAGCCAAAGATCAACTCACCGCCAGCACGCCGGAGTATCCCTGGCGCAGCGGCCAAGTTATTTGGTGCGGCTTCGATTATGGCACGATCTTCGGGAACGGCGTGTCCAAAGGCCTGGTTGATTACGCCCGCATTCCCAAGCGCGAGTGGTATTGGTATCGGAATCAATACCTGCACATTATGCCGCCGGCCTGGCCGTCAGCGGGGGTTCCCGCAGGGCTGGCGCTTACGGCGGACAAGCCCGTGATTGCCGGCACGGATGGGCTGGATGACGTTCATCTTTTGGTCACGGTGCAGGATGCGTCAGGAAAACCGATCAGCAACTCGCCGCCGGTCACGTTCACGATTGAATCCGGGCCGGGTGAATTTCCGACCGGGCGGAAAATCACCTTCGACGCCGCCTCGGACATCCCGATCCGCGACGGCCAGGCGGCCATCGAGTTTCGCTCCTACTACGGCGGCGAAACGGTCATCCGCGCCACGTCGCCCGGTTTGAAGGACGCGGTGTTGACCGTCACCACGCGCGGCGAACCGGAGTTTATATCCGGAATAACCCCTATTGCGGTGGATCATCCATACGTACGATTTGTCCGTTCGGAAACGACTGCCACCACCACTGAAATGCAAGACGTGGCCTACAACCGGCCGACCGCCGCGAGCAGCGAAACGCCCGGTCACAACAGCGCGCGGGCCGTGGACGGCGACCTGACAACCTACTGGTCCGCCAGCAACGACCAGTCCGCTGCCTGGTGGCAGTTGGATCTGGAGCAGCCCCACACAATCACGTCGGTGCAGACCACTTTTCCAACGCCGGGTAAATACCGCTATCGCATTGAGGGTTCACCTGATGGGAATAGCTGGACGCTCTTGGTGGATGATTCCCAGACCGACAGCACGGAAAAAAGGCGCACCGACGCCATTTCCGCCGGTCAACATTGGCAGATTGTGCGGATCACTTTCAACGGCATGCCGAACGGCCAGTCCGCAGGCATTGCCGATGTGAAGATTGATGGCAAGCACTGGCCGTAAAACCGTCCATGAGAATTGAGATGTATGGCAAATGCCTGGTGCTGGCTTTACTTTTGAGCGACACAACCGTGCTCCGTGCGCAGACGCTAGTCGCCGGGCGCGTGACGGGCAATTTCAACCAGTCCTGGAAGTTCGAGTTGGGCGATCAAATTGGCGCGCAGACGACCGGTTACAATGACGCGCTGTGGAGTTCCGTCGGGTTGCCGCATTCATTCGACGAGCCATACTTTGGCTGGAACCAGTTTTACACCGGCTACGGCTGGTATCGGAAGCATTTTACAATTACGTCCGATTGGACAGGCAAGCGGGAGTTTCTGGAATTTGAGGCGGCGTTTGATGACGCTCAAGTGTATGTCAACGGCCAGTTGGTGGGTGAACATTTGGGTGGTTACACGGGGTTTTCCTATGACATCACCACCAATGTTGTCGTGGGCGACAACGTGGTGGCGGTGCGGTTGAACAACCTTTGGAACCCTCGGGTTGCGCCGCGTACCGGCGACCACACTTTCATCGGCGGGATTTATCGCAACGTCTGGCTGGTGGCGACGGATCCAGTCCATGTCACCTGGTTTGGCACCTGGGTGACGACGCCGACGCTGGCGGCCAACGCTGGCGTGTCGAGCACGGTGAACATTCAGACGGAAATTCGCAATGACAACACCAACGATGTGAGCTGCACAGTGCAGACGGACATTGAGGATGCGAACAGCAACATCGTGGCCACGGTGTCCTCGACCCAGACCGTGGCGGCGAGAACGACAAATGTTTTCAACCAGACCACGCCGGCGGTTGCCAGTCCGCAACTGTGGAGTCCGGCCACGCCCAATCTTTACCGTGCGGTAACAACGGTGTTCAACGGGGCGGCGCAGGTGGATAACTATGCGACGAGCTTTGGATTCCGTTGGATTCAGTGGACGGCGGCGAATGGTTTTTTTCTGAACGGATCGCACTTGTATTTTCACGGGGCGGACGCGCACCAGGATCATGCGGGCTGGTCGGACGCGGTGGCGGACAGCGGCGCGGCGCGGGACGTGGGGCTGATCAAGCAGGCGGGTTTGAACTTCATCCGCGGCTCGCATTATCCGCACTCGGTGGCGTTCGCGAATGCCTGCGATACGAACGGCATCTGCCTCTGGTCGGAGTTTCCGTTTTGGGGGAATGGCGGCGGCTCCGGCGAAGTCGGCTGGAGTGCTTCCAGCGCCTATCCGACCGTGTCCACGGACCAGGCTCCGTTTGAGGCGAACGTACATCAGGGGCTGACGGAGGAAATCCGCGTGCTGCGCAATCATCCCTCCATCGTGGCTTGGAGCATGTGCAATGAGCCGTTTGATTCAGACTCGTCGGTGCTGAACCTGATGTCGAACCTGCTGTCGGAGGAAGTTGCCTGGACACATCAGTTGGATCCGAATCGTCCGGCAGCTCTGGGCGGTTGCCAGCGGCCCGACACCTCCAGCACGCGGATAGACAAGATTGGCGATGTGGCCGGTTATAACGGTGACGGCGCAACGATCGGGCTGTTTCAAAATCCGGGCGTCGCCAGCATGGTCACAGAATATGGCGTCGTCAAAGGAGTTCGTCCCGGAGCCTCAAGTCCCGGGTGGGGCAACTTGGCTTCGCAGCTTAACACCAGTGTTACTCCCAATGTGCCCATTGAATATGCGTGGCGCAGCGGTCAGGCAGTGTGGTGTGGTTTCGATTATGGCACCCAGAACCCCGGTGGCACGCTGCCCAACGGTGCCGGAACAAAGGGACTCCTTGATTATTTCCGGTTGCCCAAGGCGATATGGTATTGGTATCGCAACGAATATGCGGGGGTGCCACCACCCGCGTCGCCGGGCAACGGCACGCCGGCCAGAATCCAACTCACAACGGACGCGACCAATTTCACGGCGGTGGATGGCACGCAGGACGCGCAGTTGATCGTGACGCTGCTGGATTCGTCAGGCAATTCCACCAGCAACAACGTGCCGGTGACACTGACGGTAATTTCGGGGCCGGGCCAGTTTCCCACGGGAACAAACATTACATTCACGCCTTCCGGCAGCGGTCAGGCGTCGGACATCGTCATGCTGGCTGGCATGGCGGCGATTGAATTTCGCACCTATTACTCCGGCACGTCGGTCATTCAAGCCACCTCGCCGGGACTGACCAGCACCAGCGTCACCATCACCTCGCAAGGCAGTCCGGCGTGGGTTCCCGGCGGCACGCCGCCCGCGCAATCCATGCCTTACTCGCGTTTTACTGGCACCGTTACCCAGCCGCCGGTGCATAGTGATCAACTGGCTCTGAACCAACCCACGAGTGCCAGCACCGCCGCCGGTTCTTCGTCAAGCGCAAATGACGGCGACACGAACACCCTCTGGCAAGCAGCTGGCACAGACACCAACGCTTGGTGGCTGGTTAACTTTCAACTTACCTTCCAGGTCGACAGCGTGCAGTTGATTTTTCCGACGCCCGGAAATTATCACTATCAAATCCAGTTTTCCGGCGACAACGTCAACTGGACGACGGCGGTGGATCAAAGCCAGAACAACAGTTTCGAGCAGAGCCGCACCGCCGTCGGTAACTTTGGCGGAGGCATTCAGTATTTGCGCGTGCAATTCACCAATATGCCCGCCGGCCTGACGCCTAGCCTGGCGGAAGTGGTCGTGGGTGGCGGCAGCGGGCTGACCTATCCGGCCGGACAGTTGAGCGGAACCATCATCGGCACCGGCGGCTCATCCAACAATGTCGCCTCCAACGTGAAGGAGGCGGCGATGGACTGGAACACGAACACTTTCTTCGACGCGCCGTCCGCCAACGGCGACTGGGTGGGTCTGGATCTCGGCAGCAACGTGAAGACGAACATTGCGCAGGTCGGTTATTGTCCGCGCGTTGACAGCGGCGGCTCAAGTTATTCGAGCCGGATGGTGGGCGGAATTTTTCAGGGTGCGAACCAGCCTGATTTCAGCGACGCGACAAACCTGTTCACGATCAGCAGCGCGCCGGCGCAGGGCGCGATCACATTGCAAAGCGTGTCCAGCCCGACGGCCTTCCGATATGTGCGTTATGTTTCCCCCGCCGGCGGATTTTGCAATGTCTCCGAGCTGGAATTTTTTCCTGGGGCAGCGGCGGTGACGAGCGCGACAAACACGGTCTGGTCCGGGTCAGTGAACGGGACATGGGACACCACGACGGCGAACTGGGTGACGAACGGTGTGGCGACGACGTATCATGACGGGGTGATAGTTCAGTTCGACGATTCAGCTTCGGGCAATATAGCGGTGAGCGCCTCCGCGACGAGAACGCCAGGGGCAATGGTGGTAAGCAACACGTTGAACAATTATAGCATTGGCGGCAGCGCCATTGCCGGGACGGGCGGTTTGACCAAATCCGGCACAGGCACATTGACATTGACGGCGGCGAATTCTTTCAGCGGCAACGTCATCGTCAACAACGGAACTTTGGCGGACAGCTATGGGCTTTCCAGTCCGAATATCACCGCCAGCGGTTTGGGCAATCCCCAAACTGCCGGCCGGACGGTTGCGATTAATAACGGCGGCACGGTTGCCTTCAATGCCAATGCGGTGAACGGAAATTTCCTTGGCAATTCCGCCAGCACCGCGATTGCGCTCGGATTCATCATCAACCAGGGCGGCACGCTGCAACTGAACTACGGCAATACACCCGTAGGCGCGATCACGCTCAACGGCGGCACGATGTCGGCGACCACGTCCTCCGGCGGCAGCGCAATCAGATACGGGACATACTACTTGAACGGAGATGTGACCGTCGGCGGCAGCAGCCATTCGACCATCATTTCGACCAGCACCAGCTCGACCGGCAACAACATCAACCTGACCATCAATGCTGCCGGCACCAGAACCTTCACCGTTGCGCCAACCGGCGATTCGCCGGATTTGATCGTCTCGTCCCCTTTGGGCGACGCGGCCAACTTGAGCAGCGGCGGTTCGGATAATTTGATCAAGGCGGGTGCTGGCACGATGCAGTTGAATTCCGTCAACCTCTATTCCGGCACCACGACGGTCAGCGCGGGAACCTTGGTGGCGGGCGCGGATGCCCCGAACAATGCGAACGGCGCTTTCGGCAAATCCACCACGACGGTCACGCTGGGCAATGCCGCCACAACCACCGGCAACGCCAGTCCTTCGTTGATGATTGGCGGCGCGTTCACCGTGAGCCGCCCGGTTACGGTTGCCGCCCAGGCGACCTCTGGCACTTACACGATGGGTGGCAGCACGGACAATAACGCGACATTTTCGGGCGCCATCACGGTCAATGAGCCGTTGACTATTTCGCAGGCGGCGAACACGGGCGCAAATGCACTGACGTTTAGCGGCGGCATCAGCTCCGGCGGTGGTTCGCAGACGCTGACGTTTGTTGGACCGGGCAAAGTCAACGTGGCCACAGCCCCGATTGCAAATGGCAGCGGAACGCTGACAGTCAACGTCACCGGCGGCATGTTGACACTTTTGGCCACAAACACTTACAGCGGCCAAACGACGGTCAGTGGCGGCATGCTCGGCGGCAACGGAGTTGTTTCCGGGCCGGTGACGGTGAACGCTGGCGGCATGCTCGCGCCGGGTAATCCGCTCGGCACCTTGACCATCAGCAACAACCTCATGCTGGCGGCCGGCAGCACCACCTTCGTGCAAATCCAACATTCGCCCCTCACAAATGACTCGGTGATAATTTTCGGAACGTTGACGGAAGGCGGCACGTTGAATGTGACGAACATTGGCGCGGCGGCGTTCGCTGCCGGAGACAGTTTCAAACTGTTCAATGCGACGAACTATGCCGGTTCCTTTGCCGGTTACGTTCTTCCGTCGCTGACCGGGAAACTGGTCTGGAACACCAACACGCTGAAAAACTCCGGAATCATTTCTGTCGTGACGCTTAACGCGCCGACTTTCGCCGGCTTAAAAATTACCAGCGGAAAACTGGTCGTTAACGGTTTCGGTGGCGTCAATAGCTGGCCGTTTGTGCTGCTGTCCACAACCAATCTGGCTGCGGCGCAGTGGACGCCTTTGGCCACCAACCTGTTTGACGCGACGGGCGGTTTTATTCTTACCAACGCTGTCAGTCCGGGTTCACCAATGACATTTTACAAGCTACAGTTGGAATAAAATTGGCCAAAACGGGCAGATTTGATATATTTATTCGTTCACCTGCAACATAGAAAGCCTTTATGACAAATAAAAGACCGCACTTATGCGCGCCGGCAAAGTTCGGAAATAATACCTTCAAATGTCTGTTGTTGGCGGTTTTCCTATGCTGTGGAAGCCTGCTTCACGCGCAGGTCCCTGTCGGTGGCCGGGTGGTAACTAATTTCAACCAGGCCTGGAAATTCCAGTTGGGTGATTACAGCGGCGCGCAGGTATACGGCTACAATGACACGCTGTGGAGTTCCGTCGGGCTGCCTCATTCGTTCGATGCGCCTTATTTCGGCTATAACCAGTTTTATATTGGCTATGGGTGGTATCGGAAGCATTTAACAGTGACCACCAATTGGTCGGGCAAGCGGGTCTTCATTCAATTCGAGGCGGCGTTCCAAGACGCGCAGGTTTATGTCAACGGCCAGTTGATCGGCGAGCACTTGGGCGGTTTCACTGGATTTTCCTATGACATCACCACCAACCTCGTGGTGGGTGACAACGTGGTGGCGGTGCGGTTGAACAATAACTGGAACCCGCAGGTGCCACCGCGCGGCGGTGACCACACATTCATCGGCGGCATCTACCGCAACGTCTGGCTGGTGGTGACGGATCCGCTGCACGTCACCTGGTTCGGCACTTGGGTGACCACGCCGACGCTGGCTGCGAATTCCGGAGCCTCCAGCACGGTCAACATCCAGACGGAAATCCTCAACAACTACAGTTCCAATGTCACTTGCTCGGTGCAGACGGCCATCTTGGATGCGAATAGCAACGTCGTGGCCACCATCGCCTCGACGAACACCATCCTGGCCGGAACGACGAATGTTTTCAACCAGACCTCCCCGGCCGTTTCCAATCCAAACCTGTGGAGTCCCGCCACGCCGTATCTCTATACCGCCGTGACGACGGTTTACAACGGGACCAACCAGGTGGACAGCTACACCACCAGCTTCGGCTTCCGGTGGTTTCAGTGGACGGCGGCGAACGGCTTTTTTCTCAACGGCGCGCATTTTTATTTTCACGGAGCGGATGTTCACCAAGACCACGCCGGCTGGTCCGATGGGATCGCGGACAGCGCCTCGGCGCGCGACGTGAGCCTGATCAAGCAGACAGGCTTGAACTTCATCCGTGGTTCGCATTATCCGCACTCCACGGCGTTCGTGAATGCCTGTGACACGAATGGCATCTGCCTGTGGTCAGAGTTTCCGTTCTGGGCGGCGGGCAACGACAATGGCGAGACGATCTGGAATGGCTCGTCCTATCCGACGGTGGCGACGGATCAGGCACCGTTTGAAGCGAACGTGCATCAGGGGTTGACGGAGGAAATCCGCATCCTCCGCAATCATCCTTCCATCATCGTGTGGAGCATGAGCAACGAACCATTTTTTTCGGCTTCGTCGGTATTCAATCAGATGACGAATCTGCTGGGTGAGGAGGTTGCCTGGGCGCATCAGTTGGATCCAAATCGTCCGGCGGCCATCGGCGGCTGCCAGCGGCCCAAAGATGCCACCCGGATTGACAAGATTGGTGACGTGGCCGGTTACAACGGCGATGGGGCTTCGATTACTATTTTTCAAAACCCCGGCATTCCCAGCATGGTCACGGAATACGGCAGCGTCAAATCCTACCGTCCCGGCGCCTATGATCCGGGCTGGGGCAACAGCTTGGCGCTTAACACCGGAGTTACTCCCAATGTGCCCATTGAATATGCCTGGCGCAGCGGCCAGTGTTCCTGGTGCGGTTTCGATTATGGCACGGTCTTGACTGGTGGCTGTCTGCCCGGCGGTTCGGGGACGATGGGGATGGTTGATTTTTTCCGAATTCCGAAGCGCGCTTGGTATTGGTATCGCAACCAATACGCCGGCGTGCCGCCGCCGGCGTGGCCCACCAACGGCACGCCCGCCGTGTTGCAACTTACGACGGACACCACCAATTTTACGGCGGTGGATGGCACGCAGGACGCGCAGTTGCTCGTGACGGTGCTGGATGCCAATGGCAATCCCACCAGCAACAACGTGCCGGTGACGTTGTCCATCATTTCCGGGCCGGGCCAGTTTCCCACCGGAACGAACATTACGTTCACGCCGCAGGGCGGCGGCCAGGCGTCGGACATCGCCATCCTCGAAGGCAAAGCGGCGATTGAATTCCGCACTTATTATTCCGGCACGTCGGTGATTCAGGCGACTTCGCCGGGACTGACCAGCGCCAGCGTCACCATCACCTCGCAAGGCAGTCCGGCGTGGGTTCCCGGCGTCACGCCGCCCGCGCCAACCCGGCCTTACTCGCGTTTCAATGGCACTATCATCCTACCGCCGGCGCACAGCAATCAGTTGGCGTTGAACCACCCTGCTTTTGTCAGCAGCACCGGTGCCGGTTCTTCCGCCAATGTTGATGACGGAGACACCAACACTTACTGGCAGGCGGTAAGCACGGATACCAATGCCTGGTGGCAGATTAACCTCGAAAATATTTACCAAATTGACACCGTGCAACTGGTTTTTCCGACGACGGGCAACTTTCACTACCTCATTCAGCTATCTGTCGACAATGTCAATTGGACGACGGTGGTGGATCAAAGTCAGAACAGCAACACGAATCAGAGCCGCACCGCCGTCGGCAACTTTGGTAGTGGCATCCAATATGTTCGGGTGGCTTTTACCAATATGCCGCCCGGCCTGACTCCGGGTTTGGCGGAAGTCTATGTCGGCGGCGGCAGCGGACTGACCTATCCCCTCGGGCAATTGAGCGGCACCATCATTGGCACCGCCGGCTCATCCAATAACGTTGCGGCCAATGTGAAGGAAGCGGCGATGGACTGGAACACCAACACATTCTTCGACGGGCCGGATGCCAGCGGCGACTGGGTGGGCCTTGATCTCGGCAGCAGCTTGAAGGCGGCCATTGTCAGTGTCGGCTATTGTCCGCGTCCAGACAGCGGCAACCCTAGCTTTTCCAGCCGGATGGTGGGCGGCGTTTTTCAGGGCGCCAACCAGCCGGACTTCAGCGACGCCGTTAATTTATTCACCATCAGCAGCGCCCCGCCGCAGGCCGCGATCACGCTGCAAACCATCAGCAATCCCACGACCTTCCGGTATGTGCGTTATGTCTCCGGCCCCGGAGGATTTTGCGATGTCGCCGAGTTGGAGTTTTTTCAGGCGGCCACCGCCGCCCCGAACACCCTCTGGTCCGGGGCGATTAACGGAACTTGGGACACCACCACCACAAACTGGTCGGTCAACGGCACGGCGACCGCGTATCAGGATGGCAACGTGGTGCAGTTTGACGACACCGCCTCAGGCACCACGACCGTGAGCGCCTCCGCCACCCGGTTGCCATCAGCCATCCTAGTGAACAATTCGGCAAAGAACTACACCCTGGGTGGCAGCGCCATCGGCGGAACGGCTAGCCTGACCAAATCCGGCACGGGCACATTGACACTGACGGCGGCGAATACGTTTAGCGGCAATATCACCGTGAACAGTGGCACCCTGGCTGCCGCCACCACCGTTAATGGGGTTGCCGGCAACGCCGGGCCAATTGGCAATGGCTCCGTCAACACCCGGATGATCACCGTCAATGGCCCCGGGGTCCTTGATTTCCAGATCAACAATACGCTTGGTCAGCTTGGTCCGGGGAAAAACACGTCGCCGCCGCCACTGGTCATTAGTGGCGGAACCTTGAAAGTCGAGAAAGTGTCAAATCTGGTCGGAGCCATCGTTTTGAATGGTGGCACCATCAGCGCCAATTCCGCTTCCAGCGGTCTCAATTACAAGCCATCGGCGGGTTATTTGTATTCCTATCTGTCCTATCAGCTCGGTGGTGACGTGTCGGTGATAGGTTCTACGCCGTCCGCTTTCATCGCCGGGCAGACCGCTTGGGACGGCATGAGTTTGAACAACACGAAATCCACTTTCAACGTGGCGGATGTTACGGGGGATTCCAATGTCGATTTGACGGTTTCGTGCGCCATTGGCGATGTGAATGCCGATTACGGTGGAACCAAAACCGCATGCCAGTTGGTCAAGGCCGGCGCGGGCACGATGCTGATCTCCGGCTTGAATTTCTACGATGGCGGTACGGTGGTCAGCGCGGGAACCTTAATCGCTGGCAATGCCGACAACCAAACCATACCGGCTATTAACGGCTCCACCGCGCAGGTTAATTCCGCCGGTGCGCTAGGCAAGCCCGGCACGACTGTCACCCTGGGCGATGCCAACACCCCGGCCAATAATTCCAGCCCGGCACTACTGATCGGCGGCGCGTTCACGGCGGGACATCCCATCACAATTTCTGCCCAGGCGACTGCCGGCACTTATACGCTCGGCGGCAGCACGGATAACAACGCGACATTCGCCGGGAGCATCACCATCAACGAGCCATTGACGGTTTCGCAGGTGGCCAATACCGGCGGCAATGCGCTGACCTTCAGTGGCGGCATCATTTCCGGCGGCGGCCCGCAAACGCTCACGTTTGCTGGTCCGGGAAATATGCAAGTGACCACCACGGCCCTAAGCGATGGCAGCGGCCAGTTGGCGGTCAACTTGGCCGGGGGCACACTCACTTTGAGCACCGTCAACACTTACACCGGCCCCACCACTGTGACCAACGGAACCTTGCTGGTCAACGGTTCGTTGGCGGCGGGCAGCGTGGTCACAATTGGTGCCAGCGGCGGGCTGGGCGGTGCGGGCATCATTGGCGGCCCGGTGACGGTGCAAGCAGGCGGCACGCTGTCACCCGGCGGGGCATTGAAAACACTGACATTCACCAATAATCTGACTCTCGCCGCCGGCAGCTCGAGCTATTTTGAAATCAGCAAATCGCCGACCACCAACGATGTCGCGAAAGTTTCCGGCCAGCTGACCTGTGGGGGAATCCTAATCGTAACAAACATCAGCGGCCTCGCCCCAGTGGTTAACGACAGTTTTAAGCTGTTCAACGCCGGCAGCTATAGCGGCGCATTTTCCAGCGTGCAATTGCCGCCATTGGCTGCGGGTCTGGCTTGGAACACGAGCGCGCTTAATACCAATGGCACCCTCTCCGTTGTGGTCACGCCGCATCCGGTGGTCGGTTCGGCAAGGGTTTTCAACGGCGGTCTGGTTTTCAACGGCAATTCCGGAGTGGGCTATGCCAGTTATTATCTCTTGGGTTCAACCAATCTGGCCACCCCGGTGGCCAACTGGACGCGGCTGCTGACCAACCAGTTTGACCCCGTCGGCAATTTTAATTTCACCAATCCAATGAACCCCAGCTGGCCGCAAACATTTTACCGACTGCAAATTCCATGATCCCTATTTATTGCCTGCCCAAAAAAAGTAATCACTGGCGGTGGTTGCTGGTTTTTTTAATGGTCACCCGTTTTGCCGGGGCGGCCAATACTGAAATCCAGTATCTTTCCGGCACGGACAAGGATCACCCGGTGCCGTGGCAGTTTTACATGACCGGCGGCGGCCGCAACAACAATGTCCAGACCACCATTCCCGTGCCTTCCTGCTGGCAGACGAAAGGTTTCGGCACTTATAGTTACCAGAATAGTCCGACCGCAACTTCCGTTGGCCAATACAGCACCGTTTTCTCCGTGCCCTCAGGCTGGGCTGGAAAAAAGATTTATCTCGTCTATGAAGGCGTGCTGACTGACACGGCCACCAGCATCAATGGCCAGGTTGTCGCCGGCGCCATGACTAATGCCATCGTCACGGGCAGTGTGACCAACGCGCTCCCAAATGATTGCGCCTTGGACAATACCGCCGCGACTGCCCCGGGCGGCACCGGTGGCATTGCCTTAAGCCCGGCGGGCAATCTTAATCTGGGCACGGTGAACCAAGTGACGTTCACGGCCTGGATCAAACCCACGGCGGACTTCGGCACCATGGTGACCGGCGAATACCCCCGCATTATCACGGTTGGAGCCACCTCAACTTATGACACCAGTCAGGCGAATGGAGCGGCGTTTCTCATTGAAGATACTGCCAAGTTGCAATTTACCGTCAACACCGGCAATGTCGTCACCCCCGCCGGGGTGCTCACCGGCAGCGATTGGGTGTTTGTGGCGGTGACTTACGATTCCACCCTCGCGGCCAACAACGTCAATTTTTATGTGGGCAGCAAAACTGCGGCTCCCACCGTTATTTCCACCCAAACGCTGCTGCAAGGACCGGTCGCCTTTGGCACCAGCGCCTATGCGTTTCTTTTGAACCGCTATAATTTCAACCGCGCCTTTCAAGGTTGGGGCGATGATTTCCGAATCTTCAACAGCGCGCTCAGCCAATCGGCCATTGCCGCCGTCTGCGCTTCCGCCGTAAGCAATAATGTCGTCACGCCGCCCACGCCACTGTATCAGTGGAATTTTAACACCAATACCCCGGGTTCCGCCGTCGTGCCCAACGTCGGCGCCGGCGGCGGGTTAACCATGGAGAATTCCGCCGGCGCGGCCGCCAATCTTTACAGCCCCATCGGGCTCGGCGTCTCCGGCCTGAATGGCACCAGCGTCACTAACTACACCATTGTCAACAATCCCCATCAGGGCGGATTTTATGAATTCAGCTATGACGTAACCACCAACGTAGTGATTGGCGCAAGCACCAATGTGCTGAACGCCACCGTCGGCGAATGGTCCGCCAATACGTCCGTTAACCAGGCCGAACGCGAGGCGGACTACTGGAACTTCAGCGGCATTTTCCGGCCGGTTTATCTTGAAGCCATGCCGCCGGAGAACATCCAGCGGCTGACCGTGGACGCGCAAGCCAGTGGACTGATCAACGTCAACGTGTTTTTATCCGGCATCACGAATAACTGCGAGGTGGTGGCCACCGTGACCGACACCAACAATGTTCAACTCGGCAATCCTTTCACCAATACGGTGACCACCGGTGCGACCAATGTGCTGCTTTACGCCACGCTGCCTTCACCCCAAATCTGGTCGGCGGAATTTCCAAACTTATACACGCTGACAGTGCAATTGCTGGACTCCAACTACAGCCCCATCCACACAGTCACGAACCTGATCGGTTTTCGCACCATCACTTTCAGCAACACCGTCGGTTATTTGATCAACGGCAAGAAAGTTGTCCTGCGCGGCGTCACCCGGCACGAGTTTTGGCCGAATGCCGGCCGCACCACCAGCCTGGCCGAAAGCGATCTGGACATCGGGTTGATCAAGGACATGAACTTCAATGCCGTCCGCATGAGTCATTATCCGCCGAACAAGCTTTTTCTACAGGAATGCGACCGGCTGGGCTTGTATGTTTTCGATGAACTTGGTGGCTGGCAACATGCTTATGACAACACCGTCGGACCGGGACTGGTTCGGGAAATGGTGATCCGCGATGTGAATCATCCGTGCATTCTGGCTTGGGACAACGGCAATGAAAACGGCTGGAATTCCGCCTTGGACGGCGATTTCGCGCTGTGGGATCCCCAGAACCGCCATGTCAACCATCCGGGTGCCGGCACCGGGACTTTTAACAACGTGGTGGATCAGCATTATCCAGCCTACAGCACTTTCAACGGCGAGTTGGGGTCGGGCTTGCCGGTATGCTTGCCGACGGAAATCCTCCACGCCAACTACGATGGCGGCGGCGGAGCGAGCCTGTCGGATTACTGGGATTTAATGCGCACAGCGCCCAACGGTGGCGGGATGTTCACCTGGGCGTTTCTGGATGAAGGCGTGGTGCGGGACGACTTGGGCGGCCAGATTGATGTCCAGGACATGAAGGCACCGGACGGAATTGTCGGGCCGTATCGCCAGCCGGAGGCGAGTTACTACAGTTATAAGTCCATTTATAACCCGGCGCAGGTCACCGCGGGGCCGGTTCCCGGTGCGGCTTTCAACGGCACGCTGCCCGTCGAGAATCGGTTCACGTTCACCAGTTTGAACCAATGCACCTATGACTGGCAGCTCGGCTGGTATCCCGACGCCAATGATCCGGCGAATACTTTCAACAACAGCACCAACGCCCTCACCGGCGGATTGCTGGTGGCTCAGGACAGCGGCAACTTTGCCGGGCCGAACGTCGCGCCCGGTGCCACCGGTTCGCTGGTGCTACCGGGCTTTCCTGCCAATGGCGGAACCAACTACGACGTGCTGCGCCTGACCGCAACTGATCCGCTCGGCAACAATCTATACACTTGGACCTGGCGGCTGCACACGCCGGCGCAAATCCACGACCGCGTGCTGGGCGCGGTTTCCTTGAGCGCGCCGCTGATTTCAGCCGGCACGAACGCGGCGGAAATCATTGTGACCAATGGCCCGCGCATTTTTCATTTCAGCAAGACGACCGGCGTGATTGACAGCCTGACGGTCTCCAACCAGCCGGTTTCCTTCACCAACGGCCCTGTGCTGGTGGCCGGTTCGTGGGGCAGTGTCACCATTACGAATTATTTCGACGGCACCAATTACATTGTCATGGCTAACAATATTAGCAGCTCGGCCAACGCTTTCCAATGGAGCCTGCGGCCGGACGGGTGGTTGAAGCTCACCTATGTTTATACGCTGACCGGATTTCAAAACTTCATGGGCATTGCCTTTAATTATCCGAGCAACAAAGTGACGGGTATAAGCTGGCTGGGGCGGGGGCCGTATCGGGTTTACAAAAACCGGTCGGCTGGCCAGGAGGTTTTTGTGCATACAAAATCTTACAACGATACTTGGACGGGGCAGGGCACCTTGATCGCCCCGACCACCACACCATGGGTGTATCCGGAATTTGAGGGTTATCATGGCCAGTTAAACTGGGCCACTTTGCAAACCACCGAACAGCCGGTGACTTTCACCACGACCGCGTCCAACCTCTTTTTTTGCGTGCTCACTCCGCCGGCCGTGGATGTGGCCAATGTCAATCCGGTTTATCCGACCGGGAACATTTCCTTTCTGGATGGCATCGCGCCGCAGGGGACAAAAACGCAGCCGGCGAGCAGCTATGCTCCCTCGTCCGTGTTGAACACCGCTACCGGGCTTTACTCCAACGAGGTGGACTTCTTCTTCGGCCCGGTGCCGCCTTCCGGAGCCGATCGCGATGGCAACGGCTTGATTGACTCATGGGAACTCCAATATTTTAACATGCTCGGACAGAATCCCAATTCCACCGCTGATCCGGACCGGCAGCCGTTGATGGTGGAAAACGCTTTTGGCCTGTCACCGCTGGTTTCTAACAGCGGCTCACCAATGCTGCCGCATTTGGCGTGGCCCGGTTCCTCCAGCTTGTTGACGCTCGCCTATGCCGTGCCGGTGGCACAACTGAATTACTTTAATTTCACCCCGCAGACCACCACCAACCTGCTGGCCAGTTGGTTCGGGGCCGATCTGTATCCGCAATATTTTCTGATCACCTCCGTCCTGACAAATGGAACGCAGGATGCCTATTCTGTTCAGCCCAATCTCGCCACCTTGCCGGGCAACACCAACAGCCTGTTCCTGCGGCTGAAGATCAATAAAAAGTGAAACGCCCGCCAATTCGCGGCTGCCGAAGATTCTGAAGTCAAGAATCAACCCCGCTCCCAAAATTCGCGCACTCGCTGCTTGCGCTGGTCGAATGCCTTAGCGTAACCTCTGTTCGCAGGTTGACGAGTCACCACTTGAGGTTTCTGCCTCCGGCTTTGTTGCTGCGTGTTTCTGCTGCGTGTTTCATTGGCTTAAACGCTGAAACACCAGCCCCAACGCCGGGGATAATTTCAAATTCGTGACTACCAGGCGTCAGCCTCTGCCAAGAAAAATGGGTTCGGAGCGTAGCTCAGCCTGGTAGAGCACTTGCTTTGGGAGCAAGACGTCGCAGGTTCGAATCCTGTCGCTCCGACCATCTTTTTATGGGGTTTTTGAATGAGGGCTTGATTTGATGACAGCTTGATGACACAATGGCAGGTATGAAGATGCCTGCCATGTCATCACCCGCAGCCGGCGGCGTTTCGGCTGTTTCTCCCGTTTCCCCGGCTGTTTCCACTCCCCCGCCACCAGTTATTTCGCCGGTCGCCGTGCCTGCCGACAATGCCGACACTGCCGACAGTCAGGTGCCAAACCAACTCAAGCAGCTCAAGACGAAGGTCACGGAACGGGTCAAGAAGGTCGAAGGCAAGCCGGACACCATCATCTGGGACGTGCGCGTCGGCCTGGCGTTCTTCAATGTCTATCGCACGCCCATCGGCGACCGCGAACTTTTCACGCTTTCATACCGGCTGGATGGCAAACGCTACCGGCAGGTTTTGCCAACTCTGGCGGAGGCGATTGAGGCGGCCAAGGCCAAGGGGAAACAATTGTCCCGGGGTGATATTGTGGCGGTTGACATGTCGCCGGCAGACCGGGCCTCGGCGGCGAAAGTGCTGGGCTGGCTGAAACCGCTCGGGCTGTCGCTGGAACTGGTGGTCGCGGAAGCGCTTGATGCCAGGAAGCGGCTGGGGCCAGTGACGATTTCGCGAGCGGTGGATTCTCACCTGAAACGGTATCCGCAGAACATGCCTTCCAAAATGGTCAAGGAGGTGGTGGAGGAAATGATTGGGATTAAGCGGGCCGACAAGTTGAGCGACCGCTACATCAAGCAACTGGAATATAATATGAACCGGTTCATGGGCCGTTTCAAAAACCGGCTGCTGGATGTGGGCGGAACGGACGTGGACGCCTGGCTGCGGGAATTAAATGTGGGGCCGCGCACGCGGAACAACCTGCGGAACTCGGTGCAGGCGCTGTTCAACTATGCCATCGCGCGGAAATATCTGCCGAAGGACCACGACGAAATTGACGCGGTGCCGATGGCGAAGGATCGCGGCGGGGAGATCGAGATTTACACGCCGTCGGAAATGAAGGAACTGCTGTCGGTGGCGTCGGATGAGCATGTGCCGTTTCTGGCCATCAGCGCGTTCGCGGGTGTGCGGCACGCCGAAGTGAAACGGCTGGACTGGGCGAACGTGAATCGGAAGGCGAAAATCATCGAGATCAAGGCGGGCACGGCCAAGACGGCGAGCCGGCGGGTGATTCCGATTCAGCCGAATCTGGCGAAGTGGCTGAAACCGCACTGGAAAGAGTCGGGCGAGATTTGTAGTTTCGCGAACATGGTTTTGCAGTTCGTGGAACTCACGCGGCGGATTAACGAAAAACGGCGGGACCGATGGGCGAAGGCGAACAACGTGAGCAAGGAGGAACTGAAAGCGGCGGACCAGCGGGCCGAGGCGCGGCTGGCGAAGCTGACAGCCAACCAACGGCGCAGCCGTGGGACGGTCATGCCGGGCGCGGAAATGGCCGAGGACGAAGGCTGGAAGCCGTTTCTGTGGAAACACAACGCCCTGCGGCACTCCTTCATTTCCTATTACGTTTCACAGTGCAAAAACGTGGCGCAAGTGGCGCTGGAGGCGGGCAACAGCCCCGGCATGATTTTCAAGCACTACAACGAACTGGTGCAGCCGGACGCGGCGAAGGCGTGGTTTGGCCTCATGCCGGCGGGCAAGAACTGAACACGCCGGCTGCCGGGACAATACGAAAATCCGAAGGGAATAATTTTCGGTTGGACAGGCGTTGTCCAGGGCGTGTGATAATTTGGTGGCTTTTGCGGGCGGTCCACAGTGGCAATAGATTTCAGCGCAGCCGCTTTTTGCTGAAATACTGAACGAAAGGCTTGAATCGCTGATCTGGAATGGCCGGCCAACGACCCCGCCAACGCCGGCGTGCGCGGCGAATTTCTGCTGGGCGTTTTCCCGCCCGATCACGGCGGCAACCCCGCGCCAACCCCGGCGCTGGCGTCCGCCGCCACGCCAAAACCGTAAATGACCGGTGGGGCGCGTCACTCCGTGCGCACCGTCGGGTTGCCGGTGTCCGATCTTCCGGCGCGCCAGCGGTCGTCGTGGCGCGGAATATTGACCTTTTTTCCGCGGCTGAATACCCTGAACCCATGCCAAACCACGACAAGCCAAAAAGCCTTGAGCCGGCTTCAAGCAGTCAAAACCAGATTGACGAATTGAGACGGGCTGAAAAAAGTGTCGAACACCGACTGGCGGCGCTAGAGGATTCCGTAAAGGAAATGCGAAAAAGCAATCTCGAAGGCCACAAGTGGTTCACGACTGTCATGTTTACACTTGTAGCTCTTTTGCTGACTGTTGTTGGAATTATGTCGAAATCAGATGTCAGAGAAGCAATCCGCGACATGAAATCCGATATGCGCGACGTTTCGGCAGACATGCAAAACAAAGTGGAGAAAGCAACTGGTGAAATGGAAAAGAATTTTCAGAATATGGCAGGTGAATCCATAAAGAAACCGCTGCTCACAATCGCAACACGTGCGGGATTTTTAGATGGCCAAGTTTTTGACATTTCACAAGACAAACGATTTCCAATTCTGCCGCTCTTTTTGAAAAATGAAGGCGACAAAAAAACTGGCGGATTATCAATTCGGCTCGCTGCCTCTTGTGACCTTGGGTTGCAAAATAACGGTTGGACGTGGCAGCAGGTGGAAAGCAATCAAAAGGACTTGTCGTTTTGGTATTATTATCGCGGCGAAGCCGCTGGTGAAGTGATTGGAGTTGCCCCGAAAGAAACTTTGACATTTACCGGCGGTCAAATGTTGCCAAACATTTTCCCGGCTGGATTGATTACGAACGGCATTATTGATTGCAAGCTTCAGATATTTTACGAGGCTGAAAAACCAGCGGAGGCAAAGTTTCAACTAAAACTCCGGTGAATGAAACCAACCGTTCACGAAACTATGAAAGATAGGCACAACACTTGAAAACGCACCTCTTTTACACGTTTTTATTTATATTTGCTGCGACTGCGCTCGTCACACTTCTAGGGGTGACGAGCGTAATTGTAATTAAGGATGACTATTGCTGTTCACGCCACGAGTCGGCGGTGACTCAGCTTTCTACGTTGATATGGCTAACTATTGTCAAGTAAGCAATAAGTCTGCTTTCCGGAATTCTTCAGCTTCCGGTTTACTACACCACGAACTATTCTGAGTCAGCAGCAGGGACGCCATGACTGCGGTTTCAATGCTGAGATACGTGAGTCCACTCGCGGTGTTCACACACTGCGAAGTTATCAACAGGTCACGGTCCGAGGCGGCGCAAATCTCCGTCTAGGCTCGAGGATCAGCCCAAAGGCTGCCTGCTAACGAAGAACGAGCGTAACGCCTGACCGGGTCCCTGCCGCTGGTTCAGAATAGGTTCGTGGGCGCTGTCATCTTTTCCTTTCTAAGTGGTTTTTTGTTTTCGGTTACTACGGGTGAAAGGCTTCAAGCTTGGGCGGGTCGGGGATGCACCTGGCGGGCGATGGCCCAGACAAAACCGGTGAGTTCGCGGGCCACGGCGGTCACGGCCACTTGGGACTTCTTCTTGCCCACGCGGGTCAGATGCGTATAGCGGTGGTGTAAGCGCCGTTGCGCCTCCCAGGCAATGTCGGTGATGGCCTTGGGCAATCCTTCCTGCCGCTTTTTCAGGTGGGGACTGAGGCGCGCCGGGATGCGGTATTGCCATGCGGCTTCCACCAGGGCGCGCCGGGCGGGCGCGTTGCCCATCTTGGTGATGCCACCTTGCTGCCGGTCCTTGCCGGTGGTGTGTTCGCTGGGCACCAAGCCGAGGTAACCCATCAACTGGCCGGGATGTTCAAAGCGGTTGAAGTCACCCAGTTCGGCCACCAATGTGGCCGCATGCAACAGGGCCATGCCGCGCAGACTCAT
>Ga0302266_10000488_pt1 | contig 40090 bp, 31 predicted proteins | sample III_Bog_E1_2_FD_194559 | JGI IMG/M metagenome (GOLD analysis project Ga0302266, IMG submission 194559) | Peat permafrost microbial communities from Stordalen Mire near Abisko, Sweden - III_Bog_E1_2 | ecosystem: Environmental > Terrestrial > Soil > Wetlands > Peat | place: Sweden: Abisko...
TCTTTACCAGGCAGCGGGTCAACTTTTGTAAGTGCTTGATAGAGCATCCGAAACTTTACCGTTTCTTTACCACTTTTGTTTTTTTTGGGTGGTAAAGTTTCAAGGGTTTTGGCCCTACCTCACCTGGCCTACGGCCACCCGCTCCCGCCCTCGAGCGCGGGCCGGAGAGCGGGCCGGGGGTTGGATGATTGATTTTTTAAGTTGGAGCGGGCTGACGCCCGCTGCTACGGCATTTTCAGGACGCTGGCGGGCGGATCGGTGATGGCGGACAACGCGAAGCGTCTGGGTGATCCAAGCGCATGACCAAAGATGACCCGGCCTGCGGCCACCCTCTCTCCGCTAGGGCGGGAGAAGATGGCCTGAGGGCATCAACTGCCAGCCATAAAATCAGATATGTCAAAGAACGCTGGCGGCGATAAAATTCACGTCGCTTACCCGGCAACACCGAGCGAGCTGTATATATTACATAATTATACAACATGTCAAGTGGTTGGGAATATTTTTTGGTAATTTATTCAGACTCGCACAATACGGTGACGGAGCGAGGCATTCACGCCGCTTCAATGACCAGAAACACGAATCACTTGGAAAGTCCACCCCGCTTGCATTTTTCACGCTGAAGCGGCGTGAACGCCGCGCTCCGATTGCGCTCAATTCATGTCACCCGGTTTTGTGAGTCTCAATAGGTGGCGTTTAAATTTGAATGTGTCTTGACCTCCCCACCCTGAAGGTAATTTGCCTCCTCATCCGGCCATCTCCTCCTTTGGGGAGGAGATGGAGAAAGGCTGATCAAAGGCATAATGACATATCCGATAGCATCCAAATCAAATTCGCATTGGAAAGTTGTTTGCATCTGGAGTTTGCAGTTGTCAGTATTTCAAAACTGACACATCATTAAAATTTGAATGAATCCATTTGTTAAAATTGCGAAAACCCTACAATTTGTTGCAAATCACCCTTTAAACCAGCAACGAAAATTTCGGGCAGTCATGGAATATGGTTTCATCCAAGTGGCGGCCTTGATAGTTCCAGGCGATCTATGTCTGGAATTTCCCAACCAAACTCGATTGCTGGTTTCGCCCAAGATGAAGGGGGCGGCCCACTTCATTACTCCGAGATTGTGCGAATTCGCGGATATGGTGTTCGTGATGCACTTTTTGCGAGCCGGCGAAATGTTTGCCGACGTGGGGGCGAACATTGGCGCGTTCACCGTGCTGGCCGCCGGCACAGCGGGCGCAAAGGTCATTGCATTTGAGCCCAGCCCGGAAACATTCGAGATGCTCTCACGGAATATACGGTTGAACGGGCTGCAAGATCGCGTCCGGCCAGTGAACGCGGTCGTCGGGCGCAATTCCGGAACCATACAGTTCAGCGCCGGCCTGGGTACGGAAAACCATGTCACGACGACGGGAAAAGAAAAATCGGTCACCCTGCCGATGACTACATTGGATGATGAACTAGCCACCAGCCCAGCGGTACTGCTGAAGGTTGACGTGGAAGGCTTCGAGACAGAGGTTTTTGGCGGTGCGGGAAAAACCCTGCAAAACCAAGTGCTCCAGGCAGTGATCGTCGAAAGCAATGGCTCGGGAAACCGTTATGGCTATGACGAGGCAAAATTGCATGAGCACATCCGAAACCATGGTTTCAAACCGTGCCATTACGAGCCATTCGCCCGGCGGGTGCTTCCGCTGGAGAATATCAAAGCCGAAGGCAACATCATTTATATCCGCGACATCGAAGCCGCCAACCAGCGGTTGTTAGCAGCCAAGCCATTTGAATTGGGTGTTTTTAAGGTTTGATTTTCAGGACGAATTGCCCCGATTCGTACCGGAAATAACAATAAAAAATTTTTCGACCCGCGAATCAAGGCACCACGGCGCGATAATATCGATCGTTGAAGTTGGTTGCCGCCGGGTCGCGGAAATAGATCGTTGAGTTGGTGCCGATGAAGTTGGTCAAGATCACCCAATTTATGAGATTGGTGGATACCTGGATGTGGCCGTTCAGTCCGGGTGAAACCTGGAGGGCAAAATTCAATCCGTTGGTGGCGAGCGGCTGCACCGTGGTAAAGGCGAGCGACAAAGCAAAGCTATTGCTGGAAACGATGCTCACGCTATTGGTCAGTGAAAAATTGCCGCTGGTGTCCACGGCATACGCCCGGACGAGGTTGGTGCCTTTTTGCAGTTCGACGGTGGTATTCCAATTTGTCCAATGATTGGTGGTGGCCGGCTGGCTCCAGATGCCGCCGTTGGATTGATACCAGACGCCGCCGACCTGCCAGTTGTCGCCGGCCGTGCCGGTCACGGTGGCCACCCGTTGGGCGGGGAGAGGAAGTTGAAGCCGATGGCCTTTGGTAAACTTGTTAGAACCAGCCGGCGAAAAAGCTTAACTTGGCGGGTTGGCCGACGGTTTCCGGTCATGTCACGTGGTTGTCACCGGCCTGTGATTTTCCGCGCCAGATATTTACAATTGTCACGTTTACCCGGGACGGTCAGGTGTGGTTAAGTCAGGACGGGATGCGAGCCGGCAGCAAGGAGGCGTGCATCCGGTACAAGACAACACAACCAACACACAAAAAGGATAAACATGAAATCAACCTCATCGGTGAAACAGTCAAACCCCGCCGTCGGATCAGCCCGACGCAAGCCCGCATGGTTCGGCGCGGCCGTGGCCGGCGCGCTGCTAGCGGGACAAATGGCCCAAGCGGACGGCTATAACAACTACGGCAAAGTGACGCAAGTGGGCGACATCTTTGTGATTGCCATGGAAAATCATAACTTCACCCAGCCAGCCACGCAGACCAGTCCGCAGCCGATTTATGGCAACCCGGCGGCCCCATATCTGAGCAGCTTGCTGACGCCGGGCAATCCGAATGCGGCGCAGGTTTCGTTCGCCTTGAATTACCTAAATGCCGGCACGGGCGTTCATCCGTCAGAACCCAACTATGTCTGGGACGAGGCCGGCTCGGATTTTGGTGTCCATTCGGATGCCGATCCGGCAGCCGCCAACGGTAACACGTTCTATGACAATTCCACCCAACTGGTCAGCCAGTTGACGGCCAATGGCAGCACCTTGTCTTTCTGGCATTTCAACTACACGCCGCATTTCACGGCCGAGCTGAACGCGGCGGGCGTCCCGTGGAAAAACTATCAGGAAGACGTCCAGTTGAGCACCAGTCCGGTCAAGAGCGCGGCGGGCACCAACGGTCCGGTCAATCCCTTCAACGGCTCCACGCAATATAACTATGCCGTGAAGCACAACCCCATGGCGTTTTTTGCCGACACCGCGTTGCAGAACGTTGCTCCGCTGGCCCAGCTCTTCACCGACCTGAGCAGTAATGCCGTCGGCCAATACAACTGGATTACGCCTGACCAGTATAACGATGCGCATAGCACGCTGAACGGCGGTTTCTTCTATAATGGTGTCCAGTACACCGGCGATGCCGCGAACATTGCCCAGGGCGATAACTTCCTGGCGCAGGTCGTCCCGCAGATCATGGCGTCCAAGGCCTACCAGCACAATGGCGTGATCATCATCTGGTGGGATGAAACCGAAGGCGGCGACGACACCAACCGGACGCTGCAGGAAATTGTCATCTCGCCGCTGGCGAAGGGCAACGCGTATGCCAGCTCCGTGCAGCTGAGCCATTCCTCGGACATCAAGACGATGGATGAAATCTTCGGCCTGCCGCTGCTCAACAATCCGATCCCGGCTCCCGAGACCAACAACTACGGCGGTTATAACATGGTGGCGACGGTCAACGACCTGAGTGACCTGTTTGTGCCGGGTGCGATTCCGGGACCCGCAAATTTGAGCGTGACGGGTTACGGCTTCACCGCGAATCCGCATTCGCAAACGGTTTCCCAGTTGGTGCAGATCACGAACAACGGCAGGACGCCGGTGTCCGCCCCGTTGTTCCTGGTTTTGGACAATCTCACCAATGGCACGCTGCTCAATGCCGATGGCACCACGGCCTTGCTGGCCCCGCTCGGCAGCCCGTATGTGAGCGTTTCGTTCGGCGATGACGGCGTCCTGCGTCCCCATGAAAGCAAGACGGTCCGGTTGCAGTTTCTCGACCCGGGCAGCGCCGCCATCAGCTACACCGCGCGCGTGCTCAATGTCACTCCGGCGCCTTGAGCTAGAGCGTTTCCCTCAAATCTATAGCGATGGGCTAACGATCCTATTGGACAGCGGTCGTTTTGGCTGCGTTTCCGCTCGGTTATCGACAGAATCAAACCGGCGAAAGCACTTTAGAAATTGAGACCCCTCACCTCGATCCTCTCCCCGTTGGGCGGGGAGAGGAAGTCGAAGCCGACGGGCTTTGGTAACCCAGCCTTCTCATTGGGGGTGTCTGCTGGACGGATGAGGGGGAATTAATGTCGATCGGAAAGCGATCCAGTATTAAACAATAAAACACGGCGGTCTCGGGTAACCGAGACCGCCATTTGTTTTTGCCATCCATGGCAACCATCCGGAACGACGGCTATGGCTGGAGCAAACTGGCGGCGTCCGCATAGCCGCGGGCGACATTTTCCATGGACGGCCGCTGGTCCGGCTTTTTCTCCAGACAGGACATGATGATGACGGAGGTGTTGCGAAGCACCTCGAAGCCGGCTTGGATGGGCGAAGGCGGGGACGTTTCCCGGATGGCGCGTTCGAGCTGGGCCGGGTCGCCGTCAAACGGATGTTTGCCGGTGTAGGCATAATAGGCCATGACGCCAAAGGCGAAGACATCGCTCTTGAAACCGTTGGCGAAGTCGCCGTCCCACTTCTCCGGCGCCATGTACTTGGCCGTGCCAACGGGATTTTGTTTCTTGTCCGCGATGAAGGGCGGCAGGCGGCCGGCAAAATAGGAATGGGAAAAATCGATCAGGACGGTTTCCGTCGGCGCGGCGGCGGGCACCAGCACGTTCAAGCTTTTTAAATCGTTGTGGACAATCGGCTGGCCGCAGAGGATGCCGGCGTGCAGATCCGCCATCGTTTCGGCCACGCTTTGGAGCAGTTGGTGGGTGCGGCCGGGTTCCTTGCGGGTGACACCGGCCTGCACCAATTCATTCAGGGTCAGGGCCTCCACGTATTCCAGAAACAGGCGGTGCGAGGCGGCATCATACGCCAGCAGGCGCCGGATGCGGGGATGCGTGATCTGCTCCAGCATGTAGGCCTCGTTGGCGATGAAAATTTCGTCCCAAAAATTTCGCGGTTCCTTCTGCAGCGCGGCATGCGGCAGGCGGGCGAAGCCGACTTTGGAGAGTTTGGAGACTCCGGCTTCAACCGTCAGCGGTTCCTGTTTGATGATGACGGGTATCTTCATGACCTTAAATACTTAGGCAACCAGCGATGACGCCAGCGCCGCACCGCGCGAGGATGCGCTGGGCGAACCGCAACCGCAAGTGGAAGTCATCCGGCCAGGGCGAGGAGTAGGCTTTCAAAATGGGTACTGGATTGCTTTCAGAGCAATATTAATTCCCCCTCATCCGTCCTGCGGACACCTTCTCCCCCACGGGGGCGAAGGCCGGGTTGAGTGGGCAATTCGTTGCCATTTGATCGCATTTTTAATTTGAGACCCCTCACCTCAATCCTCGTTGGGCGGGGACAGGAAGTCGAAGCCGGCGCCCTTGGGTAAACTTGTTAAAAGCAGAGTGGCCCCGATCAAAAGGGCCCGGAATGATTAATCACTGCTTTCCTTTGACGAGCGCGTCCACGACGCCGGGGTCGGCGAGGGTGGAGGTGTCGCCGATCTGTTCGGTCTGATTCTCGGCGATCTTGCGGAGGATGCGGCGCATGATTTTGCCGGACCGCGTCTTCGGCAGGCCCGGAGCGAACTGGATTTTTTCCGGCACGGCGATGGCGCCGATTTCCCGGCGGACATGGGCGGCCAATTCTTTTTTCAAATCCTCGCTCTCGGTCACGCCGTCTTTCAGGGTCACGAAGGCGTAGAGCGCCTGGCCTTTGATGTCGTGCGGCATGGGCGCGACGGCGGCTTCGGCAACTTTCGCGTGGCTCACGAGCGCGCTCTCCACCTCCGCCGTGCCGATGCGGTGGCCGGAGACGTTCACCACGTCGTCCACGCGGCCGAGCAGCCAGTAGTCGCCGTCGGCATCCACGCGGCAGCCGTCGCCGGTGAAATACATGTCCTTGAAAGTGGAAAAATAGGTGTTCACGAAGCGCAGATGGTCGCCCCACGTCGTGCACATGATACCGGGCCAGGGCTGCTTAATGCAGAGCTTGCCGCCTTCGTTCGGTCGGCATTCGGTGCCGTCATCGCGCAAGACCACGGGCTCGACGCCGAAGAAAGGTTTGCTGGCGCTGCCGGGTTTCAGGGTGTTGACGCCGGGCAGGGCGGTGATCAGGTGGCCGCCGGTTTCGGTCTGCCACCAGGTGTCCACGACGGGGCAGCGCCCGCCGCCGATGTGCTGGTAATACCACATCCAGGCTTCGGGATTGATGGGTTCGCCGACGGTGCCGAGAACGCGGAGGGAACGGAGATCGTATTTGGCCGGCCATTCATCGCCGAGCCGGATGAGCGCGCGAATCGCGGTGGGCGCGGTGTAGAAGGAATTCACCTTAAACTTCTCGACGATTTTCCAGAGGCGGCCGGCGTCGGGAAACGTCGGCACGCCTTCGAACATGAGCGTGGTGCCGCCGTTGCAAAGCGGGCCATAAACCACGTAGCTGTGGCCGGTGACCCAGCCGATGTCGGCGGTGCAGAAATAAACATCGCCCTCGTGGATATCGAAAACGTATTTGTGGGTGAGCGCGCTCCAGAGCAAATAGCCGGCGGTGCTGTGGACGACGCCCTTGGGTTTGCCGGTGGAACCAGAGGTGTAAAGGATGAAAAGCTGATCCTCGGCGTTCAGCTTCGCGGCGGGGCAAATGGCCGAGGCTTTGGCCATGAGTTCGTGATACCAGACATCGCGGACGGGAACGAAGTTGCACGGTTCCGCCGTGCGCCGGACGACGATGGCGTGCCGGATACTGGGCGTGTGCTTGAGCGCGGCATCGGCGAGTTCCTTGAGCGGGATATGTTTGCCGGCGCGCAGGGAGACGTTGGCGGTGACAAGCAGCTTGCATTCGGAATCGTTGATGCGGCCGGCGAGCGAATCCGAACTGAACCCGCCGAAGACGACCGAATGGATCGCGCCGATCCGCGCGCAGCCGAGCATGGCGACGGCGGCTTCGGGGATCATCGGCATGTAAATGGCCACGCGGTCGCCCTTTTCGATGCCGAGGGATTTGAGGACATTGGCGAATTTGCAGACTTCGGCATGAAGCTCGGCATAGGAGATGTGCTGCACTTCTTCCTCCGGTTCGCCCTGCCAGATGATGGCGGTCTGCTGGCCGCGCGTTTGGAGATGGCGGTCGAGGCAGTTGACGGTGACGTTAAGCTGGCCGTCCGCGAAATAAGTGTGCTCGATTTTGCGCGCGGCGGTGTCCCAGGTGTGTTGGCCGGCGACGGTGGGGTGCTTGAACCAGTCGAGCGTGTTCGCCTGTTCGAGCCAGAACGCGTCCGGCTCGTTGATGGAGCGCTGATAAAGCGCATCGAACTGGGCGGCGTTCAGGAGCGCGTGCTGCAAGACGGCGGCGGAGGGCGGAAAAGTGCGGCTTTCGTGGGAAAGAGATTCGGTGGAGATGGCCGGTTCGCTCATGTTCGGATTAGATGATTCGGGAATTTCTGAAAATAAAACCCCGGTGTCAATCGCAACCGCCGCATCCGGTCGCCCCCGGCGCGTTCTTTGCGCTCTGGGATTGCGGTTCATTTGGCCGCCGGTATCATGAACACGTTTCGACATGACTATTTTACGATACATCCTCGTTGGCCTGGAAGTGGTGATGCTGTTCAATCTGCTCATCGGCGTCCACGAGCTGGGCCATTTCCTCGCGGCCAAATGGCGCGGGCTGAAGATCGAGCGGTTTGCCATCTGGTTCGGTCCGCCCCTCTGGAAGAAGAAGATCGGCGAGGTCGAATATTCCTTGAACTGCATTCCGTTCGGCGGCTATGTCGCCCTGCCGCAGATGGCGACGATGGAAGGCATTGAGGGCAAGACGGAGACGAACGCGGAACAGCTCCCGCCGATCACGCCGCTGGACAAGATCATCGTGGCCTTCGCGGGACCACTTTTCAGCTTTTTGCTGGCGGTGGTGTTTGCCGTGGTGGTCTGGCAGGTGGGCAAGCCGGATAATGGGGCGGACAATTCCACGGTGGTCGGCTGGGTGGATCCCACCGGTCCCGCCGCCAAAGCCGGCCTGCAGCCCGGCGACACGATACTGGAGATTGACAGCCATCCAGTGCATCATTTCTCACCGATCTCCAGCATGTCGGACAGCGTGACCTGGCGCATTGTCACCAGTGAAAACACGAACATCGTCATCAAATATCTGCGCGACGGGCAGGAGGCGACGACCTCGGCGATTCCGTTTCATCGTGAGACGACGTGGTATCAGCGCAAGGCGCTCCGGCAAATCCTGATCACCGCGGCCGGCAAGGCGATCATCTTCGAAGTCGCCACCAACAGTCCGGCCGCCATCGCCGGCCTGAAGGCGGGCGACGAGATCGTGAAATTGAACGGCGAGACCATCTACAGTCCCATGGCAGTGGATTTTGCCCAGCAGGCGATGAGCAATGCCGTCATCAAGCCGATCACGCTCACCGTGAAGCGCGGCGAGGAACAGTTCGACCGCACGCTGACGCCGGTGTTGCCGCTCTCGCCGACCAACGCCTATCCGCTCATCGGCATCCTCGCCTGGCAGGGCGACACCAACACCACGCTGGTCCATCCGAGTCCGCTGGCGCAGATTCAAACCAGCGCGGGCCAGATTTTCAACACGTTCGGCGCGCTATTTTCCAAGAGCGAGATCGGCGTGCAACAGCTGGGGGGCGCGGTGATGATCATTCGCGTTTACAGCAATCTGTTTCAGGACGAAGACGGCTGGCGGCGGGTGTTGTGGTTCAGCGTCATCCTCAACGTGAACCTCGCCATGATTAATATCCTGCCGCTGCCGGTGCTGGACGGCGGGCACATCACCCTCTCACTCATCGAATGGATACGCCGCCGGCCGGTGCATGCCAGGATTCTCAACGGCATTCAATACGTCTTCATGGTGATTCTCATCAGCTTCATGCTTTACATCGCGTTCTTTGACACCGGCGACTGGCTGCGCAGCGCGCATGCCGACCGCGACGTGCCGATTGTTTTTGCCGCGCCAAAATAATAATCTCCGTTTATGCGCTACTGCGAATCCCCGTATTTTCATCACCGCCGGAAAACTCGCGAGATTGTCATCGGCGATCCCGCGCACGGCGGCGTCATCATCGGCGGCGATCACCCGGTCGTGAAGCAGTCCATGATTACGTGCGACACGATGGACACCGCGCTGTCCGTGAAGCAGACGCTCGAACTGGTCGCCGTCGGCTGCCAGATCGTACGCATCACCGCGCCGACGGTGAAGGACGCAGCCAATCTCCAGCACATCGTCGCCGACTTGCGGAAACAGGGTTGCCGCGTGCCGATTGTCGCCGACATCCATTTCAAGCCCGAAGCCGCGATGGAAGCCGTGAAATGGGTGGAGGTCGTCCGCGTCAATCCCGGCAACTACGCCGACACCAAAAAATTCGCCATCAAGGAATACAACGACGAGCAATATGCCGCCGAGCTGAAGCGCATCGAGGAGAAGTTTGCGCCCCTGGTCATCGAGGCCAAGAAGCTCAAGCGCTGCATCCGCATCGGCACCAACCATGGCTCGCTGTCCGACCGCATCATGAACCGCTACGGCGACACGCCGCTGGGCATGGTCGAGAGCGCGCTGGAATTCGCCCGCATCTGCCGGCAGCACGATTTCCACAATTTCAAGTTCTCGATGAAGTCGAGCAACCCCAAGGTGATGATCGAGTGCTACCGGCTGCTGGTGGCGCGGCTCAACGAACTCGGCGCGGACTGGAATTATCCCATCCACCTCGGCGTGACCGAAGCCGGCGAAGGCGAGGACGGCCGCATCAAATCCGCCATCGGCATTGGTTCGTTGCTCTGCGACGGCTTGGGCGACACGATCCGCGTTTCGCTCACCGAAGATTCGCCGCGCGAGATTGAAGTCTGCACCGACCTGCTCGCGCAGATTCCGATTCTTTCCAATTTCGCAATCCGCCTCCCGCAGGCCGAGTTTCCCTTCGACCCGTTTCATTTTGAGAAGCGCGCGACGCCGGAGATCGAGCTGAACGAGACCGTCAAATGCGGCGGCGAACAATTGATCCGCGTCGTCGTCACGCGCGCGACGTGGGACAAGGTGGCACCCAAGATCCGCCCGAAGGACGATGTGCGACCGGAGGCGGTCTATGAAGACCTGAACGTTTACGAGATCGACCCGACGCAGGATTTTGAAATCAATTGTGAAACCCAGCTCGTGACCGTGAAGGACGGCGTGAAGCTGCCGGCCATCACCGCCTTCCGGTTACTTGCGGCGAAATTGAAGCAGCTCGGCCGCAACAACCCGATCCTGCTGAAAGACGGCATCAACTTTGAGCCCGTACCGCTGGAGCCGAAGATCGCCTTGCTCCGCGCGTCCGTCGTCATCGGTGCGCTGCTGGCCGACGGCATCGGCGACGCGATTCTCGTGCGCGGCGAAGCGGGCGGGGGCCAGAGCCTGCGGCTCGCCTATAATATCTTGCAGGCCGCCGGGTGCCGTTCGTTCAAGACGGATTACGTCGCGTGTCCGAGCTGCGGCCGGACGCTGTTCAATCTCCAGACCGTCACGGCGCGCATCAAGGCGCGGACGGAGCATCTCAAGGGCGTGAAGATCGCCATCATGGGCTGCATCGTGAACGGCCCCGGCGAAATGGCCGATGCGGATTTCGGTTACGTCGGCGGCGCGCCGAACAAGATCAACCTCTATGTCGGCAAGACGCCGATCAAGTTCAACATCCCCGAAGCCGAGGCCGTGGAACGCCTCGTGGACCTCATCAAGGAACACAACAAGTGGGTGGAGCCGGAAGCGAAAGAACCGGTCGCGACGTGAAACCAAAGGTCTATCTCGAAACCACGGTTCCGAGCTTGCTGACCGCCCGGCCCAGCCGAGATGTCCTGATTGCCGGCCAGGAGCAGGCTACCCATGATTGGTGGGATGAGCGCCGGCAACATTACCAGCTTTTCATTTCCGGCCTGGTGCTTGCCGAATCGCGTCGCGGCGACAGGGTTGCCGCCCAGTCCAGGGAAAAAGCATTGGCGGAATACAGGGTGCTGGAATACACCGAAGCGGCGTAGCACCTCGCGCATGAAATTCTGGCGGCACACTTGCTGCCGGGCAAAGCCGCCGTGGATGCCGCCCATATCGCAGTGGCGGCGGTGCATGGGATGGATTTTCTGCTGACCTGGAACTGTCGGCACATCGCCAATGCCGCCATCGTGGATAAAGTTCGAGCGGCGTGCGCCGGTCTGGGCTATCCTCCGCCCGTCATCTGCACGCCGTTGGAATTGATGCTATAATCCTGCGTATGAAAAATGATCTATTGAAAGAAGTCTGGCGCATCCGCGACCAAATCGGGGCGGAATGCGGCTATGATTTGAAACGTCTGGCCACGCTCGTTCGGGGAGAGGAAACCAAGGCTGGCAAGCGGCTGGTGCATTCGCCCAAACCGGTTCGTGGCAAGCGTGCGGCAATAACCACCGTTTGAAATGCACCTCCCCGAAGCCGAGGCCGTGGAACGCCTCGTGGACCGCATCAAGGAAGACAACAAATGGGTGGAGCCGGAACATGTGGAAGCGACCGTTTGACTTCATTCCTGGAATTGCCAAAACCGGGCTTGACGGCGCGCGGCGGGCATTTTAGGATGGCTCAGATGTTGAAAATCGGTTCACAAGCTGTCACACTGGTAGTCGTCGTAGTTGGCGACGCCGATGGGGCTTGTTGAACGTAATGCTTTAACAAAAACCCACGGCTGGTCATGGCCGTGGGTTTTTTGTTACCCCGGCCAAGGCCGCCACAACCTAAGAAACCCATGAGCAAAGCAACTGCAACCGCCAAAGCGAAAACGAAACCCGCCGCCAAACCGCGCGCCGAAGTCGGCCCGGCCATGTTCGGGCGCGACATCTTTGTCGAAGCCCTCGAACGCGAAGGCGTGGAAGTCATCTTCGCCTATCCGGGCGGCGCGAGCATGGAAATCCACCAGTCGCTGACCCATTCCAAGATTCGCACGATCCTGCCGCGCCACGAGCAGGGCGGCAGTTTCGCCGCCGAAGGTTACGCGCGCGTCACCGGCAAGGCCGGAGTGTGCATGGGCACCAGCGGTCCCGGCGCGACGAACCTCGTCACGGCCATCGCCGATGCCTACATGGATTCCTGCCCGCTCATCGCCATCACCGGCCAGGTGACGCAGGCGATGATCGGCCGCGGCGCGTTTCAGGAGACGGACATCATCGGCGTGACGTTGCCCATCGTGAAGCACAGCTATCTCATCACGGACATCAACGACATTCCGCGCATCGTGAAGGAGGCGTTTTACATTGCGCAATCCGGCCGGCCCGGCCCGGTGGTGATTGATTTTCCGAAGAACATCCAGCAGGTGAAAACCCAGCCGGTCTGGCCGACGTTGGAAGAAATCAAAAAAGGTTTGCGCGGTTACACGCAGCCGGACTTGAAGGCAGATGACATCGCGCTCAACGAAATTATTGGCCTCATCGAGAAGGCGGAGCGGCCGGTGCTTTATTGCGGCGGCGGCATCATCAGCAGCGGCGCGGCGGCGGAACTGAAAAAGTTCGCCGAGGCCACCAACATTCCCGTGACGACCACGCTCATGGGCATCGGCGGCTTTCCGGAGACGCATCCGCTTTCCTTGCGCTGGCTCGGCATGCACGGTTCCGCTTCGGCGAACTGGGCGGTGAACGGCGAATACGAATATCGTAAGACCTTCAACGACCCGATGGTTAAAATGAAAGACGGCGCGGATTTACTGCTCGCGTTCGGCGTGCGCTTTGACGACCGCGTGACGGGCAAATTTGAGGAGTTCTGCAAACACGGCACGATTGTCCACATTGACATTGATGCGTCCGAGCTGAACAAAAACCGCAAGGCGAACCTGCCCGTGGTGGGCGACATCAAGGACGCCCTGACGCGCCTAAACAAACTGGTGGCGAAGCGGCCGATTCAAAAGAAGCACACCGCGTGGCTCGCGCAGATTGCCGAGTGGCAGAAGAAAGCGCCGTTCGCCTACCGGATTACGCCGGAGATCGCCAACAGCGATCACATGGTGGACCACATGCAGGGCAAGGAGAGCGAAGTGATTTTGCAGCAGATGGTCATCGAGACGCTTTATGACATGACCAAGGGCGAGGCTTATATCACGACCGGCGTGGGCCAGCATCAGATGTGGGCCGGGCAATGGTATAAATACAAATACCCGCGCCAGTTCGTCACCAGCGGCGGCCTCGGCTCGATGGGCTACGGCTATCCCGCCGCGCTGGGCGTGAAAGTCGCGCTGCCGGACAAGCAGGTGATCGACATTGACGGCGACGGCTCATTCCTGATGAACATCCAGGAGCTCGCCACCGCGCACATTGAGAACATCGCCGCCAAGGCCATCATCCTGAACAACCAGCATCTCGGCATGGTGGTGCAGTGGGAGGATAATTTTTACGGCGGCAACCGCGGCCACACCTACCTCGGCGACCCGCAGCATCGGCCGGAGATTTATCCCGACTATGTGCGCGTGTGCAATTCCTTTGGCGTGAAGTGCGAGCGCGTGATGTTCAAAAAAGATTTGCGCGCCGCCATGCAGCGGATGCTCGATGCCGACGAGCCCTATGTGCTCGACGTGGTGGTGCCTTACAGCACGCACGTGATTCCGTTCATTCCCGCCGGCAAGACCGTCGCGGATATGATCTGGAAGCCCTGAGCGAAAATCCGCTCAACGGGGTGAAATTCAAACAATCGGACGAGGAAACTCGTCCGGTCGTTTTGGTTTTTGGTTTTGTTTCGGCTCAGTTATCGGGAGGCTCAAACCTGAGGAAGCACTTTCGAAATTAAACTCCCCTCACCTCGATCCTCTCCCCGGTGAGCGGGGAGAGGAAGTTGAGACTGATGGACTTGGGTAAATTTTTGCCGGCGGAAGAATAGGCGCTTCAATAAACGATCGGCTCGTTAAGCTTGCCGCATTGGGTGCAGCGGGAGCGGTCCACGTCTGCGTCGTCGGTATAGACCAGGCCGCATTTCGCGCAGCGGAAGACGCGGTCCTCGGGATGCGCGGGGCCGAAGCGGCGGCGCTGCATTTCCGAGGAAATGCCCACGACGCACAACGCGCCGAGCGCCAGCGCCACGTAAAGCACAAGCAAGGCGGTGATGCTCATGGTGCGTTGGTGTTGGCCACTGGAACGGTGTGCCAGTCGAAAATGATCCGGCCGAACATCAGCCGATCCGCCGGGGCGAACCGCAACGTTCGGGCCAAGTCCAGCGCCTGCTGGTCGGCGGGAGTGTAATGGTCGGTGTCGTCATATTCGCTGGAATCAAGCAGCACGGCGGAGGCGACGTGGCCGTCCTGCTCCACGAGCACCTGCACCCGGCTGGGGGCGATGATGTCATTCACGGCCAACGAGGGCACAGTGATGGGGGTCACGATGGGTCGTCCGGCAAGGTCCCCCACGACGTGCCAGGTGGAACTTTGCGGCAACGCGGTGACGATGCCCACCGCCGGCGCCAACCGCTGCGGCTCCGGCTTGAAGCTGGGCGTGAAGGCCGCCACGCGATTGGCCTGCATGAACGTTTTGAAGGCCGCGCCCAAGGTGGCGGCGGCGGGCGCGGCTAGAAACGCCGGCGGTTCCGTGTAGCGAAACGCCGGATTCAAAAGATCGGGCGACACCGGCGAGCCGGCGGCCGCGAGAGCTTCCGGATCCGGCAGCGCAAACAAAGTCGGATCGGTCAAACGGACGAACTCATCGGCCTGGTTGGCGAGCTGAAACATGGGAACATTCCGCACTGCTCGCGGCGTGACGACCGCTTTGGTTCCCAGCAGGGAAACGAACGCCAGATGGGTGGCAAAGGCGAGAAGGATGATCAGGCAAAGCTTTTTCCAGCCCCAGCCGGTCGCTGCCGGTGGTTCCGGGATCGCAGGGGTTTTGACGGACCCGGCATTCATGGCTTGGCTGGCGCGGTGCCGGGCGTCGGCAGGGTGGCCAGCAGGATGCGCGTGATGCCGAGTTTGGGGTTGCCGGTTTCCGGCTCGCGCGCGAGCAGGGCGAGGTGCGCCAACTGGTCGTAGCTCACCGATTTGTCGGCGTGGATGACGAGGGTCAGCGGTTCGCGCGAACTTTTGAGGGCGACAACGAGCGACGTTTTCAGCACCGCCTCGGTGACGACCTGGTTCTCAAAATACAACCGACCTTGGGCATCCACGGCGATGGCGACGACGGGCCGGTCCACGCCGGGCAAATCGGCGGCGGACGGTGGCGTCAGGCTCATCCGCAGGCCGGGCACGGGTATGAGCGCGCCGAGCAGCAGGAAGATCAACAGCGCAAAAAAAACGGCGGCGAACGGTGCGACATCAAACTGGCTCCGCAGGATTTTGGCGGTGCGCGGAAATTTCATTGGCCGTTGCCGGTTTCACTGACGATGTTGACGATCTCGGCGGCGGCACGCTCCATGTCCAAGACAATCTTGTTCACGCGGCTGACGAGGTAATTGTATCCGGCATGCGCGGGGATGGCCACGGCGATGCCCCCGGCGGCGCAGACCAGCGCCTTCAAGACGCCGTGCGCGAGTTGCTCGATGTTGGCATACAGGCCGGCCTGTTCAATGCCTTGAAAAACGTCGATGAAGCCGACGATGGTGCCGAACAATCCCAGCAGCGGCGCGATCTGGGTGATGGTCGCAAGCAGGTTCAGCTTTTCCTCCAGCCGGGGCACTTCCGTGAGGCCGGCTTCCTCGACCGCCTCGCGCACGCGTTCGCGTCCCAAATCGCGCGCGAGGATGGCGGCCTTGACCAGCCGGGCGACCGGCCCGGCCGTGGCGTCACAGATGGCGATGGCCTCGACGATGTTGCCGCGCTTGATGACGGTGCGGACACCGTTGAGAAATTCGGCGGAATTGATCTGCGAACGATGGCAGTACAGCGCGCGTTCGATGAACACGACGGCGGCGGTGGCGGCGGCGATGAGGATCAACCAGATGACCGGTCCGCCATTTCCTAAAAGTGTCGGCAGCATGGCGTTGGTATAGGGCTTTGTACGCCAAGTTCAAAGCGCAAAATGCGGCGCGCCGCCTGCCGGCGGCCGGCGGAAACTTTTCCCGCCGCTAAATTCTGGCTTCCCGCCACGCGCTCCGGTATTTTCCGCGCATGGAACAATCCGATCAACTCCGCGAACTCTTCCGGATGCAAAAAGCCCTCAACGAACGCATCGGCGTCCGGACCGAAGGCATGACCGAAGAGGACAAAACCAAGTGGCTGCTGAACTATACCCGCGCCATGCAGCAGGAAATGGCCGAGCTCACCGACAGCGTCCCCTGGAAATGGTGGGCCAAGTACCAGAAATTCGACGAACAGAACGCCCGCGTCGAGGTCGTGGACCTGTTTCATTTTCTCATCAGCATGGCGCAGGTGCTGGGCATGAGCGCGGACGATGTCTTTGCCGCCTACGTCAAGAAAAACGAGGTCAACTTCAAGCGCCAGGAAAGCGGCTACACCACCAAAGATCACGACGACTCGAAGCACATTTGAGTTTTCACGCCTGTGAGCGCCAGATCTGCAGCTCCCATCCCGCCGCACTGGCGACGGGAGGTACAGACGGTTTTGCTCACCGAGGCGCAAATCGCCCGCCGCGTCCGGGCGTTGGCGCGTGAAATTGAACGGGATTTCCGCGGGCGCGAACTCGTCATCGTCGCGCTGCTGAATGGCACCGTAGTTTTTTTGGCGGATCTGATCCGTCAGCTCCGGCTCCCGCTACGGCTGGATTTCATCGGTGTGTCCAGCTACGGCTCCGGCACGGAATCCGGCAAGCTGACGTTCACCAAGAAACTGTGTCTCGACGTGCGTGGTCGCGATGTGCTGCTGGTGGACGACATGCTCGACACGGGCCAAACCCTGAGCCGCGTGCTGCCAAAACTCCGCGCCGCGAAACCGCGCCGGATCAAAGTCTGCGTGCTGCTCGACAAACCGGCGCGCCGCGTCCGGAAGCTCCGAGCGGATTATGTCGGCTTCGCCATTCCCGATGGGTTTGTCGTCGGCTACGGCCTGGATTTTGCAGAGCGTTACCGCAACCTGCCGTTCATCGGCGTGCTGCGGCCGGAGCTTTACCGGCCGGCTGAACCATGCCCCTGACCTTGCCCCAACTCTCGCGCCGGGAATTTCTCAAGCGCACCGTGCTGACGGCCTTGGGTGCGGGACTCGTGGAACTCATCCCTGCCAAAGGCTACGCCGGCCTCTTCGGTAAATCCCGGGATCCGCACACCTTCGCTTTTTTCTCGGACACCCATATCGCCGCCGCGCCCGCCACCCAATTTCTCAACGCGAACATGGCCGACAATCTTGCCGCTTGTGTGCGCGAATTATGCGCTTGGCCCGCGAAACCCGCCGCTATTCTCATCAACGGCGATCTCGCCTTCAGCACCGGTCGGGCGGAGGACTATGCGACGTTCGGGCGGTTGATCCATCCGCTGCGCGCGCTCGCGCCGCTGCATCTCTCCCTCGGCAATCACGATGAACGCCAGCATTTCTGGACGGCATTTCCGCAGGATGCCACGGTGCCCCGCACGGTTCCACAGCGCCAGGCGTCGGTGTTCGCCAGCGACCGCGCGAACTGGTTTCTGATCGACTCGCTGATGCTGACCAACCAGACGCCCGGCGGCCTCGGCGCGGGGCAATTGGATTGGTTGTCCCGCGAACTCGCCGCGCGCCCGGACCGGCCGGCGCTCATCGTGTGCCATCACAATCTCGACGCGCATCTGAATATTTCCGGCCTGGTGGACACGGCCGCGTTAGAGGATGTGTTTGCCCGGCACCGGCAGGTAAAGGCCTTTATCCACGGCCATACGCATGACTGGCACGTCACGACGCACGCGAGCGGCGTGCAAATCATCAATCTCCCGCCCACGGGCTATGTGTTTCAAGCCGGTCGGCCCAGCGGCTGGGTCCGCTGCACGCTGGCCCGCGACGGGGCCGAATTTGAACTGCGCGCGCTCGATCCGCACCATCCCGAGCAGGCGCAGGTCAAAAAACTTGCCTGGCGAACCACGTGAAATATTTTGTCTGGCTGGTGCAAAACACATTGTCCTAGAAGGCATCAATTCCAGAAATGGGGTAATATATGGAGATCTAGAGCATGTTCAAAATACTGTAGCCATGAGGTTAAGAAAGATTCGATAAGCGGTCGTTTTGGATATTGGCTTAGTTTCAGCTCAGTTACAGGGTTTTTCAAACCTGCGCCTTCGCGGAAGCTCGCCAAAAACCAAAAATCCTCGCTGCCCGTCGCTACATCTTTTCGGTCAATGCTCAATTGCGGCGGGGGATCAGTTTGAGCCGGCTCACGCCGGCACTACGATAAAACTGACGGGCGCCGGGCGTGCCAGAGCATTTGCTCCCCCAATCAGTGCAAACGCCACGTCAGCGTTTGGCCATAAGGTATAAGCTGAGAAGTTTGGTTTGACGCTCGCCCTCATCCTAGCCTTCTACCCCAGGATAAGGAACTGCCTTGGCACGCTTTAGGATTCTTGAAAACCATTCGGCCAATCCCGTCGCAGGTTTTGCCAAACCACTCACGGTTGAAACCGTGGGCTATGATCGGTCATCCCGTGGGACTCACTGATTTTCCGCTGCGAGGAAGCGTTCGGCGTCGATCGCCGCCGCGCAGCCCGCGCCCGCCGCCGTGATGGCCTGCCGATAGACATGGTCCGCACAGTCGCCGGCCACGAAAACGCCGGGGATGTTCGTCATGGTGCCGTTTTGCGGAACGATGAAGCCGTTTTCGTCCAGGGTAATCTTGCCCTTGAACAATTCCGTGTTCGGCACATGGCCGATGGCGATGAACACGCCGGCCACGGGCAAAACGCTTTCCGCGCCGGTTTTGAGATTCTTCAACTTCACGGCAGTAACGTTGTCCTGCTTCAGGTCGAGCACTTCGGTGATGGCGGAATCCCAAATGGGCTTGATCTTGGGATGGGCCAGGGTGCGTTCGGCCATGATCTTGGAGGCCCGCAAGCTGTCGCGCCGGTGGACGAGATGCACGGTGGAACCGAAGCGCGTCAAATACATGGCTTCTTCGCAGGCGGAATCGCCGCCGCCCACGACGACGAGCGGCTGGTTGCGGAACGCCGGCAAAGCGCCATCGCAGGTGGCGCAATAGGTCACGCCCTTGGTCTCCAGTTCGTGTTCGCCCGGCACGCCAAGATGCTTGTGGCCCGCGCCGGTGGCGATGATGACGGTTTCGGCGACAACTTTCTCGCCGTCCACGATCAAGGTGAATGGCCGCTGGGAAAAATCCACGGACTCGACCACGCCGAAACTGGTCTTGGCGCCGAAGCGCTCGGCCTGCTTCTGCATCCGGGTCATGAGTTCATAGCCGTCCACACCCTCGGGGAAGCCGGGGAAGTTTTCAACAATGCTGGTGGTGGTGAGGAGGCCGCCGGGCTGTTTACCGGTGAGCACGAGCGGGGCGAGCTGCGCGCGGGCGGTGTACAGGGCGGCGGTCCAGCCGGCCGGGCCGGATCCGATGATGACGACTTTTTCCATACGGGGCGGAAGTTAGTATGGACTCGTAAAATATGCAAGCAGGTGGTGTTTGGATTTGCCGTTTCCGTGGTTTGAAGATTTACTAGGGCGGATGAAACCGTGGATATGTCTTTTATTACAAGGCTTGCTTGGGTATGCCTTCGGGGCGCAAATAGCCGGGGCGCAAGATGTCGGATTAACGAACCTGTGGAAGTTCAGGCTGCCCGACGAAGGCACAAAATCCTCCCCGGCCCTGGCACCGGACGGGACGATTTACCAGGGCACGTTTGCGGGCTGGCTGGTCGCGCTCACCCCGGACGGGAACCGGAAATGGCAGTTCAAGGCCGGCCGCGAAATCAAGTCGTCGCCAGCGGTCGCGGCGGATGGTACGATCTATTTCGGCTCGCGCGACCGGAAGTTTTACGCGCTTACGCCGGCCGGGAAGCTAAAGTGGACTTTCGCCACGGGCGCGTGGGTGGATTCGTCCCCGGCCGTCGCGGCGGACGGCATGGTCTGCTTTGGCTCGTGGGACACGAACTTTTACGCCTTGAATCCCGACGGGAAACTGCGATGGACCTACGCCACCGGGGACATCGTGGATTCGTCCCCGGCCATCGCGGCGGATGGGACGATCTACTTTGGTTCACACGACCGGCAGGTTTACGCGCTCGCGCCGGACGGGCGGCTGAAATGGAAGTTTGCCACCGGCGCGCAAATCACCGCGTCGCCCACCCTGGCGGCAGATGGCGCGATCTACATCAACTCGACGGACGGGAACTGTTATGCGCTGAATCCCGATGGCACGGAACGCTGGCGCCGGCACACGGGCGGATCCTCCAGTTCATCGCCGGTGCTGGACGAGAACGGCAACTTGTATTTCGCGGCCGGCACGGAGCAATGCTCGTTGACGGCCGACGGCAAGCCCCGCTGGACGTTTCACAACTACAATCCGATTCCCAACTCGGGCGCGGCGCTGACGGAAAAGCTGATATTTTTGAACGGTCCGTGGGCGCATTCCGGCCTGGCCAATACGGAGGCGAATTTTCTCTGGGATTTTCCCGTGGGCTATGGGTTTTATGGATCGGCCAACGTGAGCCCCTCGGGTGTCATTTATTTCCCCGACCTGCAATATGTGTATGCCTTCGTGCCGGTGCCGAATGCCGAGCCGCCGGCGAAGAGTTCCTGGCCGTTGTGGCGGGCGAATCCACAGCACACGGGGCGCGTTGAAAAATAAGTTCAGCCGAGCCGCTCGCGGCCGCCGTAGCCGGTTTCCAGATCGTGCCAGAACTCGATTTTGTCCTCGTCGGCCTCCCAGCAGAGGAACACTTCGCGTCCGCCGATGATCGCGGGGAAATCCACAAGCCCGCGCGACAGGTCCTTGACGAAGATTTCACGCCGCTGAAACTCGGCGAGAATCCGCTGCATTCCGGCCAGCGCGCGGATCCAGTGGTTGACGGTGTTGCCGCCGGTGTCCTGGCCCTCGGTGTTGAGCCCGCCGAGGCGCTGGTCATAGCGTTCCTCCTCGGCGCGCAATCGGTTCAGTTCGGCCAGCCATTCGCGCAGCTGCGGCACGAGGGCTTGGGCCTCGTCGCGGGTATAATGTTTGGCATAGCGATGTTTCATGGCCAAAAAAAGACCGTTCGCGATGGCTGCCGGGCAACCGCCGCGAACGGCTGTGAAATCACATGGCGCCGGCAGATTACTTCTGCCAGGTGCGCTTCTTGTGACGGTTCAAGCGCAGCTTCTTGCGCCGTTTGTGTTTGTTGATTTTTGCCTTACGGCGTTTTTTCAGTGATCCCATAATTGGATGTGGATATTAATTAGCAAAATTCACCGTTGATGCCAAACAAAATTTGTGCCGGCCGGGGTCATGCCCGGCGGCAAATCCGGCGGGATGCCCCGGTCCGCCCAGGCCAAAAGCCGGACCCGGGTCCAAATGTCCGGCTGCAAGTCTCAATCCTGTCTATCCCTGTCCTGAAACTCGCTAGAATTCAAAGGGTCACACGGTTAAGTTGTCGCTTAGAAATGACCGACAGTTTGAAACACTTTTTTTTGCTGGCAAGCCTGGGCATGGCATCCGTGGTTTACGGCGACACAATTAATTTCAATGACGCAAATCGCGGTCCGGGCGACAGCCTGCAAATCGGCGATATTGGCGTCTCGCCATACGGGGAAGACGGCGGACAAGTGGAATCGGCGGCCGGTTACGGTCTCGGGAATACCGCCCTAGGACCAGGTTATCAGGTGGAAAATGTGATGCAATTCTTGCCCACGGAGAACAGCGCCCGCTCGCCCAGTTCTGAAGTATGGAGCGGAGTGCAATTCAGCGTGGACGGTTTCATCAACTCCATCACGCTGCTGCCGGTATTTAAGGCTTATCAGAACGGCACGTTGCTTACTGATCAATGCTCGTTTTACATTGCGGTCATTTCAAGGTTCGGCCAGGAACAATTACTGGATCCCTCGTCGGGCAACCCGATAACGCTTTCCGGACCGGACTTGAATCCTTACGGTTCCATCTCCTCCCTGAGCCTGGCGGTCTATTATGACATGCCCGGCGGCGACGGCAGCCTGTTACCCTACGAGCGGCAAGATTTGTCGTCCACCATTGACGTTCAGTTTGGATTTACCGTGGTATCAATGGACATCACCCCCGCCCCGGAGCCGACCACGTTGGCCCTCGCGGCGCTTGGCCTCGGCTCGCTTTTGATATTCCGCCGCAAGACTGTCGCCTAAAGTACCCTTTGGTAAAGCCGCCTTTGGGGACCGGCTTGCGGGAGATTTCAAGCCGGGCCGGCGGCGGCCTTTGAACCCGGTTTAAGGTTTCACCACGGAGATCACCAGCGCGGCGGGATTCAGATATTTTTGCGCGGCGGCTTTGATTTGTTCCAGCGTAACGGCGGCGTAGGTCGCGTCGTCCAATTCCGCGCGCTGCCAGCCGAGGCCGTAGAGTTCGTCCAACGCGGAAGTCGAGGCGAGGTTGCCCAGGTCGGCGCGGGAGATCTTCTTCTGGCCGATGATCTTGGCCTTGGCGCGCTTCAGTTCCTCGGCGGTCAGGCCCTCGGTGCGAAGCAACTCGGCCTCCGCGAGCAGTTCCTTTTCCACGAGCGCAACCTTTGCTGGTTCGGTGCCGGTGTAGAACGCGAAGTAGCCCGGCACGAGCCCGGTGAAATTCTGCGCGCCGACGTAGTAGGCCAAGCCCAACTGTTCGCGAATGCGCAAAAACAGCCGTGAGCCGAGGTCGCTGCAACATTCCTGAATCAGGTCCAGCGCGTAACGGTCGTCGTCCGCCAGCGTCGTGCCGGGAAAACCGATGACGAGCACGGCCTGTTTCTTGTCGCGAGTTTCCTCCACGCGTTTCGGCGACCGGAGGGCGGGGGATGCGGCACTAAGCGAAACACTGGCCGCCGGCTTCCAGCCGGCAAAGGCATTTTCCACGGCGGCTTTGAGCTCGCCCGCGTTCACGGCGCCGAAGATCGCCAGAATGCAGTTGTTCGGCACGGTCAGTTTCTGATGAAACGCTTTCAGGCCGGCAACCGAAACCTGCGCCGCCGACTCCTCGGAACCCAGCGAATCCAAACCGTAGCCGGTGTTGCCAAACAGCGCCTGGCGCATGGCCATGCTCGCGCTCTTGAGCAGCTCGTCCTTGCGCGAGCGAATGCCGGCGATCTGGATCTCCTTTTCGCGTTCCAATTCGTCGGCCGGAAAAACCGGATGCAAAATCACGTCGGCCAGCAAGTTCAGGCCGGTGGCAAAATCCTCGCTTAACACTTCGGCGTTGATACCAAAACTATTGTTGCCGCCGTAGCTGTCAAGGTGGCCGCCCACGGATTCAATTTCGGTGGCGATCTTTTCCGCGCTACGCGTCGTCGTGCCCTTGATGAGCATCTTGGCAAGCAGCATGGTGGTGCCGTTGTTTGCGGCGTTTTCCGCGAGGACGCCGCCTTTGAAGACGGCGCGGAATTCCACGAACGGCAGGCGATGATCTTCCTTCACGAGGAGCGTCAGGCCGTTCGATAAAACCATTTTCTGGATGGCGTGGTCGGCGTTCAGCTCGACGTTGACCTTGGCTTGCGGCGCGGCGCCTTCGGGCAGGAGCGCGTAAAGCGTGCGGTTATCCGGCGTCAGATAATGGCGGGCGACGCGCTGGACGTCGGCGGTGGTGACGCGCTTAACGGCGGCGAGGTATCGCTCGGAGAAATTAAGGTCATTCGCGGCGAGCCAGTTGCCGCCGAGATTTTGCGCCTGACCCTCCATCGTCTTGCGCGAGGACAGCGTGGCGGAAATGAACTGCTTGATGGCCTTGTGGAGTTCGTCGGACGAGACGGACAGCGATTTAATTTTTTCGAGCTCGGCGAGAATGGCTTGGTTGGCGGCTTCAAACTGGTCGCCGTCCACGACGGCGCTTATGCCAAAAAGTCCCGGCAACCCGGGGCTGTAAGTCCACGCGTCCACGTGATGCACGACGCCCTGTTTCTCGCGCACTTGCTGGAACAGGCGCGAGCTGCGTCCACTGCCGAGCAACACCGCGAGCACATCGAGCACCGGCACGTCGGCGTGGCGGAGTTCGGGAATGTGCCAGGCAAAATGAATATGGCCGAGTTCCACCGGCGATTCCTCGATGATTTCGCGCGCGGCGGTCTGTTTGGGTTCGAGCGGCAACACCACGGGCGGCATCGCCTTGGATTTGCTTTGGGCGTAGGCGGTTTTGATTTGCGCGACGACTTCCTCGTTTTTCACATCGCCGGCGACGACGTAAAAGACATTGTTCGGCGCGTATTTTTCCGTGTAGTAATTGCGGATGTCGTCCGGTTTCACTTCGTTGAAAATATCGGGATAGCCAATGATGGTGAAGCGATATGGACTCTTGGTGTAAGCGGTTTCAAACAGCCGGCGGCTGGCGCGGCGGCCGGGATCGTCGTGGCACATGTCCATTTCGCGGCGGATGACATCCATTTCCTTGGCCAGTTCATCCGGGGGCAACGTGGCGTTTTGCATGATGTCACACAAAATATCAATGGCCTTCACCGCGCCAGTGTTGGGCACGTCAATGTGATAAACCGTACGATCGAAGCTGGTATAGGCGTTCATGTAGCCGCCGGCTTCCTGCACTTCCTGATCAATCCGGCTGCCGGGGCGGGTCGAGGTGCCTTTAAAAAGCATGTGTTCAAGGACATGCGAGAGTCCCGCGCCCAGCCATTTGTCTTCGTGGATGCTGCCAGCCATCGCCCAGGCCTGCGCGGAAACGACCGGCGCGCTATGATCTTCGCGCACGATGATGGTCAGGCCGTTCTCGAGGGTGGTGAGTTTGACGCCGGGCGGGATGGACAGGATTTCGGATTTAAATTTTTCAGCCATGTTCAGGCAGAAAAATAGACTGGAATGGCCGCGGAGCAATTCAATTCATGCGGTGGGGAAATGAATTCAGCTGACTGCAGTTTTGGCTTCCGCCTTGCGCTTGGCTTCCGGCCAGAAGGGCTTGCGGAATGCTTCGGCGAAATCGTAGCCATTTTGAAAATCGTCGCGCGTGTCCTTCTCCGTTTTCGCCAGCAGGCCGATTTCGACCATGTTGAAAACGATTTCGCCGAAGTTCTGGCAGGTGCGGATGCCCCATTCTTCAAACACGGTCGCCGTCATCGGGCCGAACTGTTGCAGCGCATACTGCCGGAGGCCGTCGAGCAGTTCCTGGCCGGTGACGTGGCGGACCTTGCCCTGGTTCTCCCGGCCGACGAGCTTCTGCGTGAAGTCCAGCGCCTCGCGCATGAACAAATAGGCATCGCGATGAAAACGGATGTCCGTCGCGAGGATTTTATCCAGCGCTTCGTCAAAATTGACTTCTTGCATATCAGGGTTTTACTGGTTGGCGGCTCATCGTGTCGGAATGCGCGGTCCGGTAATATTTTACCGCCATGCCCGTCAGCAGCAGACCGATAATAACGCAGATAACTAATTTTTCCTGCCGCGTCAGCCAGTACATAAACCTAAGGTAACGGCATCAACGGCATTCGGCAAGCCGGACGGGGTTTGGATTTACTCCAACTGTCACCTTTATCGGCCAAATCCGGGACCCAGATTAGGATTATGATCCACGCGGCGGAACCGTCCGGTGGTTAACTCCTTGCCGGCGGCAGGTGACATTGGTTTAATCAGTTGTGATTTATGGCTGCCATCGGTAGATTTTCCAAAGGCGAAGAAATATTCCACGCCAAGGTTGTGGACGGAGAACTGTTCCGTCTGCGCGGCGATGTCTTTGGCGCGCCGTCGTTTGATCGCCAGCCGATGCCGCGTCAGGGCGTGAAGACGCTGGTGCCCGTGGTGCCGACCAAGGTCATCGCCGTGGGCATCAACTACCTCGATCACGCGCGGGAGATGGGTCGCGAACTGCCCAAGGAACCGCTCATCTGGTTCAAGGCCACCACCTCCCTGCTGCCGGATGGCGGCAAGATTGAGATTCCCTTCCCCAAACACCGTACTGATTTCGAGGCGGAACTCGCGATCGTCATCGGCCGCAAAATCCGCAACGTTACGGCGACGACCGCCGCGCGCTATATTTTTGGCTACACCGCCGCCCAGGACATCAGCGACCGCACCATTCAAAAAGCCGAGTCCCAATGGGCGCGCTGTAAATCGTTCGACACCTTCACGCCCCTGGGGCCGTACGTGGAAACGAAAATTGATCCAAACGATCTGAGCATCCAGCAATTTCAAAACGGCCAGCTCCGGCAGAACTCCAGCACGCGGCAGCTCATCTTCAAGCCGGCGGAGATCGTCAGCTTCGTCTCCACCAACATGACTTTGCTGCCCGGCGACGTCATTCTCACCGGCACCCCCAGCGGCGTCGGTCCCATTCAATCCGGAGACAAACTGGAGGTCCGGATTCAAGGCCTGGCTTCGCTCATCAATACGGTAAAGTAAGGGTCGCCTTTTGTGGGTAAAGCATTTCATTTGACGAACCCGATTTTCGGGCGTAAAGATGAATTATATTAACGGTAAAATGGTGTTTTCAGCGCAAAGCAAACCCCGGTTCCTCACCAATTAGTTGCGCTACCACCGCCATTGTGTACAACATATTGTGGTTTTCTCTTTACAGAAACCGTCAGCTTTGTTTGGATAGCCATCAGCAGTTTTTTACGAGTTTATGTATCTAAAAAATCTCACGGTTTTCGGTTTCAAGTCCTTTGCGGACAAGACGGCGCTGAACTTTCAGCCCGGCGTCACCGCCATCGTCGGGCCGAACGGCTGCGGCAAATCCAATGTCTCGGACGCCATCCGCTGGGTGCTTGGCGAGCAATCGGCGAAAGCCTTGCGCGGCGGTGAAATGGCTGACGTGATCTTCAACGGCACGGACGGCCGCAAACCGATGGGCATGGGCGAAGTATCGCTCACGCTCGGCGGTGTGGGTGAAGAAAGTTTGAAGGCGGCGGGCGTGGAAGTTTCTTATGACGAAGTGACACTGACGCGGCGGATTTTTCGTGACGGCGGAAGCGAATATTTTCTGAACCGCACGCCGTGCCGGTTGAAAGACATTCAACAGTTATTCATGGGCACGGGCATTGGCCGCACGAGCTACAGTATTTTGGCGCAAGGTCACATCACGCAAATTCTTTCCAGCAAGCCGGAAGACCGCCGGATGATTTTTGAGGAAGCCGCTGGCATCACAAAATTCAAATCGCAGAAAAAAGAATCGCTGCGAAAGCTGGAATACACCGAACAAAATCTTTTGCGCATTGCCGACACAATCAAGGAGGTGAAGCGGCAGATCGGCTCGCTCCAGCGCCAGGCCGGCAAAGCGCGCCGTTACAAGCAAATTTCCCAGGAACTTCAGCATCTTGAAACGCAGCTGGCGCGACATCAGTTTGATGTGCTGCAAGGCGAGATAACCGAGCGCCAGACGACCGTGGAGAATCTGCGGAACGAAATCGAAACCGGTTCGAATGACATTCTCCGGTTTGAAAATGAAATCTCCAAGCTGCGCGAACATCTGTCCGAACTCGAACACGAAGTCGCCGCGCAACAGCAGCGCGGTTTGGAATTGAAGGCGAACATTGACCGCAATGAAAGCCGCATCCAGTTCAACGAGGAGCGGCTGCGCGAGATCGAGACGCAGAATGCCAAGGCGCTGGCCGAGATCACGCAGGCTGAGGAGCGCTGCCAGGCGGCTTCGAGTGAGCTGCTTTCGGTCACGGAACGGCTCGGCGTCGCCGAAGCCGCGCTGGATCAGCATCGCGAGCGCTTGCAGGCGAAACGCGAAAGTTTGCAGTCGATCGAAAACGCTTTGCGCGAACGGCAGGAGCAACTGCGCCAGACGCAATCAGTCGCGTTTTCCGCGGCACAGGATTTGTCACGTCTGCGGAACGAAATCACCGCGCTCGATTTGCAGAAGCAGGGTAACGTCGTCCGGCTCGAAAAACTTTCCGCCGAAAAAATCCAGCTCGAAGTTGAGCGCACCGGACTGGAATCCCGTTTGCAGGAGTTCACTGCCAGCGTCGAAGTGGAAAAGCTGAACGTTGCCACCACGCGCGGGTCCGTCGAGCAGCGGCAGAATCGTTTGCGCGAGCTGCAGACGGAATTGCAGACGGCCTCGACCGAGCAGGACAAGTTTTTGCACCAGCAGTCCGACAAGCGTTCGCGCCTGACGGTGCTCGAGCAACTCGAAGGTTCGCATGAAGGCTTTGACGCCGGCGCGGTGGCGGCATTGCGGCAGTCGCGTTCGGTCATTGGCTCGCTCGCGGATCGGATTCGCGTGCCGGATCAATTTGTCACCGCCGTGGAAAATGCGCTGGGTCATAATCTCCAACTCGTCCTCACCGAACAGCCGTCGTCCGCGCAGGAAATTCTGGCGGAACTCAACACGAACAAATCCGGCCGTGCCAGTGTGGCCGCGCTGGCCATTCATCAATATCAGGACGAGAAGCAGCTGGCGTTTGCCGGCGAAATGGCGCCGGGCGAAAAGAGCGAGGCGGCGCAGGCTGGCTTGCAGAACGGCCAGATCGTCCATGCGATGAGCGTGATTCACGCCGAGCCGCAAGTGGAAGCCTTGTTGAAATCACTGCTTGGCCGGACCTTCATCGCATCCGACCTCGGCACCGCCACGGCGCAAATTCAGAACGGCCACGCCGGTTGTGACTTCGTCACGCTCGGCGGCGAACTCCTGAACCGTCACGGCATTTACACCGGTGGCTACCTGAACAAAGGCAGCAACGGCAAGGCGCCTTCCTCCATTCTTGGCCGTAAAAACCAGATCACCGAACTGCAAGCAGAGTTGGCCGAACTGCAAAAGCTCGTCGAAGACGCGAGCCGCAAGCGCGGCGAACTATTGCATGAGCAGACGGAACTGCAGGCCTCATTGCAACAGGCGCAGACGGAATTGCGCGTACAGGAAGTCGCCATCGCCACGCGCGAAGGCGAGTTCAAGGCGCTGCAAAACTCCAACCGCCTGCTCCACCAGAAGATTGAGACGGTCATGTTCGAGGTGCAAAGCCTCGCGACGCAGGAGCAGGAAGGTTTGCAGAAACGCGAGGCGCTCACCCTCCGCTTGAACGAACTCGAAGCCCGCGAACGCGCCGGTCAGGAATCGGTTGTGGGGCTAACCGCCGAGTTGGAAAATCTCCGCCAGCAGCGCGATGCGGCGAATGCCGCGTTAACCGAAAGCAAGGTCGCGCTCGCGTCGGACGAGCAACTCGCGTCATCGTTCAAACTCCAGCTTACCGCGCTCGAACAGCGCATTCGCGAACTCACCCAGATTGTCGATTTGCGAAAGCACGAGTGCGCTTCGTTCATCGCCCGGCAGGAACAGGCGCAGACCGAGATTCAGGAGGCGCGCGGCCAGATTGAGCGTTTACAGCACGAGCGTGAACAGGTCAGCGCCCAGGGCGCCGAGCTACTCGGCCGGAAAAATTCGCAGGACGGAGAGATTTCCACGCGCGAGGAAACCTTGCGCGGCCAGCGAAGCCGGCTGACCGAACTCCAGAACTCGCGGGGCGCGGTCGAGGTTGAACTCGCACAGAAAAACATGTCCGTGCAGAACTTGCGTGAAAAGGTGCAGCAGAAATATCACCTTAACCTCGACGACATCCGCAGCGAATGCATCACCATTACCTACGCCGACGAAGGTCCGGCCAAGGTCGAGACGCTCACGCCCGAACAAATGGCCGAAGCCGGCGCGGCGACGGATTGGAACTCCGTCCAGCAAGAGGTCGAGGCCTTGCAGCAGAAGCTTGATGAGATGGGCCCGGTGAACCTCGTCGCCATCGAGGAATATGAGGAGACTGAGCAGCGCCACCAGTTTCTGACCACGCAGCACGACGATTTGGTTCATGCGAAAATCCAGTTGCTCGAAGTCATCAACCGCATCAACGCGCAGACGCGCCAGATGTTCATCGAGACGTTCGAGAAGATCCGCGACAATTTCCGCGCGATGTTCGTGGACGTTTTTGGCGGCGGCAAAGCGGACCTGATTTTGTCCGATGAAAACGACGTTTTGGAAAGCGGTATTGAAATCGTCGCGCGCCCGCCCGGCAAACAGTTGCAGAGCATCTCCCTGTTGTCCGGCGGCGAACAGACGATGGTGGCCGTGTCGCTCCTGTTCTCCATCTACCAGGTCAAGCCCAGTCCGTTCTGCGTCTTGGACGAGTTGGACGCGCCGCTGGACGAGTCCAACGTTATTCGCTTTGTAAAAATTTTGCAGCGGTTCCTGGCGCACTCGCAGTTCATCATCATCACGCACAACAAGCGCACCATCGGCATGGCGGATATCCTCTACGGCGTGACGATGCAGGAACACGGTGTGAGCAAGATCGTCAGCGTAAAATTCCACAAGGCAGACGAAACGCCACAACTTGAGGCGGCGGCGACTGCGGGTTAATCTACAAAAGCCATTGTAAACCAATAACGGGCAATCTCCGGCGGGTTTTCACAGCCTGGATTGCTCCAGCCAAAATATGGCGGCCGGTTCCGGTTTGCCTCGGCTGGTCCGTACATCCATTGTTTTCCCAAAAATGACGCGGGGGTCGCCGAATGAACCAGCGACTCCCCGGATTTAATTTCGGCTTGTTTAGTAGGTATAGCTGGCGGTGAAGAGATTGCTGTCAGCATCGTGCGTGACCTTGAAGCCGACCTTGCGGCAGATGTGATGCATGGCTTGGTTCTCGGCGAGCACCTGGCCGGAAATCCGGGACAGTTTTTCCGCCCGGCCGATTTCGATGAGGCGGCGGAGGAGTTCAGTGCCGAGGCCCTGCCCATGCCATTCGTCGCTGACGAGCACGGCGAATTCCGCCTGGTTCGACGCGTGCTGTTTGCTTAACCGGCCTACACCCAGGATCTTTGGTTCCTCGCGCTTGCCGACCGTTAGCTCGGCGACGAGGGCAATTTCACGGTCGTAATCATTAAAGCAGATGCGGGTCATGCGCTCATGCGCGACGCGTTGCGACAGTTTGAGCGCCGCGAAGTAGCGGTTATACACGCTTTCCTCGGAGAGGGTTTCGTGGAACTTCACCATCAGCGGTTCGTCCTCCGGCTTGATGGGGCGGATGACCGTGGGCGCCTTGTTTTTTAATTTCCACGGCTGGGCGTATTGGATGGGGTAGGGGCGGATGGCGGAGTGCGGGAGCTTGGCTTCCGGTGTTTTGGGGTCGTGCAACACCACCCGGCCGTCGAGGGCGAAGATGCGCTCGGAGGAGACGAGCAGGGGATTGATATCGATTTCGGCAATCCACGGCTGCTCCACGACAAGCTGGCTGAAGCGCACCAGCAGTTGTTCGAGGGCCGCGATGTCCGAGGACTTGCGGCCGCGCACGCCCTTGAGCGCCGTGAAAATCTTCGTGCGCTCCATCATGCGGCGGGCGAGGGTGGCGTTGAGGGGCGGCAAACCGAGCGCGCGATCCTTGAAAACTTCGACCAGCTGGCCGCCGGTGCCGAAGAGCAGCACCGGGCCAAACTGCGGATCCATGCTGCTGCCGACGATGATTTCATAGCCTTCCAACTTGATCATGGGCTGAACCGTGACGCCGAGAAAATGTTCCTTGCCGGCCTTCTTGGCGCAGGACGACTCGATGGTTTTCCATGCCTGACGCACGGCGGCGGCGGTGCGCAAATTCAACTGGACGCCGCCGACATCGGTCTTGTGCGTGATGGTTTCAGAATACAGTTTCAGTACGACGGGGAAGCCGAGCCGGGCAGCCAGCTTTACCGCGTCGCTCTCGTTCAAGGCGATGTGGGTTTCGACCGTCGGGATGCCATAGGCGGAAAGCAATTCCTTGGATTCAAATTCCGTCAGGATCGTACGGCCGGATTGGCGGACCTTGGCAATGATCGCGGCGGCCTTGTCGCGGTTGATTTCGCCGTGGGCGTCGTCTTGTGGCATGGCGGGGGTTTCATAGAGTTGGCGCAGGTTTTCGCTGTAGCGCCACATGTAATAAAACGCCTTCGCGGCGCGGTCGGGATATTTGAACGTCGGAATATTCGCGGCGTTGAGGATATCCTCGCCCTTAGCCACGATGTCCGCGCCCATCCAACTCGCGAGCACCGGCTTATTCGGGATGTACGCGTACGGCTTGAGGCATTCGGCGGTCGCCGTCGGGTCGGTCATGGCCTGCGGCGTGAGGATCACGAGAATGCCGTCGGTGTTCGGGTCTTTCGCCGCAATCTCCAGCGACTTGGCGTATAGCTCTGGCTTGGCGTCGCCGATAATATCCACCGGATTATTGTGGCTCCAGGTCGGCGGGAGAATGGCGTTGAAGGCCGCCATCGTTTCCGGTGAGAGGTCGGCGAGTTGGGCACCGCTGCCGATCAGCATGTCCGTGGCGATCACGCTGGGTCCGCCGGCATTGGTGACGATGGTCAGGCGAGGGCCTTTCGGGCGCGGCTGTTTGCCGAGTACTTCCGCCATGTCGAACAATTCCGAAATCGCCTCGACGCGCAGCACGCCGACTCGCTGGAACGCCGCCTGCAATACTTCATCGCTGCCGGTCAGCGAGCCGGTGTGTGACGCCGCGGCCTTGGCGGCGGCCTCGGTGCGGCCCGGCTTGATGACGATGATGGGCTTGGTCAAAGCCACCTCGCGGGCCGCCGACAAAAATGCGCGCGCATCACCGATGGATTCCATGTAGATGACGATGCTCTTGGTGTTCGGATCATCGCCGAGATGGTTGATCAGGTCGCCCCAGCCGACATCCAGCATCGAGCCGAGCGAGACAAACGCGCTAAACCCGACGTTTTCCTTCAAGCTCCAATCGAGAATGGCCGTACACAGCGCGCCGCTCTGGCTGATGAACCCGACGCTACCCGGTTTCGCCATGTCGGCGGCGAAGGTGGCGTTTAGTTGGCTGCCGGGAACCATCACGCCCAAACAGTTTGGTCCCACGATGCGGATGCCCGCCTTAGTTGCCTCTTCCAGCACCTGGCGTTCGAGTTCAACCCCGACCGGGCCGATCTCCTTAAACCCGGCGGAAATAATAATGGCGCCTTTCACGCCCGCCTTGCCGCAATCCTTGATGATGCCGGGCACCGTTACGGGCGGCGTGATGATGACGGCCAGGTCAGCTTTGCCGGGAATGGCGGTGATGTTGGGATAGGCCTTGATACCGAGCACCGTGTCGCGTTTTGGATTCACCGGATAAATGACCCCCGGAAAACCGCCCTTGATTAGATTATCCAGAATGGTCCGGCCGACGCTGCCAGGAGTTTCGGTCGCGCCGATCACGGCGATGGACTTGGGTGAAAAAATCGGATCCAACGGGCGCCGGCTGGTCTGGCGCAGGATATCGTGGGCGGATTCAATGGAATTGTGGGTGACGGCGGTGTTCATGGATTATAAAATATATTTGATTAAAGTACTATACCGGCAAGAAGGTGCCAGCTGTCCGCTGGGCTGACTGCCCCGCTATTGGCAAATCTTCACCCGAAATTGGCATTCGGGTGGAACCGTTTCGCCTCAAACCTGCGGATTGGAGTCCAGCCAGCGGACGGCGTAACGGACCAGATCCGTCGCGGTTTTCAGTTCCAGCTTTTCCTTGATGTTGGCGCGGTGGACTTCCACCGTCTTCATGCTTAAGTGCAGATGCTCCGCGATGGCGCGGGTGCTGAGGCCCTGGCTGATGAACTGGAAGACTTCAAACTCGCGGTCGGAAAGCTTCCGCACCGGGGAACCGGAGGTATTGGTCTCCCGCCCGGTATAAGCCTCCAGAATGCGTTCCGACATTTTTTCACTGACATAAATCTGTCCGGCCAGCACCTGCTGAATGGCGGCCAGAAATTTCTTTCCGCCTTCCTGCTTCATGATGTAACCGCGCCCGCCGGCACGCAGCACCCGTTCGGCATAAAATGACTCGTCATGCATCGAGACCACGAGAATGGGCAGTTCTGGCTTCAGGGCGCGGAGGTCCTTGATCAGTTCCAGTCCGTTTTTGTCGGGCAGCGAGATGTCCAGCAGGGCGAGGTCGAATTTTTGCTTGTTCACCGCGGCAATCGCCTGGCCGGCATTGTCGGCCTCGGCGGTGACTTTCAGGCCCGGTTCGTTGTCAATCAACTGCGCCAAGCCGGTGCGCATCATCGGGTGGTCGTCCACGATGAGCAGGTGCTTGCAACAATTTTTATTTCGGTTGGCCATTTGAGCCGCTGGATTCTTTGGGCACGTGGCACGTAACGCTCACGCCGCCCGACGGATTTTGCTCCACCCGCAACGAACCGCCCGCCATGCCGATCCGCGCCTGCATAATCCGCAAACCCATGCCGCTGCCGCCAGAAAAATCGTCCAGAAAGCCGGTGCCGTCGTCGCTGACCCGCACGCAAACGCCCGTTTCATCCTGGTGGAGCTGGATGGAAATGGATTTGGCCTTGCCGTGCCTGATGGCATTGGAAACCGCCTCCTGCGCGATGCGGAACAAATGCGTTGCCGCCGCCTGGTCGGAGAAGTTAACCACTTGGGGACAATCAAACCGGCAGCGTACTTGGAACATTTTTTCCGCGTTGCTGGCCAGCTCCGCCAATGCGGACATGAGGCCTTCGGATTCCAAGGTGACCGGCGAGAGTCCGCGGGCCAGCAGCCGCGTCTGGCTGATGGCCTCGCGCACGGCGGCGGCGATCCCGGTGGCGCGGGCCGCCGCGTCTTTCGATTGTGACTCGAGTTTATGGGCGAGCACCTGGCTCAACATTTCGATGCCGGCCAGATGCTGACAAAGCCCGTCGTGCAAATCCTGGCCGATGCGACGCTGTTCGCGTTCGCTGATTTCCAGGTTTTCCTTTTCCAGCCGTTTGCGCTCCGTGATGTCGCGGATGAAACCGGTGAAGATTTTTCGATCGCTCAACTTGACTTCACTGACCGACAAATCGATGGGAAACAGGGTGCCGTCTTTTTTGCGGGCAAAAGTTTCGCGCCCGATCCCGATAATCTTGGCGTGGCCGGTCCGTTGGTAGTTGCCAATATAACCGTCGTGTTGCTCACGGTGCGGGGTGGACATCAGCAGGTTGACGTTCTGGCCGATGACTTCACTGGCCTGATAGCCAAAGATTTTTTCGGAAGCGGGATTGAACGACTCAACGGTCCCGTGTTCGTCAATGGTGATAATTCCCTCGACGGCGGTCTCTAAAATGGCTCGTAACCTTTCCGCACTGTCAAGCAAGGCGGAATCGGATCTGGCCGGACGTCGGTCATTCTTCAGTTTTTTATTGTGCTTCATCTTTCGGTGGGCCGGAAGCTTGGCAAGATTTGGCCCAAAGCCAATGCCAATCGCTGAGTCAAAAATGATCCGCGAGCCGGACGGATTCTGGGGTTTGGAGCTCAAGCTGGGCAGTAAATCAATAGCTGGGCGCGGTATGCCGTCGGCGACTGGCCGAGGATTTTCTTGAACACCCGGTTGAAATGCGTCAGCGACTGAAAGCCAACTTCGAACGCAATTTCACTGACGCGGAGGTTGGGGTTCAACAGCAGGTTCTTGGACTTTTCGATGCGGACCCGCGCGACATAGTCGGTAAAATTGATGCCGATGAACTTCTTAAAAGTCTTGCAGAAATAGAAACTGCTCATGTTGACCGCCTTGGCGATCTGGCTGAGTTTGATCTGCTCCGCCTGGTGTTCCTGGATGTAGGCGCGCGCCCGGCTGATGATGAGCGGCTCGGAATTTTCCTGCTGGATGAAAATCTGATTACTTAACGCGGCGAGGTGCTGGGCAAAAATAGCGAGAAGTTTGACGATGCAATCATGCTCAAGAGGTGAAACCACCTGGCCGGAAAAGTAGGCTGCCTGTAGGGTTTCCCGGTCGGCTTCGATGCCCCATTGCCGACACCGCCGCACCACGGCTTTAAACCGCGCTAACGTGGGCGGCTTCCGGAAAACTTGGCCGACCTGGAGGAAGCCAATCAAACGGTCGCTCATCCGGACCGGCACGGCGGTGTCGCACAGGCCCGCCGGGCACTCCACCGTGCCGGCGGTCTCGGCGGCGGCCACGTGGAGGCGTGCCTGCACTTGGAGGCACGCCGAGCAAGAACTGCTATGGCCGGAAATGAGCGCGCAGAACGGGTTCTCGTTGCGCTTGCCATGGTGCGGCAGTTGCCAGGTTTCCGCCGGCTGCAGGGCGACCGGGAGTCCAGTCATGTCGCCAAACGCGCGCTCGTAATCAAGGTAGGTGCGCGAGTTGGCCAGTGCCTCCACCAGCGCCCGGTTGCTGGTGCCACGCTCGGCGAAGCCCGTGCCGCCAAAAGCGCCCGGCGGATCGGATTTTTTCAACCTGCGGCCGGTCGGTTGAGCAAAAATTGTCATCATGTGGACAATTTAAGCGAAGTCGCAGACGCTAACAATTGGTGGAACACCTAATTAATTGTAGTGCTATCAGCAAGGCCGGTAAGGGATATCCCTATGCGATTTAGGGGGCGTCTGGCCAAAACGCCAGCGGGCCGAACGTTCCCGGAAATGCCGGGCCCAACGGCCGGCCTCTGCCGGGTAGCGTGGCGTGAAATTAGATTTCCATCATTTGGCCAATCTTCGGCATTGAAACCGGGCCGGGATGGTCTATGATTTCAACTCCAATGGTTCGGGGCGTAGCGTAGCCCGGCTAGCGCGCTTGCTTGGGGTGCAAGAGGTCGGGAGTTCAAATCTCCCCGCCCCGACCATTTTTATTGGGGTTTTCAATAGGGTCAATAGTTCTTAACGAATTCTTAACAGAAAAATGACTGTTATCTACCCTGCCTCACTCGGCCTAAGGCCACTCCCCCCACGATCTAGGGTCGGTCAGGGAACCGGAGGTGGATGATTGATTTTTTAAAGTTGGAGCGGGCTCACGACCGCGGCTACGTCATTTCGAAGTCGGCAGCCGGAAAATCAGACATGTCAAAGAGCGATGGCGACGGAAAATCTAGCGTCGCGGATCCGACAACACCCAACTAGTTGTATATATCACATTTAGATACAACTTGTCAATTGATTGGGGAAGATTTTCTGGATGATTTAATGGCGATCCGGAGGCAGAGGCGATGGGAGAGTAAGACTGGCAATGCGGAGACTTAAAAGCTGAGGCCAGAAACCAAAAAGCGGAAAGCTCACCACGAAATACACCAATTACACGAAAGCGATGTGGAGGGCTGAAGCCTTAAGACGGTCTGCTGGGGCTCAATTTTACGGGCACCGACTTCTCACACCAGCCTGGTCCACGTTGGGCGAGGAGAGGGAGTGAGACGGAGGTGTTTATGGGCTTTGAGTTGGGTTAGGGCTGGCTGGCATTGGGGGAGAATTTGACAGGTCTGAAACGTAACTAAAGATGTCCGATCAATGGATAGAAGGAATCCTGCAATAGTGTATGATGTCAAGGTCGGAAGTGAAAAGGATGTTAAAAACTAAGCAAATCCATCTGATTGGGATCAGATTTGGATCGGAGAATGGGACAAGGTTACATTTTATAAAATATTGTAAACGGCGGTTGAAAAGTGCGGCGGGGGGCGCTCGAAAAGTGCTGCACCTTCCGGGCAAAGCAGACTGGATTTGCAGGTTTTCGTCAAGCAGTTGATTTCGCTTCGAGGTAGAAGCAGCAGGAGGGGGAGCTTCGAGCCTTTAGCTCGCCCCCTCCTGCGGTCGAAGGTTCGTGAGGTTTACTTTCGTTTCAGCCGGCGTTTGGCATCCGTCAGCCGGTAGCTCTCGCCGTTGGCTTCCAAGATGTGAACGCGGTGAGTCAGGCGATCCAGCAGTGCTCCTGTCAGCCGTTCACTGCCCAGCACTTCGGTCCATTGTTCAAAGGGCAGATTGGTGGTGACGATCAGGCTGGTGCGTTCATACGCCCGGCTGACGACATCGAAGAGCAGTTCCGCCCCGGTCTTGGAGAACGGGACATAACCGAGCTCGTCCAATAGGAGGACGTCCAGTCGCTCCAGTTGTTTGTGCAGCCGTTGCAGGGTCCGGGTTTCGCGTTGTTCGAGCAACTGCGTCACCAAGCCGGTGGTGGTCATGAAGCGGACCCGCTTGCCTTGGGTGCAGGCGGCAAAGCCCAGGGCACTGGCCAGATGCGTCTTGCCAGTCCCCGGGTTCCCGACCAGCAATAAATTTTCCCGTTTGCTGATGTATTCACCCCGCAGGAGTTCGCGCACCAGCGGTTCGTTGAGCGAGGGCTGGGCGGCGAAGTCAAACGTCTCGATGGTTTTCAACACCGGGAAGGCCGCTTCCTTGATCCGCCGTTCGGTGGCGCGGCGTTCGCGGTCAATCAACTCCCGTTCGGCCAGGCGTAACAGATACGTCGGATAATCACAGCGTTCCTGGCTGCACACGGCGCCGACACTGTCGTAGTCGCGCAGGAAGGTCGGCAGCTTGAGTTCCTTCAAGTGATGCTCCAGCAGGAGCACGGCGGGATTTTTGCTCATGCGACACCTCCCACCAAATCCATGTATGACGCCAGATTCGGTGCGGCCACACGGACGTGCCGCAGATGCGGATGGCCAGCCAGTGAGAACAGCGTGGCACCCCAGTCTTCGCGTGGATAAAGAAACTGGGCGACCGCGTCGCGTGTGATGGCACCCACTTCCAAAGCCTGCTCTACCGCCGCCCGCAACTTGGGCAGCGGATGCTTTTCCAGCAGCCGCAGCACCTTGATATACTCTCGCGTGCCGTCGCCATCCCGTTCGGCTTCCAGTCGGCGGCGCAGCAGCGCAAAACACTCCGGCAAGGTCCAACCCATCAGCGGCCGGGCATGATCAAAGGCCCCCGGCTTGGTCTCCAGCAACGCCAGATAATGCAGGGGTTCAAAGCAAACCTGTTCGTCCTCCCAGATCCGCGCATGGCGAGCCACTTCCTGTCCGTCGCCACACAAGACGACGCGGTCAAAGTAACCCTTGGCCACGATGGGATGGTGCGCCCAGCGCACAGGCACCGAATAATCATTCCCGTCAAACCGCACCAGCGACAGCGAACTGGCCGCCGTCGAAAACTTGCGGCAGGCCTCGAACGGGGTGGTCGGCAGCGGCAGGAAGGCTTTTTGATCGGCCAATAATAACTCGGCCTTGGGGCCCGTCTGACCCCGCAACCGGCGAGTTTGATCTTCTTGGCAGCATTGCTGCAGATGACGGTTGAGTCCGGCCATGTCGCCCGCCAGCGGCACGGGCACGAAATAGTTGAGCCGCGTGAACTTCACCTGGCCTTCCACCACGCCCTTTTCATTGCCACGCGCCACCCGGCAGAAGTGATGCTGGAAGAGGTAATGGCTTTTGAGCTGTAGAAAACCCTGCGTTAAACGCCGTTCCTTGCCGAGGATCTTGCTCACCGCCACCTTCGTGTTGTCATAGGTGATCCGCGTGGGCACGCCCTTGAAAAACTCGAACGCCCGCACATGACCTTCCCAGAACGTCTCCGTGCATTCGCGCTCGAAGGCCATCACGAAGGTCGCGTCGCTATACGGCAACGCCATCACGAAGAATGCCACCTTGCGCAGCTGGCCATTCACGTTGGCCAGCGCGTGACCGAAGTCCACCTGCGCCTCGCCGGGGCGATGCAGCAGCGGCACAAACACCTCCTGGGTTTTTTGCGTCAGTTCCCGCACCGCGTCCTTGACCACGGTGTAGCCGCCCGTGAAACCATCTTCCCGCAGCCGTTCCCAAATCCGTTTGGCCGTGTGCCGCTGTTTGCGCGGCATGGCCTGATCATCCTTCAAAATCTGTTTGATCCGTTCCAGAAATGCCCCCAACTTCTTCCGCGGGCGCGGCTGCTGCTGCCGGTAGCCCGGCGGGGAACTGTGTTCCAGAATCTTCTTCAACGTCTGCCGGTGCATCCCCGTCTCCCGGAGAATCTGCCGCCGGCTGACGCCCTCCACCAACACTCGTCTGCGAATCTCAGTCCAGTCGTTCATATTGCGATACATGCTTCATGGTTAATGAAGATGCCGCACTTTTGAACCGCCGCGTCACACACATGACCCCCGCCGCACTTTTCAGCCGCCGTTTACA
>Ga0302266_10000493_pt1 | contig 39812 bp, 41 predicted proteins | sample III_Bog_E1_2_FD_194559 | JGI IMG/M metagenome (GOLD analysis project Ga0302266, IMG submission 194559) | Peat permafrost microbial communities from Stordalen Mire near Abisko, Sweden - III_Bog_E1_2 | ecosystem: Environmental > Terrestrial > Soil > Wetlands > Peat | place: Sweden: Abisko...
TTACATAAAATAATTTGTATGCCGAATAAAGAACAGCGACTCCAATCATAAAATACAAACTTCCCCCAGCTATGCTCACCAATATTTTTGGAAAGAGGCTGGCATTGTGCAAAAACTTTTTCCAAAAGACGACGATTCCACAAACACCGAATATAATTGGTATCGAATCAACAAGAACAGGCAGGATCAAATAAATGCAGTAGAAAACAACAGCGAGAATGGGTTTAATGCCTCCTTGCTGATCAACTGTGCGAGACAAAACAAATGCCACAAAAGCATAAATCCCCAAAACACCTACTAGGTAGCTCATCAAAAATAGATGTAGCGCTTTCATTTTAGACTGCATAAGGCAATTATTTTCCGCAGCAGTATTTCATTATTTGCAATGTCTTCGTTGTGATAGGCTCGACCGGAAGAATCAGAAGACCTGGATTGCCGCCTCTTGCATCGCCAAAATGAACCGTGCTTCCGTTGACAATTAAGTCATAGCTTGGAAACCACTTGGTATGACCAGTGACGGTTAATACTCCCGCTTTGATATCAAAATCTAGATTGTAATCATAATGAAGACTTGGAGTCGCCCATGATGGAGTTAATGGATTTGTCAAGGTCGCATCCATCGAAACAGTTATTGTGCAACCCGACTTGCTTATTGAAGCTTTTGACGGCGGCGTGTCTGATGCTGATTTAGAACCACCCCAATAATCTACCCTCGAAACCCCAGCACCGGTTGAATTGTCAATAACCAACGTTTGAGACGGGTCAGTGTCAATTACAACATGATTCCATCCTCTTGCACTGCCAAATTCTGTAGGTGCCGTGCGTCCGTCTCCATACCAGGTTGCAAACCAATGAAACGGCGGGTCTGGGAATATGAATGTCGTATATGGAATATATGCCGAAGCCCAAATATCAAATTTCTCTTGCCCAAGTATATCCTCGCCATTTACGGGGTCATTTTGGACAAATCCATATAGGTTTATGCCTCCTGATTCTTCAATCGGATCGCGGCTTGCCCAGCGTCCGACGGACGGATCAAAATAGGCTTGAACATTCAGCGCGGCGAAGAAGGCAACCGCAGACACCAGTAGAATCTTGCTTTTTGTCGTTTTCATCTATTTGTTGTTGAATATTGTTGTCTGGCAACATTCGTCTTGTCCGCAGGCTCCCAACCATTTCCCACCTTTACGTTTCCATTGCTTTCCATTAATTCGTCGATAATTCGTAAATTATTAACAGCAGCTTCAGAGGATGCTTTTGAATGATATGCTATGAAATTATTAAGGATTAAAATTATCCCTACAATCCCAACAATCAATAGCATCAATTTATATTTCCATTTCACAAAAGGAAATCTAGTTATTACTCGAGACCGGCCCTGTCCAGCTTTGGTGAAGCAAACTCCAAGTAAACTCCAGATGATTAGAAGCTTTTTCCAGCTTGGTCTCTATTTTTCCACCAATGCACCGTTCAAAAATCACAACAGATGTCATATCCAAATGATTGGGATCTCCTCCGCTGCCCGTGCCACCATTGAATCCCCACAAAGCGGGTGTTGCGGTTTTAGAATATTTGATGCTACCAACAGACCATCCACGATTGTTTTTATCCCCTTCATCATGCCCGCTGTAACAGTCCCACCAATAGTAAGTCGTATTGAGTGGGCCACAACAAGAACTACCGACGCAATTTCTCCAGGACGAATAACCAAATACTGTATCAATGCTGAACCAGCCACCACTAGACACACCGCCGGAAATGCTATATGTATCTTTTTGATCTGTGCAAGTGCATGAGCATTTAATGTTGGCGGCAGCGATTGCCGCTTTGCGCTGCTCGTAGTCATTTTGAACGTCAGCCGCAGACATCATCCCGAACAAATCGTATCCGTTGACGCCATCGTTTGAATTAAAGAGGTAGAGTGGAGTTTCGTCCCTGCAAAGCGATTGTTGTCTCGTGTCCCAAGAAGTTCCCAATAACGACTCCGCACCAGACACGGTATAACTGTCGGGATATCTTAAAAGATGTGAGCCTTCTTCATTAATAGAATCGCGACTCGCCCAGCGTCCGACGGATGGGTCGAAATAGGCCTGAACAGTCAGCGCGGTGAAGAACGCAACTGTAGCCCACAGTAGAATTTTCTTTGGCATCATTTTTATGCTTCTCACCCTCTTGGCTGTATAATTTTAATTCTTACCTGCGGCATTGCCAACGGCAAATCAATCCAAGGCTATTTTCAAAAAATTATCGCAAAATAGCGCAGACGAGAAAAAACAACATTATCACCATTGCCATTGCTCCCACCCAAAAGCCTAGCCGATCTCTCTCGATAAGAGATAAAATCAGCGAGGCTAGCGTTAAAATAATAAATCCACCAAAAGTTATCTTGTCTAACCAATGAGGAGTAGCCGAGGTAGCAAAAAGCATACTTAAGAGAAATAGCCACGCTAATACGCCTGCAATTATAGATTTTCGACGCATTATATATTTCTGGTTCGATGTTCTTTTAGAAGCCATGAGGAGGCGCGTCCCAGACGTGAACATACCCGACAGAAGCCCAATAATATCCATTCTGCGAAACAAGATTATACCACGGAAGCACGCCGCCGAAACACTGAACCATTTTGAGACCGCCTAATTTATAGCGCATCACACTCTTGATGTTTGGCCGCAGACCGAAATTATCTGTCGTCTGAAGTGTCCCAGGTTGGTTCAAATCTCCATCTGCTATATTTTCAAAGCCAAAAATATTAGGGGATGAAAGTTGATTAAGCACAGTTACTGAATCTACATTTTCATTGTATAAGACAAAATATCCCTGTGAAGTAAATTTATTGATCTCTCCCTGTGAATAAGGCCACCAAAACCATTCAGCATGAATTGGCTTAAGAAAATCAATGTAAACTGTATTGGGAACCGTGAACTCATCACACACTTTTACCTCACTGTTTGGTTTCCAAGTCTTTAACCACTGCTTGACATCCGTGGAATCTAAACTCACTAAAGTGGCAAGATCAGAATATGAGTCTCCTTTTTTATCTGGAATAACAATCGCCCTCGGCTTGCCATCTCTTTTGCCATTTTTCCAGTGCCAAAGTCCCATCAAGTCTAGCCCATTTATTCCATCATTACCGACGAAACCATAAAGATTCAGCCCGCCTTGTTCTTGAATCGGATCGCGACTCGCCCATCGTCCGACGGACGGGTCGAAATAGGCTTGAACATTCAGCGCGGCGAAGAACGCAACCGCAACGGCGAGTGGAACCACATTTTTTATCGTCTTCATGGCTGTGGTGCTTTTGTAGGAACGATTTCAGACCCTTCTTGTGGATTTGTCAACTGAAAATTTAATCCAGTCGTCGCGGGCGTTTGCGGGACGATTTCAAGCTGGAACGGCTGGCGTGTCGCCGGTTGCTGGTCGAGCGGGCTGCGCCGGGATTGAATGGCCTGAACCGTCATCTGCTGCTGGTCTTGCTGAATGAAAAAATCGTCTATAGTTTCCTTGATTCGTGACTGTGGCGCGTTTTGCTGATTCAAACTGGCAATCCGGTCTTGAAGTTCCTGCGTAACGAGTCGGCCACGCCACGGCAAAGGCAAATCTTGCGGGCGAATGTTCGATTGTGGATTTTGCCCGAACGGCACGGGCGGCGGCTGAAATTGCATTTGGTTCATCGCATTCTGTATTTTGAGATTTTGGAGCCGGGCTTCTTCGGTGGCATAAACATTCATTTCCTCAACCATGTCCCGTTCGTTGTTCAACTTTTGGAGCCGGTTCACAAGTTCCGGCGGAGTGGATTGCCAATACTGCGGCGGCACGAACTCGGCAGGCAGAACGACGCGCTGTAATTGAGGAAGAATCTCATTTTCCAACGGCTCCTCCGGCTCGGCTGTTTGCAGCAACCGCACGGGCGGCGGGACCAATGAAACGCGGAATACAACTTTGTGGGTGTGATTTGTCATCCGCACCGGCACTTCATCCGAGTTGTGGATTTGAAGGATGCCGGTGTCGGTGTCCCTCTCCTCTGCATATTCATTCACTTCATTTTTCAAATTGGCTGCTGCTCTCTCAATTGCCGCAATGTCCGTGCTGCGATTCATGAATGAAAGAATCTCCGCCTGCCGGTTTTGAAAATAATCGAGAGCATCTTCGGGAATGGGTTGCGTCACGACGGCATCCCACAATTCGTCCCAACGCTCGGCTTTGTGAACGTCGTCGGCTCGTTCTTTTGCCATTTCCATAATTCGCTCCAATACGGGTGTGGACGGTAAATAACGACTCGCCGCTGCCCAACTATCCGCCGCTTCATCGAATTTTCTCGCACTGGTAAAATTCATGGCGCGCATGGTCAGGAATGCACCGAGAATTTGTTTATGGCTCATCGGTTGCAAATACCCGTAAGTTTTTATTTCCTCGTCCGTGAGCGCGTGCGGCCATTTGCGGTATTCGTCGTCGGGGTGCGTGATAAATCCCTCGCCGGCTGCGTCCACATTGAGATGATTCGTGCCTTCTTCGTAACGAAGGTAAAGATGTTCTTCGGCGGACGCCAAATCTACCGGATAACCGAGCCGTTGCGCCACCGCCACATACAACACGGGCAATGACGAGCAAGTGCCGTGTCGTTCGCCACCGAGCAGTCCGTGAATGAAAACATCCTTGGAGTCCGCAAAGAAAACATTGTTCGATTCGCGCTGGCCAAGCAGTTGCGGGATGGCGCGTTCGGGGTCATAATGTGCGTTGAAATCTTCCTGCAAAACGGTGGCGAGCATCATCATCCGGTAATACGCTACCGAATTGTTGTAATCTTCGGGATGGTTAAGAAAGCGGTGGTAATTCCGCATGGTTTCGTCCTCAACATGCCGCGTCCATTGACCGAGCGTATCGAGGCATTGCTGGATATCCAAGTCTTCAGAACCACGCAATCCTTCGGCGCACAGCAGATTCATCCGCGCAACATCGCATTTTTCCAGTTGCGCCGGTGTCAGCGCCAGCAGTTGCGTCAAATTTGTTGGCGTGACTGAAACGTTTGTGTACGCAACCGCGTTTAAGCTGACAGCATTTATGTCGGCCAAAGCAACTCCCGCAAAAAACACTACCCACAAGATGAAAACCGTTGGCATACGCGAGTGGTTTAACAGGCAAAGGGGCAGAAGGCAAATTATCATATAAATGACAGGCTTCGCGATTCGGCTTCGATTGGACTCGCTCTAAACGTAGTCGAAGCCCCCTGTCTTTATTAGTCATTCATCGTGCTGCTGTAATTAATCATTGGTGCCGATAAGAGGAATACGGTGACAAAAGCAACGCAACTGTCTCTTTTTCGTGACAAATAAAAAAATATTCAAAATGTTCTTGTAAATTATTTTAACCGGAATTATAAACGGAAAAGCCATTGAACCGCTGGGTGTTTTAGGCATTTCATTGGACTGGTTGGTATGGGTGGGTATGATAAATAAAACAAAATGGAAACGGTTTCCACGGCCGAGGCGTTTTAGCGGCTGGTGGTTGGAGTGTTTTTCTCCTCGGTCTATTTCTTCCGCACTGGTTCCGGTTCCTTATTTCCAAGTATGAAAACTTCAATCATCGCCATGGTTGTATTGGCTTTAGCATCAATGAATGTGATCGCACAGTCCAGCACCCAACTGGCTGTCCCAACCCAGGCAACAGGAACGAATGTGCCTGCTCCCACGCCCTATCAAGCAGTGGATAGCGGTCCGAATCATACGGTGTGGCAGCGACTGACATATGAAGTAGCAGCGAATGGCAAAATCGTTTCTCACGTCCATCAATATACCGAACTCGCTACCGGTTTGCATTATTGGAGTGACGTGACTTCACTTTTTCGGGCCACCTGATGTGTTAGTCTGGGACGCAAGAAAGGACCAGACGAATGAAAGGCAAAAGGTACACGACGGAAGACAAGATTCGGATATTGCGGGAAGCGGATCGTGGCGAGAAGAGCATCCAAGACATCTGCCGGGATGAAAATCTCTCGGTGGTGAGCTTCCACCGATGGAAGAAGCAGTTTGGGCACATGGAGATTAACGAGGCCCGCCGGCTCAAGGAGTTGGAGCGGGAGAACAGCGAGTTAAAGAAGATGCTGGCGGAGTCGCTGCTCAAAAACCGGGTCTTGGAGGCCGTATGCGAAAAAAAGCTGTGAGTCCGGCCCAACGCCGGACGTTGGCCGAACAAGTGGTGGAGGCCGGGCTGTGTTCGCAGCGGGCGGCGTGTCGGTTTCTCGGACTGGCCCGTTCGACGTATGGCTATCGGGGACGAGCACCGACGGCCAAAGAAGAACAGTTAAGGAAACGGCTGCTGGCACTGTCAGCCGAATATCCGCGTTACGGGTATCGCCGGATTGCCGCGCTATTGCGCCGGGAAGGCTGGACGGTGGGCAAACGCCAGATTCAACGGTTGCGTCGCGCCGAAGGGCTGCGGGTGCCACCGACGAAGCGGAAGCTGGTTCGCCGTGGTTTTTCCACTGGGTTGCCGACGACGGCAACGCATCGGAACCATGTTTGGACCTGGGACTTCATTGCGGATGCGACCGTGCGTGGCGGATCCCTGCGGATGCTGACGATCCTGGACGAATACACGCGGGAATGTCATGTGCTGTGGGCGGAGCGGGCGTTGAAGTCGGCCGATGTCTTGGCGTGGTTGCAGAAGGCGATTGCCCAACACGGAGCGCCAGAATATCTGCGGAGCGACAACGGCTCGGAGTTTATTGCCAAGGTTGTGCAACAATGGCTGAAGGCCAAGGCTATTAAAACGATCTACATTGAGCCCGGCAGTCCGTGGCAGAACGGGTTTGTGGAAAGCTTTCACGGGCGGTTCCGGGATGAGTGCTTGAACCGGGAACAACTGTGGACGCTGACGGAAGCACGCGTCGTAGTGGGCAACTATAGGCAGGAATACAATCAGGTGAGGCCGCACAGCCGGCTGGGCTATGAGAGCCCAGCGGTTTTTGCGGCGCGGAGCTGTCCATCCCCAGCTCCGGTCGGGCTACGCCCTCCCTCCGCTGGGGATGGACAAAGAACAAACAAAAACATAACCTCAACCATGTCCCAGGACTAACTCATGGACTGGACCAGAAAAGTGAACCCGGTCAGAGCCTTCAATGCCCGGCGGCACAATACCGGCGGCGATTACCGCCGCTTTCAATAGGCCCAGATAATCGCGGGCGAAATCAAAAACTTCGGCGAGGCTGGTGACATCGGCGGTGGCCCCGAGATCCACGCTAGTCAGCCGCAAGACCGGTTCGTCAATGACGCGCAGGTAGGCTTCCACGGGCGGCTTGGTCGTCTGGTCACGGCCGTGAACGCCAAGGTCGATGGACAAGTTAAGCACGCGCGCGCCTTCGGGAAAATCCATGCCCAGAAAAAAAATGTCGCTCCACCCCGTGTGGGTCAAATCCATCCGCACCGGCGTCTGTTCGCGCAGCACGGGATACTTACCGTCCGCGTCGCGCTGCAACAGTTCGGGCCGGAACCGCATCGGATGGTCCGCCGGATGGCCCATGCGGAACATCCATTGGTTGCCGCGCACGGAGCGGACGCTGCGCCGTACTTGATCCGCGAGCGTCTGAAACCCAAGACGCTGATATACGTTGGCGAGCGCGCTGGAAATGGCATCGCTCGGACCGGAATTTTTCTGGGCATTCAGAAAACATTTCAACGCCTCCTCGAACCGACGCTGGAGCAGGTGCTCAAAGCCTTGGAAGGGAATCATGCCCGCCGCGCCGCCCGGCAGTTTGGCCGGCAGATGAAACCGGTGAATCGCGTAAAGGAAAAACAGCGCGCGGACGCGCTCGTAGAGGTTCTCGCGGTGGCGGCGAAAGACCTCCAACTCGGCGCACGCCTGCAACAATTCATCGGCCGAGGTGCCGGCGCAGACGCCTTCGAGCGACTGGTTGCGGATCTGGGGATCCGGCGAGGTGATGATTTCGATGAGCAGGCTGGCCATGCGCGTGGTCAATGCGGTTCCTGCGCAAGGAGTTCGACCAGGCCGCCGAGGACTTCGGCGCGGGCCGGGCTGCTCAAGGCTAGCGCCAATTGCGCATTCAGCAGGCCATATTTCAGACCGATGTCGAAACGTCGGCCTTGCAGTTCGCTGGCCAGATATCGTTCGCGTACCGCCAGTTTGGTGAGCACCTGACTCAAACTTGCGGGTGGTCCGGCAGATAATGCTGCGCCGAGCAACTCCATCACTGCCGGCGTCAAAACGTGCATCCCGAAGAAACAGAGATAATGACCAGCCCGCAGGCCGGGAACAATGAGATGCTGCTCGGCCACCGTGGGGGTCGGTTTTTCCAGGACTTCGGAGACGAGGTAAAGACCCTTGCGGTTTTCCGCAAGGCGACCGCCGGCCGCGCCATAATACGGCAACTTGCTCTCATGGGTGGCCTGCACGGCGGAAACGGTGCACGATTCGGCGGCAGCGACCTCCACCAGTTGCCGCGCGCAACTGCGATTTTCCCGGCTGAGATAAAGGTGATCTCCAACCAGCAGCAGAAACGGCTCGGCACCCGTAAATTCATGGGCGCTCCAAACGGCATGGCCATAACCGAGCGCCTGCCCCTGCTCGACAAACTGCAGGCGTTTCCCGTGCTGCCCGGCGGCGGAGCGATACACGCCGGCATCGCCGGGATGGACGACCACACAAATTTCTTCGGTGCCGGAATCCAATGCCTCCTCGACGATGATGGCGAGTGCCGTCTTGGTTTTGCCATCGCGATCCACTAGCGTTTGCAAAGGCAGCGTCCGCTGGCTCGGGCCGGCCGCGGTGATGACCGCTTTTCGGATGTTCATGGTTTCTTTCGTGATGCCAGAGCAGTCTGCCATTTACACCCCCGCTGGCGACTAAATTGTGGTCTGGACGCGCCATTCAATCCCGCAGCAGGATAGGTTCAGTGTCAGACAATTGTTGTCAGCGAGCGACGAAATTGCTTGCCGCCTTTTTCCTTGAACGCATACTATCCGCTCGTCGATTAAGCCGGTTGTGGCCTATGGCGACGAACAAAGTCAGCCGGCTAACCGCTCCGATTTTTACGGCAATGTGTTCCGGTAAAAACTGGCGCGGCAAAAATTGTTGGGATTTCTGAGTTGCGCGCTTAGCTCAGTGGTAGAGCATTACCTTCACACGGTAGGGGTCGCAGGTTCGAAACCTGCAGCGCGCACCATCGATACCAATGGCTGAACTGCAGTGATGCTGGCAAGGATGGTCTCCGTCCGGTTGGCCCGTGGTTGATATCAGGCAGCGGTCTGTTTTTCATGGATGGCGGCGGCAATCGTATTCACGTCTTGCAGGGTTTTTTTGGCAACCTGTGAATCGGAGAGCTTCAACCCGTAATTTTTTTCCAAAGCCACAACCAGTTGCAGCGCGTCCACCGAATCCAAGCCCAGCCCCCCCGGACCGAACAGCGGCAGGTCGTCGGCAATCTCCTCGGCGGGGGTTTGGAGCATGAGGTTTTCCACCAGCAGGCTCTTGAGCTGGGCCTTAATTTCAGTCGGGTTGTTCATCAGAAAATACCACCGTCGATTTTGAGTTCAGAGCCTGTGATGTAGCCAGCCTCGGCGCAAGCCAGAAATCGGACCGCCGCCGCCGCTTCCGCCGGCCGACCAAACCGGCGCATGGGAATTTGCGCCAACGCCCGCTGCCGGGCGGGGTCGTCCATGCCGGTTAGCATTTCACTTTCGAGATAACCGGGGCAGATCGCGTTGACGGTGATGCCCAGCCGCGCGACTTCCTTGGCCAACGAATGCGTCAGGGCCAATACGCCAGCCTTGGCGGCGGCATAGTTGGTCTGCCCCGCCGGCGAATAAAGCGCGCTCAAGGACGCGATGTTGATGATGCGCCCGGCGCGCTGGGAAATCATGGCCGGCAGCACCGCCTGGCAGCCGTGAAACACGCCGTCGAGATTCACGGCCAGCACCCGCGCCCACGACGCCGGCGGCATCTGCGCCAGCAGGGCGTCGTCGTGCGTGCCGGCATTGTTCACCAAGACATCAAGCCGCGCATGGACGCCAAGGATCTCTGCGACGGCAGATTTCCAGGTGGCGGGAGCCGTCACCTCCAGGGACACAACGCGGCAGCGGTCGGGATTGGCCCCAGCCAGTTCATCAGCGCGCTCACGCCGCTGGTGAATTCCAAGCCAGACAAAATTATCCGGTGACTCGGCAAAAAACGACTGCGCCAGGGCGCAGCCCAATGCCCCATTCGCACCGGTGATCAAAATAATTCTGCGGTTCATAAAAGATTCGTGCGTTGCAGGCGGGCACCGATCGCCTGCTGGTTCACGCCCACGATGCTCACATTAGCGGCAGTGAATTCTTCCCGCCGAAGCGCATCGCCGGCCGCCACACATTGCCAGGCCGCCGAGGCGACAAAGGCCTCACCAAGGACTGGCTTGGGGGTCAACCGTCGGCCGGGCCAATGGGGCTGGGCAAACGCTTTGCTTTCACTGATGCACAATAATTCACTGGCAGCGCCAGCCGGCAATTGCAACGCCATCTGCTGCACCGCGGCCAGCCGGCCCTGTTTTTGGGTGTAGGTGAAAGAATCCGTGATGGCCGCCAGTTCAATCGCCGCCGCCGGACTTCGGTTCAGATAAACTGCGCCCGCCCCGGCGGCATAAACCGTCTCGCGTTGGAACAGCCGCACGGCGTCGGCCACGATCCAATCCATTTCCTCCGCCCCCACCACCACGCAACCATCGGCCCGTCCCTCGCCAAGCCAATCCGCGGCCAGCGCCAGCCCCTGCAAGAAAGTTCCCTCATCGCCGACGAGCGTGTAATTGGCGACTGGCGAGTTCAGGTACGCGCCGAGATGGCTCGCGGGCGCGTTGAAAACCGTTTCTGGAAAGATCAGCGGACTCGCCGTGGCCGGGTCGCGCAGTACCTCCTCGTAAAACCGGCGCGAATAGGCGACGCCGCCCGCCATCATGCAGACAATGATCCCGAGGCGCAGTTCGCCGGCTTGGACCCGAATCGCATCGGGGCCCAGCGCCTCCAGAGCGGCGGCGACAGTGTGTTGAGACATCGCGCTGGCCCGGCGCAGGCGCGCATGGGCAAAAAACGCCGGCCGCGCGGCCGGGGGCGGAACCGGTCGAACGGTCACCGGCTTGTTCCAGCCCGGCCGCGCCAGTGTTTGCACTGGCAAAGGCAAATTTTTATCAAGCGCTGCACGCAGGGCGTCGACGCCCCAGCCCGCCGGGGATACCGCACCGAGGCCGTGGATGAAAATCCGGCTCATGCCCACCTCCGAAAAATAAGCGAGGCGTTCGCGCCGCCAAAACCGAAGGAATTGGAAAGCGCGGTTTGGATTTTCCGGTCCACCGGTTGGCACACGACTGGAAAACGACAGGCCGGATCAATCTGGTTCAGTCCCGGTTCCGGCGGCAGCCACGATTCGCGCAACGCCATGAGACAGACAACGGCCTCCACCGCGCCGGCCGCGCCGAGCAGGTGGCCGATGCTGGCTTTGGTCGAACTTACCGCCAGGTTTTTAGTGTCATCGCCGGCCCAGCGATTGATGGCCGCCGCTTCCGTCGCATCGTTTTGCGGCGTCGCCGTGCCGTGCGCATTGAGGTAATCAATCTGCGCCGGCAAAATTCCGGCGCTGGCACACGCAGCGTTCATTGCGGCCAGAGCGGCATTGCCCTCCGGGTGAGGCTGGGTGAGATGGTGCGTGTCCGTAGTTGCGCCGTAGCCGATGATTTCACCCAGAATTTCCGCGCCGCGCCGGTGGGCGCCGGCCAAGGTTTCCAGCGTCAGCACCGCTGCGCCTTCACCCAGCGTCAGGCCGTTGCGTTCCGCATCAAAGGGGCGGCACGGCGCGGGCGCGAGGGCCTGCAGTGAATCAAAGCCCGCAAAGGTCAGGTGGCACAGGGCATCGTAGCCGCCGGTCAGAACCTTTTCCGCGCGGCCGCTGCGCAGCATTTCAAAGGCGTGGCCGATGGCGTTGGTGCCGGAGGCACAAGCGTTGGCGATGATCGTGATGGGACCTTGAAAGCCAAAGGCATCGGACAGGTCAAGCCCCTGCCGCTGAACCTGATAATAAGCGACGCGGGTGGCCTGCTGTTTCAATCGCCGGGGCGCATTGATCGCCTGCTCCAAATAATCCTGACCCAACAGCATTTCGCCGCTCGTGGTGCCGAGGATGATGGGCAAATTTTCCTCGGCCTGCCAGCCGCTTTGCGTCCACGCCTCATGCGCGGCGAGCAACAGCATCCGCCCGGCACGGTTAATCCGGCGCAGGGATTTTTCCGCAAGGCGCGTGCGCGGCAGCGTGGTGGGCAAGTCGATTTCCGCCGCAATCTTTGTCCGTTGGCGGGCAACGTCGAACAACGTCACGGGGCGAATCGCCGTCCGACCCGCGCGAAAGCCGGCAGCGTTTATTTTCCAGCCAGCGCCCAGCGCTGTGACGACGCCCGCGCCGGTAACCACAATGCGGCGGTCACCGCCAAGGCTTTTGGACGAGGGAAACAGCACGGTAATTTTTGGGTTTAGATTGCCGCAGCTGGCAATGTTTTTCCTGCCAGTCGCTCTCTGTGGTTTTCCTGATAAAAATCCGCGAGGCCGGTTTTCGATGGCGAAAGCTCCTCGGCCGCGATGGCATTAAGCACCCGTTCCTCGGTCATGATGAACCGTTCGCGCTTATAGATGACATAATCGCCGCGTATTTCATCCGGGGTAAGGTTCATGGTTACCAAGTTGGCGCCAGCGCGTAGGCCTTGGCGATATCCGTCCGGTGCCATGAGGTTCAAGGCGCTGACGGCGGGGATGACCCAGTCGGGCCGCATCAGCCGCAACGCGGCGAGGGAATTCAATGTCCAGTTCGGGTTCGCCGGTGGATCGTTAGCCAGCGGGGTTTCATTGCCGGGAATGAACGGACTGACGCTACAACCACTCAACGGCAAGGTTCGTGCGACGGTAAAATTATGCAGCAAATCGCCGGACGTCTGCCCCGGCAGGCCGGCGATGAAACCGGAGCTGACGTTCCAACCGTCCGCGGCGAGCAGCCGGACATGGTCCAGCCGTTCCCGGAGGGTGCCCGGGGCCGCCAAGGCTTCATAGCAGCCCGCCTCGCCAATTTCAAATTTGATGATATAGATCGACGCGCCGGCGGATTGCAAGTCGCGGTAAAGTTCCGGCGTCAAGGTGCCGAGACAGACGCTGACGCCCAGCGCCGTTTCGCGCCGCAAGGCCGAGATAAGCGGGATAACGATTTCGCGCACAGCCACGGGGTCTTCGCCAGTCTGGATGTTGATGTCCGTGACGCTGGCCGGCCGGTGGTGGATGAGCATTTCCGCCAGCTGTTCATGGCGGGCACGGAAGCGTTTCAATTCGCGGTTGTCGCGGCGCATGCCGCAGTAGGCGCAATTTTCCCGGCAGTAATTGGAAACCTCGACGACGGCCCGAACGAAGACTTCGCTGCCGAATTGCGCCCGGGTGGCTGCGGCGGCCCGCGCCTGCAATTCAGCTTGGGCCGGCCCGTCGGCGTTCAAGTCCGCCTCGGTTGGAAAATAATCGTGCTCCGCCACGCGGCTATTAAAGTTCGCCGTCCGGATTGAAGCAACGCATTTCATCCGCAAAATGGAGTTTGCAGTTTGGGCGGACGAGGCTAGATTTTCCCCATGATGAAGATGCGAACCAAATTATTTTTAAGCCTGGCGGTGGCGGCTCTGTGGGCCGGCGCGGTGCAGGCCGGCGATCCGACGGCCTTTGACCTCGTCAAGGCGGGCGACCAGTATGTCGGCGTGCAGAGCAAAGACAAGGTGGTCCAAATCCGCTCGGATAAATCCATCGCCACCCTGACGCCAAACATCTGGCATGTGGTCTATTATGACCCCGATGCCACCTTCAAGGCCACCGAGGTCAAATTTGGCGCGGGGGAAAAACTGGACATGTCGCGCCCATGGCGGATGCTGGAGATGGCCACGGATGATCACGGTGTACTCGACAAAACCAAATTGAAGATCGATTCCGACCGGGCCATCAAGATTGCCACCGCGCAGCCGCTCCTGAAAAATCTCACGCTCAAGGCCACGCAACTCTGGCTCGAACACGGCGATAGCGGCCCGCAATGGCGGGTCAAGCTCTGGGCCGCTAAATTGAGCAATCCCAATGATGACGCTGATATTGGCATCGTCATCCTTTCGAGTGACGATGGTTCGATCCTCAAGCTGGACCTACACCCGGACAGCGTGGATTGATTGTCCGGCATGAATTGGCAGCAAGCATGCGCGGCGGTAATTCCCTGTTTCAATGAGGCGGAGCACATCGGAAAACTGGTCACCGCCGTACAAGGCCATCTCCCCAAAATTGTCGTCGTGGATGACGGATCGGATGACGCCACCGCCGATTTGGCCAGCGCCGCCGGGGCGGAAATTCTCCGGCTCGAAAAAAATTCCGGCAAGGGCGTGGCGCTGCAAACCGGCTGGAACCATGCGCGGGCTTTGGGTTTCACCTGGGCGCTCCTGCTCGACGGCGACGGCCAGCATCTGGCGGACGACATTCCGGCCCTGCTGGATTGCGCCGAGCGTCGGGGCAGCCCGCTTGTTGTCGGCAACCGCATGAATGACACCGCCCGGATGCCGTGGCTGCGGCGCTGGGCGAACCGCTGGATGTCGCGGCGCATCTCCAAAATGACCGGCGTCAAATTACCCGACTCGCAATGCGGTTTCCGGTTGGTGCATCTGGAAACCTTGGCAAAACTGCCACTGCGGGCGAACCGGTTTGAGATCGAATCGGCCATGCTGGTCGCGTTCATCGCCGCCGGGAAAACCGTGGAGTTCGTGCCAGTGCAAACGGTTTACCAAGACTCCACCAGCAAAATCAACCCCGTTACTGACACCTGGCGCTGGCTGTGCTGGCGGCTGGCTCAGGGCTTTTTCTTCCGCGCCTGCAAGCCGATGCGCGTACCGTAGTAAAGCCACACTTTGGCGTCCGGGATGTCCGCCCGCGCCGCCAGCTCGCGCCATTCGCGCCGGCGAAAGCCGCGTTTCACCGAGATCAATCCGTCCTCGCGCACGATCCGGCTGACGCCGGTCAACCGCAGGGCGAGCCAGAGCAGCGCATAAAAGCCGGCGTTGCGGTGCAGGTCGCAGATGAAGATCCCGTCGCGGGTCACGCGCCAGGCCTCGCGCCAGTGTCGAACCACCTCCGCATCCGTCAGGTGATGCGTCATCTGCGAAGCCACGACGAGATCGAAACTGCCATCGGCAAACGGCAGTTCCAAAGCCGAGCCGGTGACATTTCTGGCCATGCCGGCGGATGGCCGCCCGATGGGATGGGAGTCGAGGTTGGTGAAGCGCCATTCCCAACCACGCCGCTTCGCCCAAGCGGACAGGCGTTCGCCGAGCAGGCCGCTACCGGCCCCCACGTCGAGAATCTCCAGCCGTTCACAACGCGGTTGGCCCAGCCACGCCGGCAGGCGGCTGACGAACGGATGACTGAACTGGCACAGGCGGTTGATGCGGTCCAGTTCGCGCAACGCCGCGGTGCGCTCGGCCACGGAAAAGGCCGGCGCGTCAAAATATTCTGCTTGCGCTGAACGCTCTGGAAAAAACATGCTCTCAAATAATTTAAACATGGACCCAACCCCCACGCCAACCGCCCAACCGCGCGCGCTCATCAAAACGATCCTGCGCAAAATCGTGACCCTGGCCGCCGTCACGGTGATTTTCGGCTGGCTGTACAGCTGGGCTTCGCCGTGGGCGTTCGCCCCGGACCGCACCGCCGACTTCAAATACGGCCTGCTCCACGGTGCGATGATGCCGCTCTCGCTGCCCAGCCTCGTTATCGGCCGCGACGTGCCCATTTACGACCCCAACAATTCCGGCCGCATCTACAAAATCGGCTACATCTGCGGCGTGAACATCTGCGGCCTCGTCTTCATTGGTCCGCTCTTTTGGCGGCCGCGCGTCACATCAACCAGCTCCGGTAAATCTCAATGACGTTCAGTCGGCCGCCGGCCCAGTAACGATTCTCCGGCAGCGAGAAAGTTTGCTTAACCCGGTCAAAGCTCAACGTCACCGGCTGCGCCGGCTGGTTCGGGTCGTACGCGGAAAAATCCACGCCGGCTTGGCTCGGTGCAGCCGCGATCACCACCATGCTGTGGTTGATCGTCAGCGACGGAAAAGTCACCAGATGAATGATGGGTGAACGGCCCGCCTCCAGCCGCGTGACGAGTCCCGCCGCCGTTTGCACCTGGTGCGCGCGCGAAATGGGAAAGACCATCCGCCAGTGGCTGCGCAAAACGTAGGAGCGCCACGCCCCGCCGCATTCGGCCTTCAATAATTTTTCCCACGGCCCGCTAAACTCGTACAGGCTCGCGTAGCCGGGGAAGACGACCTGCGCGGCCGGCGGACTGCAAACCCGGGGATTCCGCGCCAGCACCTGTTTGAGTCGCTGCCGGTAGGTTTCCGCGGCTACAGCCGTTTGCGTCGCGTCAAACCGCGCGTGGTACAGGAACTGCCGCGCCGCGCGCGTCAGCACAAAACAGCGGTGAGCATAATCAGGCCGCGGCGTGTGCGGACGATAGTTCATTTTGCCCGTCACCGCGTCCAACTGGTATTCCCAAACCAGCTCGTTCGCGAACGCAAAACGGTCGCGCGCGAAATCAAACCGCCGGGGGATTGTTTCAGTGTCCATGCAAATCAGCTTGGCAACAAGTTACGGCTCGGCTACCAAGCTGACAATGCTTTACGAATCGTGGCGCAAAATTTCGGCGGAACGCCGCAACGACCGCGCCCTGCAAGAGATCGCGTCCGGCCGCGGCTGGACCTTTGCCGAACTGCGGGCCGCCGGCGAAGCCCGGGCCAGCCACCCGACCGGTCTGGCCTGCCCGCAGGGTCATGCGGCGGAATTTATTTTGGAACTGCTGGCCGCGTGGCGCGGTGGCCAAACCACTTGTCCGCTCGAAGCCGGCCAGTTGCCGCCGGCCATGCCCGCACCGGGCAAACCCTGCGTCCACCTCAAATCCACCTCGGCCACCGGCGGCACGGCGCGGTTCGTGGCGTTCACCGCCGAACAGCTCCGGGCCGACGCCGCGAACATCGTCGCCACCATGGGCCTGCGGCCGGACTGGCCTAACCTTGGGGTCATTTCCCTCGCGCATTCATACGGCTTCTCCAATCTCGTGCTGCCGCTCTTGCTGCACGGCATTCCGCTGATCCTCGCGCCCGCGCCACTGCCGGAAATCCTCCGGCGCGCGGCCGGCCCGGAAACGTCCCTCACCCTGCCCGCCGTGCCGGCGATGTGGCGAGCGTGGCACGCGGCCGGCGCGATCCCGCCCAACGTCCGGCTCGCGATCTCCGCCGGCGCCCCTTTGCCGGTGACGCTGGAACAGGACGTCTTCAACGCGAGCGGCCTCAAAATCCACAACTTCCTCGGCTCCTCCGAATGCGGCGGTATAGCCTACGACGCAAACGAAACCCCGCGAACCGACGCCGCGCTGGCCGGCGCGCCGCTGCGCCACGTGGATTTATCCGTGAATGCCGACGGCTGCCTTACCGTGCGCAGCCGCGCGGTAGGGGAAACATATTGGCCGGAAAAATCCCCGACGCTCGGCGGCGGCCTTTTCCAGACCTGCGATCTGGCCGAAATCAACGACGGCCAGGTTTTTCTCCGCGGCCGGCGGGGCGACCAGATCAATATCGCCGGCCGCAAAGTTTCGCCGGAAACCATCGAGCGCGCCCTGCTCGCGCATCCGCAGGTGCGCGAATGCCTCGTCTTCGGCGTGCCGAGCCGCAATGCGGAGCGGCTGGAGATCATCGTGGCTGTCGTGGCCGGCGAAACGGACGAGAGATTGTTAAAACAATTTCTGCTCGCCCGGCTGCCCGCCTGGCAGGTGCCGCGCGAATGGCGGTTTGTGGCCGCGTTGCAGGCCAACCCGCGCGGCAAGGTTTCGCGCGCGGATTGGCGGCGCCGCTGGCTCGCCGACGCGCCGGCCTGAAGCGATTTCTCCTTGCATTATCTCCTGCCGCACCGTATCTGCCTCCCGTCGTGTCATGAATCCAGTCGCCATCGAGGCTCATCTAACGCTCGTTTTAATCCAGTGGATGATCATCATCGCCGCGGCGTGGGCGTTTGGACGTTTGGGGAAAAAGTTCGGCCAGCCGCTCGCCATCGGTGAAATCGCCGCAGGAATTTTACTCGGCCCGTCCGCGCTCGGGGCCGTCTGGCCGGCGAACTGGCCGGTGCTATTTCCGCATGAAACGCAGACCTCCATGCAGCTCCTCGGCAAGCTCGGCCTGATCTTTCTGCTGTTCCAGGTCGGGATGGAATTCGACTACAGCCATCTCCGCTCGCGCTCGCGCACCATCACCGCCGTGTCCGTCCTCGGCATGGTCGCGCCGTTTTTGTGCGGGCTCGCCCTCGGCCCGTGGCTGCAACGGGAATTCGCGCCGGACGTGCCGTTCTTCGGCTTCCAATTGTTTCTTTGCGTTGCGCTCTCCATCTCCGCGCTGCCGATCATGGGCCGCATCCTTTTGGAAATGAAACTGGAACGCACTGCCATCGGCGCCATGGCCATCAGCACGGCGGCCATCGACGACGTCATCGGCTGGGTGCTGCTCGGCGTGGCCACCGCGCTAGTCACGGCGGATTTCAATGGCTGGCATCTCCTCGGCCAAATCGCTTGTATCGCCGGCTATTTCATCCTGCTGCAAAAAGTGGTGGGACCGGCGCTGCGCCGGCACTGGCAACGCCACCACCAGGCCGACGCGCCGGAAAAGGGACTACCCAACGCCTTTCTCGCGCTGCTGCTGGTGACCCTGTTTGCGAGCTGCCTTATCACGCATTACCTCGGTATCTTTGTCATCTTCGGCGCGTTCCTGTTTGGCACCGCCCTGCATCAGGAAGCCGGTATCGTCAAGGCGTGGCGCGACCGCTTTTCCGGTGTGGTGCTGGTGGCATTCGTCCCGATCTTTTTCACGAACACCGGCTTGAACACGCGGATCGGCTCGCTCACCACGCCCGAGGCGTGGCTGGCGTGCGGGCTGGTGCTGATCGCCGCCGTCGCCGGCAAACTGGGCGGCTGCTACCTCGGCGCGCGGCTCACCGGCCAGCCGCCGCGCGAAGCCGGCAGCATCGCCGCGCTGATGAACACGCGCGCCCTCATGGCGCTCATCGCCATCAACGTGGGGCTGGAACTCAAGCTGCTCACGCCCGCGCTGTTCACCATGCTCGTCATCATGGCGCTGGTGACCACGGCCATGTGCGGCCCGCTACTGCGCTGGTGGCTGCCTCGGGATTTGCGGAAACTCGTACCGGAATAAACCGCCTCCGGCGGGGCTGACCGGCGAGTCCGCCAAATTATTGGGGTGGTGCCGCAGCATTGCCGTACCAACATTAATGTGGTCGCCAGTGACGGCGACCGCTTGGCTATGGAATATGATTCTCCAATTTGCGCGAAGGATTTTGCCTTGGCCGTCGTATTCCGGTATGAAGAACACAAATCAACCAGTCAACTTATGAAAAAATCCCTTTGCCTCGCCGCCAGCCTGCTGGCGCTCTATCTCACGCCGGTCTTTGGACAGCCACAACTTAGTTATGTGTGGCAAGCCGGCACATCACAAACCGGAGCCACAAACTTGACCAAGTTCAATCTCGATTTTCCCGGTGGCACGCCCCAGGAACTGGTCGCCGCGATTCAAAAGGCAACGGGCAAGCCGCTAAACGCCATCATACCGCCGGAAGATGCCGATTTGCAATTGCCGCCGCTGAAAATGAATAACATTGATTCCCCACAACTTTTCGTAGCTTTGGAGGAAGCCAGCGTGAAGACAATCGCGGTTTTCTCCCCCGGCAGAGGATATTCCACATTCAACGGTTCCTACGGCTTTAAAACTGCGGATAGTCTGTTATCGGATACCTCAATTTGGTACGTCCGCGAAATTGCCGAGGGCCAGCAGACCACGGAAAAGGCGGTGGAATCGAAGCTGTCCCGCGTCCGCCGCAAACTGAAAGACGCCGTGCTGGCCAAACTGAACCATGAATCATCACATTGACCAAGAAGACCTGCTGGCCGAGGTGCTGGCCGAGGCGTCACCGCCGGATTTCCGCGCGGCGCTGCTGGCGGAAACCCTGCGTCTCGCGCGTCGCCGCCGGCATTTCCGCCGGACGCGGCAGGCCGCGGGAGCCTTGATGGCGACGGTTCTGCTGCTGGTGATGGTATCCCGGCAATTTACCAAGCCAACGGCCGTTCCCCCGCCGCTGGCAAAAGCCATCGCCAGACAAAATTATGAATTGGTTCGCACCCGGCCCTTGCCGCCCGGCGCGATCGTCAGTACGCGAAGTTTTCCGGCGACGGGATTGGCCACGACTTTTCCCGGGGTCGTCGAAGTGGCCACCTTCACCGGCGGCTATCGCTTGATCAATGACGACGAACTGCTGGCGATGCTGGCGGACAAGCCGGCGGTGCTGATCCGCACCGGCCCCGGTTCGGAGGAACTGGTTTTCGCCAACCCGGAAGACCGGAAAAAGCTGCTGGCCATTCTTAACCCATAAGGGCCAGTTCCAAGCAGTGACATAACACTTCAATGCCGCTGCGGTTATCCCAACAACTCTTTTAACTTCGCCGCGTCGCCCGTCGGCGGCTGGCAGGTGGTGCCGATGCAGACGTAGGCGGTCGCGCCATGCTTCGCGGTCAGGGTTTTCGCGAACGGTTCCACGGCGCCGGCATTGCCGAGCACAATTTTGTTCGGCTGATAAACCGCGTGGGCGGCGTGAAGCAGTTCGTGAAACGGTGCGGTGTCCGGGTCGCCGGCCAGGACGACGCGGCGCGGTTCGTCCAGCCAGAAATCCAGCGCGGCCAGCAGGTACGCCTGCGCGGCGGGCTGGTTTTGCAGCCGGTGCGCGAAAAGCTGCAACGTGGCCTCGGCCGGCGCGCGGAATTCCTCGCGGCCGGTGAGGGCGGCGAGCTTCAGCAGCGCGAGGGAGGCGACGGAATTGCCGCTCGGCTCCGCGCCGTCGTAATCATCCTTCACGCGCAGGATCAAATCGCCCAAGCCCGCCGGGCTTTGCCAGAAGCCACCGTTGGCTGGGTCGTAAAATTTGGCAATCATCGCGGTGGCCAGTTCAATGGCGAAGTCCAGATGCGGCGGCGCCAGCGTGGCCTCGTAAAGGTGGATCACGCCGTCGAGCAGGAAGGCATAGCCTTCGAGTAATTGCACGTGGTCGCGTTCGCCGTCGCGCCAGCGGTGATAGAGCGTGCCGGTGGTTTCTCCCTCACCCTGACCCTCTCCCGCTGGGAGAGGGGACAGCCGTTGGTGGCTTGCCTTTTTTTGTAAACTGACTGAGCCTTTAGACACTGTCGTTTCGCCAGAAACCTGTGATCGTTTCCCGCTCTCCTCGGGGGTGAGGGCGAGCGGTAAACTAGAACCCACCCAAAGCTTTTCCCGGATGAATTGCAAATTCTTCTCCGCCGCCGCGCGATATTTCGCATCGTCCAAAACGACTGACGCGCGGGCGAAGGCGCCAAGCATCAATCCGTTCCAGGAGGCGAGAATCTTGTCGTCGAGGTGCGGACGGATGCGCTGGGCACGCACGGCGAGCATTTTGATTTTGGCGGAAGCGAGCAAAGGCTGGTCGGCGGCCGGCACGTTCGGATTAACGATGCTCAAGACATTCTGCCCCGCCAGCGGTGTGGGATGGCTGTGGTCCACGAAATTACCCGGCGCCGTGAGGCCATAATATTTCGCCGCCACGTTGAATTCCTCGACCGTGAGCAGCTGGGAAAGTTCGTCCTGCGTCCAGCAATAGAACTTGCCCTCATGCCCTTCGCTATCGGCGTCTTCGGCGGAATAAAAGCCACCATCCGGATGCGTCAGGTCGCGCAGAACGTAGTCCAAAATATCGCGCGCGGTCTCGGCATACGTTTCCGCCTTCCGCGTTCCCTTTTCCGCTTTTGAAATCAGATGTGCATCGAGATAAAGCTGCGCTAGCTGCGCGTTGTCATAGAGCATCTTCTCGAAATGAGGCACGAGCCATTCCGCGTCCACCGCATAGCGCGCGAAGCCGCCGCCGAGCTGGTCGTGAATGCCGCCGTCACTCATGCGGTCGCAAGTGTGCAGGACCATTTTCACCGCCTCGTGGTCACCAAAACGTTTGGCCGCGCGCAACACGAGCGCCGGCACGCTCGGCTGGGGAAATTTCGGCGCGCCGCCGAAGCCGCCTTGCACGGGATCGTAGGCCTCCTTGAACAATTGCACCGCGCGCTGAAGCGTCTGCGGCGTGAGCGGGGAATCCTCCGTCGCAGCGCGCGCCGTGATGAGTTCCAGCCGCGCGTGCAGCTCGTTGGCAGACGCGACGACTTCCATCTTCCGCTCACGCCAGAGCCCGGCGATCTGCTGGAGCAGCTGCAAAAAGCTCGGCCGGCCATGGCGCGCGTCCGGCGGAAAATATGTACCGCCGAAAAACGGCTTCAACTCCGGCGTGAGAAACACGCTCATCGGCCACCCGCCGCTGCCGGTGGTGGACTGCACGAACGTCATGTAAATCTTGTCCACATCCGGACGCTCCTCGCGGTCCACCTTGATGCTGACGAAGTGTTCGCTGAGGAACTGGCCGATGTTTTCCTGTTCGAACGACTCGCGTTCCATCACGTGGCACCAGTGGCAGGTGGAATAGCCGATGCTCAGGAAGATCGGCTTATCTTCCGTGCGCGCCTTGGCAAACGCCGTGTCGTTCCACGCGAACCAGTCCACGGGATTGTGCGCGTGCTGGAGCAGATACGGCGATTTTTCCTGGGCGAGGTGATTCGTGTGTTGGGCGGCCATCGGCGGGAATCTGCCCTAAAGGCGGCCCGGCCGCGAACAATTTTGCGTCGTCACTGGCGCGGGGCTCGGCTAGGCTGGCTTCATGTTGTCGCACAAGCCGTGGCAGACGGAAGCCGTGATGCTGTTGATCGCGGGCGTGTGCGCCTGCCTCTGCGTCGGGGTGTTCGGCGCGGCGGTTTTGCAAAAATCCGGCCTGGCGGCGTTCCAGTCGCCGGACAGTTTTGGCAACGTCCTCCTGGCGACGCTGAGCTTTCAGGGTGCCGCGTGGGTTTTAATTCTGATTTTCCTGAAACATCATGCCCTGGACTACCGCATAGCGTTCGGCTTCCGCAATGCCAACCTGAAAAAATCCCTGCTGATCGCCGTCGGGGCAATGGCGGTGGCGGTGCTGCCGGTGCTCTTTTTGGAAAAACTGTCCGTGCTGGGGTTGGGCAAACTAGGCTGGCCGCTGGCCGACCAACGGGCCGTCGATTTGCTCGTCAACTCGAAGTCGTACTGGCTGCGCGGTTATCTGGCTTTTTTTGCAATGGTGCTCGCGCCGGTGGCGGAGGAGTTTATTTTTCGCGGCGTGCTGTTTCCCTGCGTCAAGCAGCTCGGCTGGCCGAAACTGGCGTGGCTTGGCGTGAGCTTGCTGTTCGCGGCCATTCACCTCAACGCGCCAACGTTTCTGCCGCTGTTTGTCCTCGCGCTGCTGTTCACCTGGTTATACAACGCGACCGACTGCCTGCTGGCGCCCATCGCGGCCCACAGCCTGTTCAATTCGTTCAATGTGGTCCTCCTGTTCGTGCAAACCGGATGAACGAATTCGAGCTCATCGCCCGTCTAACGCAGTCGCTGCCGACCAACGGCCAGGTGGTGGCCGGCGCCGGCGACGACTGCGCCGTGCTGGACCTGGGCGTGCCGAAGAAATTGATTTTGTTCAAAACCGACGCGGTGGTGGCGGGCATCCATTTCACCCCGGAAACGCCGCCGGAAAAAATCGGCCGCAAGGCGCTGGCGCGGGTCTTGAGCGACATCGCGGCGATGGCCGGGACGCCGACCGCGGCACTGGTGACCCTCGCGCTGCCGGCAAATTTTGACGCGGAATTTGTTGCGAAGATTTACGCCGGGCTAAACGCGCTGGCGGAACAAACCGGCGTGGCGGTGGTGGGCGGCGAAACGACGACGAATCCGGAACGTCTCCTGATTTCTATCGCGCTGCTGGGCACGGTGCCGCGCGGCAAAGCGATCTTGCGGAGCGGCGCAAAAGTGGGCGACGCGGTTTTTGTGACCGGCGAACTGGGCGGTTCCCTCGCCGTTTGGCATCTGGAGTTCGAGCCGCGCCTGGCCGAAGCGCGCTGGCTGGCCGAACATTTTTCCATCCACGCAATGATGGATCTCAGCGACGGACTGGCTGGCGATCTGCGGCACATCCTGTCCGCCAGCCGGGTCGGCGCGGAACTGCTGAAATCGGCGGTGCCGGTTTCGCGCGCGGCCAAACTGCGCGCGCGGGAAGGTTCCACGGCCAAGCCCGCCTTTGCCGCCGCGCTTACGGATGGCGAGGATTTCGAACTGTTGTTTACCGTCGCCAGCCAGGACGCCGTGCGGCTGCTGGACGCGTGGAATAAAAAATTCCCGAAGTTGAAATTGAGCTGCATCGGAAAAATCGTCGCGCACGAAGGAATTTTGATCCGCGACAAGCACGGTTCGCATCGTCTGAATGCCCATGGTTACGTTCATTTCCCATAGCCCGGCGGAAACCGAGGCGCTCGGTGAACGCATGGGCCGCGGGGCCCGGAATGGACTGGTCGTCGCCTTGAGCGGCGAGCTGGGCGCAGGAAAAACGCAGTTCGTGCGCGGCATGGCGACTGGTCTCGGCGTTACCGGGCGCGTCCACTCGCCAACGTTCACGCTGGTGAATGAGTACGCCGGCGGGAGGCTGAAGTTTTTTCATCTCGACCTGTACCGGCTGGAGACGCCGGGGCAGATTTTGAGCGCGGGCATCGAGGAATACCTATCGCCCGACGGCGTGACAGTGATTGAGTGGGCAGAACGGATGGCGGATGGCGGATGGCCAATGACGGATTGGAACTACGTGAAGATTGAGATTTTAAACGAGACGGAGCGGAAAATAATTTATGACGATTCTGGCGTTTGAATTTTCTTCAAACCTGCGTAGTGTGGCGCTGGCGCGCGGCGGCGTGGTTTCCGCCGAGGCGACCGAATCCGGCGGCTACCGGGTCACGAACGCTTTTGGTCTGGTGGAAAAGGCTTTGGCCGAGGCGAACATCCGCCGCGAGGAAATCGAAGCCATCGCGGTGGGCTTGGGACCGGGCAGCTACACCGGTATCCGGTCCGCGATCGCATTGGCACAGGGCTGGCAGCTGGCGCACGGTGTGAAATTGCTGGGCATGAGCAGCGCGGAATGCCTGGCGGCCCAAGCGCAGGCGGAACAGATTTTCGGGCGAGTTAACGTGGTGATTGATGCGCAACGGCATGAATTTTACCTAGCGCAATGGGAGATTTCGATCGGGGACCGAAAGGAAATCTCGCCGCTGAAAATTGCCACGGCGGGTGAAATCGAAGAACGGAAGGCGGCCGGGGAAATCTGTGTCGGACCGGAGGCGGCCCGGATATTATTTCCCCGGGCGGCGATGCTGGCGCGGCTCGCGTCCGGGCGGATGGATTTTGTGGCGGGGGAAAAGCTTGAACCGGTCTATCTGCGCGAAACTACTTTCGTCAAGGCTCCCAAACAAGCGCAAAGTTATTGACGACCGGGAAGAACTACCAACCTGAATTATTTCAACGAACCGGTGGGAATGAAGCTCGACGCTTACGGGTCATGAACCAGACTACGGCGAGGCCGCCGCCGAGCAACGTCCAGGTTTGCGGTTCCGGCACGGTGACGACTGTCAGGCCCCAACTCACCAGCGTAGAATCGCCGCCCGCGGACAGGTCGGCGATGAACAAGGTCCAGTTGCCGTTTGGATTGAGGCTGTTCAAATCAGCCAGCGAGGTGCCGGTTCCAGCTGGATCAAATGCACTCGGTACCGACTGCGGATCAATCGTGCGCGTGTCGGGTGCCCAAGTGCCGGCAAGCTGTCCGCTGCTGAAAGTCGGGCTGTAATTTTGGTAGTTATGCACGTTGTCCGCCGCAGCGCTGTCCAACGTAATATTAAACCCCGAGTCACCATAGCCAAACGTGTTGCCGGAACCCATGCCGACACGGTTCAATAAAACAACCAAGGATCCTTGCGGCGAAAGCAGGTAAGCGTACAAATCTCCGTTGAAACCGCCGGTGATGTCGAGTTGCACCGTGATGCTGGTGGTGACCCCGCTCATCCCGCTGACATTAACCGTGGAAACCAAACCCACTGGGTTCCCGTCGGGAACTGCCGTATCGGGCGTGGCACTCACCGTCAAATTGGTCAAATCTGCGCGACTGGTCAACGCAACCAGCAACAGCAGCAAGATTCCAATTTGTTTCTTCATTTTCGATTCGCTACCCAATTTCTGAATGGAGTCAAAACGACATAAAAAGCCCGACATTTAAGCCGGACGATTATTCTGATGTCACATTCGTAGACAATATAAAAGTCTTCAACCCACATTGCAAGGGTCTTTCTGTTATAAAACGATGGCAACAGTTTGCTAACATTTTCCGTGCTATCATAAGCTTGCTTGCCTAAGTAGTTGATTTTAATTGAACTTCTGTGTTATAGGGGTACTGAAATCCGCTCGGTGCCGAATGGCATGTGATTGTAACTCAAGCGAGCACCCGGCGAAATTCAGTTCGGTTTTAAAAAATATACTGGATGAATTGCTTTGCGTTTTTCCAACGGTTCCCGCGAAATTAACATTTGTGAAAATAATCACCGACGAACGCTGCACCGGCTATGCGCGCGCCGGTCATCCGGAAAATCCACGTCGCGTCGCGGCCACCGTTGCGCGACTGAAAAGTCAGACAGAACTGTCCCTCGCCTGGACGGCGCCGGAAACTGGCATCACGGAGGAAATCCTGCTACGCGCGCACTTACCCGAAGTCCTGCGCCGTCTAAACTTGCCGGAAGATTTTGACGAAGACACACCATATTTTGACCACATTGCCGGTTACGCCCGCGCGGCCGTTGCCGCCGCCCTGGACGGCTTAAAATTCGCCCGCAACGGCGAAACCTCCTTCAGTCTCATGCGGCCACCCGGCCACCACGCCACCCGGCAAAAATCCATGGGTTTCTGTTACCTCAACAACATCGCCATCGCCGTATTACAGGCCCAGGCCACCGGCACCAAACGCATCGCCGTTTTTGATTTCGACGTTCACCATGGCAACGGCACCGAGGATATTTTGCGCAACCAACCCGGGGTCGAATTTTTTTCCGTTCACCAGCATCCTGCGTATCCCAACACCGGCGCGGAAAATACCGGCCGCAATTGTTTCAACTATCCCGTCAGCCCGAACGCACCGCGACTGATGTATCGGGCCAAGCTGGCTCAGGCGCTCGACGATCTGCGCAGCTACCGGCCCGAGCTGATCGCCGTGTCCGCCGGGTTCGACGCTTACGTGCATGACCCACTGGCGGAAAGCCCGCTGCTGCCGGAGGATTATTACTGGCTCGGCCAGTCGCTGCGCGCCTTGAACGTGCCCTACTTCAGCGTCCTCGAAGGCGGGTACAGCGAGGATTTGCCGGAATTGATTCTCGCGTATCTCAAAGGCACCGCCGGAAAATAATTTTTCGCTTCCCGGAAACGCTTTCCCCTCGACACGTGGAAGTGAAAACCTAATCTCCGGCCATGCCGTCGGCGCATTACTTCACCATCCTGATGATCGGCCTTTTTGCCTGGGGCGGCTACCGCCGCGTGCGCCGCAACATCGGCCAGCAGCCACTGCATCCGCGTCGCGCTATCACTTCCATCATCATTTTGTCCACCCTCAGCGTGGTGATAATCAGTTTGTCCCTGGCCAACGCTCGGCTGCTACTGGGTTTTGGCGGCGGGGTGCTACCCGGCGCGCTGCTGGGCTTATTGGGCCTGCGCCTCACCCGCTTTAAAACCAACGCCGCCGGCCATTTCTACACGCCCAATACGCACATCGGCGTTGCCCTCTCGGTCCTGTTCATCGGGCGCATGGCTTACCGGCTGATGGTGCTGGGTGGAACGGCCAGCCTGCAAAATCACGCCCCGACGTTTCAAAGCCCGCTGACGCTTTTCATCCTGGGCCTGACGGTCGGCTATTACCTCGTTTATCAGACCGGCCTGCTGGTCCACTGCCGCGACCAGAAATAATGCCCGCAAAAAGCATTTTGCCGGCGGTGATTTAAATTTAGACTGCTCCGCGTGACCGTTCTCGAAGCGATTCAAAAAAGCACCGGGTTTCTCGCCAAAAAAGGCGTGGAATCGCCCCGCCTGCAGACGGAACTGCTCCTCGCGCACCTGCTCAGCATGCCGCGGATGAAGCTGTATCTAAATTTCGACCGCATGCTGACCGGGCCGGAAACCGACGACCTGCGCGAGCTCGTCAAACGGCGTGGCCAGCGCGAACCGCTTCAGCATATCACCGGCTCAACGTCATTTTGCGGCCACGAAATCGCCGTGAACCGCCACGCGCTCATTCCGCGCCCGGAAACCGAACTGCTCGCTGAGTCCGGTTGGAAATTTCTCGCCACCCTCGACGCTCAATCTTCAACGTGCCTGGATTTCGGCACTGGCACCGGCTGCATCGCCATCGCGCTCGCGGCAAAATGTCCGAACGCGAGCATCACGTCGCTCGATGTTTCTACCGAAACGCTGGCCTTGGCCAGGCAAAACGCCGCCCAAAACCAGGTCGCCGAGCGGATTGAGTTTTTGCAAAGCGACGGTTTCGCCGCGCTGGCACGCGGAACACAGTTTGATCTGCTCATCAGCAACCCCCCCTACATCGCGTCCACCGAAATTCAAACGCTCGAGCCGGAAGTGAAAGATTTTGATCCGCACCAAGCACTCGACGGCGGCGCGGACGGCCTGGATTTCTACCGACGGCTCGCGGCGGAGGCAAAACCGTTCCTGAAACCGGACGGAAAAATCATGCTTGAGTTTGGCGACGGCCAAGCGGACGAAATAAAAGAAATCTTCGCGGGCGAAAAGTGGATTGTCGAAGCCGTGCTGGCCGATTACAGTCAGCGCGCCCGGATTTTAATCGCTCACAAATAATTTCATGGAAAGTTTTTTAATCAAAGGCGGCGTGCCGTTGCACGGCGAAGTCACCATCAGCGGCAGCAAAAACGCCGCGCTCCCCATCCTCGCCGCGACGTTGCTCACGGACGAGCCCTGCGTCATCCGCCGCGTACCGGACTTGAGTGACACGCGGTTCATGGTGCAAATCCTCCAATCGCTTGGCGCGACCGCCCGGTTTGAAGCCGGGACCGTGACCGTCCACGCCAAAAAGATCAAGGGCTACGCCGACTACGAACTGGTCCGCAAAATGCGCGGTTCCATCTGCATCGCCGGGCCGCTGCTCGCGCGCTTGCGCAAGGCGCGGATTTCCCTGCCCGGCGGCTGCGTCATCGGCGCGCGGCCGATCAATCTGCATTTGAAGGGGTTTCAGGCGCTCGGCGTGAAAACCAAAATCGAGGGCGGATACATTGATGCCACGGTGAACCAGCTCGCCGGCAACTCGGTGTTTCTTGGTGGTCGCGCCGGCCCCACGGTGCTCGGTACGGCGAATGTGATGATGGCCGCCACGCTGGCGGACGGCGTGACCGTAATCGAGAGCGCGGCGTGCGAACCGGAGGTGGTCGATCTCGCCAATTTTCTGAACGCCATGGGCGCACAGATTGCCGGTGCCGGCAGCCCAACCATCACCATCACCGGCGTGAAAAAACTGCATGGCGCGGAGCATGAAGTGATACCCGACCGCATCGAGGCGGCGACGTTTTTGATTGCGGCCGGCGCGACGAACGGCGAAGTCACCTTGAAAGGTGCCCGCGCCGATCATCTGCGCGCGGTGTTGGACAAGCTGCACGAAGCCGGCGTGGCGGTCGAGCGCAGCGGCACCAATTTGATTGCGCGACGGAAGGGCAAGCTGAAGCCGGTGGACATCACAACGCTGCCGTATTCCGGGTTTCCGACGGACGGACAGGCGCAGATGATGTCGCTGCTGGCGCTGGCGCCGGGCATCAGCATCATCACGGAGCGGATTTTTGAATCGCGCTTCATGCACGTCAGCGAGCTGGCGCGGCTCGGGGCGGACATTGAAATTGAGGGTCCGAGCGCGATCGTGAAGGGCGGCCGGCCGCTAAGCGGCGCGCCGGTCATGTCGAGCGACCTGCGCGCGAGCGCGGCCCTGGTCATTGCGGGGCTGGCGGCGAAGGGAACAACACAGGTCAACCGCATTTATCATCTGGACCGCGGATACGAACAGATGGACGCGAAGCTGCGGAAGCTTGGCGCGCGGATACAGCGCGTGGAGGAGAAATAAATTTTACTGGAACACGGACAGCATCGCCTCAAGCGGTCGCTTGACACTCATCGGCGATCAACCGTCCGCGCTCCGAAAATTATTCCCGGAATAAAAGGCGCGGCGAGAAGCCGTTGGCGCGGGCGCAAAATTAATTTGCCCGCACCAACGACTTCTCACCGGCCGGCATCCCCGCTTTAAACATCCGCGTATTCATGCGGCAATGATTTCCCTGCTGTGCGCGTAGATGCGTGCCTGCTTTGCGGCCTGGCGAACGGCGGCGCGGCTCTTTTCCTCGAACAGCACGGGGAAGACGAGCAGCGGATAGAACGTCACCCACGCCAGCGCGGCGGCGTCGTTGGCGGCGCGGCGGAGCGGGACCTTCAGTTCGGGCCGTTCGGCCTGGCCGAGTGTTTCGGCAAGCAGGCGGTTTTTAAGCCGCTCGAACTCGCTTTCGAAGTTGGCACGGAACGGCGAAGCCGTCACCGGCTGCAACGCGAAGCGCGTTTCCAGGGCGAACCCGGCGGTTACTTTAGTCTGCTTAGTGTTCATATTTTCCTTTCGGTTGGTGGTTAAAAGCACAAAACCCGCGACTGCCTAGCAATCGCGGGTTTTGAAAAATTCTTTAACTATTTATTCAATTTTTTATTCCCACGACGCCTAAAGGACGGGAGCTGCGCTGCCAAATGGCGAGACAGCCATTGACCGGCGCATGCAATTTCATCATTTTAGTGAACGTGGTGTTCATTTCGACCAGTGGACAAGTTAGCAGATTAAGCCGACTTGTCAAATTTTTCCCCGCTTGTCGAATTTGACGGGCATGCTAGATTAACATACTTACATGAGCGACAGACCTTTGAAAATGGTGACCTGTCCGGGGTGTGATACGAAGACGTTCATTCCCGGCGATTTGCCGCCGCTGGCTTCGGAGCCCTGCAAGAAATGCGGCCACGCCATCATGATGCCGCTGGTGCTGCGCCAGTTCGAATTGCGTAGCAAAATCGCCTCCGGCGGCATGGGCACGGTCTATCGCGCGTGGGACACCACCCTTGAACGTCTGGTGGCCGTGAAGCTGATGAAAAAGGAGCTGCTCGACGAGCCGAAAATGCTCGAAAGTTTCTATCTCGAAGCCCGCGCCTGCGCCAAGCTCAACCATACGAACATCGTCCACATCTATACTTTCGATGAATGGGAGGGCGAACGGTATCTCGTAATGGAACTGGCGGACCAGGGCAGTCTCGACGCACGGATCGACAAGTTGCATTCCCTCCCAGAATTGCAGGTGCTGGATATCGGCATCAAAATCGCCTCCGCGCTGGACATGGCTTTGAAATACGATCTGCTGCATTGCGACATCAAGCCGGGAAACATACTGTTCAACGCCGACCACGAGCCAAAGCTGGTGGACTTCGGCTTGGCCCGCAAGACGGATGAGGAAGCGGAAGGGGCAGAGTTCACGCGCGGCACGCCCTATTACGTCGCGCCGGAAAAAATCAAACGCGAGCCGGAAACCTTCCTGTCCGACATGTACAGCCTGGGCGCAACGCTCTATCACGCCATCACCGGCCACGTGCCGTTTGACGCACCGACAGTGGAGGAAGTGGTGATCGCCCAGGTGCAAGAGCGGCTGACCCCGCCAAACTTGGTGCTACCGGAAATCTCGTCGGCCACCAGCGACGCACTCAGCCGCGCCCTGGCGAAAAATCCGGGCGAACGCTTTTTGAGCTACGATGAATTTATCATGGCGCTCGAAGCGGCGCGCAGCCTGCTGCTGCGCCAGCAATCGCAGTCAGGCGACCCATCCCAACAACCCAAACGCATGACGAGCTGGTGGCGGCGTCAGTAAAAAGTAAAAAAGGCGGACGCTGCGCGTCCGCCTTCATTAGATATTTTGCAGCCGCCTTACTGGGCTTCTTTTTTCTTTTCGCCAATGCGGATCACGGCGGCATCCAGCTTGCCCATGCCGGCCTTTTTGTAGGAACCGCGGATAGTTTCGCCGACAGTTATGTCAGACAAGGTGGCTGGCTTGCCGTCCTTGGTGATTTTGGTGTCAGCGGTGACATTGAAAGTCCTGCTAGCGACCGTCACTGTCATGGCCGCAGTGTCAACCGCCGTCACCTTGCCGTGAAACGGCAGCCCGTGTTTTTTGGGCGTGGCGACCGGGGCGTTGGTGGAGGCGGCCTCTTGCGCCTGCGTGGAGACGGGAGCGGCAATCAAAGCCGCTGCTGCGATGACGTATAATGCGATGTATTTTTTCATGATCATGATTGGTTGTTAGTTAGTTTGACTGTGCAGTTATCCAGACCGATGAACCGGCCGGAAAGTTTCAAAAAAATCACCAAGTGCCTTCGGTCAGCAGTTCGGCGATGTTTTGCGCCAGATCCGCCGCCAGCAGCGGCGCAGCCTGCCGTTCGGAACTGGCGAAGTCCGATCCCACGTTGACGAGGGTGTGGCCCTTCACGTCGCGCTCGAGCAGCAGTTTGCCGGAAGCGCGCTCGCAAATCACGACATGCGCGGTGACGTCGACGCGATAATTTTGTGTGGTGGTGGCATCATTGTTCAGATAGCCCAAACCCGCGCGGTTATATGCGCGGATTTCACCGCTGACCACCAAGTCGCCGGGGTCACGGGTCGCCAGCCGATAGGTGCCGTCCACCTGCAGCCGTTCACGCAAGGACTGGGTTACGGCATCGCCCAGGCGCGGCTGTAAAGTCAGGTTGTTGAACGGCAACACTTCCACGGTCTTATCACCGGCCGCGACCGCGTTGACCGGGCCGAGGTGATAGCTGGCACATCCGGCCAGAAACACCGCCGCCAGCCCGGGGAGAAAGAAATTCAAGACGCGCATGGCGTGGCGGCTTACTTCCCGGGCGCGTTCTGCACCCGGGGCTTCAGGAGATCAATGCGCTGGCGGGCCTGGGCGGCAAGGGGCGAATTGGCGTCCAACTGCAAAACGTCGTTGTAATAAATGATGGCTCCGGCCCACTTGTGGTTGAATTCGTAAAATTTCGCGATCTCGAAACTCCCCCGCACCTGCTCGGCCTTGAGCCGGGTGACGGCGGCTTGGGCGGTGGCCACCCGCTGGTCATCCGGATAAACCACCATAAAATCGGTGTAGGCGGCGATGGCCTGAGCTGCCGCGCTCTGGTCATATTCAGCGGTGTCGGCCTGCTTTTCCCACGCCACACCCGCGCGATACATGGCGTCGGCGGCAACGAGCGGCTGCCCGTTGTAACGGTCGGCGGCCGTGTTGTAGGCCTTGACCGCGTCCGCGTAATTCTTCTCTTTCTCCCGCGCAGCGCCGATTTTCAACTGCGCGTGCGGGGCAACCTCGCTGTAAGGCCCGTTGGCGACGATCTTGTCGTAAAGTTTCGCGGTCTCGTCCATCGAGGAATAAAGCGGGATCAGATTCCAGATACGGAACCATTCGCCGTTCAGGAAGCGGCCGGCGATGGCGAACTGCCGCCACAGCACCTCGTTGTACTCCGAGCTTTTCGGATATTTCTCGATGATGTGCTGATAAGCGTTGAAGGCAGCCTCGTCCTTGCCATCCGCCTCCAAGCAGCGGCCGATGAGATATTCGGCGCGCGCGGCGTAATCCGAGAAGGGCCAGACGCGCAGCACGCGGTGCGCCGCCCGCAGCGTGGCGGAATATTTTTTGGCCGCAAAGGCGTCCTCGGCAACCTGCAACTGATCCTTGGCGCGGGGGCGCTGCCATTTGGCGGTGTCGCCGGAGGTTTCGTAATACCAGCCTTCACCAGGCACATACATCAGGGGCGCGGGGGAACGCAACGGCAGCAACACCGCCGCAGCGACAATCAAAAACCAGAAGCCTGACCGGCGATTCATTTGCGGGCAACGGTAACGGCCAATTTTCGACAAGTCAAAGCGATTTAGCCCCGGAAAACTATCAGGACGCCGTAATCCGTCATGATTTTCTGCACCCCCACGTCGAAGTGCTCGTAATTGATGGGGTGGACGCTGACGAGATTCGGCTCGCCGATTTCGCGCAGGACCGCCGAGACCTTCTCGTCAAAACGGTCGTGGCCGGATTCGATGCACGCCGCCCGCCGAATGGTTTGAATGCGCAACCGCCGGCCCGCGCCTTTTTGAATGGCCTCGAGCGGGGGCTTGGATTTATCAATTAGCGATTCGCCCGGCTTGTCGCGCACCGGCACCTTCAGGTGCAACGGCACTTTGGCGGCGGCCGACGCCGTAATGGGGCTGACCAAAGCCGACGATGGCGGAGTAACGGCCGGCAGCGACCCGGTGGTCACCTTGCCGCTCGACGGGATGGTGAGGTGATCGCCGCAGGATGGACACTGGATCTGGGTGCCGGCACCGGATTCATCAACCGCCAATTCCTGGTCGCAGTTGGGACAGTTGAAGACGATGTCCATAATATTGGATAAATTATTTTTGCTAGCCTACGTCCGCACTGCCGGTCAAACCAGAAAAAAAATCATTCCGGGTTGGTCGGCCATTCAACGAGCCGGCACAGTTCAAGGCTTCAACGGACAATGGTCGGTTGTCAGTGTTGCGTACCGGTAACCGTGAGGTGGTCGAATTCGGCGGTGGCCGCCGGGCCGTCGTGGGCGCTTACCGCAAGTCCGATGCAGACCTTTGATCCCATTTCAATGACCTGAGGCGACCCGGCGGCGGCGGTCCACGTCACACCGTTGGTGGAAACGGCGGCGGATAGTTTGTTGCCCTGACGCGCGATTTTCAGCCAGCAGGGGACGTGCGTGTCGCCGGTGAGATGATAATCCGTAATGCCATTCGTGGCGGCCCGGTACTGGAAAGTCGCGCCATGGCCGGGCGACAGCAGCAGCGCGGCGTTGCGGGCAACACTATTCGTCGTCTCGCGGATCATGACGCCGGCCTTGGCCCATTCCATGCCGTTCTCAATCGACGCCACACGGCAGGCGATCGAACCATCGCCAGCCAGTTCCCGCCAGGCAAATTCACAGCTGTCGCTGGTTCCCCAAATGTCACCGCTGTCACCCGTCAGGGTGGCGGCCTGCGGAACGCTTTCAACATAGTCGCCTTGGTTAGCCGTGCCGAGGTTGAGATGCTGCTTGAAAATGGTGGGCTTGGGCACCGGCGGTGCCGGCGGCAAGGTGACGCGGACGCCGGTGGACCGGGCGCTTTCCTGTCCGGGAGCCAAGGCCGAAACCGCATACAAATAGCTCGTGCCATAAGCCGCATTGGTGTCGGTGAACCGGCTGCCCGTCGTCACGGTAGCCACATTCAAATACGGACCGCCGCGCGACGTCGCGCGCTTCACATTGTAGGCCACCGCATCCGGTACGCCATCCCAGTCCAGATATACCACGCGCCCGAGTTGGTCCGTCCGCAAATGTCCGGGCGCGGACAAAGGCTTCACCACCGGCGGGGTCAAGGTCAGGATTTCGCCCGCCTTGGTTTGATAATGAAGAACCGCACCCGACCAGTCGGCCGTCCCGCTGCGGCTCGAAACGCAGTGGACCTTTTCCCCCGGCCAGGGATTGGCCAGGTTAAGCATTTTTCCGGCGGTGCTTTCAATCCGCACAAATTCCGGCTGGCCGAGCGTGATCGCGCTGGACACGAGAAATCCACCGCAGGCGTTCAACTGGCCGAACGCGGCGGACTGATCCTTGGGCCAGTCGGGAAAAATATGGAGGTTGGTCTGATAACTCTGCACGAACATGGCCGCAAGCGTCGCCGGCACAATCGCATAGTGTTCCGTGCCACCGCCGCCGACATCGATCATGAAATTATTATAGCGGTAATGAGTCAGGAACGTTTCCAGAGTGGACAGGAGCATGTTGGGATCGTAACCCGCACAGGCGGCGCCCGGATAAAAATTACACTCGTTGTTGTAATCAAACCACTGCGCCGCAAGCCATAGGGTGTTGGACGCGGCCAGCAACAATGACGGTTCGCTTTCCAGCCCGATGTTCCAACCCGGAAAGATGACCTGCGCGCTGCTCATACCCGCGCCGCTCATGCGGATGGTATGATCCATATAGCCCTTAACCATTGGCGTGGGAAACGCCGTGCCCGTCGTGGAATTGCGAATAACGCTGACACCCGGCGCATTATAGGGCGTTCCCAAGTCCTTCAATGCGGGAATGCTGCTCGCCGGCACGATCGGCAGCGGCGCCAACCGCGCAATGATATCGTTCCATTTCGCCCGGTGGTCGGCATCCCGGTTGAGCACCTCGGACATCTGTACCAGCGAAGGATATACCAGTTGGATGAAGGCCAGGGTCGTCACTGGATTCATGTCATCGCCGGAATTTTCCCAGCAGGCATCGTGATAATCCACATAATGTCCGTCTTTAAATACGAGATAGTTGTCCCAAAAATCAGCCACGGCCTTGAGGTAGGGATAAATTTTTGCCGCGTAGTTTGTGTCTTGCGAATATTTCCAGCGCATCGCGCAATTGACGGCGGGAAACAGCGCAAGCGATTTCTGGCCCCAGAAGGTGCCGGGGTCGTCACTCCAACCCGGCATGGGAATCACGTGGCAATAATAGTAAATGCCCGGGTTCGTAGGGAAATATTGATGCGCCGTGGCGAGGCCGCGCGGAATGTGATCGAGCAGCACTTGGTCGTAGTTGTCGGCGAGCTCCGGATGATTGCAAGCCAGCGCCCCCCAAAAAGTGGCCTCGTAGTTGTAATCCAGCGTGTAGTCGCCCAGCCAGGCCGGGGCGGTGCTGGTGTTGAAATTGCCCCACAAGCCCGGGGCGGGCGCATTGGACGTGCTACAGCAGGCCAGCAGGTAAAGCGACGCATACCAACTGTCCTGGATGGTTTGATCCGGAATCTGCACAAACGATTTCGACCAGAAATCGCTCCACCACTGATCATGCTGTTTGCGCAACCTCGCCAAGGAAGCCGTCGAGGCCGACCGGGCCTGTTTTTGCGCGGCGGAAAAATAATCCGGGTCGTTGCGATCCGTGACTGCCGCCAGCACAATCGTCGCCTGACCGCCCGCCGGAAGGGTAAAAGTCAGTTCGCCCTGGTTCGTCTCCGTCGTTGGCGCCCCGAGAACGCGCTGGATGAGCAAGCCTTGCGGCCCGCACGCGTGGTAGGGCACATTCGGGTCGCCGATGTGCATCGCCATTTTATTCCAGCCCATCATGCCGTTGGGTCCGGTGGGAAAAGGCGCGGTCGCCCCCACCTCGATGCCATTCGTAAAGATTTTAAGGACGCTGCCATCATAGGTTACCGCCACCCGGATCCATTGCCCGGCCGGCAGTGGATTCGGTGCGGTGGTCGTGAAGGCATTCGTGGCGTCGGCACTGAACAGCGAACCGTCTGGCTTCAGTCGGCCGCTCTGGTTTAACGTCGCGCTCAGCGCACCCTTCACCAGTTTCAGCGTCAGACCCCGCACATAGGGATAGGGAAAGATAGCGCCATAGGTTTGCGGATAAGGAATCTGCGCTGCCACGATGCAGCCATTGCTACCCGAGGTTGATAGGTTGATCCAGGCGGAAACCGTAAATTGCTTTTCCGGCAGCGGCAGGTCGCCCACCAGCACTTCGGCGGAATTTGTGCCGGTCAGCACCGCCGAGCCGCCGTGCAAATCAGATTTATTCAAAGTCACATCCCCCACCAAGGTCGCCGCACCCGGGTTGGTCGCGGTCCAGATCAGCAAAGGTTCAGGTGCCAGAGCATCAACATAATCGGGCGTCGCCAGCGCTTCGCCGGACAGCGCTTCATTGAACAGGCGCACATCCGCGATCCGGCCGGTAAAGGGTGCCTTTTCCAGCACGTTGTGCAGCTCGTTCCCCAGTTCCAGATAAACCGTGTCCGGCGAGACGTTGAGCCAGGTCGAGTTTTTAGTGGAACCGTAGGTCGCCGGATTGCCCGCACTGCCCGCAAAACCATCGAGCAACTGGCTCGACAACGAGAGCGGTTGCGTGCCAATGTTCTTCAACTGGATCACCGCCGTGTTCTCCTTCGCCGCCACCCACGACGTCACGGACAAGCCGTACCCATCCTTCTTAAAAGTCCCGGTGACGGTGGCCGGCCCGACATTTTCATTGAGGGAATAGCTGCCGCCCTTTAACGCCGGCACATTCAGTGTGAGTGAACCCACCGGCATGATCGCCCCGCGCAACACGCCCCAGAAATCCGCCTTGCCGACATAAAATTTCAACGCCGAGGCCGCGCCGCCCACGGTGATGGCCAGGTCGCCGTTGCCGGTAACCGGTGCGCCGGTCACCTTGTCGGTGACCAACAGTTTGGGGGGCGCCGAGTAATGGCCGGCAACATCCGCCACGAGTGCCCGCCCCATGGCCGCAGAAGCGGGCACATTCGGCGGCTGTGCCCCCGTCGGCCAAGGGGATAACAACACCAGAAAAACTAACACGCTGACGACCAGTCGCCAAGATTGGTTACTGGATGAGCGATAGAGGTGGCTGAAATTAGATTTCATTGAATTTTATCGGGCTGGGTAGCTTGAAGAAATGATGTCGCACTCACCAGGGGTTGGCAATTTTAATGTTGCCCCGCCGGCACAGGCTGCCGGCGGATTTGTCGCTCGACACCGGTTCCGACCTCTGGCAGCGTGAGCCATCATGACCTGGAAGTTTTCTTTTTGGACTCCCGGAAACTGCCCGGAAGCCGATGGCGCAACCTTCGGATGCGCTTCGCACGGCTTGGCCGCCCCCGGAATCTGGCGTGATCCGCTTTTCTCCAGCAGCGTTTCCGCCCCGGCCCGTTTCCCTGGAGAAGTCGTGGCCGGCCGTTACGCCGACGTGCTGGCTCGGCTCGGGCAAATCACCTTGGTCCCGCACGCGGCGATCATCCTGTTTTCCCGGGGAACCGGCGTGGAGCAGTTTCTGGAGCAATGGCAGAAATTATTTCCCCAGCTTCCGGTCGCGGGTGGGGCCGCGGCACGCGGAGCGGGGCAGGAACGCGGCGAACTGTTGCCGGCCGCCGAGGATGTCGCCGTGCTGCTGCTCGCGGACGGATCATGGCGGGCGGAAACCTTGAATATTCACGACGACGGGCCCTCCTGGGCGTTCCAAGCCGCTGGGCCGCGCACCATCACCCGGCTGCGCCAGTCCAGCGATGACGCATGGCAGCCAGCCGCGGCCGTATTTCGCACATGCCAGGCGGAATCCGGTCGAGGAAACGCAGATTGCGAGTCCATTACTTTCTCGGATTTAAACGGGCGGAATCTGCATTGTTCCTTCGCCGGGGAATCCCTGCAGACCGGCGCCGATCTACCGGCCGATGGCCAATTACGGCTCTGCACGGTTCCCCGCACGCTCGTGCCGGAAAAGTTCCGGCAGTTCTGCGGGGAGCCCAATGCGGTGGTCTTCGGCTGCGCCGGACTGCGCAGTCTACTCGATGCGCCCCTTGAACCCGGCCCCGGCAGCGTTGCCGGGTTCATGTTCGGCGAACTGGTAACTCTCGCCGGACAGCCGCAGTTCGGCAACCTGATGGCCGTCCGGCTGCTCCCCAAGTAAAACCCGCCAAGCCGTTAAGCCCCATTGAGAAAAAAGCCCCGGCAAAACTAGGTTTTGCCGGGGCGTTGATATTTTATTTATGACCGGGGCGTTGCCGCCCCTTGCCAGATTCAGCTTACGGATAGACCAAGCGGTAATATTCGTCCAGATTCGTCT
>Ga0302266_10000504_pt1 | contig 39344 bp, 37 predicted proteins | sample III_Bog_E1_2_FD_194559 | JGI IMG/M metagenome (GOLD analysis project Ga0302266, IMG submission 194559) | Peat permafrost microbial communities from Stordalen Mire near Abisko, Sweden - III_Bog_E1_2 | ecosystem: Environmental > Terrestrial > Soil > Wetlands > Peat | place: Sweden: Abisko...
CTCATCTTCAAGTCGCCTTCGTTTTTCCACCAGAGGAACATGTAGTCCACGCCCGCCCATAGCACAAAAACCAAACCTGATTTCCAAAGAATCTCAATGAGGATGCTGCCCAGGAGACTTGGAAAACTGCGCGCATCCACGTAAGAGCTGCCCAGGATCTGCTCCCAATGACTACGGATGGCCGCCACGCCGATCCATGCGATGGCGGTGAATGGTAGAAGAGATTTGAGAATCGTGCTAAGGGCTGCGGGAGAAACAAGCTGCTTGAGCCGCGCGGCTGGGCTGAGACGCTCAAACTTGAATGCCAGAGACTCCGGCGCAAAGACGAATCCGCCTTGCGCCAAACCGCAAGCCAGCGAAACCACAAAACCGCTAGCGAGGATGGGAACAGTCCATCGCAGAACTTCGACCGTTGTCCAATAAAGAACGGGGCCTCCCGGCTCAATGGACTCCGAAGATGCGAGTTCAAGCATGGTGCGGTAGTAGTGTGTCCAATGAGGGATGGCTTCTCGACCGATGAGAAACAGAACGCCGGCGATCGCGGACATAGAAAGCGCGCCGCTCAGTTCACGCGAGCGTGTGACCTGGCCGCGTTCCCTGGCTTTTTGCCTTTGTCGCGGTGTTGCTTGTTCGGTCTTGTTTGAATCAGCCATCTAAGTTCAACCAGCCAAATGAAAGATTTGCTCGCCATTTGTCACCGCAGCGGTAAATAGATGGCGAAAAAGATCAGGCCAATACCTGAGCGTTGCAATTAATATGCAGATGCCGATCAGGCTCTTGATTGCCGGCCCCATCAACATCAGAGGCATATTCGGCGACGCCTTTCCCAGGAGCCCGAGGATAACGTCGGCCGCAAGAGTGGCAGAAAGAACCGGTGCTGCAATCTGCACGCCGAGTCCGAACATCTCGCCAACCGTTCGGATAATCGAGGTGGTGAAGAGACTGCTGAGGTGCGCCGTCCCCGGTGGAACATAGCGAAAACTGTTGCCCACGGCGCGCAGCAGCCACAGGTGAACATCCATCCCTAGAAAGAGCAGCATGGCGATGCATTGATAAAACATGGCGACGACAGGTGTGTCGACTTGGGTCTGCGGATCGAGGATGTTGACGAGTGAGTATCCCATTTGAATGCCGAGCACCGAGCCGGTGAGTTGAATTGCCTCGAACACCACATTGGTGGCAATTCCCATCCCCACGCCGACAAGAAACTCATTGAAGACCAGCAGCGGCCACTCTGCCAGAGTATGCGGTCCAATCTGGCCGCCAAACGCCGGATACAGGGCGAGCGTAAGGGCAAGAACAAGAGCCGCCTTGATCCGGGCGGGAATGACCATGCTGCCGAAAAACGGCGCAAAAAGCATGAGCCCGGTCATGCGCACCCCGATCGTGAGGACGCCGCTGATGATCGCGATGAGAGGGATCTCGATCATTTCATGTACACGTGAAAATCAGTTAGAGTTGAAAGCGTAAATGTGGCAAGATGCCGCCACATCCAGGGCATGAACAGAAACAATGCGCCGCCGGTAGCCATCAATCGCGCGACGGTGGAGACAGTCATGTCCTGGAGCGACGTGAGCACCTGCGCGATGTTCACCGCGAGCGAGACCACGATCGCGATGGCCAGAATGGGGCCGGCCAGGATGACGACTTCCTGCAATGTCATGCGGCCGAGTAACACTACCTGATCGACGTCCATATATTCAGTTAAAGCTCCTCATTAAAGAACTGATCAACAGGTGCCAGCCATCCACCATGAGAAACAGCAGCAGTTTGAGTGGTGTTGAGATGACGACAGGCGGTAACTGCAACATGCCTACCGAGGTGGTGATTGAAGCCACCACCATGTCGACAATCAGGAATGGGAGAAACAAAATCGTGCCGATCTGAAATCCGGCTTTCAGCTCCGACAAGATGTAGGCCGGCAGGAGCACGCGCATGGAAACGTCGTCGATGCTCGCCGGCTTTGGTTCTTTCGCGAGTTCAATGAAAAGCGCTACATCTTTTTCGCGCACATAATGCGACATGAATTTACGCATCGGCGCCTCACTGCGGCCCAGCGCTTCCATCGCGGTAATCTTGCCCGACTGCATGGGAACGATTGCGGTTTCGAAGATCTGCTCGCCAACGGGCTGCATGAGAAAGAACGTCAGGATCAGTGAGAGCCCGATAAGTGTCTGGTTGGATGGCGTGGTTTGCAGGCCCAGGGCCTGGCGCAGAAAGTGGAACACGATGAGAAGCCGCGCAAATGGAGTGATGCACAGAAGAATGGAGGGAATCAGCGTGAGTACCGTGAGCATAACCACGATCGACCACGGAACCGATTCACCTTGCATTCCCTGAATCTGCAAGAAGCCGTTGCTGGCTCCGGGCTGATTAGGAATGCCGTTGTTGACGATTTGAGGCTGCGCTGGCGAGGATGACGGAACGTCGCTGTATGTCGAAGGCGAGTTAGCGGCGGGAACAGAGGCCGGAGCCGCACTGCCCTGAGTTGCAGGAGGTACCAGCGCGGCCATAGGAGAGTTGGCGCCATTCGAGGGGGCAACTCCATTGCCAGACAGCGGCGGGGATGTTTGCGCGATCGAAGGCGCCGGCTGATTCGCCGACGAACTGCTGGTGCCTGGAGTTGAAGCTGAAGCCTGAGGAGCAGCCGGCGGCACTTGTGCAATCACCGGCACAACCAGCGCCAGTGAAAGCAATCCAAGTGCAGCCCATGCAGTGCCCCTCTGAAAACTCATCCCGCCACCTCAACCGGTTCTGCTACGGGAGCGATGGAGTCAGAATGCGATGCGGGCTCATCGAGACTGGTAAGGAGGGCCACGCCGGAGGTGCCGCCTCCCACCAGGTACTTGCGCCCCTGGGCATGAATGATTGCCACGAAGCGCTTTTCGCCTAAGGGAACCGTTTCCACCAACCGAAGCTGTTTGCGTGCGGGCGCGCCACCGCGAAGCCAGGAGAAGAGGCTTCCAAGTAAACCTTGCGGCATCTCCGGCTCGATTTCATCGGGCTCTGGAGGCAGCACACGGCGAGTCGTAGCGCGGGCAAGCGGCGGCATCTCCGGCTTGACTTCATCGGGCTCTGGAGGCGGCATATTGCGGGTCGTAGCGCGGGGCATCTCCGCCTTGAACTCTTCGGGCTCTGGGGGCAGAGCACGGCGAGTCGCAGCCCGGGCAAGCGGCGACATCTCCGGCTTGATTTCGTCCGGCTCGGGCGGCGGCACACGGCGCGTCGCCGCACGTGGAACGGGAATATATGCAACATCGCACCGATAGTCTCTGCCACGCCCTAGCGGGCGACTGGGGGCGCGTGGAATCGCCCGCTCGAATGGCTCCGAGGCTGGCGCAGTGCGGGGAGAATTGGAGGAAGAGTTTAGCCCTAAGCTAGTGAATTTCATATCTGCTCCGTGATGCGAACGGCAAGACGATCGCCAACTACTTCAAATTCTGTCCAACCGATGAGCAGTCCATTGGCCCTCAGCGGCAAATCGCTCGTCTGGTGGCAACCGGTCTCCACAATCGAGCCCGTTCTCAGTCCAAGCAGGTCGCCGATGGTAAACCGCACTGCCGGGATTTCAACGGAAAGGTTGAAGGGCAGCCATGGCAAGCTATCGAGCGGATCCGGGGCGTCCTGAGGTGCTTCCCCGCCGACCGGCTGCGTCGAATTGGAATTCAGTTCCTGAACAACTGCGCTCATAAAACCTCGAGAGTGCTGCGGACCCCGTGCCCAGGTCCTTTGCCAGGAAAAAATCCGGGCGATGGGCGAAGGGCCTGGGCAGACAGCAGAGACCGAGCTATTCCACGAATGACAAAGCAATTGAAACGCCGGAATTGGCGTAGAGGCGGGGAACCGGGAGGAGGATGAGATCCTCCCATTAAATCCATGAATATAAATGATTTAAACGCAAGAGAGCGCCGGCGTGCCGGCCCCTGGCTGGTGAGACAGCCATGAGAGCCGACACGGCTCGGTACCTTTCCATGCGTCAGGAAACTTTGTCTGGAAAAGTCTCTAATCGTAACTTAATGACTATCCAACAAACCCAGAGTCTACGAGACCACCTGGAGAGTCGCCTGGGATACCTGGTCGAGGGTGGTGAGGACCTTGGCATTCGCCTCGTATCCTTGCTGCGCCACGATCAAGTTTGAGAATTCGGTGGAGAGACTCACATTCGACGCTTCTACTGAGTCCCCTGTGATGGTGCCATTACCGCCTTCGCCGGCTTCTCCCACCACGGCTGCACCCGACGCGAACGTGGCTTGATAGTTATTGCCCGCAGTTTGGGTGAGCCCCTGGTTGTTTGCGAAGCTCGCCACTGCTACCTGGCCCAACGCCAGGGTTTGCTTATTGCTGAATTGTCCTTGCACCGTTCCATCGGAGAGTACCGAGTAGCCGGTGAGCGTGCCGGCCGTATATCCATTCTGGGTTGTTGCACTGGTGGCGCTGGCCGCTGCTTGCTGGGTGATTGCCTGTGTCCCGCCGCTGCCATTTAGATCCCAGGTAAGACTCATCTTTGCCGCCCCATCGGCGAGTCCGGAGATTGTGATACCAGAGACGGTGCCTGACGGAGAAGTGAGCACGCCCGAAGAGTTGAAGTCCAATGTCCCGCTCGCGATCTGCGTAGGGTTGCCGGTGCCGCCGGTATCGGCTGCGGGCAGCGTAATGCTGTAGCTCCAGGTATTGGCAGCAGTGTTTGTGTACTGAATTGTCAGTGCGTGCGATTCGCCCAACGAATCGTACACCGTCATTGGCGAGCTATAGGTCGCGCCGACAGCCGCCGTCGCATCCAGGTTCGTTGTCATCTGGAAACTTGTCGTTGCCGAAGCAGGGACGTTATTGGCCTGGTCGACCGTGATCGGGGCAAGGGCCGCTCCGGTTTGCACCACGCCGTTGACTGCCGGGTAACCCAACACAAGCTGGCCTCCCTGGGTGGTGAGCTGCCCCTGAGAATTCACCGTGAAGTCGCCGTCGCGGGTGTAGTCAACGCCGCTGCTATCCTGCACAACGAAGAAGCCATTGCCCTGCAAGGCCATGTTGGAATCGACGCCCGTCGAAGTGACGTTGCCATTCGAGAAGTTAGTAACTTTCCCGGCAACCTGGACGCCGTCTCCCGACTGGATTGGATCGCCGTTCCCCGACGTTCCCTGCATTTGGTTAAAGACGCTCGCAAAATCGAGGTTCTCATCTTTGTAGCCATCGGTATTCAGATTAGCCAGGTTGTTGGCGATCGCACTCAGCGACTGAGAAGTCGCCATGAGGCCTGAAAGTGGAATCGAAAAGGTCGACATTTAACGCACTCCTGTGTACATGGATTTTGTGGTTGCACCTGGCGAAACGTAACTACCGTAGAGATTCATGAGCCCCGTGCTGCCCGCGGCGCTATACGGCGTTGCTTGGAGTTGGGCGCTTGTTGCCGCAGGCGTCGTGGTAGCCGATGCAGCTGGGTTAGCCGCATTGCTTGCTGTTTGTTGAAGGGTCCGACTCGTACTCGCTGTTGAGGCGGTAGTTGAACTCCCTGACGACAGGTTCGACAGCGTCTGATTGATCGAGATCAACTGATCCAATTGGTTCAGCGAAACCATCTGGCCAACCATTTCCGTCGGGTCGACCGGTTGCGTCGGATCCTGATTCTGTAACTCGGTTACCAATAGGTTGAGGAAAGTGCTCTCAAGGCTCGAGGACGACAAGCTTGAGGACGAGGATGTGCTCGACGAACCGGTCGAGCTCGCGGCAGCGGTGGACTTGCTCGCGCTTAGGCCGGCAACCGGAGCCGTGATTAAGGGGCTGATACCTTGAATGTTCATCTGAATACCCTTTCGTAAAATCGTGTCTTCTTAGGCCCTGATGTCGAGTCTGGAACCGTCGACCTCGACCGACTGGAACGGCAAAGGCATGAGAGTGCTTTCTGCGTCCAGCGCCGAAGAATCGAGCGGTACCGCTTGCGAGGTCATTTTCTGGTTCTGCTGCGACGACTGCCCATTGCCGCCAGTAACAGAGCCGCCGAGTTGATTCACGTCGATCGATGCGTGCAGGCCGAACTCGCTTCCAAGCTTGCTCTGGAGCGAGGGCAAATGGGCCGATATCGCACTTCCCAGCTCGCTGTGATCCACACTGATCTGTGCCGTCAACTGTTGCTGCGAAACTGAAGTGCGGATAGAGATGTCTCCGAATTCTGCCGAATGCATTCCGACCCGCATCTCCGACTCGCTCATGGTTTGAATCAGCCGGGCTGAGTTGATGCCAGCGGCTGCTGCGGAGCCGGTTCGTTCCAACTGTTCCGCCGCGGCATCTGCCGAGTCTTGCGCCTTTATCGGCACTTCGGTTGCGCTCGATGCGGCATGAGGTTGGCTGGTCGAAACAGAAGCAGTGTGATTCGAGACTGGAACGGTCTGCGTGACCGTGGCCTCCGGCGGCTTGATTGCGAGTGGTGTTGCAGAGGAGGAGTCTCCCAGCGCATGTTGGGGCAATGGGTTGCCGTTCTGCACGGAGTGAGCGGCCGAAATCGACTCCTGAGCCGGAGAAGCCTTCGTTGAGCTTGTATCGCCCGGATTCACCGAGAATGTTGCGCCGCTGCTTTTGGATTGCGATGTCTTGTCAGTCAAAGTGTCCGTACCGTCGCCCTTGGACAGAATCATGCTTTGCGAGAAGGTACTTCCAACTGCAAAAGTGGACTGCTCAATGAACCCGGCTGCGATTGCTTCTGAAAGATCTGTTGTCGCGGACGAGACAGACGGGGGCACTGAGCTTTGGCTGGCGTCGGCTCCATCGCTTCCGGTCTGCTCAGTTGAGTTCGCGTTCGATCGCTGAACCGGAGAAAATGCCGGCAACTCCGCAGAATCTTTCGGAGCAGCTGCTTCACATTGCATCGAGCGGCCAATGGAGACTTCTGACAGCGAGACAGCAGGCATACTGACGACGAGCTGTTGCGCCGCATTCTGATCGCCGGCTTGCTGGGTGGAATCCGTGACCTGCTTTTCAGCGGGCTGAGACGCTTTTGACTGTGGCTGCGAATGAGCCGAAGACGCCAGACTCCCGATCATCGACGCCGCCTGGCTGGGATTTGCATCCTGATTCTGCTGGCTCACAATCAATGCTGTAGAGATGCGAATCGAACTACCAGCGGTGGAGATCCCTTGTGCGTCGTCAGCGCCATTTTCAGATGCAGCGATCGGCTGTCTCGACGTCTGGTCTTCGCTGCCGTGATCTGAAGTGTCGCTCGATGAATCCTTTGAAGCGGCCGACGTCAATACTGACTTGTTCGCCGCATTGCTCGAGGTCTCTGCAAGAGTATCGAGGAATGACCGTCCCGTAACTTTCGTTGCTCTTGCCTGGATCGAGGCGGTATTGCCACTCACGGGTTTGAGCGTAATTCGCACGCCCAATTCATTGCATGTGGCAAGCCAGAGATTGGCAAAAGCCAAATCTCGCTTTATCGCGGTCAACCGCCTTATTTTGTTTGCCTTACATGGATCGCAGGATTTACGCTGTGTGCCTCCAGATAGCAAACCCGGCAACGCTTGCCGATCATGATGGGCAATCTATGCCCAGTGGGCAATCGGCAGCGCGCGCCGAAAGAGCATTGCAGAAAAAAGCCCGCGATCGATGGTCGCGGGCGCGGAGAGAAATCAATGTTATATCGGGCTAAGTTCGCTGCCATCGTGCAGCAAAGATGTCATCGAGCTGTTTCTGTTGCCTGTGGAGTTGTTCTTGTTCATATAAACTCTTTTGCTGTGCCAACAAATCCGACAGAGCCTGGCGGCCGCTATGAGCGGCTTTGTAAACCTTCATCTGGGTGTCTCGCTGCAGCTTCAGAGTTTGGATGGTCTCGAAGAGGAGCTGTTTGGCTTCGATGGCCGCATTGATCTCGACCTGCATCGACTGCAGACGATTGGCCGTGGTCGAAATCCGCAAGGCCTTCTCTCGGTCCTGGCACGCTTTTGCCATTTCGTCGGTTAGTTCATCGATCCTGCGGCGTACGCGGGCAAGCTCCAATAGAGATGCCTTAAGGGCCATCTCCTCGCGCCTCTCAATACTCTTCCTGAGACGAAGAACCGAAGCTAGTGGAAAGTGAAATGGCACGCGAAATCCTTTCTTGAAAATGGTCCGCCGCTTAGGCGGGAAGCGCGATCAGTCTTTGAATGGTCTCTGGTAGTGTGGTGAACTCATCGGGCTTCTGTTTGAGAAAGCTATTGATTGCCGGCAGGTTCTCAATCGCCTTATCAAGCAAAGGATCGGAGCCCTTCAGGTACGCGCCAATGCGAATCAGGTCCTCGGATCGTTGATAGACATCCATCAGCGAGCGAATAGAAATTGCTTTCGCAAGATGCTGCTCTGAAACCATGCCTGTCATTAACCGGCTGACGCTTTCCAATATCGATATCGGCGGATAGTGATTGCGAAATGCCAGGTTGCGGTCGAGAAGCACGTGACCGTCGAGCAGCGATCGAACCGTATCCACCACTGGATCCTGCTGGTCGTCGCCTTCCATCAGCACTGTATAGAACGCGGTAATGCTGCCCTGCGAAAAATTCCCGGCGCGCTCCACCAACCGGGCCAGCTTATTCAGCACTGAGGGTGTATAGCCTTTTGCAGTCGGGGGTTCTCCGGCAGCGAGTCCGATTTCGCGCTGCGCCATGGCAAAGCGCGTGAGGGAGTCGACGATCAATAGAACATTCTTGCCGAGGGCTGCAAAATGCTCAGCCACCGCAGTCGCGGCCAGTGCAGCACGAATCCTGAGCAGCGGTGATTGATCGGAAGTGGAAACTACCACAACCGCGCGGCGAAGCCCCTCCGCGCCGAGAACCTCAAGAAACTCCCCCACCTCGCGCCCGCGCTCACCCACCAGCGCCAACACGGTCATATCCGCGGCCGTTCCCCTGGCCATCATGCCAATCAGCGTGCTCTTGCCAACGCCGCTACCGCCGAAGACGCCGACGCGTTGCCCTCTTCCGCATGTAAGGAATGCATCGATAGCGCGAATACCGCAGCCCAGCGGCTCACGAATCGCAACACGTTCAAGCGGCAGCGGTGCCGAACCATCGAGAGTAGCTGAGTGGCTTGCACGGTAATCGGGCAGCGCATCCAGGGGATTTCCATTTGCATCGATCACGCGGCCTAACATCTCCGGGCCGACTCGAATGGACGGGCGTGCGCCCCACGTTATAATTTGATCGCCATAGCGAATTCCCTGGGGCGGGTCAGAGGTCATTGCCAGCATCGTAGATTGCCGGAAGCCGATGATCTCGCCGGAATAGCTCCGGCCGTGACCGGCAATCTCGCAAGACTCTCCCACCGAGCAGTAGGGTCCATCTGATTCAATCAGATTCCCTACCACCTGATTTACTCGCCCGTGCCATCGCAGAGTCGAACCTGCGCGGAGAAGGTGCGTGTATGGAGAAAGCAAAGGACGGCTCATGCGCTGGTGGGCCTCACTGCGAGCAGATCGAAGAAGCCCTGCTCAACTTCCTTCAACTGCTTCTCCAGGCTGAAATTTGCCGAACCGAGTTCGGTTTCGACGATGCAGTCCTGGTCGTTCAACTCAGCATCCTCAACCACTTCAACGCGAGTTGCGCAGGAAACGCTCGCAAAGTAACGCTTCCACGATTCGCCCTTATTCGGCGCAATGCGAATAGTTACGTTCGAACCTTCCCGCATGTTTTCCATGGCCACGCGAACCAGCGACGCCACCAGCATTTGATCGACCTGCGCCTCGCGATGCAGGATCTTGGCTGCGATGGCAAGAGAGAGTTGAACGATTTCTGCTTCAACCTGGCCGAAGTACTTGTCTCGTTCCTCTTCAAACTTGGCGACTGCCGTTGCGATTGGAGCGCGCGCTGCCAGAAGCTTTCGTTCGTACTCAACACGCAGTTTCTGCTCCATTTCGCATATTGCTTCCGCCCGTTCTCGTGCGATCCGTTCGGCGAACTCCGCGTGCGTCAACTGTAGGTCTGTTCGCCGGGCGCCGAATTCGAGATCACTCTGCAATCCGGTCAGGAGTGGATCTCCGTCGCGTAGCCCGCCAGCGGAGATCTCCCGGTATTGCAACGTGGTCACTGGAATCGAACATTCCGCGTTAGTCGACATATTCATCTTCTCCCTGGCTGCGAAGCGCCATCCGGCCTTCGGCTTCGAGTTTTCGGGCGATTGCAATCATTTCGCTCTGCGCCTTGGCAACATCCTTGCCCCGCACCGGCCCCATCATTTCAGAATCTTCCTTCAACATCTCAACGGCACGAGACGACATGGTTTTGAATATATGAGCCCGCAACTCTTCACTGGCGCCCTTCAAGGCGATTGCCAGGGTCTTCTTGTCGACCATTGTGATCAGTTCGCGCATGTCAGATTCCGGCACTTTGACGAAATCCTCGAATGTAAACATAAGATCGCGGATACTGGTGGCTAACGCCGGTTCTGTAGATTCGATTGTTTCCAGAATCTCCTTCGCGGCAGGTGGCGCCAGTTGATTCATCAAGTCAACCAGAGTCTTGAGGCCGGTGTCGGCGCGCTTTGGTTGTTTCCCGGCGGAGCTGAAACGCCGATTGATCACTTGCGAAGCCTTCGCCGCAGCCTCGGAGGAAAACTGACCCATCGTAGCTATGCGCCTGACGCAATCAACACGCTCTTCTGGTTCGAGTTGCATGAGCAGCGCCGATGCCTGCTTTGGTTCGAGATGCCCTAGCAGGAGTGCCTTTGTTTGAGCGTGCTCGCCGGCAAGAAACCTTGCAACCTGTTGAGGTTCTGTTTTCAGCAGCGCATCGAAATTGAGCTGGTCGTTATCCTTCGGGCTGTTCAGGCGCTGCACCATTTTCTCGGCGCCGTTTTCGCCGAAGGCCTTCACCAGCAGACGAACGGCGACATCCCGGCCACCCGCGGTTGCGGTTCCCCTGGCCGCCATCATCTGCTTGTATTCCTCAAGCACCTGGAGAGTGAGCTCAGCAGGGATTCTTGGCAGGTTTGCCAATTCCTCTGTGACGCGCTCCAGATCGGCGGGCGGCAAGCTTCGGAGAACTGGCACTGCCTCCGACTCATTGAGAACCGCCAGCAGAATTGCCGCTTTGCGCGCGCCTGCGAAGGATGATTGAGTCTGTGTGCTCATGACCGCTCCTCACGCATCCAGGTTTGCATCGCACGCGCCGTGTCGACCGGATTCTGTTTTGCCAGTTCGGACGATTGTGCCTTGAGTTGTGCGGCGCGTCTACCCATGTCAATTGCTTCCGTCGGTTCCGAAGAAAGTCCCTGCACATTGGCGGCCGCCAGAGCCGGCTGGAGCCCCGCAGTCAGTTCTCCCTGCCGAAGTGCGTGCTTCTGAACGGGCCGAATAACCAGGAAGTAGGCCAGCAGAAAGAGGCCAAGGAGCGACAGCGGACGCAAAAGCGACGAATAATCGGAGACCGTCTTTTGCACTTCAGAGGCCAGGTTCGGAGCCGGCAGATCACTGTCTGTCGAGCCACTATCGAATGAGAGGTTCTGCACGCTGATGGTGTCGCCGCGCTTGGCGTCAAATCCGATCGCAGCCTCAGCCAGCTCCTGGATTCGATTCAGCTCATCTTGCGATCGTTTCTGGCGCGTGACCGTAACCTTGCCCTTGTTGTCGGTTGTCTTCACAATCGTGTCGTCGACGAGCAGAGCAGCGCTGATCCGCCGAATTCCCCCTGCCGGCGTGATCGTGTGGATGATAGTCTTGTTAACTCCGTATTGAGCGCTTTCGGTCTTGGAAGACTGTGATGGGCCTGAGGTGGCCGTCGATGTTTGAGCCGTCGGGGTATTACTTTGTTGGCTCGTCTGGCCCGCCGGTTTAGCGGGCTTGGCAGCCGGGATGTTGCTCGCTGTTCCCGGAACCCCGGAAGGAATCGATGTCCCGCCGGCTGAATCTTCAGTTCTCTGCATGGTGAGCAGCGCACTCACAGCGGGGTCATATTTTTCATCGTTCTCGTCGGTTGACGCTTCATCGAAGTCCACATTCACGCTGGCGCGGATCGCGTTGGTTCCGACAACTGGCTCCAGGGTGTTGATCAACCGATTCGTCAGTCTTGCTTCCTCATCTTGATCGCCGCCCGGGCCGTCGTGAGCAAGCCCGAGAGATCTCTCGGAGTCGGCATCGATAATCGAAACGTCTTCAGGTTTCAACTCGTCAACCGCACCGGAAACCAGCCGCGATATGGCGACGACGGCGTCTTTTGAAAGTCCATTGTGGCGAAGCCGGAGAATGACCGCGGCCTTCGCGCTTCGCTGCCGGTCGAGAAACACAGAATCGGTAGGCATTACCAGGTGGACTCGCGCCTGCTCAACGTCGGCAAGCGTCCCGATTGTCCGTTCAAGCTCGCCCTCCAACGCGCGCTGGTAAGCGACCTTCTCGTCAAACTCTGTCTGTCCCCACGACATTTTGTCGAACAGCTCAAATCCCATGCGCCCGCTATGCGGCTGGCCTTGCGTTGCAGTCATCATGCGCGCTGCATCGAGCTTGTCGGCTGGCACGCTGACTTCCTTGCCATCGGCGCTGACCTGGTGGGGAATGTTCTGCGCGTCGAGCTGTGTAGCCAGCGCCTGTGCATCCGCAGGATCGAGGTCTTTGTAAAGCGGTTTGTAATCCGGCGACGCAATCAGCCGCACAAACAGGGTCAGCATCAGGGCTGTCGTACCTGCGCCTCCCAGAAGTAGGCTTTTTTGAAGGCCTGTCCGGCTCCCCCAAAACTGCTTCACTTGTTCGACTACATTCGAAGAACCTGGCATTGTTTACCAATCCTAGAATTGCATTTTCTCGATGTCTTGATAGGCATTCACGATCTTGTTGCGGACCTGCATCATCAGCTGAAAGGCAACATCTGCTTTCTCGACCGCTACCATCACATCGTTCAGGTCACCGCCGCCTCCACGCAGAAGATTGCTCACTTGCGAAGCTGCCGAGGTGTGGAGTTGATCGACGGTATGAACAGCGTTTGAAAGCACCGAAGAAAAGCTCTCTTCGCTGGAAATTCCGCCGCTGTTCTGGAGCGAAGACGGATCCGGAATGGTTGCGTTCGGAATCGGAGTAAAGGTGACGTTGTTCATTGCACTGCTCCCGTTTACGTGGTCTTCAAGATGTCAATCGACTGCTGGATCATTTGTTTCGCCGCATTCACCGCCGAAGCGTTCAGCTGATAGGACCTGACTGCGCCCATCATGTCGACCATTTCGGACACAGGATTAATTGCGGGATACGCGACCATTCCGTTCTTGTCGGCATCGGGATTTCCCGGCTCATAGTGCATCACTGGCGCTGTTGTATCTTCGACGACCTGCGTCACCTGGACCGAGCCTGCCGATGCATGACCGAAGCGGCCGAGCCGGTTCAGCACCGTGCTGAACGGAGAGGGATTCGAACCGCTGAAGACGACTTCTTTGCGCACATACGGGCCGCCGGTATCCGTGTGCGTGGTTTCGGCATTGGCCAGATTCGTCGAGGCCACTTCAGCTCGTTGCCGCTCCGCCGAAAGGCCTGACGCGCTGACGCTCAACATGTCAAACAGTCCCATGATCAATTTCCTTCCTTAATCGCGATCAGCAGGCGATGAAACTCAGCTTTAATCAGCTGCACGCCCATTTGGTATTGGAGTTGCGTCTCTCCCATCAAAAGGCTTTCGCGATCGATGTTCACGTTGTTTCCGTCTGGCCGCTCGGGAAGGCCTTCGACCTCAGACGATGCCGGCATGAGCTGCACGTCATTGCCCTCATCCGTCGCTTGCTGCATTGCGGCCTGGAAGTTGATGTCTTTTGTGTGATAGCCGGGCGTATCTACATTGGCGATGTTGGACGCAATCAACTGTTGACGGTCCGATGTCACCTTCAGATATCCCTGAAGCAACTGCATAGTAGGCGTGGAAGTGGACATGCTATGCGTACCTCCTTGGCGGCAAGCCGTATTCGCGGATCTTGTTCCTCATTGTGCGCAGGCTGATTCCCAGCATCTCCGCAGCGTGCGTGCGATTGCCGTCGGTGAGAGCGAGCGTATTTTCGAGATGAGTCTTCTCGACCTGCCATATCGGAGTGCCCGCGGGCAATTCATCTTTTGCTGAGGCCCGTGCCGGCTCCTTCAACCCTGACTGCCCGTGGAACTCCATCTCGAAGCAGTTGGAATCGAGAGTCCTTGTCTCGGCCAAGGTGACAACGCGGCGCATGAAATTCGCGAGTTCGCGGACGTTTCCCGGCCAGGAGTGCGATTGCAGGCGATCGAGAAAATCCGGTAGTAAATGCGGGCACTGCGTACGATGCAGCGCGGCGTATTTCTCCGCAAAATGGCGTGCCAGAACCGGAATGTCTTCCCGGCGATCGCGTAAAGGCGGCAAAGTGAGCGGAATGACATTGAGCCGGTAATATAGATCTGCCCGGAACTGGCCGCGCTCAACCATGGTCGACAGAGAAACATTGGTTGTGGCAATCACGCGAATATCAACTTGGACGGTCGCAGCCTCGCCAAGACGCTCGAACTCGCGCTCCTGCAATACGCGCAGTAGCTTTGGCTGAAGGTTAAGGGGCATTTCACCGATTTCATCCAGCAGAATGGTGCCGCCATCGGCGAGTTCGAATTTTCCGGACCTGTTGGCGATGGCTCCTGTAAATGCTCCGCGCCCGTGTCCGAACAACTCACTTTCGAGGAGAGCCTCGGGGACTGCCGCGCAGTTCACGGCAATGAATGGCTTGTCGCTGCGCACGCTGAAATCGTGGATATAGCGCGCCAGAAGCTCCTTGCCGGTTCCGCTTTCGGCTTCAATCAATACATCCGCGCCGGCGCTGGCGGCTGCGCGTGCCCGTTGCAGGGAGCGAACCAGAAGGGAAGAGCGGCCGATAATTTCACCGCATGCGAAATCCTCAGCCGGTGCAGGCGATTGCGTTACCCGGTGCACCAGTTGCGCTGCCGTTGACTGAAGCCGATCAAAAGGAATCGGTTTGGTCAAGTAGTCGAGCGCCCCGTCGCGCATCGCAGCCACTGCATCCGGCACCGACCCGTAAGCGGTCAGCAAGATCACTGCGGTCTCGGGTGACGCTTTCCGCGCCGCCCGCATCACTTCCATCCCTGTGCCGTCTGGCATGCGCATATCGGTGACGATCAAGTCAAAGTCCCGGCCCTCCACGTTGCGCACGGCCTCCCGCACGCACGAGGCAGTTTCAACGCGCCAGCCATGGCGCAGAAAATTTGCGCGCAACGCCGTGCGAATGCCCGGTTCGTCGTCAACTACCATCACCGAAAGTGCTTCTTCCATGCTCATATGGCGGGAAACCCCAACTCGAAAGTTGTTCCTTTGTTTACCTGACTCGAAACCCTAATCTCCCCGCTGTGCTGGTCCATGAGCCGCTTGCAAACGGCAAGGCCCAGCCCCGGAGTCTCCCCGGTTCCACTGAATCCCGGGTCAAAGATGTGTTCGACAACGTTGTCCGGCATCCCGCAACCGGTGTCATGAATGGTGACCACCGCTCGATTGGGCCCGGCATTCGTTCTCTCGACCAGCGAAACCGTGATGCGTCCACCCGCTTCGGTATGTCGAATTGCGTTGCAGAGGATATTCAGAACGATCTGGCGGATGGCATCTTCGTTGCCCAATACGGAGATCGTCGCGGCGCTTGCTGAAAACGCCAGTGAGACTCCGGCCTGGTCGGCGATCGGCCTCACAAATTCGACGCCGCTTTCAATGCACGCTGCCAGGCGAACCGATGCCAGGCGCAACCTGCACTCACTCTTGAGGCTCAATACGTTGTTCACTGTGCCGGAAAGCGTGCGGATGCCGGCGCGGAGATGAGAAATCCACTCCGCAGCCTGGCTGGGCTCTTGCTCGATGAGCCCGGCAAAAAGTTCCATGCTCGCTAATGGATTCTTAATTTCGTGGGCCAGGATGGTCGAGATCTCTGCCAGAACAGTAGCGCGCCGGGCAGCTTCGCGTTCCTGCTCCGCAAGCTTATTCGCTGTGATGTCGCGGAGAATCCAGATACTCTGCAGACGGTTCTCGAACCGTGAATGGCATTCGGAGCCAGCCGCAGGCTCCAGTTGGCGGCAGCTGATTGCCAGCCAACGATTACTGAGCCTTCCATCGGGGCTCAGCTCGATATCGATGGCGCCGGTTGACCTTTTTCCCATCGATACGAAATCAATCTCGCAGAATGCGGAAAGGGCCTGAAGGCTTTCGATGTGCGCGCTCTTCAGCTCCAGAAGCCTGCGGCCTTCCGGATTGATCATGACGATGCGATCAGCCTGGTTAAGTACAAGAACACCGCACGGCAGCGAATCAAGCATCTGTTGCAGTGCCGCTCGCATGCGGTCGTTCTCGTTCAGACTGCGCGTCAGTGCCGCATTCCGCTCGGAGAGTTCAGACCCGAGACGCGCAACTTCCTGCTGGAGATCGCGATACGATGACTCCAGTACCGACGATGCAGCAATGAATTCTGAGAATGCATCCGCAAGCAACTGCGGGCTGGGCAACGGTTCGATGTCCAGGCTCATTATTGGAACGGCATGAGAACTCGGCAGCATTTGCCTACTTGACAAGCACGATGCGTGCCAAACTGGGAGCCGGTGCCCAAATTGGACTATAGGCGGAGAAATTTCTATAAGATTATGTGTTCAGGCTTGATTTCTTGCCCGTTGCCCACAAGGACTGAGGCACGTTCCATCGTGTTGCGCAGCTCACGCACATTCCCCGGCCAGTTATGCTGCTGCAGGATCTGCAGCGCTTCTTGAGTCACGGACGCCCTGGGGTGATATTTGGCGGCAAATGCGAGTGTCAGATCCTTGATATCGCCCATTCGTTCGCGCAGTGGCGGCAGGTGAATCGGGAACACCGCGAGCCGATAAAAGAGGTCCTCACGAAACTGTTTTTGAGCCACACGGGCTTTTAGTTCGGAGTTGGTCGCTGCAATCACCCGCACATCGACCTTCAGGTTGTCGTTGCCCCCAATGCGCTGCACCTCGCCTTGCTCAAGGAACCTCAGAATCTTGCTCTGCAACGGTAGCGGCATATCGCCAATTTCGTCGAGAAAAAGGGTACCGCCGTGGGCGGAGTGAATGCGCCCGATGCGCGACTGCACCGCACCTGTAAATGACCCCTTTGTATAGCCAAAAAGCTCTGCCTCGAGCAGCGTCTCCGGAATTGCCGAGCAATTTACCACCACAAAGGGTTGGTTGCGGCGCCCGCTTATGAGGTGAATCTCCTGGGCAATCAAGTCTTTGCCCGTTCCGCTCTCTCCGGTAATCAGGACCGTGGCATCATGAGTTGCAACCATGCGAGCCAGTGAGTAGATGCGCAGCATAGGCTGCGAATTGCCTACCATGCTTCTCAGCCTGACGACACCAACATTTTCAGGTTCTCTGTTTTCCTGATCGCTCGATTGCAGAGGTTCGGCGCGAATCGATGCCACCCTGTTCACTGCGTCGACCACTTTTCTCGAAATCGCTGTCGGCGATGCAGCTCCAACAAGTAATTGCCCTGTGTGCGAGTTGAGCATCAGGACCTGCGTACTGGGAAAACGATCACGAACAATGCGATGGAATTCTCCCGTATCAAGGTCCGGGAGCACTGGATCAAGAAGAAGGACAGCATCATTTCCCCCTTGTTCCCGCAGGCGCATCAGCGCCTCTGCTCCGCCGTTTGCCTCGCCTACGCGCCATCGCGGCAGACAGAGCTTTTCCATCAGTTCGTCGCGCAGTTTGGTGTTGGGACTCACGACAAGAACATCGACAGGAACTCGATCTTCCATGCGCAAAGTTGCTGAAGCTACGGTCGCCATTTTGATTGCCTATCTTGTTTTGAAATTAGAGCGGTCCCTGGATTTCGATTCCCCTTGGCTGCTCTTAGCTCGCGTGGACATGTGTTCACTGATTCGCAATTTCAGTAATCCTCTCTTTTTTGTCAAGCATAGGAAGCTTGATGGAGATCTGAAATGGGGACTCAGAGCATTCGTAAAAGCCTTGCTGTTTCTTGACGTTCGCTTCGGCGGCTGACAAGTGAAGCCGGTTGATAGCAGTCAGATTCTTTCCTTTTGACCGAGTGCAATGCAAATTCAAATTAGCGAAGCCATCGCGCCGGCTGATGGCCATGCAAATGTCGTCGCGGCTTTGAGATTGCGCTTCCATTGCGTTCAGGGCGGCATGAAGCGCCTGCTCGGTTCGCACAGGGTCAGCCATCACCCGGAATTCACAGTCAGGTTTGGCCAGCGCAATCCGTTGAAGCGAATTGCGCGACTCGGCCTGCCTATTTTCGAGGACCGAAGCAACAAGATTCCAGAGGTCGATTTCCGTGCAGGCTGGCTCAGATCGAACTCCGTCAAGCAGATTCTGAAGACCTGAAAGCAGGTTGCACAAGTGGTCCACCTGGGCATTTGACATGTCCAGGTAGCGGCTGGCTTCCGGCGGAATTGCACCACGCATCGTGAGCGCACCAAGGGCGCCACGCAGGATCGTAAGTGGCTGCGCCAGTGCGTGCAGTCCCTCGTCCAACTCCCCGCTGAGCCAAGCGTGCGTTTCTGCGTCGTCGACGGACTCGCCGCGCTCTAAGGCATTCTTATTAGGCAACACGCAACTCATATCCAAATCCTCGTACAGAATGGATAAGCTTCTGCTCTCCCGGCAGATCGATTTTGTCGCGAACGTATTTCGCGTATACGTCGACAATATTTGTCGTCGAATCGGGCGACATGTTCCACACTTCTTCGAGCAAAACGGCGCGGGAAACGGGGTGTCCTGCATTGCGCATCAAGACTTCAAGGATGGCGAACTCCCGTGGCGTCAACTCGATTCGCCGTCCATTCCGTTCCACACGGTGCTCTTGGCGATAGAGTTTGAGGTCTCCGACAGTGGAACAATCGGAAATCACCCCGAAGTTACGCCGCAGCAGGGCATGGACACGCGCCAGAAGTTCAAGCAGTGAAAAAGGTTTATTCAGGCAGTCGTCCGCGCCGCTTTGGAGCGCATTCACCCTGTCCTCAATCCGGCTGCGGGCAGTTAGCACCATGATCGGCAACTTGGGCTGCTCCGGCCGGACCTTGCGAATGAGGCTGATGCCATCGAGCTTCGGCAGGTTCAGGTCGACAATCAAAAGGTCGAAACGGCGCTTCGCCTCAAGTGCATCCACGGCAGCTTCACCGTCAGAAACCTGATCGACCACGAAGCCCTGGCTGCGGAGTTCTTCACTCAGGAAACCTGCGAGCGAATCATCGTCCTCGACGACCAGTACCTGTCGCCCCGACGTACCTGTGCACTCAGCGGCCCCCGAGGCAATTCCCACGCATGGGGTGCCGGAGTTCTGTATTGATATCTTTTCCAAGGCAGGTTCTTGCATAGAAATCGTTGCCATTCTTTCGTTTTGCGCTGAACTTCAATCACGTTCGTATTTAGAAACAAGTGTTGCAATTGATTGGTGAAGCAAGGAACGGTGGCCCGAAGGCACATATTAGAGCCGAATGAGAAGTCCTTTCGTGACGAATATCACAGAGAACGACTAGAGAGCACACACAAAGTAATGCCTCTTTCGTGCGGGGCTATGACCTTGTTATTAACTAAAATGGAACAAGGTAACCTGTTTGGCGCATGGGTCGATGACCTTTGAGGGTTCGTTTGGGTTCCCCAGGAGTGGGAACGAACAGAATCGAAAACTGGCGTTCGTGCAAGTACTGGCTATAATTAACCATCCATAATGACGATGTAATAGGGTGTTGTGACGCCTTCCGATAAGCCCAATAGGCGCTTCGGCATGGGCTCCGGAATTATTCTTAAGTCAGCAAGCACGCTGGTTGGACACCGAGTATGCGGAGATTTCAATATCGCGCTCCACGCTTTCCTGTTGACCTCCCTGTCTATTTGACAGAGGGAGGCACGACGCAACTGACACGTTGCCGGGAGATCAGTGTGGACGGGATGAAGCTGGACCTGATGGGGGCTTCTTTCCCATTTTCAAGCGGCCTCATTCAACTCGGGAATGGAATCTCAAGCCTGAAAATCCCGTTTCAAGTGAGCTCCAGAGCTATCGACTCCATCTGTGTCATGTTTCAGAATGAGCCGGGCGAACAGTTTGAGGCACTCAGCAGGTTCATTGCTTCCCTGTCGCAGCGTTCCACTTGTTTGAGCCTGGTAGTACTGAGGCCGGCAGTGGAGTCTGGTACGCTCCGTTTGCCCCCGCTCTATTCCTGACCGCCGTTCGTGGTTATGTTCGTCTTCTCCAGCGCAGGCGCTACCTCTGAGCCGTTCTGGACCTGATTTTGAACGATGAGGGAGATGCGCCTGTTGGAGGGATCCTCAGGCTTCTGCGGCACCTTCAGTCTCTGATCGGCAAAACCGCGCACTTGCGACACCTGATCCGGCTGAATCCCCTGGGATTGCATGATTCTTCGCGCTTCATTGGCGCGGTTTGACGAGAGATCCCAATTGTCATAATTCCTGGTACCTGCGTACGGCTTTGAATCCGTGTGCCCCTCGATCGAGATTTTGTTGGGCAGCTTGCCGAGTTCTTCGGAGAGCGCTTTAAGCAGATCGATCAATGCCGGGGTCGGCTTTGCGCTCCCCAGTTCGAAGAATGTGCCTTTCTCGGATTCCATTAATTCGATCCGCAGTCCCTCCGCCGTAACCGTAATCTCAATCTGGTTTTTCAATTTATCCAAGGGATCGAGATGATGAATGGATCGAAGAAGGTCTTCCTTCAACTTCTGCATATCTTCTTTTTTCAGGGCGACGGATTCTCCGGCGCCATTTCTGTTGGTTCCCACCATCTTGGCAATTCCCCTGGGATCCTTGAAATAGCCCCCCACCGCCTCCTGCACCTGCTTGCTGGCATTCATCATCCACAACACGATAAAGAGGGCCATCATGGCCGTAACGAAGTCGGCGTAAGCCACTTTCCACGCGCCCCCGTGATGGGCTGCATGACCGCCCTTCTTTTTCACAATGATGGGTTCCGTCATCTCTGCCATGGATCGCGTCCTTCTTCTTCGGCCGTTACGCAGCCACCGCGGGCGCCGCCGCCGGGCCATCCTTTTGGCGGCAGGCCTTTTCGACTACCTGGAAGCTCGGCCGCACGTGTTCGGGAATTGCGCGCCTACCTATTTCGACGGCAAGTGACGGGGACATTCCTTTAATGAAAGAGAGCATCACAACCCTCAGCACATGGTAGAAGGCGTGCTCATCTTCGATCAGTTTTGACAGGTTCGCCCCCAGAGGCCCGACCACCCCATAGCAAAGCAGGATGCCAAGAAACGTACCCACCAGGGCCGCCGCCACTTTATGCCCGATTTCCTCTGGCGGACCCCCTAGAGCGCTCATTGTGACCACGACGCCGAGAACCGCGGCGACAATTCCCAAGCCGGGCAGCGAATCTGCCACTGTGCTTAATGCCACGGAGCTTTGCGTTTGGCCAATATGGTGAACATCCATGTCGAGTTCCATCATCTGGTCCAGGTCGAATGCCCCGGCGCCGCCCGTGATCGCCATGCGCATGGTGTCGCAAACGAAATCGCGGATGTGATGATTGTTCAGGAAGAACGGGTTCTTTAAGAAAACCTGGCTTTTGTCCGGGGTCTCAATGTCGCTCTCAATGCCTGCCAGCCCTTCCTTGCGGGCTTTATTGAACAGGACGAACATCATTCTGAGCACATCGATGTAACGCTGCTCGGAGTAGGCGGTCCCCTTCAACACCCGAACCAGGTCGCCTGCGACTTTCTTTATGACAAAAAACGGGTTTCCTGAAAGCAGGGTGCCCAGCGCGGCTCCACCGATAATCAGGAACTCGGACGGCTGCATAAGCACCAGTAACGGCCCTTTTTCCATGAGGAAGCCGCCAAGGACCGCGCCAAATACAGCGAGTATTCCGATAATGACAAACATGCGAAATGTCCCTCTTGCGGAGCGCACATCGGTCGGAGGCCGTAACGTTCCGCCGTGGGAGATTGAATTGCCTGCCTTCTATCGGCACTTGCCGCCTAAGTTTCCAGATGGGTAAGCGCTCGCGCTACTGAATGTGTCAGGAAATCCCACCTTTGTGGCGTTTCTGGAACATTGCAACTGACTTGCCGATAAAGAATGGCCCTTACCCGCTTCCGATTCGCGCGACATGGGATGAACCCAGCGGAACGATGGGAAAGTTGGCTTCAAACGACCAGCGCCGCGAAGAGCCGGTCGTCGCAGGTCGAAGGGCTGGGACTGTTTCGCGGGGATTCTTATGCGATTTAAATTGGACGCAAGCACCTTCGGCGGCATACTTCTCGCTTGCCTGGGAATCATTTTTGGCTTGATCCTCGATGGAGGAAGAGTCGCCCAGCTAATTCAGCCGACGGCTGCCCTGATCGTTGTTGGTGGCACGATAGGCGCTGTCATGGTCCAGTTTCCATTGCGCATTGTCTTCGAGGCGATCGTGCACCTCAGGGACGTCTTCTTCAATTCCAAGACAGAATCCGACGCGATCGTTGGAAATTTGCTTCGCTATGCGTACAAGGCCCGGAAAGAGGGGATCCTTTCGCTTGACTCTGAACTTTCAAAAATCCATGATCCTTTTCTGAAAGAAAGCCTCATGCTCGCGATCGATGGTGTGAGCGCATCGGACCTGCGAAAGATGATGGAGTTGCATCTCGACTACCGCGGAGAGAAAGACGAACGCATCCCCAAGGTCTTCGAAGCCGCCGCGGGATACGCCCCCACCATAGGGATTATTGGCGCCGTCCTGGGTCTCATCCAGGTCATGCAGCGGCTTCAGGACATCAATGAGGTCGGTAAAGGAATTGCAGTTGCATTTGTGGCGACAATTTATGGTGTAGGACTGGCAAATCTCTGCTTCCTGCCTTGGGCGGGAAAGCTGCGCATTCTGATTCGTGAGCGGCAGGTGATCCAGGAGATGACGCTTGAGGCCGTCCTCTCCATCGTTGAAGGTGTTAATCCGCGGGCCCTCGAAATGCAGCTAAACAAGTATCATGTTTCTGCGAAGAAGCACGGCCCGCAGAAGGTTGCCTCGCGATGAGACCTCGGAGGCAAAGGGAGGCTGCGGAATCCGCCAGTCACGATAGGTGGTTGATCTCCTATGCGGATTTCATGACTCTCTTGTTCGCCTTCTTTGTCGTGCTCTTTGCCGCCACGTATCGCGATAATCAAACCATCCGAAAACTTGCCAGGGCCATCCACAACGGCTTCCAGACCATGGGCGCCTTTGCGAATGAAAGCGGCAACGGCGGCGCATATCCAACTGAAACTCCCAACGCCGACGACGATTCCTCCCGTGTTCAGAATGACAAGACGCCTGCCACCCCCGCATCAGCCGGATCGGTTGAGGACATGCTTCAATTGCGGCGAGAGCTCGAGTTGGCGATGGGGCAGGAGCTCAAGAATCACGAAGTGGTCCTTCAAGTAACGCCCGAGGGCTTCACGATCAGCCTCAAAGAACTTGGCTTCTTCAATAGCGGTCAGGCCGAGCTCTTGCCCGGAGCCGCAGAAAAAATCGAGAGAATTGCCAAAGTGCTTTCCAAGCCTGGATTGGAAATTCGCGTCGAAGGACACTCCGATAATCAACCGATTCACAACGACCAATTCCGCTCCAATTGGGAACTATCCACTGCCAGAGCGATGGCGGTATTAAGACTGCTGGTAGACGACGCCGGCTTCGACCCCAAAAAACTCTCGGCATCGGGCTATGGTGAATATCGTCCGGTCGCCGACGATGCGACGTCCGAAGGCCGCCGCATGAATCGGCGCGTTGATCTTGTTGTCGTCCAGTCCAAGCTTCCCATCGTCCCGACTCGATAATTTTCAGTGAAGCCATCTGGAACCCGCGAGGCTATCTGCCGATATGGGGATGTCCCCCCAGGTTTGCCTGAATTTGTGAACGAGGAAAGTTGATTAGGAAATCCCATGATTTCGTTGAAGAAGTATCTGGATTCGCCATCGGGTCCTGAAGCAATAACTGCGGCAGAAGAGCCCGAACTTCTCAAAGTGGCGATAGCGGAGTACGGCGCAACACTCGAAGCCGTGGAAAACTGCTGTGCGAAAGCCTGCCCCGTCACGGTCGATGCTCTGAATCAAGAGCTGGTGAAGGTTCGGTGTGGACTCTCAGTCTCGATGAAATCTGAAAGTCTGTTGGAAGCTGCCGCGCGCACGCGAGAGCAACTGAATGAGTGGGGTCGTGCGACGGAGCAGCACTATCGTGCGAAGGCCGACGAAGTGAAGGAACTGTTGCTGACAATGGCTCGCGCAGCAGAGAGCGTGAGCGCAAGAGACAATCGGTGCGCCGGGCAAATGAATGAAATGACAGGCCGGTTAAGTGCCATTGCCAGCCTTGATGACTTGGCCGAGATTCGGGTGTCAATCAAGAGAAGCGCACGCGAACTGCAGACCTCGATCGAACGCATGACCGCGGAGGGGAAGGCCACTCTGGATGCGCTGCGTGAACAAGTGTCGACCTACCAGACGAAGCTCGACGTGGCTGAGGCGATTGCTTCGCGCGACGCGCTGACCGGATTGAGCAGCCGGTTGTGTGTCGAGAGGCAGATCGAGCGACGGATTGCGACTGGTGCTGTATTTTGCGTAGCGCTGATCGATATCGACGGCTTCAAGCGCACCAATGACCTACATGGGCATTTGATGGGCGACGAATTACTGAAGCAGTTCGCGACGGAGCTTAGATCGGCGTGTCGTGCGATGGATGTGATCGGACGATGGGGCGGCGACGAGTTCCTTTTAATCTTCGACTGCGCGCTGCCGGAGGCGCAGGCGCGGGCCGAGCGGCTGCGGAAGTGGATTTGCGGCAGCTACACATTGGAGGGCAGGCAAGGCGAGATCAAGCTACAGGTGCACGCGTCGGTTGGACTTGCCCTGCGCGAAAACGACGAGACAATGAACGAGCTTATCGAGCGTGCGGATGCGGCCATGTATGCGGAAAAGGAACTGGCGCGTCGCAAGAGAAGCGAGCCATCGCTGGTAGCGTAGTAGTTCTTCTCTGGAAGTTGTTTCACGATCTCGTTTTCCGGCGGTACGGCTTCAGCCGTGCCGCAAAGACGCCTGAAGAATCGCGGGCTTTAGCCAATGAGGACCGGTGTTCGAAAACCTGATGCGGTGATGAAACAGCTTCCAGGCCGTTCCGGCATCTAGGCTAACGGCAAATCCACAATACATAAGAAACATGTCATCCTGAGCGAAGTTGCGAGCGTCCTGTGCTCCCAACGGAGTCGAAGGATCTGCGGTTGCTTTTCGTCCGCGCCCCACATTCTGGCGATAATGCCAGATGTTCTTCACTAAAGCTACGTGTCGATACGACGTGGGAAATGCCACCCTCACCGCAAGAGATGAGGCAAGGCTCGAACTGTGGAGATGCTGAGACACATTGAACTCAAGCGCGATCATTTTGATAATTGCCCGCGTCGATATGGAGGCGGATGAATCGTTTTGGCTTTGCGGCTTCACGAAGAACTGCGAAATTGGCACTGGGCTGGGTCAGGAAAAATGCTGATTGACACCCGGCGATTTCGGAGCACATGAGGACCATCGCCACTAGGACCTGCGACGGATCGCTAGCTCCCGCTTGTCATCTCATGCCGCGGTTTTTGGGAGGTTGATGATCGACGGAAGCACCAATCGGCCATGGCGCAGAAACTGAAGCGCCTGCTCGGCGGGAACCGGTTTGGAGAACAGATACCCCTGTATCATGTCACAGCCTCCCTTGCACAAGGCCTCCATCTGCCCCAGTGTCTCCACGCCCTCGCCCACCACGCGCAGACCCAGTGCCTGGGCCATGGATATGACGGCGTCGACGATCGGGCGCGTGCCTTCGGGCTCGGCAATCATCTCAACGAAGGAACGGTCGATTTTGAGGGTGTCAATGGGCAGCCGGTGCAGATAGCTGAGGGATGAGTATCCGGTGCCGAAGTCGTCGATAGCAATGCGCACGCCGAGATCCTTGAGATTTTGCATTTGGCGAGCGGATTCAGCGAAGTCCCGCATGACGATGCTCTCCGTCAGCTCGAGTTCGAGCAGGGACGGAGGCACGCCTGCTTCGGCCAGAATCTCTGCGACTTCGTTGGAAAAATCGTTGCGGGCGAACTGGCTCGCTGAGATGTTGACTGCAATGGAGACGACCTCGCAGCCAGCCTGCTGCCAAGCCCTCAATTGCCTGCACACTTCCTTTAGCACCCAGCGGCCAATGGGAAGGATGAGCTGCGTCTCTTCGGCGATGGGGATGAGGCGCGCGGGGGGAACGCTCCCCAGTTGGGGATTCTGAAAGCGCAGCAGCGCTTCGAGTGAGACGAGTTTTCCGGAGGGAAAGCACTGCGGTTGATAGACGAGGCTGAAGGCGCCGTCTTCGAGACCGCGCCGCATTCCCGCTTCAAGAAGAGCGCGCTCGGCGTGTCCTTCAATGAGAACGGGTCTGAAGGCGCTTAGACCAAGCCCGCCAAATTTTGCATCGTGCATCGCGAGGTCGGCGCGCTGCTCGAGGACATCCGCCGAGTCGCCATCTCCGGGATACGCTGAGATCCCGATGCTCGCGGTCACACTGAGTTGGGTTTCTCCTATTTGGATCGGCTGAGCGAGGATCTTGAGCAATTCGCTGGCGACAAATTCGGCATTCTCGCGATCCTCCATGCGCTCGACAACGACCATAAACTCATCACCGCCCATGCGGGCCACGGTGTCGCCTCTGCGCATGCGAGCGGTCAGACGACGGGCCATCTCGCGGAGTACGAAATCACCCGCGGGATGGCCGTAGGCATCGTTGACCTCTTTGAACTTATCGAGGTCGATCCATAAGACTCCGACGCCGCGCCCATCGCGCTGGGCACGCTGAATCGCGCTTTCCAGCTCTTTCTTGCCCAGCCTGCGATTCCCCAGCCCCGTTAAGGGGTCATGGAAGGCGCGATGAACCAGCTCTTCGTTCATCTGATGTTGCTCCAGGATCAGAGAGGCCAGCTGGCAACTCGTCTGGAGAAACTCAATATCGGATTCGCCCGGAGGGTGCACGAGCAGACTGTAGATACTGATCGTGCCGAGCGGACGCTCACCACCGGCAAAGATTGGGGCGGACCACACCGATTGCGCCCCATCGGCATGCAGCAGTTCTGACCACGGCTGGTTTGCCTGGCCAAGATCCACTACTGCGCAAGCGCCCTTCTGATAGAGGGCCACGCATTCGGGAGCGTCCAGGTTGCTAGTCGCGAGCTGTTGGATCCTGTCGGCCAATATCGGAGGCAGAGAGGATTGGGCTGCGAGGGTCAAGGTTTCGCCCTCGAGCAGATGCAGGGCGCAGGAGTGCGAGGGGCTGTGGTGTGCGACCGCCTCTGTCAGGGCCTGGAGGATCTTAGGCGTATCCTCGTGCCGGCCGAGCATTTCGAGCACGCGATTGCGGTCGCGGTTCAGTTGTTCTGCGCGCCGGCGTTCGGAGACTGTAGCGCGCTTGGCGCGCAGCACCCAGGCCACGTAAGAGGCGAAGCCAAGCGGAAGCAGAAACTGAAGGGCCTCCAGGAGATGTTCCGCCGGCCCATGGAAGGTGCGCAAGAGGATGATTGCGCCAATCACGACGAGGCATTGGGCGAAAACGAGCGTCCGAAAGATCCCATTACGCAGAAGCGCAGACAAGTGACCCTCACAGGAGAACCGCACGAAAGTGAAACGAATGAGAGAGTAACCGACACTAAGCCGGACTCTTGCGAGCTATATCGGCAAGTCGATGAAAAATTCTACTGAGTATTGGGCTAATTCTGCGTGCGAAGAGACCGGTGCCTTCCCTATCTTCAATGTGTCGATGCCTGATTCGTTGCGAGTTCCACTCCAGACGATTCAAGGTTGCTTCGACTATGCGCTAACGAGAAGAATCACGCCAGACGTTTACGGTCACACTCTCGACCAGACGGTGAATGAGAATGCAGCGAAGGGACTAGGGCTGAGATCGCCAAAGCCGAGAGCAATCCAGAGGGGAGTTTTATCAATTCTGGTCCACTAAATGCTCACCCAAAAGAGAAACCTCCAAGACGGAACTCGGAAGTTACTGAAAAATAACGGGCTTCTGGTTGCGGGGGTTGGATTTTAACCAGCGACCCTTGAGCTATGAGAGTGACAAGGGCACTATTTTCAACAAGTCAGAGAGCACGGAGAGCGCGGTAAATCATTGAAAAGAGGCATAAGGAATCCTTGTTGGACCCGTATTGGACCCCCGCTCATTTGGCGAGCACCGCATCCACACCTCCGTGTTCATCAGAGGCAAACACTTTCTTTGGTTTTGGGGCGTAGGCCAGTCCGTCCGGGTAGTTAATGGGCCCCCGAGGCCACTGCTTTAAGCGACACTGTATCGACCGCCGTGACCTGGTGATCTCCCGTTGCGGATGCGTAAACCGATTGATTTCGATCCGCAGACTTTCCCGGTCGCACCGAGTGCAGTGCTTTAAAAACGTGAAGCGCAGCTGAAGCTCAAACCGGCGATTCGTAGCGGATTCTGAGAAGTTGGTTCCTGATTGCGTTGACGACCCGGCCGGTTGATTCGCTTTGCCAAAAAGCGGTGAGACAATGTTGCCGATGATCGGGCCGGGGTTGTTGTGATTCAACAGATTTCGCATCTGCAACGTGCAAACCAACCCATACCGGGGCCTCTCAGGTGAATTTGCCGTCGCCTTCACCTTGCCAAATCCGATGGTCTTGCTGGCCCGCATGTTGAATTGTATTGAGCCTGGGCCGCGCCCATAATTGCGTGGCAGTATGGTTTCACTCGCAATTGGCATCCGTTTGGTGATCAGCCGTTGTTCGGCAAACGAATCCGAAAGATGGACCCTGGCCCTGGGTCGCACTCAACCTCTATCGCTCCTCCGTTTATGGCGACGGCCCATTGAGCGATCGATAAGCCAAGCCCGGCTCCCCCAGCAGCACGAGCACGCGCCTTGTCCACTCGATAAAATCGCTCGAAAATGCGTTTGCGATGGTCGGGTGGAATACCGGGACCGCTGTCTTGAACTGCAAAAATCGCATCGTCTTCAGTCTCTCGAACCCTGACTTGGATTGCCAACAGGCACACCCAATCGCTTGGCACCCTTCACTCGCCCAATCCCGGCAGCCAGGTCTGCACTGAGGAGGCCGCAATCGGCAGCCTCGGAGGCCAACCTCCGGACCGCAGCCAAACGCAGGTTGATCGTGGTTGAAGCGTATCGCCGCTGTCCGAGGGATATTCGGTACCGGGTGACCACTGTCTTGTTGAAAGCGAGCCTTGGTTCTGAATAGTACCATTCGATGAACTGTCTGATGGCATGATCGTAAGTTCGTTGTGAGCTTCGAGACGTCAGACTGTTCAATACAGCTGACTTCGATTGTTCAAGGTCGGGGAGCTTCAGAACATATTTCGGTGTCCGTTTTCGCTTTGCTTTGCTCTTTGCCATGGGTTCGGCCTCCATTTGCCGTAGCAAAAAGCTTGATCCCGGTCGCCATCTCGGTCTATCGCAACCTGGGGCGTTTTCGAGGACTGATCCGCCGGCCGGACAAAGAGGGTCTGTATTAGGTGCGAGGAAGCGGAATCTTGAAGCGACGCCCTGCTGTTGGCTTCGCGGTCCGCGTAGGACTATTACATACCGGGGCAACACTTTAGGATGAATGGGAAGGTTCAGATCGTCGACTTGACGTTCTGGAGACTGGTGAATTCGGTGTCGGTTCAAGAATCCAGGATCGGCTCCGTTGCTTATGCGTCGTCTTGTCTGACGGAGCCGCATGACAGCTCGCGTGCCAATTTCGCGTCGCAGCATGTTGCTCGTGCTTCACCCGGTGTTTGCACTTACCGGGGTCGCTGACGCCATCGCCGGCCCCATGCTGCCCTCACTCGCGCGCGTATTCCATCTTTCCGACAGTGAATCCGGAGTGCTGCTGTTTTCGCTCTTTGCGGGCATGGCGGTGGGAGCGCTGCTTTGCCGAGGTAACTACGCGCGCATATTGACGCGCGGCCTGTTCGCCATGGCCATTACCTGTGCTACCTTCCCGTGGGTTCCACGGCCGCTCCTGTATCCCTTCGGGTTCTTTCTGGGCGTCAGTATTGGCGCACCCATGACGGCAATCAGTCTATTCATCGGCCGCAACTATCCGGCTCGCCGCGCTTCCACCCTCACCACGCTGAACTTTACATGGAGCGTTGGCGCGATGCTTGCGCCACTGTTCGCAGCGCGCATACTGGCTGTCTCCTCGTGGAGCACGGTCTACGTGGTGCTGGCCGCGGTCTCCGCACTTGCAGCCATCACCGTTCACTTCACAATTCGCGATACCGGCGAAGCCCCGCGTACGACGGCTCAAGCCACCAGGTTCGGTAACTTCCGGCTCGTGTCCCTGTTCGCATTTTTCTTCTTTCTAGAAGTTGGAATGGAAAGCACATTCGGCGCGTGGATCTCGACTTACGTGCTGCGCACAGCGCGCACTGCCGTGACATTTGCTGCCGGCGCTACCGCAATCTATTGGGCAGGCTTCCTTCTGTCGCGCGCTCTGTCGCCTCTCATCTTGCAGCGCATCCGGCCTGGCCGCCTGCTGCGAGCTGCTGTAATAACAGCTTTGGGTGCGGCCACACTTCTCGTGGTCTCAAGCTCGCTTTACCTGCTGGCCGTGGCCATTCTGCTGCTGGGCATGGCACTGGCTCCGATCTTTCCCGTCGCTCTGGCTGCCTTCTTCGATCGCGCACGGCACAGCTCCGACTCGCGCTTCGTTCTGGCTGTAAGTGGATTTGGAGGGTCGGTATTCCCGGCACTGGTGGGCTGGATTTCGTCTTACTCCAGTAGCCTTCGCATGGGGCTCATTGCAGGCCCGGCTACGCTCCTCGTCATGGTAGCGATTTTGCCCATGCTCGATAATTCCAAATCCGAATTGTCTTCAGTTTCGGAGTGAGAGGCGTTTCGAGTTCTCTTTGTCTGGGCCGGCTCCGCGCATGCGGGTCGACATAAAGCAAAGAGGGTGCTCTCGCGAGCACCCTCTCAAAGACTCGCTACGAGTCACTTCAGAAGCTGAAGCGAGCCTGGAAATCGACGACGCGCGCTCCCAGCGCACCCGTCGCCGCACCAAGATTCGGATTGGCAATGTTGGTGTTGATCGTGCTCGGGTTGACGTTCAGCAGGTTAAACACATTCAGCATGTTGGCCTTGATTTCAAGCTTCGCGTTTTCTCCCAGCACGCGCATATTGGGCAAGCCGAATGCTTTGGCTAAGTTCAGGTCCACGTCCCTGTATCCGGGGCCGGGGAACACGTTGCGGTCGATTCCAGGCGCCGGGATGTAGTTGTTGGTCGACTGTCCGGCGTTGTCCGTGATTGCCGCGCTGAAGTTGGGGATGCTGAAGTAGTTGTTCGTGAACAGGTTGTTGTTGGTGCCGGTGTTAATTGTGCCCGGAGCGGTGAAGTTGCTGCCAGTCTTAAAGGCGGTGTTGCTGGTGCTGTTGCCGCCGCCCCCAAGATAGTGCGGGCGCAGTTGCAGATACCCGTAATTGCAGGTGTTGCAATAGAACTGGTGCGGGGCCTGGTAGTACGGTGTCCATCCAAACCCGGAGTGGAAGGTTGCGATGCCGCTCAGCGACCATCCGCCGACAGCCTTTTCCATCCAGTTATTGCTTCCGTGGAAGATTACCGGCTGCCAGGTGCCAAACACTTTGAAGACGTGGTTGACGTCAAATGCGGAGCGCCCGTATGAGTAGGCGGGATTGTATAAGTAGGGATCGCGCGAGTACGGTCCGGAATTTGTGTCCATGCTGTGCGCCCAGGTGAACTGCCCCTCCGCAGAGAAGGTATGCGAGAACTGATGCTTGAGCCCCGCGAGCATCATGTTATTGCTCGACCAGCCGCCGCTGCCAAAGGTGTTCACGCTGTTGACCAGGGAAGTCTGCGGAGCGCCCATGATGTCTCCGAGGGCGGTGGCGTCGTAGTTATACATCTCGTGACGGCCGAGGCCGCCTTCGTAGCCGAGATTGGCAACCATCGCGTGGCCCAGGTCGTATTCCACATCTAACGAGAAGTGCTCCACATATTGCGTGGGCATGTGTCCGGGCAAGCCGCCAAGGTTCGCGCCGCCTGATTTGGGCAAACCGGCGTTAGCAGAGCCAGCGGGGAAAAACGTGGTGATCGCCTTTGGATTCGCTGGGTAGCCGAAGATGTTGGTGGGACTGCTCGAGGCCGCGTACAGGATGTTGGGGTTGATATTCGTGGGGCTCGTGCTTGAGCCGGGAATACCGCTTTGGCCCGGCGGGTTGCCGTCGTAATTGTTGGAGTTCGCAATCTGTTCCCCGTTGTAGTTCAAGCCGAAGCCGCCGCGCACCACCAGCTTGCTCTTGAGAAAGTCAGGAGCCCAGTTGAAACCAACCTCCGGGCCAAAGTTCAACTTTGGCGCTGTCCATGCATTGATGCCTGTGCGCAGGGTAATCCCCGTCAACAGAGCGGTTCCGTTGCCAAAGGTGAGCACCCCCATATTGTTGTCTTTGTCGTCCATAGGTCCGAAGTAGGAGTAGCGCAACCCGGCGGTGACGGTCAAACCCGGGCGGACTCTCCAGTTATCCTGGTAGAAAATACCGAGGACGTCTTCGCGGTTGTCATTGCGGTAGCCTCCGGGATAGCCGGTGGTCGCCTGGAAACCACAGCATTCAGATTCCGGGGCGTCGTTGATAAAGTCCCACAGGTTGTAGAAGGTGTAACTCGGCTTTCCAACTGGATCGTTCAAATAGTACAGCCGCGTCAGCTCGAAACCGGCTTTCATCGTGTGCGTGTGCAGCACCTTGGTGGCAACGTCCTTGTAGCTGTAAGTCCACTGATCGTAAATGCCCGGAGCACCTACGCTCAGGCCGCCGATGCCAATTCCTCCGATCGTGGTGACATTGTCCTGGGGGAGGCCAAAGGGTGCCTGGGGGTTGGAGGACAGTTCGTTGTATCGCCAGCCGGCTGCGTTGGCGCGCGCTTCGTTCAGCAATGTCGGCGAGAAGGTGTGGTTCCAGATCAGCGACGTGGCATTGTTCGTCTGCGAGTGATGGAAGAGGTCATAGGCGTATCCGCCGTTGTAGAAGGTGCGCGTGTCTGGAACCCAGTAAATCGCGAAGCTGAGGTGATCGTTCCTGGTCGCATCTGCGTCCAGGCGTCCGTTGAACTGCTTGAAATTCGCACTTTGGGGACTGCTGATGGTGTATTGAGCAATATCGGGGGTGGTTGAGAGTCCATTCCCGACACCCGGAGCGGCTGCGCTCACATAGCCGAGGTCCTGCTTACCCAAACCGCTGGTAAGCGGCGAACCGATATTCAAACCTCCCGAGACGTTCTGGCAATAGGCTGCGGGGATATTCGCAGTCGAACAGGTCGCAGTAGGAATCACCGTGCCCAGAACGTTGCCGCCTTTGTAGCCCAAAATCGTGGAGGCGATACTGCCCGAGGGCGCCAGCGCCGCCAGCGCGGAGGTCGTGTACCACCCCGTGCTCGTCCCAGCCTCGTTGTCGCTCTGCCCTTCGTAATTGAAGAAGGCAAATATCTTGTTCTTCCAGATCGGCCCGCCCACGCTGCCACCGAATTGGTTGTAGTCATCCGTATCCCTAAGCAGACCACGCGCGCTCGGCGTGCAGGTTGCTGGGGACGTGCACGGCGAAGCCGACTGCGGACCGTTCCAGCGCTGGTACGCATTCAGCCCTGGCCGGTTGATCTCAGCAAACAGACTGCCGTGATAGGAGTTGGTGCCGCTCTTCGAAGTGATCTTGGTCATCGCGCCCGCGAAGCGCCCGTCCTCGGCGTCGTAGTCGTTGGTCACGATCTCGATGTTGCCGATCGAATCCTCGCTGGGAGTGATGATTGTCGCTCCGCCCCAGACGGAGCTCACTGTGCTGATGCCGTCGACGTTGTAGCCGTTATTTTCAAACTGGCCGCCGTTGGTGTTGGCCGACGGGCCATTTTCCGTCGCGAAAATACTGCTGGTGTTGCCCAGATTGCCGCCGCCGCCCGATGAGGCGCCGCTCTGCGTTCCGGGGGCCTGGAATCCGTTGCCGCTGCCTTGGCGCGATCCATCGGCCAGTGTCCCAGGCGCCAACTGAATCAAACCGGTCGCATCACGCTCGAAGACCGGCATGTGCTGGATCTCGTTGTCTGTGATGGTTTGCCCGTTGTTCGCAGTTTCCGTGTCCAGAGCCGACGCCGTGGACGCGTCGACGGTGACTGTCTCAGTGGAGACGCCAAGATCCAGTTGGATGTTGACGGCGTTCGCCTGTTCAGGAATTAACTGTAAGTGGTCAAGAACCTTCTTCTTGAATCCGGTTCTCTCGACCGTCAGTGTGAATTGGTCTGCGGGAAGCGCGTCGAAATTGTAAATACCGGTCGCGTCGCTCTTGTGAACCACCGTCTCGTTGGTAGCTAAATCAACCAGCGTGAGGGTCGCATCCGGAATTACTGCGCCATCAGGGTCGGTGACAGTGCCCTGAATCGAAGTTCGATACTGTGCGTGGGCCGCGGGCAGCAGGAGGGCCGCCAGGGTCGCAAGCAGGAACGCTGACCAAAGGCGGGACCCGAGGAAAATCAGTGGCGAGCGGAGTCGCAGGGTTTCCGTCGAGAGTGAGCGATAGGTTTCTGATGTGGTGATTTGCATTCTGACTCTCCTTGAGCGCATGCGAAGCCGTCTCTGGGGACGGCCCCGTAGTTGAAGTTGGTAGAACGTATTTCAAGAAACTTGTCTTGTCGTAGGCACTACAAGGGAACCTGACCCCAGAATGGGTCGCGTGCCGAAAGGTACAGGAAAAACTCGGGGTTCGAGCCCTGAGGCATCACCACCGAAATGAACCTCACCATTTTTTGAACTACGCTGCCGCGTCAAGTGCAGCAGTTGCAGCTTGGTACACTGTCGCTTGTTTCTGAACAACCGATTGCGCTCCTTTGCGCAATCGGTTGTGCAACCACTAGAACATGTACCATCTGGAAAATAGAACTGTCAAGAGGATTCTTCCCAGCCGGGGTTGCTTGCACCAGAGTTCCTGCGCACTTTCCTGCGCCAGCCCCTTAGACTCCGGTTTCTTGCAAAATGGTTGCTTAAGCGTCAGGCATTCGGGGGTAGGCAGGGGGGAACCGCATTGCCGAGACCGTCAATCTCCTTTGCCATTTGTTCGCATTGCGGCCTGTGCGGTGGACTTGCGCACGACCAGCTTGGGATAAACCGTGATGACGGCTGGGCGCGGATCCGGGATCTGATCGGCGATAAGTCCCAGCAGTGTGCTTGCCGCCGCCTGGCCCATATCCCGTAAGGGCTGACGAATCGTGGTGAGAGGAGGATTATAGGTGGAGGCAGCCAACACGTCATCGAAGCCGACCACTGAAACGTCTTTGGGAACGCGCAAGCCTGCCTCGCGCAAGGCAAGAATCGCTCCCATCGCGGTCACGTCGTTGAAGGCGAAGAGCGCACTGAAGTGCCGCCCTGCTTGAAGCAGCTTCCAGGTCACCTCCGTGCCTGGTCCGGGCCCGGGCTCCGATCCCTGTAGTTGCACCACGAGTTCTGGATGAATGGTGATATCGAGAGCCTTTGCTTCTTCGACGATCGCGTGCCAGCGCCGATTGGTATCGGAACTGAAGGCCTGCCCCTTGATAAATGCAATGTCCCTGTGACCAAGTTCCTGTAGATGAGAAAGCGCCAGTTGCGCGGCCTGGCCATGGTCGAGCTCGATATTGATGAGACCTTCGCGGTGCTGGTGGCCGGAAACGGAAACCAGGGGAACAGGCAGGTCCTCTTCAATGGCTGTATCGACGGCAATAATCCCCTCCACCGAGCGCGACAGCAGCATGCGCGGATAGCCCTTCAATAAATCGGGGCGATGCCTGTGGCTCACCACGAAGTAAAAGAAGCCGTACTTCAGCAGTTCGTTTTCAATGCCGCCGAGCACGGCGGTCGAATATCCCTCGCTTATCTCCGGCACAATCACGCCGACCGTGTAGCTGCGCTTCTTGCGTAAGCTGCGGGCCACCGTGTTGGCCGTGTACCCATGGAGCGCCGCGGCTTGCTGAACGCGCTGCTGTGTCTGCCGGGCGATGCGGAACTTGTCCGCTTCTCCGTTGACAATGCGGGAGACCGTAGACTGCGATAGCTCGAGAAGGTTTGAGAGCTCTTTCAGGGTGATCGGCTTGAGCGGCTTCTGCGTCATGATGTTGTTAAACCGGTACCTCTGCTCTCGCTCTTGAAGCCCACCAACTGCATGGCGCGCACACACTCGGGGTTGCGCATGAAAGTCTTCCACACAAATCCACTGCGAAGATTCTCCGCCATTACAACTGAAATTCCCTGGTCAATTCCCAGCACATCTGGATCGTACCAGTTTGCCGCGGGATGGAAGGCGTCGACGAAACCATATCGCCCCCAGGCACGGTCGCCCCACATCGCGCGCATGGAGCGCAACACGGCGATGCAATCTGCGGGCAGGAAGGGTAGCGAGCCGGCTGCGGCACAAGGAACCACCGAGCCATCGAGCGGCCCAATCGCCGGTGGCCCACCCCAGGCCTGGTATCCGTGTGCAGAATCCGATGCCGAAACGCCCCAGTAGCCTTCGTTGTACCACTCCGGGTAAGAAAGACAGAACGCCTTGTGGGCGCGTGTGGCGATCACCGAATTCTCGAAATAGTCAGCATGCGCGTCGTGCTTGTGGCGGAAGTCGAACCACGCCTGCGAGTACTGGTGCGTGAACAGCGGGTCGTTTCCGCTGATGTATTTGTAGTCCTCAAATTGGATAATCGGGCGCGAAAAGTTATTCCAGGTTTCCGGTGGGACTGGATGGGATGGCGACCCGATGGCCAGCAGATAAATCATCATCAGCTCGCAGTAGTGGCTCCAGCGCGCTGCGCCGAAGCCTGAACCGGGCCTCCACTCCATCGCGAAGGTGTCGCCGCCGTTCCGCATCCACGGCCAATCCACGCGCTCGTAGATCTGTTGTGCCAGGGTCTTGATTCGGGCATCGCGGAAATGCTCTTGCGCGGTAAGCACGCCGCACAGCAGCAGCGCCGTATCTATCGACGAAAGCTCCGCGCGGCCAACGCGCGCGCCGGATTCGATGTCTGTGAAGTGATAGAAGAACCCGTGCACCTCGGGCATCTTGTTCAAATGCCAATCCAGCGTAGTCCGCACACGCTCCACGATCTGCGCATGCGGAAAGTAGCCGCGCTTGTCGGCAATCGCAAGCGTCGTGAGTGCGAACCCTGTGGCTGCGATGCTTGCCATGCGCCGCGGATCGCGGGCACCGTTGAGATCGTGGCGCGCCCTGTCTAGAACCTGCCCGGTGGTCGGACTTCCCTGCTCCCAGAAGAACAGGCAGCCACTCTTTTCCAAATCGTCGAGTAGCTCTTCGTCCTCGCGGGAGACCGTGTTGTGCTCTTTGTCCGTTGCGTATGCCGCGGGCAAGGCGCTACCTGCGGTCATTGCAGCCAACGTGCGCAGAAACTGGCGGCGGCTGACCGCCGGCAGCGAATCAAATCTCATGGTCGAACTCCCAATCTCTATTTTGACTGGTTTATCGAATCTCCACGACCGCAAGCCCCATGGGCGGAAGTGTGAGCATGAGCCGATGGTGTCCGATGGCACGCACTTCCGGGGGTCCTGTCTCGGAGGCTTTGCGCAACGCGTCGATCTGCGCCTGCGTTGGATTCTGCGGACTACCCATCTTTTTCCACGCGTCCAGCGTGTCGCCATGGGAGCCGTCGACGCGTCGAATGGTGGCCTGCGCGTTATCGCCGGTGCCCTTCAGATCGATGGCGATGGTTTTCGCTTTGCCGTCCGCTCCAGGTTCAACCAGATTCCAGGCCGCGATCACCACGGTTCCATCGCTGCGGCGCGTCGCCAGCACATCTCCTTGAGGTTCGGGCAGACGTTCTTCGCCCAGTTCGTGAAGCAGCGCGAAGACATCGAACGCCGGCTTGGGAATTCCGTCCTCCGCCACCAGCCCAAATCCTCCGTAAAACGGCGTCTTCACTACGCCCTGTTCCTCAAACACATCGGAGAATGTCCAATACGACATCATGTCCACCATGCCGTCGCATTGACTAATTGTTTGCGCCATCCACGGCCCCATATAAATCGAGTCGGTGAGCTCCTGCTCGTTCGCATAGGTCGCGTTGAACTCGCTCCAGATGAGCGGAATTTTAGGCCGCGCGGAGTGTTCGATCTCCTCGTGAACTTTCTTGACCGCCTGGCAAACCATTTGGTGCGGCGCCACGGAGCGATCGTCGTGGAAGACGTCGCCAACGCTGTCGTTGCCGTACACGTGCGTAGAAACGAAGTCCAGCGGCACCTGGTTCTGTGTGGTGTGCGCAATCAAGTCGCCCACCCACGCTGCTTGCGCGGTCGCCGGCCCTCCTACGCGGATCCGCGCATCCGCTACCTTGAGAGCGCGCGCGGTGTGATCGTAGAGTTCAAAATAACTGGATTGCTTCGGAGTTCCCCGCCAGAAATCGATGTTCGGTTCGTTCCACACTTCGAAATACCACTGCGAAACGTCGTCAATCCCGTAGCGCTCCACAAGATGTTGCGCAAACGCAGTAATCAAAGCGTCCCATTTTGCGTAGTCCTTCGGCGGAGAAACAATCGGCTTGTACCAGAACGCGTGATAATCCAGCTCAGCCGCCAGCGCTTTCGGCATGAAGCTGATCTCCACAAAAGGCCGCACGCCGTTGGCCAGCAGTCCGTCGTAGATTTGATCGACGTAGGACCAGTTGTAGACCGGGTTGCCCTGCTTGTCCTCGCTATAGACGCCGTTCTCATCGTGGAGGATCGCGTGAAAGCGCACATATTGGAAGTCGGTGATCTTCTTTACGCGCCTCAAATCGTCGCGGTAGCTCTCACGCAACGCGAGATTGGCACGCCCTGAGCCGAACATCTGCTCCCAGTAATGCGGAAACGGCGCAGCAGGTGCGTGTACGTCGATGGTCACCTGCTCCTCTGCCGCTCCCATTCCTGTCGAAGGCTCGGAGGCCTGGAGTGCGTGTATCGGAGCACACAAAGCTGCCACGATGATTCCTGAAACCAGAGCCGGACAGATACGAAGCATTACTCTCTCCCAATCGCAGTGCAAAAGGAAAACAGGCTGCACCAAAGCTTAGCCATCGGACGAACTGCGGCAGACAGTTTGGTGGAGCGCAATCGATTGCGCTATGGGTAAGATTACTACCACCGGCTGCCAGAAACGTCAAATGGCTCGCCAGAAAACCTCGCCGGAGCGGCTATTCGATAGGTAGTTTGTCTGCTCTCCCGGTCGGGGAACCCGTTTTGCTCTGGACTTCAATAAGAGCGAAATAGGCCCCCAGGATTACTCCCGAAATGTCTTAGTGCTGTATCTGGAGCGCCCCGCCACGCAACAGTACGCAGTTGCATGCTCTCGCTCGGGGCGCTTCGGATACAGCGACTTGAAGGAAGCCGCCCTCCGCGGAAGCCTATGTACTT
>Ga0302266_10000510_pt1 | contig 39094 bp, 30 predicted proteins | sample III_Bog_E1_2_FD_194559 | JGI IMG/M metagenome (GOLD analysis project Ga0302266, IMG submission 194559) | Peat permafrost microbial communities from Stordalen Mire near Abisko, Sweden - III_Bog_E1_2 | ecosystem: Environmental > Terrestrial > Soil > Wetlands > Peat | place: Sweden: Abisko...
TTGAGGCAACCCACTGGCAGAATGGTGCATCCGGAGGGACTCGAACCCCCAACCGCCTGATCCGAAGTCAGAAGCTCTATCCAATTGAGCTACGGATGCCTGCTGGCAAATATTCTCCCCCAAGAACCCTTGGGTGGACAACCACTGAAACCGCCGTCAGCACCTGAGGCGGCCAAATCATTCCCCTTCTCCCCGGGGAAGGCCCGGATGCGGGCGGACGTCAACACTGATTGCACACGACGCCATCCTAATCTCCCCACCCCGTGCATTCAAGGCTTGTCGTGCTTTTCCAGTCCGGCGATGAAACGCGGCAGCAATTCGCCTTTGGCGTGCTTCGCCACCAATCGCTCGGGAAACGTCCGGGGCGCTCCCGCGACGGGCCATTCCCGGAGGCGTGCGGCCAAAAGTTTCCCTTCGCCATGCCGCACGGAACACCAGGGATGCCCCGCCTCCAGCCGGTCCAGGATCTCGGTAACGTGGCTGGGTTGCGGGCCGATGTAGATCACCGGTGCGCCCACCGCCAGCATGTTGTATATCTTACAGGGATGCACCAGGCCCAGCATCGCTTCGCCCATTACGACCACCTGGGCATCCGCCGCCGAAAGGGACGCGGAAAGCTGCGCCAGCGGCTGATACGGCAGGCACAACACATTCGCCCGCCGTCCGGCTTCCGCCCAGCGTTGCACCCGTTTGAATTCACTGCCGCCACCGATGAAACAAAACACGATGGACGGCTCGGTTGACAGCAGTTCCGCCGCCGCCATCAGGGTGTCCAGGGGGTGTACCGGACTGTGGTTGCCCGAATACATCACCACCCGTTTGCCCGCCAAACCATGCCGGCGACGAAATTCTTCCCGGCCGGCGGCGTCAAAGCGCACTTCCTGATCCTGCGACCACGGGGGCAGCACGGCGATTTTCTCCGGCGCAATCCCCTTGGCCACAATCCGGTCGCGCATGAACCGGTCCAGGGCGACGATCCAATCCGCCCGGCGAAAGCTGAAGCGCGACATCCGCTCCAGCAGCCGGCCCATGAATGAATCCGCCTGCAACCAGCCGGCGGCGATGGCTTCATCCGGGTTCATATCCATCACCCAATAACAAAACCGCGCGCCCCATAACTTGGCCCGCCATGCCCCGATGAAGGAAATCAGCGGCGGGGTGGTCAGCGCCACCACCACGTCGTGCCGGGGTAAAAACAGGAGCCGCCCACAACTCGAGACGATGAAACTGCCAAAATCCACGGCCCGACGCCATTTGGCCCGCTTGCCAAACCGCGTGGAATAAACCCGACGGATATCCACCCCGCGCCAAATCTCATGCGCGGCAAACTCCCGGTCCGGTGAATCATAGGCCCGCCGGCCGGTGACGACCGTGACTTGATGCCCGCGCTCCGCCAGCGCGACCGCCAGTTCGCTGAGATGTTGCGCCGTGGAAACCACATCCGGATGGAAAGTCTGGTTCAGGAGTAGAATTTTCACCGGCTGGCACAATAAACGGAGGCCGCAGCGTCGTCCAGAACTAACCTGCGGGGGCTCTGCCAAAACCCCGGATTTTCAAGTCAGGCGTCGCGCCGCGACGGCCAATCCGGTGCCGCACACTTATAAATCCCCCAGGATGAAACGTTGCCGTCCTTTTCCCATTCCACCGAAAACCGCGGGGAACCTGAATCCCTTGGCGCCCTTCTCCCCACCGGTGTTGCGTCCCGTCGGGTCGCCCGGGCCCCGGTCGGTCGGCACCCGGAAAAGTGAACGGGGAACACCCCCGGGCGGAAGTGTTCCCCGACGTTGAAGTCCGGCTGGACTTAGAATTTGTAGTTCACCCCGAGCGAGGCCACCTGGTGTTCAAAATCCCGGTAGCCGGCGGACGCCTTAACGGCGGCCTGCCCGCTCGCCGCCAGTTCCGCCGTGCTCAGGTTGTTTTTGCCCAAGTCATAATTATACGACAGGCTCGCGCTGAGATGGCTGGTGAAGGCGTAGGACACCCCCGCCGAGACCGAATAGTCAATGTCATCCCGCACGCTGGGGGCGGAGGCCGAGGTGCCGTTGAGGCCGTTGTCATTGCCGCTGCGGTAGTCGGCCTGCAACAGTTTGCCCCCGAGGTCCAGGCCCAGTTTTGGCGTCGCGCTCCAATGATAGGTCAGCGCATAGCTGCTGTCGAACTCCGGCACATAGCCCGTGCTGGACAGCCACTGCCATTGCTTGTAGTTGACCGCCACGGAATTCTTCGCGTTGATCTTGGCCGTCACGACTGCTTCGCCGTAATAGGTGATCACGTTCTTGTCGCCGATCGCCGCCAACGGATTGTAATTGATGAATTGCGGGCCGCCGTCGAGCTTCACCGTCAGCCAGCTCAAGGGCTGGCCTTCCAGCCCCAGCAGCACGCGTTGATAGTCGTTGCCGGATTCCGGGTTGTACGCCGCGTTGTTGTTGTTGATCGCCGTCGAGAAGCGTTGCTGGTATTGTTCGCCGTAGCGGTAACCCAGCGTCAACGCCGTGTCCTGGGTGACCTTATACCCCACATCCGTCCCGCCGTTCACGTCGTAGCGGTTCACATAATTCTGGTAGCCTTTATAGGGGGCGGCTGAGTTGTTGTGCTGGTAGGTGTTCAGCCCGTAATACAGCAGCGAGGCCGTCGGCCGCACAAAGAATTGATCCCAGTCATACTGCAGCGTGGTGGTGTTGCGGTCCTGATACTGGTTCAGCCGTTCGCGCACCACCCCGTGGGCGAAATTGTTGCGGAATTTGTCATACTGCAGGGCGCCCGTCGGCCCGCTGGGGTTGACGGCGTAGATCTCCGCGTTCCGGTTGCCGTCGTTATACAAGAAGCTGTTGTCCAGCCCGAGGGAAAAATCGCCCGTCTTCAGCTTGATGGCGTTGCCAATCCGGTTGGCCGTGTAATTTTCCGCCGGCGCCTCATGATAAAACTCAAGGTCCGGCGCGTAGCTCAGGGACAGGGTTTGCAGGGTGTTCGCCTCGCCCAGCAGCGGGGCAAAATCGAAGCCCACCTTCGGGGTCAGCCCGGTCACCCAGGACGTTTGGGGTTTGAGGCCGTCGCCCGAGACCAACAGCACGTTGTCGTCATAGCTTTCCTTGACCCCGGCGGATAAATCCGTCAGCCAGGTCGGTTTCGCCCATGAATCCGAGCTGGTCGCCACGGCGGCGTCCGCCCCGAACAAGGTAACGGGCAGACCGCCAATGACGAGGGGCAGCAGACAGCAGGCTTTGATTTGATTTTTTTTCATTTTTTCAGTGTTCTGTGCTTAGGTTGTTTCTGGACGCAACCGCCGCAGGTTGGTTTACCAACCTCATCCATTTCGACAATATGCTTCCACCTAAACGACTAATTGTGTCGTTCTTATGATAATGCCCTAAAACAGCTTGCAAAGCAAAAAATGCTGAAAATTCAAATCTTCGAGAAGATATATGGCGCAGCCGTCAACATTGACCAAGCGGTGCGTCAAGGTTGCGGCCGTGTAACACTTATGTTAAATTTGTATAATGCAGCATCAATGTAGTCGTCATTTAATAATCCAACCAGATGCGAGGCTTTTAGAAACTGGCTGCGCAACCTATTCTAACAACCCCACTTATGTTTTGGCGAAGCGCGTCGCGAAGCGTCCGGTACTGCGGTGGCCCTCCACCGCTCCTGTCCCCGTAGCTTTAGCGGAGGGGGATTTGCGGTATAACTCCCGAACCTCCGGCTGCATCCCTCTCTCTATGCCTCACCCATGGAAGTTTCCTCCAGGCGCACAACCCGTCCAAGGCGGATGGGAGCTTTCAACCATTCAACGCTACAACGCTACAACGCTTCAACCCCTTCATTGATCCAGCGCCTGGCGCAGCGTTTGGGCCAGATGGTGGAAGGGGCAGGGCTTCTGGAGAAAATTGACGCCTTCCGTCAGGGAGAAATCCTTCCCCGCAAATTCGGCGCCGTAGCCGCTGGTGAAAATGGCCGGCAGGTCCGGCTTGTCCTGTTGGAGCTGTTTCACCAGTTCGGGGCCGGACACGCCGTCCGGCATCACCATGTCCGTCAGCACCAGGCGGATCCGGTCGCGGTGCTCGCGCCAGATGTCCAGGGCCGCGGCCCCCGAGCGGGCGTCAATCACCGTATAACCCTGGCGCTCGAGCAGCCGCTTGGTCAGCGAGCGCAGCCAGGGTTCGTCCTCCACCAGCAGGACGGTCTCCGATCCGCCCGGTATCGTCTGGTTGGGCCGGCGCTCCGCGTCCTCGCCGTCCGCGCGCGGCCGGGCGGGAAAATAGATGCGGAAGACCGCGCCCTGGCCCGATTCGCTATACAGGTTGATCCAGCCGTGATGCTGGCGCACGATCCCGTACACCGAGGCCAGGCCCAGGCCGGTGCCCTTGCCCGGCTCCTTGGTGGTGAAAAACGGCTCGAAGATGCGCGGCACGATCTCGGGCGGGATGCCCGTGCCGTTGTCCGCCACCATCAGGCAGACATAATTGCCGGCCTCCGCGTCCGGGTTCAGCAGTTTGTATTCCGCGTCCACCGTTTGCTCGAGCGTGCTGATGATGAGCCGGCCGCCGTGCGGCATGGCGTCGCGCGCATTGACCGCGAGGTTCAACAAGACCTGTTCAATCATGCCCGCATCGGCCAGCACCGGCGGCAGGTGGGCGTGGTAATGGAAGTTCAGCGTGATATCCTCGCCCAGGACGCGCTGGAGCATGCGGGCCAGGTTGCCGACGATCTGGTTTAAATCCAGCAACCGGAACTGCATGGCTTGTTTGCGGCTGAACGTGAGCAACTGCCGCGTCAGGTTGGCGGCGTTGCCCACCGCCAGCACGATTTGTTCGAGGGATTCCCGCGCTTCCTCCGGCAGGGCCGAACCGGTGAGCAGCAGGGAGGCGTAACCCTGGATGACCGCCAGGTTGTTGTTGAAATCATGCGCCACCCCGCCGGCGAGCTGGCCGACCGCCTCCAGCTTCTGGGCGTGCCGGTATTGTTCCTCCAACTTGCGCCGCGCGGTGATGTCCCGGAACGTCCAGATGCGTCCATAATACCGGCCCGTCTGGTCCCGCACCGGCGAATGATGGTGTTCCAACACCCGGCCGTCCACCAGCATGATCTCCTGCTGGCCGATTTCGTCCGGATGCGACTCGACGTAGGCCAGGCCGTCCGTGAACTGTTTCGGATCCTTCATCCGGGCCGTGATCTGCTGGAGCATCCGGGTGTTGTCCGCATCGCCCACCACGGCGTCCGGCAGGTTGAACATCTGCTGGAGCCGCGGATTTTGAATGACCGTTTTGCCCCGGTGGTTCAGCACCAGGATGCCGTCCAGGGCGGAATCCACCAGCGCTTCAAAGAACGCCGTGCGCCAGCGCAACTCATCCTCCGCCCGCCGGTTTTCCGCGCGCGCGCGCGCTTCGCCCAGGGCCCGGCTCACCACCGGGCCGAGGCGTTTCAGGCGGTCCTTCAGCACATAATCCGTCGCGCCGGAGCGGAGGCTTTCCACCGCGCGCTCTTCCCCGATGGTGCCCGAAACAATGATGAACGGAATGTTGAAACCGCTCGTTTGCAGCAGCGTCATGGCCCGCGGGGTCGAAAACTGCGGCAGGGCGTAATCCGAAAAAATCACGTCCAGATGCGGCCCCAGGCTGGCCAGGTATTCCGCCTCCGTTTCCACCCGCTTCCATTTCAAATCGTAGCCCGCGCTGTTCAACTCGCCGACCAGCAGCAGGGCGTCGTCCTCGGAATCCTCGATGATCAGGCCGTTCAAAGTTGGTTTCATGCAGTTTTCCTCAGGGCTTGGGGGGTTGGTTGAGCAGCAGCCAATACAGGCCCAGTTCCGCCACGGCGGCGGCAAAGCCCTCAAAGTTCACCGGCTTGACAATGTAGCTGTTCACACCCAGGTGATAGCTTTCCACCACGTCCCGCTGCTCCTTCGAGGAGGTCAGCGCCACCACCGGAATCATCCGGGTCAGCGGGTGGCTCTTCACTTGTTTCAAGACCTCGAGGCCGTCCACCTTGGGCAGTTTCAGGTCCAGCAGGATGACCCGGGGCTGCTGGTCAATCTTCCGGCCGGCGTATTGCCCCGTGCAAAAAATGAATTCCAACGCCTCGGCGCCGTCCCGCACCACCTGAATATTGTTCGCCAGGTTCGCCTTGCGCAACGCCCGCACGGCCATGTCCAAATCATCTTGGTTGTCCTCCACCAGCAGGATTTCGAGTTCATTGAGTTCGTTCATGAATTTTCTCCGCCGAGGGTGAAGTAAAAAGTCGCGCCGCGGTCCAGTTCCGCCCGGGCCCACACCCGGCCGCCGTGCCGGTGGACGATGCGCTGCACAATGGCCAGCCCCACGCCCGTGCCCTCAAACTCGTCCGCACGATGCAGCCGCTGAAACACGCCAAACAGTTTGTGGGCGTATTGCATGTCAAAACCCACGCCATTGTCGGCCACAAAATAGACGGCCTCCCCGGCGGCCTGCTCATGCCCGAATTCCACGATGGCCGGCCGGCGGTCGCGCGTGTATTTCACCGCGTTGGAGAGCAGGTTGATGCACACTTGCTTCAGCAGCACCGGGTCGCCGTGGCAGACGGGCAACTCGCCGAGGCGCAACTCGAGCTGCCGGCCGGCCACCAGGGGCTGCAATTCCTCCAGCGCCTCGCGCGCCAGCCGGTTCAGGTCCACCGGCCGCCGGTTCAAGGACTGCCGGCTCAGCCGGGCGAAGGCGAGCAGGTCGTCAATTAATTCCCCCATCCGCCGGCCGCCGTTGCGGATGCGCTCCAGGTAGCCGCGTGCTTCGGCGGGCAACTGCGGGCTGAAATCCTCCAGCACGATCTCCGCAAAACCGTTGATGGCCCGCAGGGGGGCGCGCAGGTCGTGCGAGATGGAATAGGAGAACGCCTCGAGTTCCCGGTTGGCCGCCTCCAGTTCGGCCGTCCGCCGGGCCACGCGTTCCTCCAGTTCCGCGTTCAACTGCAGGATTTCCGCCTCCGCCCGTTTGCGCTCGGTGATGTCCGTGCGGATCGCCACATATTGCCGCGGCCGGCCGTCCTCGTTCAGAAACGGCACAATCGTGGTGTCCACCCAGTAAAAGGATTGGTCCCGGGCCCGGTTGCGAATTTCGCCGTGCCAGACCTTTCCGCCGGCGATGGTGGTCCAGAGGTCGCGGATGAACTCCTTGGAATGCAGGCCCGAGTTGATGATCCGGTGGTCGCGCCCGAGTAATTCCTCGCGCGGATATTTCGCAATGGCGCAGAACTTGTCGTTGACATGGGTGATTTTCCCCTGCGGGTCGGTGATGGCGACAATCGCGTGTTCATCCAGCGCCGTTTTCAGATCGCTGATTTCGCGCAGCAACGCCTTCAGCTCTGCCTCCGCCGCCTTTTGGCGGGTGATGTCCCGCGCCACTTTCGACGCCCCGACGATCCGTCCCGTGGCATCCTTGATCGGGGAGCTGGTCACCGAAACATGGATCAGCCGACCGTCTTTGGTTTGCCGCAGCGTCTCCAAGTGTTCCACGCGCTGGCCGCGCCCGATTTGTGCCAGGATGGCGTGCTCCTCCGCCTGCCGCTCCGGCGGCACCAGCCGGAAAATCGAGTGGCCCACCATCTCCTCCGCCGTGTAGCCGTAAATCACCTCCGCCCCGTGGTTCCAACTCGTGATGCGGCCCTGCAAATCTTTGCCCACGATCGCATCGTCCGAGGATTCCACAATCGCCGCCAGTCGAACCGCCGTCATTTCGGCGTCCGACCCACCGGCGATTTCCGTCGTTGAATTTCCAGTCATAGTCAAAATTCACCATCGGTTTCCCGTCCCCGTCCCACTGACCACCGACCGCTGCCGATTGCTGTGCGCCGGCCAAGAATTCCCCCCGCCCATGAACCTCTGGATGAACAACCACCGAAACCGCCGCTGGCCCTGCGTCGGTCAAGCCATTCTCCCTCTCCTGGGGGAGAGGGCCGGGGTGAGGGCGGACTTGTTACCCCGTCCATCCACCGTCCTGTCCGCCATCGCCTCACCCGCTGCTGGTGGCCCGCCCCTTCACCAACGCCCACTGCAAGTTTAACTGCGGCGTGACCTCGCTTAAATTGACCAATTCCACCGGCTTGACAATGCAGGCGTCGGCGCCCATGCGCCGGCTGGTTTGAATATCCTGCGGGTCGTGGGTGGCGGTCAGCACCACCACCAGAATCGAGCGCGTCTGCGGATGCGCCTTGATCTGGCGCAACACCTCCAAACCGTTGACCTTGGGGAGCTGCAAATCCAGCAGGATCAAGTGCGGCCGCCGGCTGGCCGGGCGCTGGGCATAAGGTCCCCGGCAAAAAAGATAATCCAGGGCCTCGGCGCCATCGCGCGCCACATGGATGCGGTTCGGAATCAGCACCCGGTGCAGCGCATGGGTCGTCAGCGCCACGTCATCCGGGTTGTCCTCCACATATAATATCTCCACCAAGTCGCCGGCCGGACGCGGGGCGGAATCATACGGTTCCGGCGGGCGGGTTTCCAAGTGGGAAAACAGGGTGCCGATGGAAGTTTCCAGGGCGATGGAGAGCTTGCTGATATTCTCGAGCGAAATGTTGCGCGCGCCGCGTTCCACATCGGAAATATAGGTTCGGTGCAAACCGGCGCGTTCCGCCAGTGTCTCCTGGGAAATTCCAATGCGGTTCCGCCATTGTTTGATCACCAAGCCCAAACCCGATTTTAAACCACTGGAACTCATTAGTTTATGACCTCATTAGTTGTTTGTCACACAATCTTAACAAAAGGGACGAGTCTTACCACAGACTATAGGTGACATTCTAATATTTTCAATTATTCTTTTAAATGGAATGCATGGCCAAAATTTGAGCGTGTCATTTGCCGGGTGCCCGGTTTAAGCTGTTCACCGATTAATATGATTTGTAAACCTTCCTTAAGGGGTGGTCGGAAAACGCCGGGCTCGGCGAATTTCTTTTTTCGGCTGGCGCTGGGAGCCCTGCTCGCGGGCTGGCTCGGGGTGGGCGCGTTGGCCGGCGAACCGGCCGGCCTCCCCGGCGCGGGGCCCTGTGCGGCGCTGACGAACGCCACCATCGTGATCATCCGGCACGCGGAAAAACCCGACACCGGCTTCGATCTGGCCCCCGCCGGCACCCGGCGGGCCGACGCGTATGTCCACTTTTTCCAGTCGCTGACCCTCGACGGTCATCCTTTTAAGCCCGACCATTTGTTTTGCACCGCCGATTCCAAGGGCAGCCACCGCCCGCGCCTGACCCTCGAGCCCCTGAGCCGGGCGCTCCAACTCCCGTTGGACCACCGGTTCGCCAACAAGGACACGGCTGAATTCGGACGGGAGTTGCGGTCCCAACCCCACGGCCAAAACCTGCTGATCTGCTGGCATCACGGGGAAATCCCAACCCTGCTCACCGCCTTGGGTGCCGACCCCGCCCGGGTGCTGCCGCAAGCGCAATGGCCGGAGGCCGTCTTTGGCTGGATGATCGAATTGCATTACGACGCCACCGGCCGGTTGCAGACGGCGCAGTGCCTCCCGCAAAATCTGATGCCGGATGATGCCCCCCCGCCCCCCCATCATGAACCCCAACCTTGAAATCAGTTCATTCGCCAACCCCGACGCCCTGGCTGAAGCCGTGGCCCGGCGCTGGTTGGATGAAATCGCCGCCGCCGGACAGTCGGGTTTGCCGCACCGGGTGGCCGTCTCCGGCGGACGCATTGCCGGCCGGTTGTTCACCGCCGTGACCGCCCTCAGCCGGGCCCGGGGCGTTGCGTTCGACCACGTCCATTTTTTCTGGGCCGACGAACGCTGCGTGCCGCCCGCGGATCCCGAGAGCAATTACCGCCTCGCGGCCGACCTCCTGTTGACGCCGCTGAAAATTTCCCCCGGCCAGATTCACCGGCTCAAAGGCGAGCTTGACCCCGAAGCCGCCGCCCGCGAGGCGTCCGCTGAAATATCCAGCCTGGTCCCGGCCAATGCCGCCGGTCTGCCGGAGTTGGATGTGGTCCTGCTGGGCATGGGCGAAGATGGCCATGTGGCCTCCCTGTTCCCGGGCGCGGGCGCGGAAGTGCTGCCTTGCCCCGCGCCGTTTTTGGTGATCCGCAACTCACCCAAGCCGCCGCCCACGCGCCTTTCCCTGAGTTACGCGGCCATCGCCGCCGCCCGCCAGACGTGGGTTTTGGCCTCCGGCACCGGCAAAGAAGCCGCGTTGTCAGCCTCGCTGACCTCCCCGGACCGCACCCCGCTCGCCCGCGTCATCGCCGCGCGCTCCCAAACGCACCTCTTCACAAATATTGTTATTGAAAAAGCAAAAATAGATTGAACCTTTTCCCACTTATCTGCGTCAATAGTAAGAGCGCAGTAACAGCGCAGGCGATTTCGCTGTTCGTTTAGGGTTGGCAGAGAGGTTTTGCTTGTGGCGCGGTCCGAACAGCGACCCCTAGTTGGCCCGCCACCCTTCTGAGCGCCTGGGTGAAGGCGTATAAACCTTGTCACCACAACGGCCGGACGCAAGTCCGGCCGCTTGATTTTTCCGGGATGTCAGTTGAGGGAAATGTCGTCCCCCAACCTTGGCCGGAACCATGCAGTTGAAAAAAAGCTTAACCGCAGATGGCCGCAGATGAACGCAGATAAAAACCGGAGGGAAGCGGTGATCCAGTCCAGACATAACCGAGTGCTCGTCGGGGCCTCGGTATTTCGGGCTTTACCCTTTCTCCTCATCTGCGTGCATCTGCGGCCATCTGCGGTTGAAAGGCATCGTCCCGGCTTAGCTGCCGGCCGATGGCAATTAGCGCCAGCCGCCGCCGATATAGACGCGCACATTGCCGCGGGTCTCATAACGTCCGCCCACCCAAACCTGTCCCCGGTGCGGGGGATGCGCCCAATGACCGCGTTCCCACACCCAGCGGCCATGCCAGGACCAGGCCCCCGGCACCCAGAGAAAGCCGGGGCGGACGACCACCGGATAGGGTTCCACATACGGGGCCGGCGGCGGGGTCTCGACGACCACTTCGCCGGGCGCCAACACGACCGACGGCGGCGCGGGGGCCGGTGCGGGCGGCGGCACATAAGCCACCGGGGGCGGGGCCGGTTGATAAACCGGGCGTTCGCGCACCACGCAGCCGGTGGCGAGCAACCCCCCGGTCACGACCATTAAAGATGATTTGAGCAGCAAACTTATTTTCATATATCCATTGGACGGGGAAACCCGGAAAACATTCATTTTTTGGAAAACCTCCCGGCGGTCGTTTTCCCGGATGGAGCATTGGGCTTCAGGTGTAAAGTTCTCCGCCCGAAGCCGCTCCAGAATCTGTTCTGCCAATTCCGCCGCCTCAGCGAAAGCCACCGGCAGGCTTTTGGCCGCACCCGCGCCGGCAACCTCTGCCGGACGATACCGAACCGCCCCCACCTCGGACTCGACGGCATGAATGTGTTCCTGCGATGCGCCGTCCTCCGTTAGCTGGGCGATGATCTGTTGCTGCCACTCTTTATCACCGTCACGACTGGCCGGCCATGTGAAAGACGCCCAGAACGAAGCTGGCACAGGTCAGGCCATACCGTTGAGGTCCGATCAAGAAGCCCCCGGTTTCTGCATCAAAACAATCACTGGCCGGACTAAAGGCATAGGGGATTCCGGCTGGGTTTGCCCGATTTACCTTCCGACAAGATGCGGCCACCTGCCGCGCCCGCCTTTCTGGGATGGGCGGAATAATCCACGCATAGCTCGTTTTTGGGGCACTGTTTCTGAGGTTGTGGTGCCATCCAAATGCAGCATGCGCACCACATTGGTTGATTCATCCCGGTGTAAAATCCCGACATGCGGCTGACCCTTCCGCTCGCGTAAACCGGTGATGACAATCGCAACGTGTGGCAATTGATCAAACGGACGTTCCGCAGCCGTGTAAACCCCAGCCCCCATTGCGGCAATCAGTTTTCCAAGCCCGTGAGCAGTCCGTTTTCCCACTCGCCCCGCCGCTTGATTTCACTTTCAACCGCCCGGAAAAAATCCCCCCGGAAGGGAATCTTCGTTCGGGCGGGAAGGGTGGAAGGCAATAAGCCCAAAAGGAGGTCCACCGAAAGCGCACCCAAATCCAACCGCTGCAAAAGCGAGCCAATGGCTTCAAATTTTCCACCGGTCATCAAGGCGTCAATCTGGTCGTAAATCAGATCCAACGCGGCATCGGTCCGACCGTGATGGTCCAGACGGCGGGCATGTTCGACAAAATCCCCGGTTCGTTTACCCGGCTCAATTTGGAGACTGGTTTGCGGTGTCATACGGTTCAAATGGCCCGTGCCTTGGATCAATCTAAGACATTATCGCGTTAAAACAAGCCCCGGCCGCCGATTTTTGCCCGCCCTGTCTCACTGGCCGGGCCGAACCCCTTACCTCACACCACTTCGCGGTAAACGTCCGGGTGCGGGCGGGACAGGACGACGGCGTTCACCAGCACGCCGGCCTCGGCCAGCACCGCCCGGCCGGCCGCCACCCCGGCTTGCACGGAAGCCACGGAGCCGGTCATCGAGCAGAAGGCCTTGCCGCCCATGGCCATCGCCAGGCGGAGTTCGAGGAGTTGGACATCGGCGCTTTTGGCGGCGGCGTCGGCGGCCTGGATGAGCGTGGCCACGTTGAAGGATTCGATGATGCCCAGCGCGCCGGTGGTTTCCGCCGGTTGGGTGCGGCCGAGCGCCACAAAGACATCGGGGTGCAGGTTGGAGATGACGAAGCTGTCAATCAGACAGCCGTTGGCGGCCTGGCAGCCGGCCTCCACGGCGGCGGTCAGGGCGGCCGTGTCGCCGCCGATGAGGACCATGTATTTGCCCGAACAGATCGAGCGCGAGAGCAACAGGCGCACGTTGCTCGCCTTGAGCATCGTGTCCGCCACTTGGAAGCCGGCGGCGATGCTCGACAGTTCAATCAAACCCACGGATTTTTCGGCCATAATCTTATTTCTCCAAAATGATCTGCCGGTCGGTCACCTCGCGCACGGTGCCGGCCATGGGGGCGTGCAGGACCGCGCCCAGCGCGTTGGGCGCCGGTTCGCCAATGACCTGGCCGGCGCCCACGCGGTCGCCCGTCTTCACTTTGGCCAGACAGGCCGTGCCGGCGCTTTGTTTCAAGGGCAGCACCAGGCGGTTCGCGGTGATTTCTCCGCCCAGCAGCGGGGCGGGCAGGTCGTAATCCAAAACGTGCAGCTTCTTGGCGAGCGTTTTGATGGGCACCCGGCGGCCGTCGAGCATGGCGTGCGGTTTGGGATTCATCGGGCCGGTCCATTTCATCTGCTTGGCGCGCATGACGGATTTCGCGTCGTCGCAGGCCTCCTTCGGGAACAATTCCTCGGGGCAGGAATAGAGCGTACACAGGCCGCAGGAACAGCACATGGCCGCCCACTGGTTGAAATAATCCGCGCCCGTCCCGCTGAAGGCCAGCGTGCGCATCACCTGGTGGGGTTCGACGGCGTAGCCCAGCAGGAAGCGCGGGCAATACTCGGTGCAGTAACGGCACTGGTCGCAGGCGGATTTGCCAATCTTGGCCTGATCCAGGTTCGGTTTGAGCTTGCGTTCAATGACGTGATGGGTGCGCGGCAGAATCACCACGCCCGTGGAGGTCTTGGTGACGGGCGTATCGAGATCATCCGTGTGCGTGCCCATCATCAGGCCGCCGATGACCAGCACGGGATCGTCCGTGGTCAGGCCGCCCGCGTGGGTGATGCATTCGCGGAACGTCAGGCCCAGCGGCACCTTCATGGTGGCGGGCGATTTCACCGCGCCGGCGATGGTGAGCATCTTGTGCGTGAGCGGCCGGCCGTCATGCGCGGCGGCGATGTTCACGAAGGTCTCGACGTTGTTGACCACCACGCCGACGGCGAGGGGAATGCCGCCGGGCGGGATCAATTTGCCGGTGACATTATAAACCAAATCGTATTCGTCGCCGGCGGGATAATAATCGCCGAGCAACTGCACCCGGACATTCGTGCCCTGGCTGGCCGCGTTGAGCGCCGCGACCGCGTGCTTCTTTTTGGCTTTGACGCCGATGACGCCCTCGCGCGCGCCCACGGCCTCCATGGCCAGTTGCAGGCCGCGCACGAGGTCGGCCGCGCTTTCCTCCATGATCACGGAATCCTTGTGCAGGAGCGGCTCGCATTCCGCGCCGTTGGCGATCACGGTTTCGGCCCGGGCATTGAGCTTGACGTGCGTGGGAAAGCCGCCGCCGCCCGCGCCGACGACGCCCGCCAGTCTGACTTGTTCCGCCAAATTCATGTTAGTTTTTGATAAACTGTCACCGTTCCGTCCCGGACCGCCATTGCCCGGACTGGAGGCGCTAAGCGTGGCGGTTTCCGAAATTTTTGCAATTCATTTTTCCGGGCCGTGCCCGCAGAACCCGGCCCGGAGTCCACACGCCCCCCTCACGGCTCGGCCAGCGCCTGGAACAGATGGCGCATTTCCTCCTTGATGTCGGCGGATGCCTCCAGCGGGTGCGCAATTTCCGCGCGGATCAGGTTAAGCAAGTTGGAATTACCCGGCCGCCTCGGGCGGCTCTGATGCGAGGGGTGGTTCGCCTTCCACCCCGCCCGTTTCCGGCGCGGACGGGGGCGCGCTTGCCAAGTTCTCCCGCAGTCGCACGAGCACGGGCCGCACCATTTTCCCCTGATATTTGAACCCCGGACGCACCGTTTCCCCGATCAGCGCGTTCGCCGGGGGAGTATCCCGCTGGCCCACCACCTGATGACGGTCGGCGTTGAACGGCTCGTCCGGCGTGGCGGCAAACGGCACCAAACCCACCCGGCGGGCGGCATCGTGGCAGGCGTTTTGGAACTGGGCGATTTCAGCGGCCAACTGCGGCTGGCCGGAATGCTCGGCGGCGGCGTGCAGGGCGAACACATGATCCAGAATGCGCACCAACACCTGCAGCCATTCCGTCTCGCCCCGGTGCAACTTCTCAATTTCCAACCGGAGCGCCGCCTTTTCACTGTCATTCATGCGCTGCATGAACTCGCCAAACTGCCGCACCTCGCCCGTCATGCGCTCGGCGATCTCGCGGGCCGCCCCCGTTGTCTTCTCGGCCTGGGCCTGGGCGGTGGTCCAATTATCCGTGCAGGCGGTGATCTGATCGCCCACGCGGTCCAGTTGCTGGATTTTGCCGGCAATCGTTTCGAGGCTGTTGACTTCAATCAACCGGGCCGTCGCCCGGTATTCCAGCACAAAGGGAAGCACGCCCATCCCCGCCCCCAGGGCGACACAAGCGGCCGCCACCCCGATGACCCACAGGCCCAGGGGATGCGGCGCGTGATACGTGAACCAGCCGGCAAAGACCAGCAGCCCCGCGTCGCCAAACAAAAACGGCCATTTGGGAACTTCCCAATCCTGAGCATTCTTCATGATCCGAGAGTTTCAGCCAAACCGCCCGCGAACGCAACGCCAAGTTGTCAGCATATATGGCGAACGCCACCGAGGCCGGCACCGCCAGTTTGCCGTTCAAGCCAACGTCCGCTCATGAGGTCTGCCGGGGCCATGCTCCTGCCAGCCTTGAGCGGACGGGACGGGATTGAGGCGGGGCCATTTGGAATTCAGGGATTTCCGCGCCCGGGGTAGGGGGGCGGCCCCGGGCGGTTGGGATGGCCAAAACATCAATTGGACTGCCAGCGCAAGGTTTTGGCGCCTTTGGCGGGCAGGCTGTGGCCGGCAATCGAACAGGTGGGGGCTTGATTCATGGCCCCGATCGTATAGGTGCCGCCGCCGGGGCAAACCGGCATGGCATTGCCCTTGAGATAGGGTTCCAAGTCCAGTGCCGTGGGCACGTCCGTGGCGTCTTTGGAATTATCCAACGCCCAGGCCTGCTTGGCGGTGTCCAACTGCTGGAGATTTTGCAGGCAGAGATCGCGCGCCGCTTCGGGCGACAACGTTGGCGGCGGGGGCGGGGCCATGGGCTGCGCCGCCTGGTCGGCGAACTCTTGAAGGTGATTCTGCTGCAATTTCAGGGCCAGCCGGGCGGTTTCCAATTGTTGGGCGGTGAGTTGGCCGGCGGTGGTCAGTTGGAGGAGATTGGTGTTGGCCAGGGCGAGTTGCTGGGTCAGGCGTTGGTTATCCTGCCGGAGCCGGGCATTGTCCAGCCCCAGTTCGACCACGCTGGAGGCTTTCAGCTCATCCAGCTGGCTATTGAGCAATTTAACTTTTTCATGGGCGTCGCGGGCGTCGGTGAGCGCGGCGTCTTTTTGCTGGTTGGCGCGGAAGAGCAGCACCTGGCTGACGAAGATCAGCACAAGACACACCCACAGCAGCCAGCGTTTGACACTCATGGTTACCTTGTTTTCGCCCTTCCCGGGGCCGCCGTCAAACACGAAACGTAAAAATGATCACTTTTATTGGGGCGTTTCCGACCGGGCGTCAATCCCGACCCTGCGCCGGGCGGTTCCATTTATCGGCCGATTTTGTAATTGTGACGCCACCGGGGCGGCTTATACTGCGATGACTTATGAAAAAATACGCCATCATTATTATCGGGGTGCTGTTGGTGCTGGGCCTGGTTGGGTTGCTCGTGATGGCGGTCGCGGGCGCGAGCTACAACGGGCTGGTCCGCCTCGCGCAGGGGGCGGACAGCCAGTGGGCGCAGGTGGAGAATGTTTATCAACGCCGGGCCGACCTCATCCCGAATCTGGTGGCGACGGTTTCCGGCGCGGCCAATTTCGAAAAATCCACGCTGACGGAAATCACGGCGGCGCGGGCGTCGGTGGGGCAGGTGAAGCTGGACCCCAATGCCGCACCGAGTGATCCGGCCAAACTGGCGGCGTTTGAACAGGCCCAAAGCCAGCTCTCGTCCGCCCTCTCCCGGTTGCTGGTGGTGGTGGAGAAGTATCCGGATTTGAAGGCCACGGAGAACTTCCGCGAATTGCAGGCGCAACTCGAGGGCACGGAAAACCGCATCAGCGTCGAACGCCGGGATTTCAACACGGCGGTGCAGGCCTACAACACGGCCATCAAATCTTTTCCGGCGGTATTGTATGCCGGGGCCTTCGGTTTTAATGCGAAACCTTATTTTACCGCCACCGCCGGGGCCGAGACGCCGCCCAGGGTGCAGTTTGATTTCAACGCGCCGGCCGCCAAACCCTGAGCCATGCACCGTCTCGGCCTCATCCTGATTTTAATGGCCGGTCTCCGGCTCTCGGCGGCGGAGATCATGCCGCCCGCGCCGGCGGCTTATTTCAATGATTACGCCCATATCGTCGCCCCCGGCACGGCGGCGCGGCTGAACCAGACGCTGGAAGATTTCGAGCGCCAAAGCTCCGATCAAATCATCGTGGCGGTGTTCCCGAAAATGGAGTCGGACTCGTCGGTGGAGGATTATACGGTGCGCGTGGCGCGGTCCTGGCGGGTGGGGCTGAAGGACAAGAACAACGGGGCGGTGCTGTTTGTTTTCGTGCAGGATCACAAATTGTTCATCCAAGTCGGCTACGGCTTGGAAGGGGTTTTGCCGGACGCCTTGTGCCAGCGCATCATTGATGAGCAGATCACCCCGCGTTTCAAAGCCGGTGATTTTGACGGCGGCCTGACGGCGGGGGTGCAGTCGGTGATCGCCGCCGCCCGGGGCGAATACCAGGGTACGGGCCGCACGGTGGCGGAGCACCGTCCCGACGGCGGGTCGAAGTGGTGGCTGGTGGTTTTTCTGATCGTGGGAATTTACGTCATCCTCCGCGTCGCCACCGCCCGCAGCACCCATTATTCTGGGGTCGGCATGTCGCGCCGGTCTTCGCCGGGGACGTGGCCGCTGTTCATCGGCGGTTTTGGCGGGGGTGGCTGGGGCGGCGGATCTTCCGGCGGGGGCGGCTTCGGCGGCGGCGGGGGCTTTTCGGGTGGCGGGGGGAGTTTTGGCGGCGGTGGCGCAGGAGGGAGTTGGTGACACTTATGCACCCGCGAACTTTTTCCAAGCATCTGCACCACGCGGGCATCGTGGCCGCGATTCAAGCGGCCGAACAAAAAACCACCGGCCAAATCCGGGTCTGCATCAGCCCCCGGCACACGGACACGCCCGTGGCCGCCGCGCAGGCGGAATTCCTGCGCCTGGGCCTGGATAAATCGCCGGCCCGGAACGGCGTCTTGATTTTCGTGGCCCCCCGCGCCCACAAGTTCGCCATCATTGGCGATGAGGCCGTCCACGCGAAATGCGGCGACGCCTTCTGGCGGGAACTGGCCGATGTCATGAGCGGCTACTTCCGCAAATCGGAATTCACCCCCGGCATCATCCACGGGGTGCAAAAGGCCGGCGAATTGCTGGCGGAACATTTTCCCAGCCCCCGGCTGGGTGGGATGAAATCCTGAACAAGGGCGGCAACCGTTTCAGTCTGGAAGATGCAAAAAACAGGTTGCCGCAGACGGGCGCAGATTTAACCATTTCGTTTTGCAAGGGGGATTCACGCCCCCCAGTATGCCTGGGTTAACCCTTCTATAATGTGTGGTTTCATCTGCCATCTGTGGTGAAAGTTCCCCGTTTCCGCTTTTTCTCTCCCATCATTAGCGATGGGTTCCGGCCTGAGTGCGGTCGGATTGAGGCATCCAGTCAAACCATCGACTCCAAACCCACGCTGTGGGGATTGCGCTTCCGATAAAGGACATGCGGACGGAGCAGATGGTCCCGCGGCAATGAAGGATGCAGAAAATCGTCATCCGGGTTGCGGCTGAATCCAAGGCGCTCCATCAACCGCCGCGACCGCAGATTGATGGCGGCGGTAAACGACACCAACTCGGGCAGCTTCAGACGTTCAAACGCATACGCTTGAACGTTTAAGGCCGCTGCGTGGGCGATGCCCCTTCCCCAATACTCACGCCGCAGTCGCCAGCCAATCTCAACGGCGGGAGTGAAGTGCGCCGCAAAGGTCGGTTCGGCGAGGCCGGTGAATCCCGCAAAGGCTCCGTCCACCTCCACCACCCAAAGCCCCCACCCGCGCTGGGCGATACCGGCGCGGAGCCGGGCCAACGACTCCCTTGATTCCGCCCGGGTCAGGGGCTTCGGAAAAAACCGCATCACCTCCGCATCCGCGTTCATCCCGGCGTATGGCTCCAAATCGTCATCCCGCCACTGACGCAATATCAATGAATCGTTCGTCATGGGGGTAAGGATATCCCCAGCCGGCATCTTCAGCTATTATTTGCTCGTCCAGCAGAAACCGGGTCAGGTCATCGTTTCCCGGCTGGATCCATGACAACCAATTCCCCGGCCTGCGGCAGCATTTGGGACAGGGATGGAAAATCCACAGCCTGCGGTTCGGCCGGGCGCACGGAGGTTTTTGTTTACAAAGGCCGCCGGGCGTGGCTCACTCATTCAGCCTATGAAGGATCAAATCATCCGCCTGCTGGGGCAGAAAAGTTATCAGCCGGCCAACGTGCCGGAGTTGCTCAAACTGCTCCGCCAGCCGCCGAACGCCCAGCAGGAGTTGCAGGCGGAACTCGCCCGCCTGGAACAATCCGGGGTCGTCGCGCGCATCAAGGGCAACCGTTACATCCGCCCGGCGGACGCGGATTTGATCCCCGGCCGCATTCGCATGAACCGCGCCGGCAAGGGGTTTTTGCAGCCGGACGATGTCGCGCTCAAGGAGATTGCCATCCCCGAAAGCGCCACTGGCACCGCCCTGCACGAAGACCGCGTGTTGGTGCGGCGGGACGGCCGCCGGAAGAATTTCCGCGAGGGCGATCAGGAAACCGGCGAGGTGGTGCGCATCCTCGAACGCAACCGCACCCGGCTGGTCGGCACGCTGCAACAGGGCCGGCAGTTTCTCTACGTCATCCCGGATGACCCGCGCATTCCGCACGATGTCTATGTGACGCCGCCGCGCGACCTGGGCCGGCCCGCGCACCCGGGCGACAAGGTGGTGGTGGAACTGCGGGAATGGGAGTCGCGCAACACGAATCCCGAGGGTGAAATCGTGGAAATTCTCGGTGCGCCCGATGCCGAGGGCGTGGACATGCTCTCGGTGTTGCGCCAGTATAATCTGCCGCTGCATTTTCCCAAACCCGTGCTGGCCGAGGCGCACGCCATCGGGGCGACGGTGGATCCCCGCGACCTGGCGGGCCGGTTGGATTGCCGCGGGCACCGGGTCGTGACCATTGATCCCGATGACGCGAAGGATTTTGACGACGCGATCTGCCTGGAACGCGTGTCGGCTGACCAATGGCGGTTGTGGGTTCACATTGCGGATGTGTCGCATTACGTCCGTCCCGGCACGGCGCTGGATGCCGAGGCCCGGCAGCGCGGCAACTCGACCTACCTGGTGGACCGCGTCATCCCGATGCTGCCCGAAGCCTTGAGCAACGAACTGTGCTCGCTCAAGCCGAACGTGGACCGCCTGACCAAGTGCGTGGAGTTTCTCATGGCCCACGACGGGCGCGTTTTGAGCGCGAAGTTCCATTCCGCCGTCATCCATTCCCAGCGCCGCTTCGCCTACCCCGAGGTGCTGGCCATTTTGCAGCGTCCGCCGGGCGACGACCCGATTGAACAGATGCTCCATCAGGCGCATGAACTCGCGCAGAAAATCCGCCGCCTGCGGTTCAAGGCCGGTTCGCTGGAACTCGATTTTCCCGAAACCAAAATCCGCCTGGATGAACAGGGGAAAATTCTGCGCATTGAGAGAACGGAAAACGATGTGTCCCACCAGTTGATCGAGGAATGCATGCTGCTGGCCAACGAGGCGGTGGCCGCGCAGTTGATGAGTCGGCGCCTCCCCGCCATTTACCGCATTCACGAGGAACCGGACGCGCGCCGACTGGAGGATTACCGGCGGGAGGTGCTGGCCCACCATCTGCCGTGCGGCAACCTGCGGCAGCCCGCCGAGGTGCAAAAACTGCTGCGCAAACTCGGGACCCTGCCCATCGGCCCGGCGCTCAAGATCGGCTTTCTCAAATCCCTCATGCGCGCGCGTTACGCCGTCGAGCCGCTCGGCCATTACGGGCTGGCCAAAAAGAAATACACCCACTTCACCTCGCCCATCCGCCGCTACGCCGATCTGACGGTGCATCGCGCGCTGTTCGATAAGCCGCCCGCGCCGGCGGCCGCCCTGCAGGAAATCGCCGAGCACATCTCCGTGACCGAACGCAATTCCGCCGATGCCGAGCGCGACAGCAAGGATGTCAAAATGTATGCGTTCCTGCTGGCGCAATTGGATTCTGGGGCGCCGCCAAACTATCCCGCCTTGGTGACCGACGTGCGGAACATCGGGTTTTTCGTGGAGGTGCCCGGCCTGGCGATGAGCGGCCTCGTGCCCCTCTCGTTGATGGAGGATGATTTCTATGTCTTTGATGAAAACCGGCGGCTATTGGTGGGCCGCCGCACCCGCCGGACGATCCAACTCGGGGACCCGCTCACCGTTCAGGTGGCGCGGGTGGACCGCTTTAAGAAACAAGTGGATTTCCGCCTGGCGGGGGTGCCGCGCAAACCCTCCGCCCCGCGTTCGCCGGGGAATCGGGCTTCTGATCGGCGTCCCCAAACGGTCCGGCCATCCCAGCCGTCCCGGTCGCCGCGCCCGGGATCGCGCCCGGAGCCGCAGCGTCCCCAGGGATCCCGATCCTTCCGTCCGCGGCCGTCGCCGGGCGGCTCCGAGCCGAAACGTCCGCCGAACCCCCGTTCGTTCGGCCGGCGTCCCCCGGGGGCGCGTTCGGATGCGAACCGCCGGCCGGCACCGCGCCCGGATTCAACCCCGCCGCCGGAGACCCGCCGGCCGATGCTCCATGCCTCCGCCTCGCAACTGCCCGTCAACCAACGGCCGTTGCTGAAATCGAGCGGGCACCACCGCTTTTTCAAGCGCCGGCGGTGACGGGGGGAATGCGGGCGGACTGACGACCGTCCGGGGTGGCGCATCCCGGAGTTGTTGGCGGCCTTTGGAGTGCGGCGACACGTCGCCGCTTTGGGACGAGACGACATGTCGTCGAGTTCGAAGGCGCGCCCTGGCACGATCAAATCAACCACCTCAGGACGCGCCCCGTCCGGGGTGCCCGGCAAAAGTTTTCTTGGCAATCCCGCGGCATGATGGCTAACTCGGGGCGTGACCAAAGCAACGGATCAGACCCGGACGCCGCAGGCCAGGCTGGATTCATTTCAACAGGTCTTGAAAGTGGCGTTTGAGTTGCACAATGCCGGACGCCATGCCGAGGCCGAGGCGGCCTGCCGCATTTTGATGGACATCCACCCGCGCGACGGCCAGTTGCTGTTCCTGCTGGGCATGGTTTTGCATCAAACGAACCGGAGCGCGGAAGCCCGGCCGCATTTGGAGCTGGCGGCGGAATTGCAGCCGCAAATGGCCCGGGTTTTCAACGGGCTGGGTCATGTTCACCAAAAACTGCACCATCCTTTGCGCGCGGTGGAATATTATGCCCGGGCCGTGGAACTGGGGATGCAGTCCGCCGATCTTTTTTACAGCATGGGCAACGCCTGCCACGAACTCGGGGACATGGAACGGGCGGTGACGTTGTTTGAACGGGCGGTGGCGTTGAATCCCCGGGATGCTTCGAGTTGGAATAATCTCGGCAAATGCCTGAAAGAGTGCCACCGGCTGGAGGAATCCATCCGGGCCTATGACCGCGGGCTGGCGGCCGATCCCAATTGTTTCATGGCCCATTATGGCCGCGCCATCGCGCTGCTCATGACGGGCCGCCTGCCGGAAGGTTTTCGTGAGTATAACCGGTGGCGCAACTTCCGCATCACGCCCCGCCAGTTTCCCCAGCCCCTCTGGCAGGGCGAACCGATTCCGGGCCGGACCCTGTTTTTGCATGCGGAGCAGGGCTATGGCGATGCGATTCAATACGCGCGTTTTATCCCGCAGGCGCGGGAATGCTGTGGCCGGGTGATCCTCGAATGCCGGCCGGAGCTGAAGGCCTTGTTCACCCACTCCGGTTGCGCCGGAGAGGTCATTGCTTATGGCGAGGCGATTCCGCCGTTCGATTATTACACTTCGCTAATCAGTCTGCCCGGCATCCTGGGGGTCACTTTGGAAACCATTCCCCGGCAAGTTCCGTATTTGAAAGCCGCCGCCGACGGGCGGTTGCCACCGGCTCCAGCGGGGCATTTAAAGGTGGGGGTGGCGTGGGCGGGCAACCCGGACCATCACAATGATGCGGCGCGTTCGCTGGGACTGGCCGAACTCGCGCCGCTGTTCCAGGCCCCCAACGCGGTGTTTTACAGTCTGCAAGTGACCGTGCCCCCCCGCGATGAGGCCGTTTTTGGCGCCGGGCTCAAACTGGTGGATTTGCGCGGCCGGCTGAAGGATTTTCTGGACACGGCGGCGGCGGTGGCGGAACTGGATTTGGTTATTGCCGTGGACACCTCGGTGGCCCACCTGGCGGGCGCGCTGGCGAAACCGGTCTGGACCCTGCTGCCTTACACGCCCGACTGGCGCTGGTTGATGGCGCGGTCGGACAGCCCCTGGTATCCCACCATGCGCTTGTTCCGGCAGGCGCAACGGGGCCAATGGCCGCCGGTCATCCGGCAAGTGGCGGAAGCACTGGAACATTTCCCCGCCACCCATCCCCGATGACGATGATGGGCCGGCCCTGGGCTGGTTAATCAGACCACCGGCCCGGGGTTTCCGCAGTGCCTCCCGAAGTTGATGGCGGATTTTTTGCACCGCCGACTTCCCAGTCTGCTGTCTCGCAGGTTTCCAAACCTGCAGGCCGTCCGCCCATTGACGCGCCCGCCTGTCTTCCCAACAACTTCGGGATGCACTGGGTTTCCGACCCCTTGATTTTTTCCCCTAAAGTTTTTTCCAACGCGTCCGATAGAGAGGGCGTAACAGTGAATGGTCGTCAGCCGCCAAGCAGGTTGACAGGGGAAGACAAATGGTGAACCGCCCTTGAACGGGTTCGCCCGTGGCATGGACGCCGCGAAAAATCAATGCCCCTCCAGGGCGACTCACGGATAGAGTTATGGTGATTAATACGAACATATCGGCGGAAAATACGGCTGCCTATTTGGGGCAGTCCAACGCCAATTTGAGCATGGCCCTGGAAGAATTGTCCTCGGGCTCCAAAGTCAATTCCCCCGCTGATGACAGCGCCGGCTTGGCGGTGTCCATGGGTCTCACGATGCAAATGGGGGACAACACGGCGGCCGAGAACAATGTGGCCGACGCCATTTCGTTCAACCAAACCCAGGATGGCTACCTCCAGCAGGTGGACAGCGCCCTCAACCGCATGAGCGAACTGGCCGTGCAGGCCCAGGACGTCACCAAATCCAACAGCGACCGCACCCTGTATCAACAGGAGTTCCAGACGCTGTCGAATTATATCAACAACGTTTCCACCCAGAGTTTCAACGGGGTCAGCCTGTTTGATGGCACCACGCTGTCGGTGACGACGGATAGCAACGGCAGCACCTTCATCAACACCGGGGTTAATCTGGGGGCGTCCGTCTATTCCGGGCTGGCCGTCAATGATTCGATTGCCACGACTGCGGGGGCCGCCGCCGCTTTGATCGCGGTGCAGGCGGCCGTCAACCAACTGGCGTCGGATCGCGCCACCATCGGCACCAATGAAGAAACGCTCACGGATTACAACAACGAGCTTTCCACGCTGAATGACAATCTTTCCGCCGCCAACAGCCAGATCATGGATGTGGATGTGGCCACGGAAAGCACCATTTACGCCAAAGAGAACATTCTCGTCCAAACCGGCACCGCGATGCTGGCCCAGGCCAACTCGCAGCCGCAAATCGCGCTGAAGCTCCTGAGTTAAGCCGGCGGATTCCCTCCTTAAGTATTGTCCCTGACTGCCGATACCTAACTGCGAAAGCTGGTGCTGGCGGCCATCAACGGCCAGGAGGGAAGAACCGGTCGGACGCCCCGGAAAGGTCCGCCCACGGCAGGGATGCCGTGTAAAAATAACTCTCCCCGCAAGGGGTGACTCATGGAAGGAGTCAGTAGTATGGGACTAGTAATTAACACAAACGTATCGGCAGAACAGACTTCGGCCCTGTTGGAGAAATCCAGCAGCGCCCTGAGCAAGTCGCTCGAAGAGCTGTCTTCTGGATCAAAAGTAAACTCACCGTCGGATGACAGCGCCGGGTTGGCGGTGTCGATGAACCTGACGGCGCAGATGGGAGAAAACTCGGCGGCTTCGGACAACGTCAACAACGCCATTTCGTTCAACCAAACCCAGGACGGTTACCTGCAGCAGGTCAACAGCGCCCTGGACCGGATGAGCGAATTGTCGGTGCAATCGCAGGACGTGACCAAGTCGAACAGCGACCGCCAACTGTATCAAAACGAGTTCAACACGCTCGCCAAATATGTCAACAACGTGGCCACGCAGAGCTTCAACGGGGTCAGCCTCTTTGACGGCTCCAAGCTCGCGGTGACCACGGACAGCAATGGCGGCACCTTCAGCAACACCGGGGTGAATCTGGGGGCGTCGGTCTATTCCAACCTGGCCAGCACTTCGATCGCCACCACCTCGGGCGCCGCCAGCGCCTTGACGTCGGTTTCCGCCGCCATCAATCAGTTGGCGTCGGATCGGGCCACGCTGGGCACCAACGAAGAAACGCTGACCGACTACAGCAACCAGCTCGAAACGCTGAACAACAACCTCTCCGCCGCCAACAGCCAGATCATGGATGTGGACGTGGCGTCGGAGAGCACCGCCTACGCCCAGCAAAACATCCTCGTGCAGACCGGCACGGCGATGTTGTCGCAGGCCAACACCATGCCGCAAATCGCGCTGAAACTCTTGAGTTAAGCCGCCCGGCATGAAGCGATAGTAACAGACTCGGACGGCGCGGGCGCGCCGTCCGGGTTATTGCGTGTGCAGGCCGGACCGGTCGCTGAACCACTGGCGGGGAACCGCCCAACGAAAGAGAATTTATGTCAAGCGTCAGCTCAACCAGCAGTGCGAATTCCCAGTTGTCCCAACTCCTGTCGGACAGCAGCCTGCAGAGTCAGGGCAACACCGTCAACAGCACCAATAACGGATCCACGGGGCTGTCCGTCGCGGGCCTGGCTTCCGGCACGAACTGGACCACCACCGTGGAGGAACTGGCCAATGCCGAACGCGCGCCCGAGACCCAGTGGGAGGCCCAACAAACCAAGCTTCAGTCGCAGAACAACGCCTACACCACCATCAGTGGTGACCTCGCGACTCTGCAGACGGACGTGGAGACCCTCCAAGATCCCTCGCTTTACCAGGGCACGACGGCGACCAGCTCCGATACGAGCATTGCCTCGGCCACCTCCGAGGCCGGCGCCACCCTGGGCAGTTTTACTTTCGACATCACGCAACTCGCCACCGCCTCCCAACTCAACGGCGCCACCGGGATCAGTCAATCGTTGGTTCCCAGCGGGGGAGATCCCGGCACGGTGACCATCGGCTCGGCCAACTTTGCCACGCCCGTCACCGCCGGCACCTTCACCATCAACGGCCAGCAGGTCACCGTCGCCGCCACGGACACGCTGCAGGATGTTTTTAACAACATTGCCACGGCCACGAATAACGCCGTCACCGCCAGTTACAATTCCACCTCGGATGAAATCACGCTGTCGAGCAGCAGTCCCATCGTGTTGGGCAGCGAGACCGACACCAGCAATTTCCTCCAATCCGCCGGATTATACAACTCCAGCACCAGTTCGGACACGATCACCAGCAACACGGCGCTCGGCACCGTGCAGTTGAACTCGGATATGACGTCAGCCGGCCTGGGCACGGCGGTTTCCGACGGCGGTGCCGGCAACGGCGCCTTCACCATCAACGGCGTCACCATTAATTACAATTCCAGCACCGACAGCCTCAACGATGTGCTGAGCCGCATCAACAATTCCAGCGCCGGGGTCACGGCCAGCTACAACAACCTGACGAACAACTTCGTGCTGACCAACAGCACCACCGGCGCCATCGGCATCACGGCCCAGGATGTGACCGGCAATTTCCTCGCGGCCACCGGCCTGTCCGGTGGCACGTTGTCCGAGGGCAGCAACCTCCTCTACACCGTCAATGGCAACAGCACCCAGTTGGTGAGCCAGTCCAACACCATCACCTCGGCCAGTTCCGGGATCAACGGCCTGACGGTGACGCCCGTGCAAAAGGGGTCCACCACGGTCTCCGTCAGCAGCAACACCGCCGCCATCACCACCGCCATCAATCAATTCATCACGGATTACAACACCGTGGAGTCGTATATTTCCACCCAGCAGGCCGTCACGACGTCCTCCAGTGGCACGACCACCCCGGGCACGCTGACCGGCGATCTGACCGCCAACGGCATCGCCAACGATCTGCGCGACAACACCAACCAGCCGGTGCCGGGACTGTCCGGGGCCATTCAAATGTTGTCGGATCTGGGGATCCAGACCAACGGCCAGAACAATACCATCAGCCTGAGCAGTCCCAGCACCCTCAGCGCCGCCCTGACGAGTAATTTGAGTGGCGTCCAATCATTCTTCTCGGGTGCCAGCGGCTGGGGAACCCAGTTGAACAACTGGCTCAACGCCACCACCGGCAGCGGGGGCACCGTTCCCAACCAACAGGCCACGCTGACCCAGCAGAACACCAATATCACCACCCAAATCTCCAACTTGGAGACGAAAATCTCCTCCGACAGCGCCAAGTGGACCTCCGAGTTTGAAGCGATGGAAGTGGCGGAGTCGCAGACCACCCAGGAGATGACCTATTTGTCGGAACAGATCACCAGTGGAGCCCTCTAATCCCCATGCGCCCGCCCGTCCCCTCATCCCCAGCCAAGCCTGCTGACGCCGCCCACCGGTGGCTCAAAGGCGCCGGGCGGACGGTGCTGTGCCTCACGACGGCCGTGGCCCTGGCGGCGCAAGGGCAGCCGCCGGCGCACCCGGCGGCCATGCCCATGCTGCTCCCGGACGATCCTTCGGACAACGCCTATCAAGCCTCGCCGGATTTGGCGCCGGAATTGCGGCGGGTGGCCGTGCTGCCGCCGGCCTGGGAAGGATCAGCTTCCGACTTGGCCGCCGGCGGCGAAGCCCTGGCTCCCGTCCTGCTTTCGGAACTGTCCAAGCTGAGGAAGTTTGAAGTGGTGACCGTCAGCCCGCCCGACCTCCGCGGCCTGACCGGCCGGTTAAGCTGGACCGGCGAGGAAATCCTGCCGGCGGACTTTTTAAACTCCCTGCAACGGGTGTATGGGTGCGATGCGGTCTTGTTTTTTCAAATGACCCGGTTTCAAGCGTATGCCCCGCTGGCGGTGGGGTGGCGGATGAAACTGGTGGATGTGCGCACGCGCCAAATCCTCTGGGCCGTGGACGAGGATTACGATGCCAAACAGCCGGGGGTCCTGGGCCAGGCGCACCTGTTTCATGCCCTCGGGCAATGGGTTTTCCGCGATTCCGCCAGTGACTGGCAGGTGGAAAATTCCCCCCGCCAATTCGGCCAATACGCCCTCGCCAAATCCCTGTCCTCCTTGCCGAATCGGAAAGATATGATTAAAGTTTCCCGGCCGATTACCGATGAGCCAAGCAAGCGGTCGTCGGATCAAAAAACGTCGTCTGTTAAAAAAATATATGGAAATTGAGTTCAATACCGGTCGAATTTCTCAGGGGGGGTATAGCCAGCCGCCCGCCCGCCAGAGTGCCACGCCGGCCTCGCCGGACCCCGTGTCGTTCTCAGCCTCCGACTCGCTCAACAGTCAGTTGAGCACCCTCTCCACCGTCCGTCCGGACCAGGTGGCCCGGGCCAAGGCCCTGGTGGCGGATGGCAATTACCCTTCGGATGAAGTGTTGCACCGCGTGGCGGATCGTTTGGTGAACGAGTCCACCAGCAATGCCGGGGGCGCGTCCGAATAGTTGAGGTGACCAGCAACGTTTTGCCCCGCGCCCATCCCCATGCAAACCGCCAATCCTTGGAAGTCCTACCGCCAAATCACGACGCTGACCGCCCCTCCGGGACAACTCACCCTGATGCTCTATGAAGGCGCCCTGCGCTCGCTCCAGCGCGCGCTGCCCGGCTTTACTTACACCGATCCGGCGGAGGCCAACATGACCATCCACAACAACCTGATCAGCGCCCAGAAAATCATCCAGGCGCTGAATGGCGCTTTGAACATGGAACAAGGCGGGGAATTCGCCGCGACCATGCGCCGCCTTTATCATTATTTTGTCCGGCGGATCCGCGAGAGCAACCTCCGCAAGCAGCCGGCCGGGGTGGAGGAGGTCATTGTTCATCTGACCGTCCTGCGGGATGCCTGGGCCACCATGCTCGAACGCCAGAATCCGCCGGCAGCTTAACCGCCCAACCCTTTTAAATGAATGAACGCCGGGCGCGATCTCACCGAAGCCTATCAGGCATGGCGGCGGCTGGCGGAAGCCGAGGGTGAAGCCGCCGGGGCGGGGGATTGGACCCGTCTTTCCGCCTGTCAGCAGGAACTCCGGCGCCTGCAAACACGGATTTCGCGGTTGACCCCGGCGGCCCGGGAAGAATGGTCCGCCTCCGAAGTGGGCCGCATCGCCCGGGAGCGGGTTAAGGCCACCATCCACGAATTGATCGAACTCCATGGCCGCAACCAAACCCGGCTCCGCGAAATGAAGGAAGCCACCCGCTCGAAGCTGGATCAGCTCCGTCAGGCGGGGCGGAATTTGAAACAAATCCAACGTTCCTACGTTTTCAACCATCCGGCCCGCTGGACGTCGTTCTCGTAACCGGCCGCCCCCCCCACCAAGGCATGAAAAACCCGGATTCAACCTCCCCGCCCACCGACCCCATTTTGGTGGTGGATGACGAGAAGACCATTCTGACGACCCTGCAGCATATCCTGGGGAAACATCATTACCAAACCGTCGTTGCCTCCAACCCGCTGCTCGGGCTGGAGCAGCTCAAAAAACAGGCCTTCTCGGTGATCATTTCCGATCAGGTCATGCCCGAAATGAACGGCCTCGAACTACTCGCCCAGGCCCGGCTCATTCAACCCTATGCCACCCGCATCCTCGTCACCGCCGTGGTGGATCTGGACCTGGTGATTGAGGCGATCAACCAGGGGGAGATTTTCCGGTTCATCGTCAAACCCTGGTTGTTGGAGGAATTCCTGGCCACCATCAAAAATGGCGTGCAGCGCTACGAATTGATTTGTCAGAATGGCCGGCTGCAGGCCGCCACCCAGTCCATGAACGAGCAGTTGATCGAATTGAACCGCTCGCTCGAGCAGCAGTTCCAACTGGTGGCGCTGCAGAACCGGCAACTGGCGGAGGTGAACACCGCCATGGAGGGCAACTTTGTCCGTTCCATGGAACTCTGCGTTCACACCATGCAAACCTTTTATCCGTCCCTCGGGTATCAGGCCCGGCGCGTGTGCGAACTGTGCAAGGCCATGGCGCACGTCCTGCAATTGAACGACGAGGACCGGCGCGTGCTGGAAAGCAGCGCCCTGCTGCACGACATCGGCCTCGTCGGCGTGCCGCGCCAGATCATCCGCCGCTGGCAGGAGGAGCCGCATCTGCTCGAGCCGGCGGAAAAAGCGCTCATCGAACAGCATTCCATCCTGGGGCAGGAACTCGCCTCCTTCGGCAATGACCTGAAAAAGGTCGGGGAAATCATCCGCGCCCATCACGAACATTATGACGGCAGCGGCTACCCCGACCAACTGATCGGCGATAACATCCCCTGGCTGGCCCGGCTGCTGGCCGTGGCCGTGGCTTACGCCTCGAGCCGGTTGATGGATGCCGACGCCAACGAAAAAGTGAAGCGCGACTCCGGTCTGGCCTTTGATCCCGAAGCCGTGCGTGTCTTCCTGCGGGCGCAGGTGATGGCCAACGTGCCGCGCAAGGAACGGCGCATCGTCTTGTCCGATCTCCGGCCGGGCATGGTGCTGGCGCAGGGCATTTACACGCACAACGACCTGTTGCTCGTCCCCGAGGGCCAGCGATTGAATGCCACCTTCATCGAAAAAGTCCTCAACCATAACCGGATTCAGCCGATTAAGCAGTCATTGGTGGTTTACGGATAACCGCAGCCGGCGGGAGGGACACATGAAAGATTTGATCAGTCAAACAACATTGCCGGGGAAGGACCATGCCGGTCGCTGGTGGGGAAGCCTGTTTAACGCTTCCGAAGAACCCCAGATGGTGTGCGGCAAGGAGGCCATTGCGCTGCACATCAACCGCAAGGCCGCCCGCCAGTTCAAACTCAAGCCGAGCGCCGACGAAGGCTCGTTTTCCATCTGCCGGATTCTTTCGCCGCCCGCCGACAAGGAACTGCGCCGGATCCTGCAACTCCACCTGGCCCATCCGGATAAAATTCATTCCGTCATGGTGCTGCAGGATGGCGCCCCCCACTCCCTGATGGATCTCGAAATTGTCTCCCTGGATGGGGACTACAGCCTGGTGACCTTCAAGCAAAACGGCCACCGCCTGCGCTTGGAATCCCACATCCAGCGCCTCATCACGGCCATTGACGCCACCCCCGATGTTTTTCTGGTCACCGACGCCGAATTGCGGATCACGTTTGTCAACCCCGCCTTTCAATCCATCACCGGTTACAGCATGGAGGAGGTGCTGGGGCGGGCGGACGATTTTTTACGCGCGCCCTTTGAACAGGAAAAAGTCTGCGCCTATCGGGAACAAGTCAGCCGCGGGCGGGAATGGATCGGCGAATTTGTCAACCGCCGCCGCAATGGGGAAACCTATCACGTCGAATCCACCATCTCGCCGATTTTTGATTTTGCCGGGCACTTCATGGGCTATGTGGCCTGCGAACGCGACATCACCGTGCGCAAACGGCTCCAGGATGAATTGCGCACGGAACGCGATTTCGTGCAGAGCATCGTGCAATCCCTGGATGGCGCCATCTACAGTCTCGACTGCGAGTTCCGCCTCACCCATGCCAACGACGGCTGGCGGCACCTGCCGGTGGAGCATGGCGGCATCCGGCTGAACGGCGCCCCCGAGATCGGCCGGGTCCTGCTCACCTATGTGCCGGATCCCACCCGCCGCGCCGAAATGCAGACCCTGTTCCAGGAAGTCCTCACCGGCGGCCGGGCGCGGGACAATCATTTTCACGCGCCTGACGGCCGGCATTGGCTGGTGAAAATCTCGCCCTGGATCAACGGGGCCAAGATGCACGGGCTCATTTGCAACATCACCGACCAGACCCAGCACCACGAACTCCAGAACCAGCTTTTCCAGGCGCAAAAGATGGAGATCATCGGCACGTTGGCCGCCGGGGTGGCCCATGATTTCAACAACCTGCTCCAGGTCATCCGCGGCCACACCAGCCTCATCCTGATGCAGACCACGTCCGATTCACCCCTGCGCCAGGGCTTGGAAAAAGTGGACATGGCCGCCGTGCGCGCCGCCGAAATCACCCAGCAACTGCTTTCTTTCAGCCGCATCTCGGACGAACGGCGTATCGTCCTGGACCTGAACAAAGTCATCAAGGAAGCCAACCAACTCGGTCGCCGGACCCTGCGCGGCAACGTCACCGTCGAGTTGAATCCCACGCCCAATCCCCTCCGCGTGAAGCTCGACCCCACCAAGGCCAGCCAGGCCGTGCTCAATCTCTGCGTCAACGCCCAGGACGCCATGCCGGAGGGCGGCCGCCTGACCCTGACCAACGTCATTGTCAAACCGTCCCCCGAACTGATCGCGCGCCGCAAGCTTTCGCCCGGCGTCTATTACGCCCGGTGCAGCGTGTCCGACACCGGCTGCGGCATTCCGGCGGAAGTCCTGCCCCGCATCTTCGAACCGTTCTACACCACCAAGGAAAAGGGCAAGGGCACCGGCCTGGGGCTCCCCATTGTGCAGCGGGTCGCCGAGGAAGCCGGCGGCTTTGTCGAAGTCGAAAGCAGTCCCGGCCAGGGCACGACGTTCCATCTTTACCTGCCCATTGTGCCCGATCAACTCGCGCCCGTGACCGCGCCGGAACACGCCCCGCTCGTGCAGGGCAAGGGCCGCGTGCTGGTGGTGGACGATGTGGACTTGCTCCGGGATTTCACCCAGAAATTTTTGCAGATGACCGGCCTCAACGTGCTCGTGGCCAGCAGCGGCCAACAGGCGCTCAAAATCCTCGAGGATTCCTCCGAGCCCGTGGATTTGCTCTTCACCGATTACAACATGCCCGGCATGACCGGCCTGGAATTGATCGAGCAAGTCGTGAAACGCTGGCCCCGCACCAAATGCGTGCTCGCCTCCGGCTTCTTGAATGACGCGACGTATGCCCGCATCAAGCCCTACAACGTCTGCATCCTGGCCAAACCCTACGACATGCACGACGCCTCCAAGATCGTCATGGACAAGCTGGCGGAAAAGTAACCGCCCCGGTGCCGGGAAACCGCGAACGTTTTGACAGAATGACAGAATGGACAAAATGGAAAAGCCCACGGCCGGGACGGCTGGAATTAATCCCCACCGCCAACCGCACACTTTGACCGACCTTTGCATCTTCCAACGCTGCAACGCTTCCACTGCTTTGACTTTCCCGCCTCGCGCCCCGCGCCTCATCCCCGGCCTGTCCGCCATCCTGTCCGCCGTGGCTTTAGCGAAGGGGGAAGCTTCAGCGGCGGCGGATTCCCGCTTGTGCTTTTCCTTCTTGCATTCCCCCGCCCACCGGGGCTTATTGTGACCCAACAACACGGCCCCATGGACTCCAGGGCGACAACCAACTGCGGGGATGCCAGCCGATGACCGGGAAACCCGGGCGCAAGCGTTTGCGTCGCGGAGCGACGTTTAATCGTAGCCCGGCGATTCCTCGTCCGGTATGGCCCCCGCCTTGGGAGTGCGGCGGCAGGACGCCGCTTTTGGACGAGGCGACCTGTCGCCTCGTCCAAAGGCGCACCCGCAAAGCTTCATGGGCGCAATGCGCGAAAAAATTTCAAGGCGTTCTCTCCCGGGGGAGCAGGCCGGGATGTGGGCGGACTTGTCGCCCGGCCACTTCGTCCCGACGGGGACAACCCGAGAACAACCTGGCGTTTCAACGCCAGGTTTGGCCCCCCACCCGCAACGAGGCCCGAAGGGCCGACTGAATTTCAGGCTCAGCCGTGGGGCGGGCGTCCCGCCTGCCGGATTGCCCGTGGCCGACGAGGTGACAAGGCCCGGCATATTCCGGCGCCGCGCCTCACCCCTTGCTTCCGCCCCGCCGCCACCCGCCCCGGGCGGGTCAGACGGACGCAGAAGAAGGAACGGGGTTTGCGCCGCCAGCAAAATATGCCATTACCATTAACTGACCCCTTTCCGGCGCGTGAGACTTATTGCAATTGCAGTTTGTAAAACGTTTGCGGGGAACCGGATCCGATGTTGTTGGTCAAATTAAAATTCCCGCCGGCGTCGAATTCGTTGGTTGTCACCAGCACCCAGTGCGCCGGGGCCAGATTGGTGGAGGCCAGCAGCACAAACGGCCAGCTGTTGTTGCCGCCTGAAACGCTGAACACGAGGCTACCGGTCATTTCCCGGATGCCGGTGATGACGGGCGGGTTTAGGGTCACCACGGAAATGATCCCGGAACCGGCAAGCGGGTTGGTGTTCCAAAGCAGGTTGCCGGTCAGCGGCGGCAAAATAATTCCGGCAAAGGAACCGGCATAATTTCCCGCGCTGAATAAGCTAAAGGTGTCGCCGCTGGCGAGCGCGCCGCCGATGTTGGTCACATTGAGCGTGCCGCCTTCAAACAGAGTGCCTGTGACCTTCGCGGCATTGTTGGTCAGTGGCGAGTGCTGGACCTGAATGAATGTCGTGCTCCCGCCGGCAAGCGTGAGGTTGTTGCTGATGGTCAGGACGCCAAGCGGATTACCTGGCGCGAAACCGCCGCCGGAGTTGACGGTGACCGCGCCGGAAATAATCCCGGTGCCACCAAGCGTTCCACCGCTTGCAACCGTGACCGAGCCTGAACCGCTGCCACTGCCAATCAGGTTGTTGACAAGGAGTATGCCGGCGTTGATTGTCGTGCCGCCGCTGTAGGAATTGGTGCCGGTGAGGGTCAAGGTTCCAGTGCCGACTTTGATGAGAGAAGTGACGCCCGAATTTCCGATGCAGCCTGCAAAGGTGTTCGTCGTGTTTTTTGCCCCGATACGCCAGGTCGGATTGGCTGACGCGCCATTGCCCGCGCCGATGAACGCGCCGCCGGCACCGCCGAGTTCGCCGATGTCGGTTGTCTGACCGCTGGCGTTGATATTGTCAAGCGTCACGCCGCTGTTCAGATAAATGGCCGAGTTCGCATAGCCGTAAGCATTGTTGATCCGAAAATCACCCGAGCCGCTGCGGGGAGTGACATTAACCTGGCCGGCGAAGGCCGACCAATCGCCGCTCAACAACCCGCGCACATAATCCACGGTGATATTCAATGTGCCGCCGCCGGTGAGCTTGCCGGTCAAGCCGCTGCCGGCGATGCGCGCGGGGCACAGCAAGGTGCCGGTTTGCCCGGAGGGCACGACCAGATCATTCGGCAAAACGCCCCAATAAGTGCCGTTGTTGCCGGCGTAACCGTTGAGTTGCGCCGTGCCGCCCAGCAAAGTGATCGGACCGGTTCCCCAGGCGGCGTAATTCGGTGAAGCACTGCCGATGATGATGGAACTGTTGCTGATGATGGTGCCGCCCGAAAAGGTGTTAGTGTTGTTGATGGTCAACGAACCGGAACCGCTTTTGATGAGGCCGGCACTGCCGGAAATTCCCAAACTGCCGCTGATTGTGTAGTTGATGGTGGAATTGGTGAACGTGACGGAGCCGGGAGATACGGCGCTGTTGATGACGACACTGGCGCTCGCCCCCGAATTGTTGAAGAAAACGTTGTCGCCGTCGGCATAAGCCGCGGGGGTGATGCCGTTGAGCCAGTTGGTGGTGGTGGCATCCCACGAGGAACTGGCCGAACCGGTCCAGACCAGACCAGGAATCACCACACTGCTGGGTGTCGCGCTGGCCTCCGGGGAATTGCCGCTGGTGCCGCCTAGTCCGGTGGCCGTGACGGTGTAGTAATAGGTCGTGCCGTTGTTGAGATTGGTGTCGGTGTAACTCGTGCCCGTGATTCCCGTGACGTGCGGCGTCTCGCTGCCGCTGCTCACTCCCCGTTTGACTGTGTAGCTCGTCGCGCTGGAGGAAGCGGACCAATTCAGAAAAATCTGCTGGTTGCCAGGCGTGGCACCCAGGCTGGCCGGGGCCGACGGTGCGGTGCTGACTGCGGCGGAAGCAGCCGAAACCCCGCCCGCGTTCATCGCAACAACCTCATATGCAAAAAGCGTATTGGTGCTCAAGTTGGCGTCTGTGTAAGTGGTGGTGGTCATGCTCTGGACATAATTGCCGGGGAAGCTGAACGGGCCGTTGGTGTTGTTCGCTCGATAGAGAATGTAACCGACGGCCCCGCTCACTGGCGACCAACTGACTGTCACCGTCTGGTTGCTGCTTGTGAGGTTGTCGCCAATCTGAACATTGCCGGGCGCCGACGCCGGCGGTGGCGGCACCGGCTTGCCCGTCACGTTGGTGGAATTTGCGCTCGTCCCAACGGCGCTGCTGGCGGTGACGAAATAACTGTAAATGCAGCCCAAGGTTCCCGAAGCATCCGTGTAGGTGGGGCTCGTCGCCGTGTCGCTCAAGATCGTGTAAAAGGGAACATACCCAAGCCGGTTGACCACCGTTCCACGATAGACGGTGTAAAAGTTCGCACCCGTCACGGCGTTCCAAGTGAACGTCACCGCATTGTTGGTGCTTGTGACCATCAGGCCGGTGGGTGTGGTGGGCGCCGATGTTGAAAGGCCGGATGAGGGTGTCACACCGGAGCATTCGGGCGAATTGCCGCTCGCGTTTACAGGGTTGACCGACTGAATCACATAGTAATAAGTCGTGCCGTTCACCGCAGTGCTGTCCGCAAAAGTCGCGTTCGCCGGTCCGCTGCCGCAGACGGGGCCCACGACGCCGTTAGTGATGGAAACATAGCCGCTGCCGGAAGTTGTCGTGCGCAGGATGTTGTAACTAGTGGCCCCGGCAACGGCTGGCCAGCTTAACAGCGCCGAGTTGTTTCCCGCATAAGCCGTCACGCTCGTCGGCGCGGGCGGCACATAGCCGGTCAGTTCCAGTCGGATGTAATCATACATGAAGTGGTGGGTAAAGCCGGAGCCGCCGGCCTGCCGAAAGCTGAAGCTGATGGTATTGTCACCGGTATGCAGCAGGCTGCCTGCAAACGTCAGCCGCTCGTCGGAATAGCCCCCGTGGTTCTCCTCGCGGATGTTGGAGTCGCTGATATCGTTATTGGGGAACCAACCGCTTGTGGGCAGGGAAGTCTGCGGTGTGCCGGCTGCATTGCCGCTGCTTAAAAGAGTTCCATTGACGGTCACATAAATGGGGCTGTTGTCGTCCGAAGCGATTCCCATCAATAGTGATGCCGTGGCACCGGTCGGGACAGAAGCGAGATTGAAGGTGACGGTGGAGCTTGAACCGATGCTGTTGCCTGAAGGATCTGGATAAACGGACTGGATGAAATTCCAGTCTGTGTTCCAGCGGTTCTGGCCGACGACATAGTTCAAGCCGTTCGGAAAGTCGAAGGGAAATTCCATAAACTTCGTCCAGACCGGACTGGGCGCGGTCGGGCTTGGCCCGACGTCACCGACCCAATAATCATCCCCGTGCCGGAATTTATCGCTCTTGCGATCTGGATACCCGATTTCAAAAACCGTCGGTCCGGTCCGTGTTGGCGTCCACGTCACGTGACCCAGGCTGTTCGTCGCCCCGCCCGTCACAACCACCTCGAACTGCGACGTGGGCAGGCTGTAGATAATTCCCGGGTTGCTCCCGGTCTGGTTTTGCGACATGAACATTCCCTCCGCTCCAGGACCGAAGGCATACAATGTGTAATTGTTGCCGGCGACCACGTTCGAAATGACGAAGTTCCCATTGGCGTCGCTCTTCGTCCAGAACTGGTAGGGCTTCTCCCATAACTGGAAATCATAGACATTGTCGATGGTGTTTGGCTGTTGGACGACGCCCACCCACAGGTTGGACGCCGAAGCGTTGGGATTGTAGGCGTCATTGATGACAATTTGGCCGTTGACCATGCCGCGTTGGGCCGTCGGGGCATAATTGGCATTGTTCATCCAGCCATACGGCCACGCCGTCGCCTCGGCTGCCGCCTGCGCCTTTGCATCCGCATACAACGCCTGCGACGTCTGCACCGGGTCGGTCATCGTGTTCGTTACATTGTTGACGTAGATGAAATACGGCCCGGAAACACGCGTCCAGGATTCACCCGCGGCGAATCCGCTGTCGTTGCCAAAGTAGTAATGCCCGCCGTTGATCATGTTGACCATCGGCGCGTCGTTCAACTCGGGCTTCAGCGGGCCGCCGTTGTAGAATTCCGAACTGGCCACGATGTGCCAGATGCCCAGATTTTGCCCCGACACCCCATAGGCGGCATCACTCACACTGCTCCAGCCCCAGACCCGTTCGACGCCAAAATCTGCGCTCCATTTGTATTTGTCTTCGTAGGTTCCCTGCTGCGGTCCAGAGGTCACCAGCGAATTTTCCTGGGGCGAATAAAACGCCGGCGAATAGGTGGCGTTCAATCCCTCCTCACGCTGAACCTGGTCATTCACGCTCATCCAGTTGAAATAGGGGGCGATGTAAATGTTGTCGCGTTCCTCACCGGTGCCAAACGCCCCGTCCTGTGGGCGATGACTCCAGATCGGCGTGACATAAAACCCCGGAGAACCGCGCAGCATTGAAAAATGAACATCCACCAAACCATTTGTCGCGGAGTCGGAATACATGTCCACTTCCGCATAACTGCCGTTATTGGTCACCAGGGAATAAACCCAGGGATTGCCACCCCAACCGCCGAATTCCCAATAAAACTCGCCGCCATCCTTGCCGTCCGCCAGCAATTGCTGCGTCCGGGTGCCACCGCCGTTGTTGTACGTGTAATTGATCTGATTGATGGTTGCGCCGGACTTGACGATGTGTATCGAAACAGTGCCATTGGCCATCGTCACCGTGCCGTCGCCGTTGTCAGTCACCGTCACGTCGGGACCGGTGCCCGTGCCGCCACCAGGGCTGTTGGCCACGACGGGAATTATCGACAACAGGAGACCGCACAAGGCGAGCATGCCGGGGCGGTATAAAGGCAACTTCTTCATGGTGAATTATGATGCGAATTTACAACGAAAACGACACATTCACAACTCAATCGGCTGAAAATTGGGCGGCCCGAATTGACCATGATCACCAGCAGTTAAATTGGATTGCTCGCCGTCAGTTTCATTA
>Ga0302266_10000511_pt1 | contig 38967 bp, 28 predicted proteins | sample III_Bog_E1_2_FD_194559 | JGI IMG/M metagenome (GOLD analysis project Ga0302266, IMG submission 194559) | Peat permafrost microbial communities from Stordalen Mire near Abisko, Sweden - III_Bog_E1_2 | ecosystem: Environmental > Terrestrial > Soil > Wetlands > Peat | place: Sweden: Abisko...
GATCCCCTTGACCACCTGCTGCTGATCGCTCTCGTCGTAGATGACAAAATTCTTCGTGAGCCCGATCGGAGGCTGCCCCGGCACGCTAGAAGGAATCCGCAAAGCCTCAATATCCCGCCGCAGCACCCGCACGCAAAAAGAATGAAAAGTAGAAATCACCGGCTTGGCCACGCTCAACCCGCCGACAAGCTTCTCGACGCGTTCCGCCATCTCCGACGAAGCCTTGTTGGTGAACGTCACCGCCAGAATCGACTCCGGCATCACGCCCATCTTTTCGATTAGATAAGCAATCCGAAACGTGATGACGCGAGTCTTTCCGCTACCGGCGCCAGCCAAAATGAGCACCGGCCCCTCGGTAGTTTCAACCGCCTCGCGTTGTTGCGGATTTAGTTCGTCCAGAAACGACAAAAGAGAATAGCTCCCGAAATGCGCTAGATGAATTTTACAGGATGGCTAAGCCGGGTCCGTGGATGTCTAGTGAAAGGCGGGAAAGGCCGGCGGACGTGCCTCAAAGCGTGGCTACCTGCCACTCGAACGCGCGAAACTCGGCAAGCCTGGCGAAGTCCCTCTCGTTGGTAGTAATCACTTGAATGCCCGACCGCGCCGCGCTCATCGCAATCAGCGCGTCATTGGTGAGTCGTCCTTGGCCAATTGTCTCGTAATGATACTTGGCTGCAATGCGAGCAAGCACTCTTCCTGTTTGGGCCCAATCACTGAGATTCGGAACCAGTATCCGTTTCGACACGGCGAAGTTGTGTTCTAGACGCTCTACCTGTTGACGAGCGAGTTCGGACGCACCCGCATAAAGTTCCTCAAGGACCACTGCGCTCAGCCAAAGCGGTGCATCGGAAAACCGCCGTAGTTCCAGAACGGCATCGTCTCCGCGCCGCATTGCCGCAATGTAAAGGGAGGAGTCCAACAGAGTCGACTGCATCTAGTCGTCCAGTTTGCCGTAAACGTCCTTGATCTCAACGCCGCTCTTGATGAAACGATCATTAGCCTCGAGAAGTAGACGATTCTTCTCATGTTCGGTGATCGTGAAGTCCAGCGCTCGCTCGATGGCCTCAGTCTCGGTCTTTGCACACAGAACCTTCTGTGCCCGTTTAATCTTCACGGAGTCCAACTGAAAGTGCTTGTGTGCCCGGTTCCTTGCCGTAGGCATGGATGTGCCCCTTTACTGCGAAAAGTATATCACGATATGTACATATTTCGACGTTCTTTGTACATCGCAAACAGCCCATGGTTTGCAATGTTGCTTGCGGCACGCGCGCAAAACGGCATGGCAGCGCCGCTGCTATAATTTAACGATTGCGCCCATGAAGAAGAACACACTAGTATCCGCGGCAAAAAATAGCGCCGTCGAAGCCCACGCCCGCCGCCTCATCCGCTCAACCACCGTCCTCTGCGTCCGCCGCAACGACAAGGTTGTCATGGCTGGCGACGGCCAGGTCACGCTCGGCGAATCCGTAATCAAGCACGGAGCCAAGAAAATTCGCCGCCTCTATCAAGACAAAATTCTCGCTGGATTCGCCGGTTCCACCGCCGACGCCTTCACCCTCTTCAGCCGTTTCGAGGCGAAACTCGAGCAATATCACGGCAATCTGGGCCGCGCCGCCGTCGAACTCGCCAAAGACTGGCGCACCGATAAATTCCTGCGCCATCTCGAAGCCTTGCTGCTGGTTTCCGACAAAGAAACCACCTTCCTTTTGAGCGGCCAGGGAGATGTCATAGAGCCCGATACTGGCATCGCCGCAATCGGTTCCGGCGGCCCGTTTGCCCAGGCAGCCGCGCAGGCGCTCGCCGATCACACCCAGCTCTCCTCCCGAGAAATCGCCGAAGAAGCAATGAAGATTGCCAGCCGAATGTGCATCTATACCAATGACAGGATTACGATTGAGGAACTGTAAGAAGAAGTCGATGGTCGTTGGTCGCTAGTCGTTCGCAGTTTGCGAATGATCGCAGCTTTCCAAACGACCAACGACTGACGACCAACGACGAATTTATGGCCATCTACTTACCCGGAACCGCCGAAGAAGAGCAAGTCACGCTCGACGAACTGACGCCGCGCGAAATCGTCGCCGAGCTCGACAAATACGTTGTCGGACAAAAAGACGCCAAGCGCGCCGTCGCCATCGCCCTGCGCAATCGCATGCGCCGCCAGAAACTTGGGCCCGAGATGGCGGAAGAAGTCATCCCCAAGAACATCATCATGATCGGCCCCACCGGCGTCGGCAAAACCGAAATCGCCCGCCGCCTCGCCAAGCTGGCCAACTCGCCGTTTCTCAAAGTCGAAGCCTCGAAGTTCACAGAAGTCGGTTACGTGGGCCGCGATGTCGAATCCATGATTCGCGACCTGGTCGAGATCGCCATCGAAATGATTCGCGAGGAGCGTCTCGAAGACGTAGCCGATAAAGCCGAACTCAACGCCGAAGAACGCCTGCTCGATATTCTTCTGCCCCCCACTCCGCGTCCGGATTCCGGCGCAACCACCTCAGCCGGTGGAGTGATTATCGACGCCAGCACCACCCTGACCGAATCCTCCAGCCGCACCCGCGAAAAACTCCGCCAGCAGTTGCGCGAAGGCAAACTCGACGACCGCACCGTCGAAATCGAAACCCAGCAGCGCAATTTCCCCTCCTTCGAAATCATCTCCAACCAGGGCGCCGAAGAAATGGACATCAACATCAAAGACATGCTGCCCAACATCTTCGGCCAGCGCACCAAAAAGCGGAAGATGAAAGTCAACGAGGCCTTCGAGTATTTAATTCAAGAAGAAGAACAGCGCCTCATCGACATGGAGCAGGTCACGCGCACCGCCATCGACCGCGTGGAAAACTCCGGCATCATCTTCCTGGATGAAATCGACAAAATCGCCGGCCGCGAAGGCGGCCACGGCCCCGACGTTTCGCGCGAAGGCGTACAGCGCGACATCCTTCCGATCGTCGAAGGCACCACTGTCAACACGCGCTACGGCATGGTCCGCACCGATCACATCCTGTTCATCGCCGCGGGCGCATTCCACGTCTCGAAGCCGAGCGACCTCATCCCCGAACTGCAAGGCCGCTTCCCCATCCGCGTCGAATTGCAATCGCTCACCATGGAAGACTTCGTCCGCATCCTGACCGAACCGAAGTCGTCGCTGACGCGGCAGTACATCGCCCTGCTGGAAACCGAAGGCGTAAAACTCGAATTCACTCCCGATTCGCTCGAAGAAGTCGCCCGCTTCGCCTTCCGCGTCAACGAAGGCACCGAAAACATCGGAGCCCGCCGCCTGCACACCATCATGGAGCGCGTGCTCGACGAAATCAGCTTCGAGGCGCCCGAGAAAAAGGGCACGGAGTTTAAAGTCGACGCCGCCTACGTGCAGAAGATGCTGAGCGAGATCGTGAAAGACCAGGATCTGTCGCGCTACATCTTGTAATTTTTAACACCCATGCCCCTCGACCGCACCCGCCTAAAATCGCTGACCGAGCGCGAGCAAATGCGCTTCGTCGACGACCGTCCGAAATCAAAGGCGATTTACGAACGCGGCAAGAAGTCGCTGCTCTCCGGCGTCCCCATGAATTGGATGGTCAAGTGGGCCGGAGCTTTTCCGCCCATTGTCCGCGAGGCTCAGGGAGCGCACTTCTACGACATCGACGGCCATCGTTATGTCGACTTCTGTCTCGGAGACACCGGCGCCATGACCGGCCACTCTCCCTTCGCCACCGCCAAAGCCATCGAAGATCAGGTGAAGCGCGGCATCACGCTCATGCTGCCCTCCGAAGACGCCGTCTTCGTTGCCGAGGAATTGCAGCGACGTTTCGGCTTAACCTACTGGCAGTTCGCGCTCACCGCCACTGACGCCAACCGCTTTGCCATCCGCCTGGCACGCCAGATCACCGGCCGCCCGAAGATTCTCGTCTTCAACTGGTGCTACCACGGCACGGTCGACGAAACCTTCATCACCCTTCATCCCGACGGCACCTCCGGACCGCGGCGCGGCAACGTCGGCCCGCCCGTCGATCCCTCCGTAACCACTCGCGTCGTCGAATTCAACGACATCCCCGCTCTCGAACAAGCGCTCGCCCACGGCGACGTAGCCTGCGTCCTCGCGGAACCCGCCCTGACCAACGTCGGCATCGTCCATCCCGCGCCCGGTTTTCATCAGGCGCTGCGCGAACTCACGCGGAAGCACGGCACTCTGCTCATCATCGACGAGACGCACACCATCTGCGCCGGTCCCGGCGGCTACACCCGCGCCGAAAAACTCGACCCCGACTTCCTGGTCTTCGGCAAGCCAATCGCCGGAGGACTCCCCGCCGCCGCCTACGGCTTCACCCAAAAGGTCGCCGACATGATTCTCGAACGCCACAGCCTCGAAGACTGCGACACCGGAGGCATCGGCGGAACCCTTGCCGGCAACGCGCTTTCCCTCGCCGCCATGCGCGCCACGCTCGCCAAGGTGTTAACCCAGGAAGCCTTCGACCGCATGATCCCCCTCGCCGAGCGCTGGACCGCCGGCGTACAAAAGGCGATCGAGGAATCCCGCCTTCCCTGGCACGTCACCCGCCTCGGCTGCCGCGCCGAATATCTCTTCAGTCCCAACGAACCCAAGAACGGAACCGAAGCCCACGACGCCATGGACTTCGCGCTCGAACGCTTCATGCACCTTTACGCCATGAATCGCGGCATCCTGCTGACGCCGTTCCACAACATGGCGCTCATGTCGCCCGCCACCACATCCGACGATGTCGACTACCACACCAAAGTCTTCCGTGAAGCTCTCCGTGAACTAGCCGGATAAGACAGTGCCCAGTAACCAGTACTCAGTAGCCAGTAGCAGCCCAGCCGTCGCCGAAGACACCAAATCGGAACGCGCAACACGGTTCACAGGGTACTGGCAACTGGCTACTGGCAACTGTTTCTCTGATACTCTTTCCCTTTCCGCATGAAACAGCATCTTGGAAAGTTCCTGGCATTGTCGGCCCTCTGCCTTCTGCTCGCCGGCTGCGCCCAGACCGGCCCGCCGCTGCCGCCGTCGCTCGAACTTCCCAAACCTCCCGCCGATCTGCGCGCCAGCCGCAAAGGCAATCGTGTCACTCTCACCTGGAGCGAGCCCACGCTTACCACCGACCGCCAGAGCGTGCGTTATCTCGGTCCGACGCAGGTCTGCCGCAGTCTCGATCCGGAAATCGCAACCTGCGGAAATCCCGCCGCCACGTTGCCAGCGCCGCCCGTCACCGCACCCTCGCGCGCTGCCAAGAAAATGGCAGCCGCCAAACCTGCCACTGAGAAATCGAACTCCCCGCGTCCCGCCCCGCAGGTCTACGTCGACACTCTGCCCGAAAGCCTGCTGCGCGAAGACGCATCCGCCGAAATTACCTACGCCGTGGAGATACTGAACCGGAACGCCCGCAGCGCGGGTTTGTCGAATCGCGTGCACGTGCCCGCCGCCGCTACCCTGCCTCCGCCCGGCGATCTGACCGCGCAGCTAACTGGCGACGGCGTCACGCTCCATTGGACCAGTGCCGGCGAATCCCGCACCGTCCCCTCCATCGAGCACCGCTATCGAATCTATCGGCGCGATGAGACCTCGGGCAAAGATGTCGCTGCTGGCGAAGTCCCCTTGGGCGACCCTGGACCCGCGCATTTCACCGACTCCGGCTTTGAATGGGAGAAGACCTACCTTTACCGCGTCACTGCCGTGACCATCCTCAAGCGGCCCGACAGCGAGGAACAAATCGAGGGCGACGACACTCCCCCCGTGCGCGTCGTGGCCCATGACGTCTTCCCTCCGTCCGTGCCCAGCGGTTTGCAGGCGGCATACTCCGGCGAGGGACAAAAGCCATTCATCGATCTCATCTGGGCGCCGGTAACGAACGCCGATCTCGCCGGCTACAACGTCTTTCGTTCCGAACGCCCATCCGACGAAGCTGGCGCTGTCCTCGCCGAGCCGATGGTGAAGCTGAACTCCGAGCTGGTGAAATCGCCATCGTTTCGCGATAACGCGGTCACCTCCGGCAAGACCTATACCTACTCAGTTTCCGCCGTCGACGTGCGCGGAAACGAAAGCCGCCACTCCGAGACAACCCGCGAGCCTGTCCCGTAAAGAGATTGTGGGGACGGGCGCCCTCGCCCGTCCAAGCCGAGCGCAGCGCGGCCTCGTCCCCGCAGCAGCGCCAAAACGATCCTCGCCTCCGCACCGCTCGCAATCTTTTCTTTCGCGATCTTCGCCCCGTTTATGTTTAGATATCCCTCAGATGAAATACTGTCGCTTCCATCTCAACGGTTCCGCGCACTACGGTCTGGTCGAGCCGGTTGCGGGTAACGACGAAATCACTCGCCTCCTGCTCCAGCCGCCGCAGTCGAGCGATGGCGACGTGGAAGGCCTGCCCAGCCGCCGCATGGACCACATTCCGCTCGCGCAAGCATCGCTGCTGCCGCCGGTCGAGCCTTCGAAAATTGTCTGCATCGGCCGCAACTATCGCGAACATGCCGCCGAACTCGGCCACGACGTTCCGCTGGAGCCGCTCATATTTCTCAAGCCGCCTTCTTCCCTGCTGCCGCCCGGCGCAACCATTCTTCGCCCCAAGGTTTCCGAACGCACCGATTACGAAGGCGAACTGGGAGTCGTCATCGCCCGCCGCTGCCGCCAACTCGCCGAGGGCGACGACGTTCGCCCCTACATTCTCGGCTACACCTGCGTCAACGATTTCACCGCCCGCGACCTGCAAAATAAAGACGGCCAGTGGACCCGCGCCAAAGGCTTCGACACCTTCTGCCCCGTCGGACCCGTGGTCACTGATGGCAAGAGTGATGATGGCAAGAATGATGACGGCACGAATACTGATGGCACAAGCGACGACGGCATCGACGCTGATGGCAGTAACATCGATCCCTGGGCTGGCGTTTCAGTGGAGACTCGAGTGAATGGAGAGGTCAAGCAATCCGGCAACACGCGCGACTTCATCTTCCCGCTCGACGTCATCATCCGCTACATTTCGCAGATCATGACCCTTGAACCCGGCGACCTGATCTCGACCGGAACGCCCAAAGGCGTGGGGCCTGTCGTCGCGGGCGATGTCATCGAAGTTTCGATCCCAGGCATCGGCGTGTTGCGCAACGCCGTGGCCGATCGAACATAGCACCGAAGGAAGCCCATGACAGACTCCCAGCGCGCTTTCGAACTCTTGCGGGCAAACGATGCCGACGGCCTTCGCCGCCTGCTGGAACAAGATTCCGCCGCTTCCGACGCGCGCGACACTACCGGCGTAAGCCTGCTCATGCACTCGCTCTATCGCGGCCAACGCGACGTCGCCGAACTGATCGCCAGCAAAAAAAACGCGCTCGACATCTTTGAAGCCGCCGCGCTCGGTCGTCTCGATCGCCTCAAGCAGTGTCTCGATGAAGCAAGCTCGCGCGACGCTTCCGCCATCAACTCCCGTTCCAAAGACGGATTCAGCGCCCTCCACTTCGCCTGCTTTTTTGGCCAGCCCGCAGCCGCACGCCTGCTGCTCGAAAGCGGAGCCTCCGCTGACGCCGTGGCCGCGAACCCGACCCAGGTCATGCCGCTGCACTCCGCCGCCTCCGTTCGCAACCTCGAAGCCGCGCGTCTCCTTCTTGAGCGCGGAGCACCGGTCAATGCCCGCCAGCAAAACGGCTGGGTTCCAATTCACGCCGCCGCTCAGAATGGAGACCGCGCCATGGTCGAGCTCTTGCTCCAGCACCACGCCGATCCTAAACTCGCCAACGACGACGGCAAGACTCCAGCCATGGTTGCCAGAGAAAAAGGCCACGCGGAAGTCGCCGCGTTGCTAGAGAAGTAGCTCGCTGGTTCCCGGTTCTCAGTCAAACCCGACATGCGATTTGGCAATCCCTCCATCGACGCGGCAGCTCCAGCCCAGTGCTATGATCGCCCCTGCGGAAAGCTCGACAAATCTGACAACGCAAATTCAAAGCACAGAATGGAGCAATCAGAATGGAGCAATCAATGAAGAGAACACTGGTGTGGTGTGTGGTGGCAATGCTGTCGCTGATGGTCGCGGCGCAAGCGCAAGACAAGATGAGTGGAGGCACCGAGCAGGCAGTCGCCGCACTGGAGCAAAAATGGATCGACGCCACTAAGGCGAGCAATCCGGAGATTCTCGCGCCTCTTCTGGCGGATAAGTTCATCGACACCGACTCCAGCGGAAAGGTCACGAGCAAAGCCGAGACGCTGGCGTCTGTCCAGGCGGCAAAGCTTGAGAAAAGCGAAATCAGCAACGTGAAGGTCACCGTATTCGGCAAAACCGCCATCGCCACCGGAGACTGGATCGGCAAAGGCACCGACGACAAGGGGAATCCGATCGATGCCCATGAGCGCTGGACCGATACCTGGATCGAGATGTCCGGCGGTAAATGGCAATGCGTCGCCAGCCACAGCTCTCCAATCAAAATGTAGGGAACGCAAGAACCCTTGCTTCACCACCTTGCTTCACCACCTTGCTTCACCACTTTGGTTCACTAGCGCCCATCGTTAGCAAGATGACACGCCGCCCGTCTTCGGGCGGCTTTTCTTCTGCCTTCAGCCGGGGGTCCGATCAGCCCCGCCGAACTAGAGCCGCGAGCTAGAGCCGTTTGATTGTCGCGAACCAGGCCGGTGCGCCGTGGTCATCGTGGAATCTCGTCTGAATCCGGTCCGGTTCGATGGAGGCGACATTCCATCCATGGTTGGGGTGGAACGCCGCTCTAATCTCCTCCTGACTAACGGGGTGCGGGCCAGTATCGGGACCATCGTCACTGAAGCACAACACATACAGAGTTCCATCGTGCTCGGTCACCGACGCTAGGCTCGCCACGTATTGTGTTCGCTCGTCGCCGTCGAAGGCATGGAACAGTCCGCAGTCCAGAACCGTCTCAAACCTGCGCCCCAAACGCTCCAACTGGAAAGCGTCAGCCGCGGCAAACTCAACCTCGATCCCATGATCGTTGATCTGACGATTGGCGATCCGACGCTCGGCGGCTTTCTCTCGGGCAATCGCCAGCGCCGTTTTTGCCACGTCAACGCCCAGAACCTTCAATCCCAGCGAGGCGATGTGAAGAGCGTTCTCGCCCGTCCCGCAGCCCGCATCGAGCACCGCTCCGGCGAATCCGCCTTCGGATGCCAAACGCACAACTGCCGGCTGCGGCTGGCCAATATCCCAAGGCGCAGGGCCGTCGTGGTACGACGCATCCCAAGGCAGTCCCGACCGCCGTTCGTGACTGGTCGGGCGCCGGCCACCGAACGGGTCGTCAGCGAGGGTTCCTGATCGCTCCAACATCTTCGTCCCCTGTAACTGGTCTTGCCGCTCATCGTAGCACGCCCGTAATCAGGCCATTGCGCGCAATCACCGCGAAAGCAGCCGTTCACGAACGGCAGTAACAAATAAATAAGAGGACACGCCGCCCGGCTTCGGGCGGCTTTTCTTTTGCATCAACAACCCTCTGGAGATCGTCGCCAACTCCATGACTATGCGGCGCTTAGTGCCATAAGGCAGCCCGCCTAACGGCTGCAATTACTTGCAGCTTGACACTGCGGCAACCGCCGCACATAATTTCTTGCGGCTTGGGGTCAATCGTAGGATCTTCTTCTGTTGTCCGATCCGCTGTCCGGTCTATATGTCCGGCCTCACAATTCCGTTCCGGGTTGGTCGCGAACGCTCGGAACCTAATGACACACCAATAACCACCGGGAGAGACATTGCCATGAGTACCTTGTCCGCTAGCCCGCACTCCGCGGAGCGTTTCGCCGACCAACCCGCGGCGACGCAAAACCTCGTTGTGCGTGGCGTGGCAATCTTTCTGCTGGCCTTGCTCTCCGCCCCGGCTCAGGCGCAAAACGTAACCTCTACAGGCGTCCGGAACATGGCGCGGGCCAGCGACCAGCGTTCCTCCCACGACCAGAAAAAAACAGCTCCTACAGCCGGTCCGCGCGGCTTGTCCAGCCTTCCTGCGGCCGCGCAAGGTTCCGTTTCCGCTGCGTTGGGAAGGGACGATTCCAGCTACTGGTTTCATGCCAACCCAGGCAGCGTTCATGCGGAGAATCCCCGGCACGCCATGGCTCTGGACTTCACTCGTCACGGGGTCGAGGTCGACAGTAAGGGTGCGCGGTGGGGGCTCGCGTTGCGCGGCTATGGTTATGGAGACCAGCGTATTGCGGTCAGGCAGGCTGCTCCACAGGCCAAGGCGAATCGAATCGAGTACGAACGGGGAGCGCTGACGGAGTGGTACATCAACGGTCCACTGGGACTGGAGCAAGGATTCACGCTCGCGCAGCCTCCGGGAAAGGCCTCCGGAAAGACCAACGACCTGCCGCTCACCCTGGCGCTGGCGTTTTCGGGCGACTCGACGGCAGAGTTGGACGCGGCGGGAACTGCTCTGACTTTGAAGGGGAAGAACGGTCAAGCAACGGCACGCATTTCCGGCCTGGTGGCCTACGACGCCGCGGGACGTGCGCTGCCGGGACGGTTTGCGCTGCACGGCGACGAGCTGCTGCTGCAAGTGGATGACGCTGGAGCGCAGTATCCGCTGGTGGTGGACCCATTTGTGCAGCAGGCGGAGCTGACGGCGTCGGATGGGGCGGCTGGTGATCAGTTCGGCTTTTCCATCGCGCTGTCGGGCGACGGCAACACGGCTCTGGTGGGGGCGTATGCCCACACAGTCAATGGGAACAGATATCAAGGAGCGGGGTATGTGTTCACCAACTCCGCTGGAAGCTGGAGCCAACAGCAGGAGCTGACAGCATCGGATGGGGCGGAATCAGACTACTTCGGCAATTCCGTGGCGCTGTCGAGCGATGGCAACACGGCTCTGGTGGGGGCGTATGCCCACACAGTCAATGGGAACAGATATCAAGGAGCGGGGTATGTGTTCACCAACTCCGCTGGAAGCTGGAGCCAACAGGCGGAACTTACGGCCTCGGATGGGGTATATGACGACGAGTTCGGCATTTCCGTGGCGTTGTCGAGCGATGGCAACACGGCTCTGGTGGGGGCGTTGTTCCACACCGTCAATGGGAACACCAATTATCAAGGAGCGGCGTATGTGTTCACGAACTCCGCTGGAAGCTGGAGCCAGCAGCAGGAGCTGACAGCGTCGGATGGAGCGGGTGGTGACCTTTTCGGCAATTCCGTGACGCTGTCGAGCGACGGCAACACGGCTCTGGCTGGAGCGCCGTATCACACTGTCAATGGGAACGCCAATCAAGGAGCGGCGTATACCTTTGTGAACAGCCCCAACCCAACCACGACCACGATTGCTTCCAATCCGATTCCGTCGTCGTACGGCCAGCCGGCGACGTTCACGGCGACGATCAGCGTGCAAAACGGAGATGTGAAGGGCCGAGTGACGCGCCGGGCACTTCGAGTGAAGGCGCAGGATATCACCGGAACGGTGACGTGGAGCGCGAATACCGGATGCGGCACAACCGCGGTGACCTCGGGCACTCAGGGAGTAGCGACCTGCACCACCACGACCCTTGCGGTGGGGACCGACGCGATCACGGCGGCCTACTCGGGGGACAGTAGCAACAGCGCAAGCACAGCCACGTTGAGCGGCGGTCAGGTCGTGAATCCGTTGAGCCAGGCCATCACCTTCACTCAAAACGCCCCAGCCAGCGCCGTCTACAACAGCAGCTTCACCGTGGCGGCCACCGGCGGCGCAAGCGGCAATCCCGTGAGCATTGCGGGTTCGGGCGCTTGCAGTGGCAGCGGCGCGGGCACCGCAAACATCACCATGACCAGCGGCACTGGAACTTGTACGGTAACGGCGAGCCAGGCGGGCAACAGCAACTATTCGGCGGGTTCGGGTACGGAGACCACGAACGCGACTCCGTTGAGCCAGGCCATCACCTTCACTCAAAACGCCCCAGCCAGCGCCGTCTACAACAGCAGCTTCACCGTGGCGGCCACCGGCGGCGCAAGCGGCAATCCCGTGAGCATTGCGGGTTCGGGCGCTTGCAGTGGCAGCGGCGCGGGCACCGCAAACATCACCATGACCAGCGGCACTGGAACTTGTACGGTAACGGCGAGCCAGACGGGCAACAGCAACTATTCGGCGGGTTCGGGTGCGGAGAGCACGAACGCGACTCCGCTGAGCCAGAGCATCACGTTCCCGACACCCGCGCCTCCGACCTCGAAAATCGGGGACAGCTTCACGGTAGTAGCAGACGGCGGCGTCAGCGGCACCCCGGTGACGTTTGGCGTTGGCCCAAGTTCTGTTTGCACCATCACCGCTACGGGACCGGACAGTGCGACGTACAAGATGACCAGCAGCTACGGAGACTGCTTTGTGCTCGCCAACCAGGCGGGCAACAGCAACTATGCGGCGGCTCCGCAGGTGACGCAGATCGTTCACGGCGTTAATTCGGTGGTCAAGATTCCGCCGACGGTGAGCTTCACCGGAGCGCCCAGCAGCGCGCCCTACCTGTCGAGCTTCTCGGGACTGGTTACGACGGAGAACTCCGGCGTCCCGCCGACCATCACGACGACGACGGGCGGCGCCTGCTCCGTGATCGGCGGCGTGGTCACGATGAAGACGGGGAATCAAACTTGTATTCTGAAAGCCTCGTGGGCGACCAACACCTACTACACGGCCGCGAGTCTCACCCAGTCCATCATTTCGACTCCACGCGCCACGACCACCGCCATCACCAGCACGGTTCCACAAACGAATCCGCTGCGAGTGGAGGTGTACTTCAATGTGACCAACGGGGCAAACACGGTCACGGGCAGCGTGACCGTGACCGCTGCACCCAGCGGCAAATCCTGTACGGGAGCGGCCACCAGCGGCAAGTGCCTGCTGACGTTCACGGCAGCGGGCGAGGGGTCCGAGACCCTGACCGCGACCTTCGCCGGCAACGTCAACGACGGCACAAGCACCTCGGCTCCCTACACGCTGACGGTGAACTAGAACGAGCGCTCCAGCAAAAGCGCTCGTAACTCATTAACAAATAAAGACTTTACCCGTAACCCGTTTAAACTAAAAGACCTGGCGCGATTCACCTCTAAGTCTTTGATTCCAAAAGACCGCAGGCAAGGGGGTCTCTGCGGCAGCATCGCCTTTCTGCCTGTTACGTTCACCGCAACTTCGGTGCGCAAGCGTGCTTCCCGATCTGTGCATCAAACCGTCTATAATTGGGTACCAGTTCTTCGGGAAGCCCGATCACAAGAGCCTGATCAAGAAGAGCAGAAGATCAAATTATGTCGACGAAGCTGAAGGTCACCATCGTTGCCAGTTCGCTGGCCATCCTGTTGTTCACCGTTGTTGGCACTTTCGTCAACGTCAGCGCCTCCACGAACGACGGAGCCTATCGCCAACTCTCGGTGTACAGCGAAGTGCTGTCGCGCATCCGCCTGGAATACGTCGAGGAGCCGAATGTCGCGGGCGTCACCGATGGCGCGCTGCATGGATTGCTCGAGTCGCTCGACGCCAACTCCAGCTATCTGTCGGCCGACGAGTACAAGCATTACAAAGCGGTGATGAAGAAAGACGCCAAGGCCGATATTGGCGCCACCGTCTCCAAGCGCTTTGGCTACGCGGACGTGGTCGCGGTGATTCCAGGAGGTCCCGCGGAAAAGGCCGGGATCGACAACTCCGACATCATCGAATCGATCGAGGGCAAGAGCACGCATGACATGTCGCTGGCTGAGATTCACAGCCTGTTGACGGGCGAGGTCGGATCGACGATCACCGTTGCCGTGGTGCGGCCGCGCAAGGCCGAGCCGCAGAAGATTGTCATCACGCGCGACCTAGTCACGATTCCTCCGGTGAGCGACAAGATGCTCGCCGATAACGTCGGCTACATTCAGGTGGACGCGTTCCCGGAAGGCGAGTCGCAGGAAGTCGCCGGCAAGATTCGCGACCTCCAGAAACAGGGAGCGAAGAAGATCGTGCTCGATCTGCGTAACTCCGCTGCGGGCGTGGAGTCCGAGGGCATTGCCACGGCCAACCTCTTTCTCGACCATGGCACCATCACCTATTTGCAGGGGCAGAAGTATCCGAAGCAGGCTTTCAACGCCGACCCCGCCAAAGACGTGACCAAGCTTCCGGTGGCGGTGCTGGTAAATCGCGGCACGGCGGGTCCGGCTGAGATTGTGGCCTCCGCCATTCTTGAGAACGCCCGCGGCGACGTGGTCGGAGACAAGACTTTCGGAGACGGCTCGGTGCAGAAGCTGATCGAAATGCCGGATAACTCGGCGTTGATTCTTTCGGTCGCGAAATACTATTCGCCGGGCGGCAAAGCGATTCAAGATGCGGCGGTCACGCCCAACGTCCTGGTCGCCGACTCCGCGTCAGACGACGGCGGCATCCCAGACGAAGAAGACCAACCGGCGGTTGTAGGATCTCCCGGAGCAAAGCCCGGCGAGAAGGAAGAAAAGCCGAAAAACCTGCCGGACGACCAACTGAACAAGGCATTGGAAGTATTGAAGAACCGCGAAACAAAGGGATAAAGGTTTCAAGGTTTCAAGGTTTCAAGGTTTCAAGGTTTCAAGGTTTCAAGGTTGCAAGGTTGCAAGGTTTCAAGTTTCAAATCAAGATTTGTCATCCTGAGCGAAGCGAAGGACCTGCTGTTTGCCAGTGCCGCAAGGTTCTCGTTTCACTCTGACCCGCGGCAAATTTCCCCGGCATCCTCAGCGGCCCCATCAACACGACTCAGTTGAAACCCTGAAACCTTGAAACCTGCCCTCTTGGTTTACCATTGAAACCTTGAAACTCTGAAACCTTGAAACCTGGCTTTTAGAACCCTTGCCTACTATAAAAATTGGCGGAAGACCGCTCGTAGGACGCTTCCTGTTCGGATTGCTCGTCCTGTTCTCCGCCGCGGTCGGCGCGGCCGCGGGCCTCCTGCTGGTTTATTCAACCGACCTGCCCCAGGTCGAAGAGCTCGAACGCTACCGTCCCAGTTCGGTCACCGAACTCTACGACGGAAAGGGCCGTGTCATCGGCACCTTTGCCTTGCAGCGCCGCGTCATCGCCGCCTATGACGACTACCCTGATGTCCTCCGCAACGCCCTTGTTTCCATCGAAGACAAGGATTTCTACCGCCACTCGGGCGTCAACGTCTGGCGCATCATCGGCGCGGCGTATCGCGACCTCGAATCCGGCGGCAAAGTCCAGGGAGCCTCCACGCTCACCATGCAGCTCGCGCGCAATCTGTTTCTTTCTCCCGACCGCTCGTTTTACCGCAAAGTGCAGGAGACGCTGCTTGCGATCCAAATCGAGCGCCGCTTCACCAAGCCGCAGATCTTCACCCTCTACGCCAACCAGATATTTCTCGGCCACGGCGCGTACGGCTACGAGGCCGCGTCAGAATACTATTTCAGCAAACCGGCGAAGCAATTGAAGCTGGAAGAAGCCGCGCTGTTGGCGGGACTTCCCAAGGCTCCGCAATATTACTCGCCGGTCACTCATCCCGACCGCGCGCTCAAGCGCCGAAACCTGGTGCTCAATGCCATGTTGGAAGACGGCAAGATCACCGCCGCGCAAGCCGCGCAAGCCAGAAGCAAGCCGATCGTGCTCGACCTGCAGAAGGATCCGAATTCGCTGGCTCCGCATTATGTTGAGGAAATCCGCCGCTACCTCGAAGCGAAGTATGGCAGCGACCAGGTCCACGAAAGCGGCCTCCGCGTTTACACCTCGCTCGACACCGATCTGCAGAAGGCCGCGCGCCAGTCGCTGCTCGACGGCCTCGCCGCCTACGAGCGCCGCCATGGATGGCGCGGCAAACTTGCGAACGTGATCGCGCAGGGCGAGAAGATCGACAAATACGCCGATCCCGATTGGGATGAAGATCCCGAAGTCAACGGATACACTCACGCGCTGGTTGCAGCGGTTTCAGCGGGCGCTGCCGAGGTGCATTTCGGACGGCGCACCCCCACGCTGTCGCAAACCGATGTCGCCTGGACCAAGCTCAAGCTGGCCGACATTCTCCACGCGGGCGACATCGTCTACCTCAAAGTGCTCGCGCTCGATGCCGACGGAAAAGCGAAGGTCAGCCTGGAGCAGGACTCCGGAACCGAAGGAGCGCTCGTCGCCATCGATAACGCGACCGGAGAAATCAAGGCCATGGTTGGCGGCCGCGATTTCAATCTCTCGAAATTCAACCGCGCCACGCAGGCTCTGCGCCAGGTCGGATCGTCGTTTAAGCCCTACGTATACACCGCCGTGATCGACCAGGGAGGCAGCCCCGACGACACGATTGTGGATGCGCCGATAACATTTCAAACCGCATCCGGCCCATACTCCCCGCACAACTACGATGGCAAATTCGAGGGTACGATCACGCTGCGGCGAGCGCTGGCGCAGTCCAGAAACATCCCCGCGCTCAAACTGGCCGATCGCATCGGAATCCACACGGTGATCGACTACGCGCACCGCTTCGGCGTCACCGCCAATATCCCCGCCTATCTCCCGGTGGCGCTCGGTTCGGCGGAGATCACGCCGCTGGAACAGACCTCCGCCTTCAGCGTGTTTCCGAACGACGGCGTGCGCGTGGCTCCGCGCTACATCACCAGGGTGACCGATTACGAAGGCCGGATTCTGGAAGAAGATTACTCCGACATCAAAGACGTCGTAAGTTCGCGCACCGCCCGCATCATGACCTCGATGTTGCGGGAGGTCGTGCTCCACGGCACGGCCGTCGCCGCCGCCAAAATGCCGTATCCTCTGGCCGGCAAGACCGGCACGACCAACGATTTCACCGACGCCTGGTTCGTGGGCTTTTCTCCATCGCTCACCTGCGGCGTCTGGATCGGCTACGACGAGAAGAAATCTCTCGGCGCAAAGGAGACCGGAGCCCGCGCCGCTTTACCGATCTGGATGCAGTTCATGAATGCCGCGCTGGCCGGCAAAGAGCCCGGCGAATTCCAGCCGCCGCCGGCGGAAGAAAACGCAGCCGTGGCGCGGAAAGTCGACACTCCCGACGTTGCGCCGGGCGACGGCGAACTGCACTAGGGAAACTCTGATTAAGTCCCGGGTTCCCCCGTGCACCCCCGTGTACCCTGTGGTTTATGCCTTCTGCCAATGCTTAATCAGAGTTTCCCCGGACCCGGTTGTCAGCTCTCAGTTTTCAGCCGAGCTTCCGAATCAGCCGCCCCATCCGCACAATTCGATACACCGGAAAGAGCGCTTCCGGCAAGCGCACCGCCGCTATGTCTCCCGAACTCGGCGTCCACACCAGCCGCCAGAGATAGCGCCAGCGATCAACGCGACGTTCCCGGAGTTTCATGACCAGGCGAAAATATTCCGTCGACTCGAACTCATAGTTCATACCGCGTGCCAATCGTTCGGCGAATTCCCTGCCGAGCGCAGCCACCTGCGGATCCGCCGCAGCCAACTCCTCCCCCGGTTCGGGAACTTCCCCATGAAGCACGTTCCTCACCAGCCAGAAACTAACCCCGAGAATGCGAGCGATTCCCAGTGCTCGCGCCCGCGAAAATACTAAAGAGTAATCGATGCCCGGCAAACGCAAAGTCTCGGCAATATCGGCAAGATAGATCAGCCGCGTCCAAAGATGCTTGGCCGCATGCAGGCAGAGCGCCACGAGCGAATCTTCGGGAGACAGGCAAGGCATTTCGCACCCGCCCACAATCGTGCGGCCGGCTCGCGCCAGCAGATCCTCCACATCCAGATCGACCCCATAGAAATGGGACAGTAACGCCCACTGCAGTTCGACCAGGTTCTTTCCCGCTGCGCCGTCGAGAGAACGCTCATAGCCGGTTCGCAGCCACAGTCGTTCAACCGCCGGAGTAAGGTCCGTCGCCGGCCCGTATCCGATTTCAGCGAACGCCCGCTTGGCGCGATCGAAGTCGGCGGGAGTAATCAGGAAGTCGAGATCGGAAAAACTTCGCAGCCCCACATCGCCATAAAGCGATTGCGCCAGCACCGGTCCTTTAAACGGAACCAACCGCAGTTGCCGGCTTGCACAATGCTCTAGGATCCGTCGCAGTTCGGCAGTGAACCACAAGCTGCGCCGCAGGTTCGCTTCGTACGCCGATCGCAGCGCGGGTGCGATTTCCGGCGGAAGTTGATGGTCAGCTTCAAGCAGATTTCGCGCCGCCAGCGGAAGCACGCCATGGTGCTCCGCCAGGCGAAGAAGTTCGGCCCAGTTCACGGCATACAAATTGCGATCGGCAACGCTTTCGCGACGCGCTGGAGTCACATTCGCGCCGGCGAGGTCGCACAAAAGCTCGAATTCGTCGCTTCTCTGGGTTGAGCCCATTTTTGGAGAAAGGCCGTCTGAGGCCCGTGCGTCCCGCACCCGGCCTGCATCATCTAATGGTAGATGGCTCAGTTTCAGTCTTTTGAAGCACGCGTGCTCCGCACCGTGCCCCTCTCCGAGTTTACCAAGCACATCGAACTCGGGGTGAGCGGCGTTGCTCACTTTGGCTTTGCGCCCGGACAATGGCTCTCAGTAAAGGCCACGACTCCCGATGGCGAAGAGATGACGCGCGCCTATTCGATCGCATCCCCACCTTCCGAAAACAGCCATTTCGCGTTCTGCCTCAATCGCGTGCAGGATGGCTACATGTCGAATTATCTCTGCAATCTCGACACGGGCGCCCAGATTGCCTTTCAGGGGCCATTCGGCAATTTTATTTTGCATCCGCCCGCGCGCGACACCGTATTCATTGCGACCGGAACCGGGATTGCACCCTTGCGCTCCATGTTGCATTGGCTGTTGGCAGAGCCGGATCGCCATCAAGAACGCCAATTCTGGCTGCTGTTCGGCGCGCGGCGCGAGCAGGACATTTATTATCGCGAGGAATTCGAAACTCTCGCTGCCAAGCATGCCAACTTTCATTTTCTACCTACTCTGAGCCGTCCTGAGGCGGACTGGAACGGCCGGCGAGGGTACGTTCAGGAACATCTGCCCGAGATCGTGGGAAACCGTACCGATATGCACGCCTACATCTGCGGCCTGGCCAAGATGGTCAAAGCGAACCGAGACTTCCTGAAGAACCTGGGCTGGGATCGTTCATCGATCCGGTATGAAAGATACGACTGACCCGTAGAATGGTGGCCGGGATACGCTCGCTTTTAGGTGGCGCAGCGGTTCAGCGCTGCGGATGAGGCAGAACTTGATTGCGCCTTCAGGCGCTGAGGGAAATCCACTATGTATGTTGCCGACAAAAACCGTTACGACTCCATGCAGTATCGCCGCGCGGGGCGCAGCGGCCTCAAACTCCCCGCCGTCTCGCTCGGGCTCTGGCACAATTTCGGCGGCGTGGACCAATTCGACAATTCCCGCGCCATGCTGCGCCGCGCCTTCGATCTCGGCATCACCCATTTCGATCTTGCCAACAATTACGGCCCTCCTTACGGATCGGCGGAAGAGACCTTCGGCCAGATTCTAAAAAAAGACTTTCTTCCCTACCGCGACGAACTGATCATTTCGACCAAGGCGGGCTGGGATATGTGGCCGGGACCATATGGGGATCGAGGCTCGCGCAAATACATGCTGGCCAGCCTCGACCAGAGCCTGAAGCGCATGGGCCTTGCTTACGTCGACATCTTCTATCATCACCGTCCCGATCCCGAGACGCCGATGGAAGAGTCGATGGGAGCGCTCGACACCGCGGTCCGCTCTGGCCGGGCGCTTTACGCGGGCATTTCGGCCTATAACGCCGAGCAAACGTCGAAAGCGGTCAAGATTCTGCGCAGCCTCGGAACGCCCTGCTTGATTCATCAGCCGAAGTATTCCATGTTCGTGCGCAGCCCCGAGCAGGGATTGTTCGACGTGCTGGAAAAAGAAGGGGTCGGATCAATCGTATTCAGCCCGCTGGCGCAGGGACTGCTTTCCGACCGCTATCTCAATGGAATACCCAGCGATTCGCGCGCCGCCCGCGATTTTTCGCTGAAGAAGAAAGACGTCGGCGAAGACAAACTCGTCAAGATCCGAGCCCTGAATGAAATCGCCAGGCAGCGCGGCCAAACGCTGGCGGAAATGGCGGTAGCGTGGGTGCTGCGCGATCCGCGCGTCACCAGCGCGCTGGTGGGCGCAAGCAAAGTGTCGCAGGTCGACGACAACGTGGCCGCGCTCAAGAACCTTAAGTTCTCAGCCGAGGAACTGGGAACAATCGACGGCGTTCTCGCCCAGTAAACCATCCGCGTGACGCGTCGAAACGTCCCCAACCACGAATGTCGAATGGCCGGGCCAGTTACTCCCTCGCGTCTCTCGCTCGGGGCTCTCCCTCTCGCTCGCTGCTGACATAGTGCTCCAGCGAATGGTGCTGCCGGCGGATTTCCTCCATCTGCTCGTGCATTAGATCGCGAATCGAGAGGACACCCTTCAGCCTGCCCTTGAGATCCACCACCGGCAGATGACGAAAATGATGTTTCAACATCAAGCCTAAGGCTTCGCCGGGAGTGGTTTTCGGCGAGGCGTTGAGCACCGGCGTGGTCATCACTTCGCTTACTGCGGTTTTTGCAGGATCGCGGCCGCTCAGCGCCACCTTCTTCAGCACGTCGCGTTCGGTGAAGATGCCTTGGACTAATTTGCCGTGCACAACCACGACAGCGCCCACGCGCCGCTTCAGCATGAGTTTGATGGTCTCGGCTACAGTGGCATCAGGGGGAACAGTGATGGATTCCTGGGTGCAAAGAGTGAGAATATGCATAGCTGACCTGACCTCCAAGAGAACGTCGTTTATAAAAGCGCCCCGATTGTAGCATCTACAAAATCTGGCCGCAGTGACGCCTGTTCGAATCGGATGCAGGGGTGGAAGAACTGTGAGACTTGATCGGAGGACCTGTGTGAAAAATATCGTCCGCTGCGCTTGGGCCACCAATGATCTATCCATTCCTTATCACGACCGCGAATGGGGAGTCCCGCAACACGACGACCGCGTGCTATTCGAGTTCCTGATCCTGGAAGGCGCGCAGGCTGGCTTGAGCTGGGACACGATCCTCCGCAAGCGCGAAAATTACCGCGCAGCGTTTGGCCAGTTCGACCCGAAGAAAATCGCCCGCTACGACCAGCGAAAAACCAGCCAACTGCTGCGCGACGAGGGCATTGTCCGCAACCGCTTGAAAGTGGCTTCGGCGATTCGGAATGCCAAAGCATTTCTGGCCGTGCAAGAGGAGTTCGGTTCGTTCGACGCCTACATCTGGCAGTTCGTCGGCGGCCGCGCGCTGCAAAACCACCGGCGGCTGGGTGAGAAGCTTCCGGCACGCACGCCGCAATCCGACGCCATGAGCAAGGATCTCAAGAAACGCGGCTTCAACTTCGTCGGTTCAACCATCTGCTACGCCTTCATGCAAGCCACCGGAATGGTCAATGACCACGCGGTCGAGTGCTTCCGCTCTTCCCGGCAGACCTCCGATAAGACTTGACATCCTTGGTCCGCCGTCGCAAAATATCGGAAATTCGGGAAGAATTCCCATTTTTCTCGCAAGAGTCGATCATCGACCAGCTTATGACGTTCAGTCAGCCGTCGCCCGCCCCACCAAATAAAGTCAGCCCCGAGCAATGCAAGCACCCACGAGTGCAGATCGTCTCTCGCGACGAAGACTCTGAATATGTCGAATGCCAGGAATGTGGCGACGTCTTCGAGACCAGCGAATTGAAGGATATGGCGATCGAAGAAAAGAAAGAACCCGAAGAAGAATGAGGGCGTTGCTGTGGAGAGCCAGGTGTCTCTGCCCGGCCAGACGCCAGTTGGCCGATCCTTATCCTTTGACCTGAATCACCAAATTCTCCGCCCCATCCATCCAATACTTCTTCCCCGGAGGAATCACCGTCGTCGCGCTGTATTCCGTGATCACCGCGGGTCCCGTCATCCGGCGGCCCAGAACCAGTTGCTCCCGTTCAAATACCGGCGTGTTCACCGCTTTGTCGTGAAAGAACACCGCCGCGCGCTCCACCGGCTTTGCGCATGATGACGCCTTTCGCGCTATTGTCTGTCCGGCAACCTTTCGCTCTGGTTGATCCGGTTGCGCCGTCCGCAAACGAGCCCGCAGACGCAGCGTAACCAATTCAATCTCCCGCCCCGCGTGGTGATACCCATAGCGACGTTGATGTTCGTCATGAAACTGAGTAGCAAGCACGCGAGCCGTGACGTTCGCCGCGGCGGGCACATTGAGCTCGTAGCCCTGCCCGCGATAGCGCAGGTCGAGGCTGCGTTCATATTCCGGCCTGCCGTGCCACCCTTCCGCGCGGAATTCCTTCCCCGCCGCCGCTTCCAGCTTGCGGAACTCTTTCTCCAGCTTTACCAGCGCCGCCTGCGATCCAACTCCCTCAAGCCGCCAGAGCACGGTGCGCGAATAATCCTTGACCACGTCGCTGACCAGAATCCCAAACGCCGAAAGCGCTCCCGGCCGCGCCGGAATCATCACTGTCGGAATCGCCAACGCCTCGGCGAGTTCGCAGGCATGCAGCCCGCCCGCTCCTCCAAACGCCACCAGCGCAAACTCTCGCGGATCGTACCCCCGTTCGATCGACACCACTCGCAAAGCCCGTTCCATGTTCGCGTTGACCACGCGCACAATTCCCGCCGAAAATTGTTCCACGCTCAAGCGCGACCCTTGCGCCCGCAGCCATTCGGAAGTAACTCGCTGCGCTCGCTCCAAATCGAGCTGAAATTCGCCTCCCAGAAACCGTTCTGGCCGCAGCCGCCCCATCAATAAATTGGCGTCCGTGACCGTGGGCAAGGTTCCGCGCCCATAACAAATCGGCCCCGGATCGGCCCCCGCCGATTCCGGCCCCACGCGCAGCGACCCGCCCGCATCGAACCGGGCCAGCGACCCGCCGCCCGCGCCCACCGTGTGAATCTCCAGCATCGGAACTCCCACCGGAAGCCCCGCCACCTCCGACTGCCCCCCGGTTCGAACCTCGCCCTGCACCGCCGCTACGTCCGTCGAGGTCCCGCCCATATCGAACGAGAGAATTTTCCGGAACCCGCTGTGAGCAGCCATCGCCGCCGCGCCCACCAATCCCCCAGCCGGACCCGACAACACCGTGCGCACCGGTTCCCGAGCGGCCGACTCCAGCGCCGTAATCCCGCCGCTCGATTGCATGACAAAAATCCGCGCCGCGTATCTCGCGTTCTTTACACTTAGGGTGCCCCACGTCTCGCGCTTTTCGAGACGTGGGATCTCCGCCGCGAATTGCTGCACCCGCTCCGCCAACCCCTCCATATAGCTCTGCATCAGCGGCTGCAGATAAGCGTTCACCACCACCGTGCTTGTCCGCTCATATTCCCGGAACTCCGGCAAGATGCGATGCGACACCGACAAAGGCAAGTCAAGCTCCGCCACCGCCGCAGCCACCGTGACCTCGTTCTCCGGATTGGCAAAAGAGAACAGCAGAGAAATCGCGATGGCCTCGGGCGCGGCCCGCCGCACCGCCTCCCGCAGCCGCGCCAACTCCGCATCCGATGGACGCTGCAAGGCCCGCCCGTCGCAGTCGATCCGCTCCTCGACGCCAAAGCGCAACTCACGCGCCACCAGCGGCGTCACCCGATCGAAGAAGAAGTCATACAGCCGAGGCCGCGCCTGCCTCCCAATCTCGATCGTGTCTTCAAATCCCGCCGTGGTAATCAGCGCAACCCGCGCCCCTTTTCGTTGCAGCAGAGCGTTGGTCCCAACAGTCGTCCCATGCAACAAAGTAAGGCCAGCGCCAGTGTTTCCCACCGCGCCGCCAATCTTCTTCAGTGCCTCCCCAATCGCGCGCGAAGGGTCGTCGGGCGTGGAGAACACCTTCAGAGTCCGAAGCGTGCCGCCCTCCACCCAAACGCAATCGGTGAACGTACCCCCCGTATCGATGGCAATGCGAAGTTCGGGATGCCGTGTAGGGACCATGAACAGGGAAGACTACCACTGCCCGCGGTCCGTGCCCAAACCATAACCGCCAACCGTCACCAACTGCCGTATTCTGAAGCAGTGAACACGCGAACATGGAAAGCCTGGCTGGTGCCCGGCGGCGCGCTATTGGCGCTGGCGGCGACGCTCGTCAATAGCTCCCTGTTCCTCCAGATCGCGCCCTCGCTCTCCTTCTACTACGTTGCTGTGTTCGCCGCTGGATTGCTCTTAGCCTGGCGTTTCAATTCCAGCCGCGTTCTGTTTTCCCTGCTGGTTCTGCTGTTGGCGCATCGCGCCGTCGCTTTCTTCTCCGCCGGACAACTTCACTCCGGCCCCGCTCGCACCGCCATTGCCTTGGCCGCTTTGCTCATCCCGCTCAACCTCATCGCCTTCGCCCAAATGCGCGAACGCGGCCTGATCGTTGCCGGTATCGCACCCCGCTTCGGTTTGCTCTTCGTGGAATCCGTAGCCTTCGCCGTCCTCTGCCGCCCGGAAAACAGTTCGGGAAATGCAGCCGCCAATTCCCATCATTCCGCAGCCGCTCCGATCCCGCTCTGGATTCTGTTGATCTTCACAGCCGCCATCGCCGTGTTCGTCCGCCGTTTCTTTCAAACCCGCAAGCCCATCGAGCCCGGATTCGTCTGGTCCATAGCCGCCGTTTTCCTGTGGCTCCAATTCGCCCCGCTCGGCAAAATGTCCGACGCCTACGTCGCCACCGCCGCCTTGATCCTGGCTGCCTCGCTGATCGAGACCTCCTACGTGCTCGCCTACCACGACGAACTCACCGGCATCCGCGGACGCCGCGCCTTCAACGAATCCCTGCTCTCGCTTGACCAGCAATACGCTATCGCCATCGTCGACATCGACCATTTCAAAAAATTCAACGACACCTACGGACACGACACCGGCGATCAGGTCCTCTGCATGGTAGCCAAGCGCCTATCCGATGTCGGAGGCGACGGCCAGGCCTTCCGCTGCGGAGGCGAAGAGTTCGCCATCGTCTTCCGCAACACTTCCGCTAAAGAAGCCCTCGATCATCTTGAAGCCCTCCGCCAAAACATCGAACAATCCACTTTCCACGTCCGTGGCGCGGATCGAAGAGCCCAGCGCGCCGAAGAGAAGAGCAGCGACCGCCGAGCCGTCCCATCCGATCGCAGAAAGCCCGCAAGAAAAAAAGCTGCCGCCGCGCCCCCGCCGCCGCTCGACCACTTATCCGTTACCGTCAGCATCGGAGTCGCCGAGCCCAGCACCCGCTACCGCCAGCCCGAGCAGGTCATCCAAGCCGCCGATCAGGCCCTCTATCGCGCCAAGCACAAAGGCAGAAACCGCGTGGAACCAGCCTCCACCGCACAGCTCCGCCTAACCGAACCCAAGCGCGCCAAAGCGTCGCGGCGCTAATCGCTAGGATTTGTCATCCTGACCCTGAGCTTGTCGAAGGGGTAGGACCTGCTTTTGTCCGCAGCAAGCCCACTTCCTGGGTGGACCACCTGCTTCACTACCGTTTCCAGAGCCACCTCAGCTGCATTCCGAAATCGTGTTACGCTGCTTGGCGACGCGTAATCCTCGTTCATGTCTGCTTTCTCCCGCTCCGCCTTCGCCGCGCTTCTGCTCTTCTCCCTGCAAATCATAGTTCTCGGCAACACGTTCGGCGAAGACGCAAAACCTCCAGCCCTCGACCCGGAACTTTCCGCTGCCGATCAACTCTATCGGGCGGGCAAGTTCGCCGAAGCCGAAGCACGCTATCAGGCGTTGCTCAAGACCAACTCGAAGCTCCTGCCTGCCCAAGTGGGGTTGGTGCGCGCGATGTTACGGCAGCAGAAAATCGACGAGGCGCTGGACGCGGCGAACGCCGCCTTGGCCACGCTGCCCAACTCGGCGGCGTTATTGGCGGCCAAGGGCGATGTCCAGTTCCGCCGCGCCGAGATGTCCGATGCCGAGGTGTCCTACCTCACCGCCAAGAAGCTCGACCCCAAGGAGGTGCATGCGTATCTCGGACTGGCGCGGTTGTACAGCACCTACTCCATGTACCGAATCGCTTATGGTGAGTTGCAGATCGCGCACCAGATTGCGCCCGGCGATCTTGACGTGCAAAGGGCGTGGCTGCGCACGCTTCCGCGAAAAGAACAATTGGCGCTATTGGAAGCCTATCTCGCCGGCGCCCATCCCGACGACGAACAGGAGACCAAACAGCTGACCGACTACTTGGAATTCCTCAAAGCAACCGCCGACAAACCCATTCATGCGTGCAGGCTCATCAGCAAAATCGAGCAAACCGAATCGAAGCTGGAGACTCTGTACGGGGAGGACTCACGCCGCGTGCGTGGCTTCGGCTTAGCAGTCAAGCTCAATGACCGCAATGTTCACCTCCTGCTCGATACAGGTGCGGGCGGGATCACGGTAAACCGCAAGGTCGCGGAAAAGGCTGGCCTGACCCGCATCTCCTCCGCACACTACGGAGGCATTGGCGACAAAGGGCTGCAAAGCGGCTACATCGCGGCCGCCGACCACATCCAAATCGGCGAACTGGAGTTCCAGGACTGCGTGGTCCACGTAAGCGAAAAAACCTCTGTAGCCGAAAACGATGGACTGATCGGAGCCGACGTTTTTGGCGCCTACCTGGTCGACATTGACTTTCCCGGAGAGCGGCTCAAGCTCTCTCCGCTTCCCCAGCGCCCCGAAGACACAACCGCTCCGAAGTCGCTGAACAGCGAAGGCGAGGAACAGGCCAACGCGGAACAAAAGGAAGACAGCACCGCCGAACCGGCTGCCAAGGATCGGGAGCCCGCCACGCCCAGTCCCACGCCCGCTCCAAAACCTTCACGCCGCCTGCCCAGAGATCGCTACGTTGCGCCGGAGATGGCCAACTGGACGAAAGTCTTCCGCTTCGGCCACGCCATGTTGGTGCCGACCAGCGTGAACGATTCCAAACCCATGCTGTTCGAACTCGACACCGGCGCGTTCAGCAATATCCTCTCTCTGCGTGCTGGGCGTCAGGCCGCCAAGGTGGGTTCCGATTACCGCGATCGAGTTCGTGGATTGAGCGGCGAGGTGAACCAGGTCTACAGCTCCGACAAGGCGACTTTGAGTTTCGGGCACCTTCGACAAGCGAATCTAGGTATCATCACCTTCGACCTCGCCACCGTGAGCCGACTTACCGGCACCGAGGTTTCGGGTTTCCTGGGTTTTGAAATGCTCAGGCGGCTGGAGTTGAAGCTCGACTACCGCGACGGCCTGGTCAATTTCGAGTACGACCCGAAACGCGTGCGGCACCCATAGCAGGCTGCGGAAAAACTCCGATTTCACGCCAGTTTTGGGAAGGGCACGAGTTCCACTCGTGCCGTAACTGCCGCGAAATCAACCGCGGCTTCCAGCCGCTGGGGGAATGCCGCACTGGGAAAACACTTTTTCCGCAGCCTGATAGAGTAGGTCTCCATGCATTTCCCGAACTTTGAAAATCCTGTCAAGCCCCTGTTTTGACGATTTTCCGCGTAAGCCGCTGAATACGTAGGGAAAATAAAATCGAAAACTATGTCCAATACCCCGGCAGGAATTGATATAATAGAGATATAGAGCAAAGAAAAAGGGTGCGGATCACTCCGGCACCCTTTTTCATTTGGAGATCCTGACTTTTTGAAACCTTGAAACCCTGAAACTTTGAAACCTGGCACCTCTAAGTCCTTATTCCGGAATATTTTGCAAATAAGTCCTTTAAACGCAAGGATCTGGCGCGAATTTTTCCGTAAATCTATGATTCTAAAGAACCGGAAAAATAAAAATCCGAGAAATCATGATCTATTAACCGAAGAGTAAACAGCCGGAGTGGCCACTTCACTCACGGTCCGCCCGCCCCGTTCTTAGCCTTGGGCGTCAGCTTCCGGATGACGAATTCCTGGAAGAGATTCGAGACCGAAGTCGCGGCCAGGCCCAGGCCCGCGTTCTCAAAAGTCAGTCCCAACCCATTCCGATCCTGCCTGGGATAATAGAGATTCGAGATGCCGCCCGCCGCCAGGCTACCCAGGATGTTCGAATAGTTTGTCTGCCAGCGCCCGTTGTCGCCCTTGCAGACGAACGAGTTCGCGATCGCATACAGAGCGCGCGACCGCGTGCTGCCCGTTCCCTTGTAGAAATACCGAGGATCCTGCTTCAGAAGCGATGGCAGTAAGGCGGCACCAATGAACACGCCAGACGCCGTATCGGCATAGCCGGCGCCGAAGCGCTTTGCATAACCCTGCGCGCCTTGCCCATATTCGGCAAAGTGATCTTGCGCCTGCTCCACTCCCGCAGCTCCCGCCACAGCCACCAAGGTGAACGGATCGATCACCGTCTTCCATGCCAACTTGAACTTCTGCTTCGAGGTGAGCGGAACTGCATTCGGGATGTAGGTGACATAGAAGTTTGGCAGCACGCCCAGCACGCGCTGCTTCTCTTCAATCTTGATCTGCTCTTCCGCCACGTCGATCTGTGAGAGGCCGACTTCCACATCGGTGAAGGATTCGGCAACGGCCAGCGCGGTGTTCGGGATGGTGTAACTCTCCCCCGCATGCAGCGTTCCCGATAACGTCTGCGACGCAAAACCCGCCGACGTGATCGTGATCTGAAAACGTCCGGGAGCGACGTTGGCAAACGCGAACTGCCCATCGTTTCCCGAAACCGTCTCCTGGTGCCGGGATGGATCTTCTCCGGCAAGCTTCAGCCTGGCTCCCGCGACCATCGCTCCACTCTGATCGACGACCGTGCCGTGGATGCTTCCGGCCGGCGCCAGCGCTGGTTGCGGGCTCTGCCCCAAGCACAACGACGTCCAGCTCAGCGCGACGAACGCAAGAACAAGGACAATGATTCCAGACTTGAATTGGAGCGACATGAATGATTAACTCTATCCTCTCCCGCGCTTTCTATCCAAATGACCGAAGATAATGGTAGCGGCCTCGTTTCACGATGCAACCTGGCTAGCCGAAGCCGGTCACCCTTTTTGTTTCGATTGATTGTGAATACATCCGTGTTTAATTTATAGTCCGGCAGGATTGCAAATATAGGGAGCAGGGAAAATGAAAACGCTGGCGCGCCATGCAGGTTCAAGCAGGAGTGACGTGTACCGCGCACTTCTGCCGATTCTTGCCCTCGGTGCTTTTTTTGTGGGGACGGCGACGAGCGCACACACTCAGGCATCCGAATCGATTCCCGCATTGATCAGTCCCGATCCCGGGAAAGCGGTTGCCCGCGTCGACGGCACTGAGATCTCGCTGGGCAATGGCGCGCTTGGCTTCGAGCTAACGACGGAAAACAACAAGTTCCGGTTCGCGAAATTCACGGACGTTCTCGCCCGGAAAGTTGTGCCGGTCCCGTTCGAAGTATTTGTATTGCGCTTCAAGGACGGCCGCGAAATCCCGGCGACGCGAATGGAGATTGTCTCCGCGGCCAGCGTGGAAGACCTCAAAGGGAATTTGAGTGCTTCGAAGCTCGCCGACAGAATTGGCGGCAAGAAGGTGGCTGTAACCCTGCAATCTTCCGATCCGAAATTCGATGTGGTGTGGAGTGGAATTCTTCGCGACGGTTCGAACTATTTGCGTCAGGAAATTACAGTTCGGGCACAGGAGCATGATCTCCCAGTTTCCGAGATTCGACTGATCTCTTGGAAGCTGCCCGGCGTGAAGGTGGTCGGAACCGTTGCGGGTTCACCCTTGGTCGCAGACGATGTGTTTGCGGGTTTCGAGCATCCGCTTTCAAAGTGCGGCATTTTGAACGGCGTTGCGACCTGTACGCTTTCGCGGGAGCTTCCGATTCGCGCGGGACATGAAGTTAAGTTCTCGTCAGTGATCGGCGTGACCCCGCCCAATCAGCTGCGCCGCGGTTTCCTGAACTACGTGGAACGAGAACGGGCGCATCCCTATCGCACGTTTCTGCACTACAACTCCTGGTATGACCTCGGCTATTTCAACAAGTTCGATCAGGCGGGCGCGGTCGATCGGGTCAACTTTTTCGGGAGGGAACTGAACAAGAATCGGGGTGTGACCCTCGACTCGTATCTGTTCGACGATGGCTGGGATGATTCGAAGACGCTGTGGGGTTTCAACTCCGGTTTCCCAAATGGATTTGCTCCAGTAACAGATGCGGCTGTGAAGTACGGCGCGGCACCCGGCGTTTGGATGTCACCATGGGGAGGCTACGGCAAGCCGCATGAAGAACGACTCAAATACGGCAAGAAACAGGGTTTCGAAGCCAATGCGGAGGGCTTCGCGCTGTCCGGGCCGAAATACTACCAGCGCTTCCACGATGTTTGCATGGAAATGATGCGCACGTATGGCATCAACCAGTTCAAGTTCGACGGAACGGGGAATGTCAACGAAGTGATTCCGGGCAGTGAATTCGATAGCGATTTCGCGGCCGCGATCAGCCTGATTCAGGACTTAAGAGCGGCGAAGCCCGACGTCTACATCAACCTCACCACCGGAACTTATCCATCGCCGTTCTGGCTGCAATATGCCGATTCGATCTGGCGCGGGGGGGAGGACCATGATTTTGCGGGTGTCGGGTCGTGGCGACAGAAGTGGATCACTTATCGCGATGCCGATACGTACGAGCATGTAGTGTCCGCGGGGCCGCTTTATCCGCTCAATGCTCTCATGCTGCACGGCCTCATCTACGCGCAGCACGCGAAGAACTTGAGCACCGATCCGGCCAACGATTTCGCGGACGAGGTGCGCGATTATTTCGGCACAGGAACGCAGTTGCAGGAGATGTACATTACTCCCTCGCTGCTGAGCAAAGAGAATTGGGATGTGCTTGCCGAGGCGGCGAAGTGGTCGAGGCACAACGCCGGTATCTTGCGCGATACGCACTGGGTCGGCGGAAATCCGGCGAAACTGGAAGTCTACGGTTGGGCTTCGTGGTCGGCGGAGAAGGCAATCCTCGTCCTGCGGAACCCGAGCGACAAGCCACAGCGGCTCTCATTGGACGTCGGGCAGGCATTTGAGATTCCCAGAGATGCGCCCGCGCACTTTGCGGCGAAGAGCCCGTGGGCAAAAGACAGCTCCATGCCAACTCTTCGACTCAGTGCAGGCGAGTCGCATGTGTTTTCGCTGGCGCCGTTCGAAGTGCTGACGCTGGAAGCGGCGCCAGTTGCCAAGTGAGATCGTGAGCCACGGACGAACAGCGGGCCGAAGAATGAAGACTGGTTCATCTGGATGACAACTGGCTTCGCCTTGGCCATCTTCGTCAGCATCTCGCCGGCCCGCTAGCAGTGCATTTGAACCATGAGTTTGCCCCGCGGGATTCCTGCTGTAGAATCCTTACGCTGGAAACTATAACGAACAGACTGGCAACTGCTGCATGCGAATTGGCTTGACCGCCGAGCGCTGACCGCGAAATGCTGAAATGCCAATCCCCGACGTCCAATCCGTTGCGACGACGCTGCCCGCCCGCTACTACACGGACCCCGGCGTCTTCCGCGACGAACTCGAGCGCTTCTTCTGCCAGGACTGGATCTGCGCCGGGCGCACCAACCAAGTCCTAAAGGCGGGCGACTATTTTCTGCGTGAGGTCGCGGGGGAGAGCATCATTGTTACTCGCGACGGGAACAACTCGTTGCGGGCGTTTTTCAACGTGTGCCGGCATCGCGGCACCCGCATCTGCGCTCTCGATAAAGGGCATTTCACCGGACGGATCCAGTGCCCCTACCACGGATGGACCTACGGACTCGACGGGCGTCTGATGGGCGCTCCCCACGCCCACGAAGGCTTCCGCCACGAGGACTATCCCCTCAATCCCGTTCATGTCGACGTCTGGGACGGACACATCTTCATCAATCTCAGCGCCGATCCGGCCCCGCTCGCCGGTCAATTGGAAGATCTGCCGCGGAAGTTCCGGCACTGGCAGATGGCCGAGCTCCGCACCTTTCGAAGCGTCAAATATGAGGTGAAGGCCAACTGGAAGCTGATCGTAACCAACTACAACGAGTGCCTGCACTGTCCCATTCTGCACCCGGCGCTCAGCGCCATCAGCGATTACCTTTCGGGCGAGAACGACCCGCCGCATCGCGGGTACATCGGCGGCTCCATGGAATTTCAGGGCGGCGCCAAGACCATGAGCAAAGACGGCAAGCTGCGGCGCGACTACCTTCCCCTGCTCACCGCGGACGAACGCAGCAAAGTCTATTACTATGCGATTTTTCCCAACCTGCTGTTAAGCCTTCATCCCGATTACGTCATGACGCACATGCTGTGGCCGCGGGCCGTCGATCGCACCGACGTGATCTGTGAATTGCATTTTCATCCGAACGCAATGGCCAAGCCCAACTTCGAAGCCGATGACGCGGTTGAATTTTGGGACATCACCAACCGTGAAGATTGGGCGATCTCCGAGCTCTCGCAGGCCGGAATCCAGTCCCGCTCCTATAAGCCCGGTCCCTATTCCCGTTGTGAGTCGCTGCCCCACGCCTTCGATCAAATGGTGCTGAATCGCGAAAAACTGGATCGTGAAAAGCAGGCATCGAAGAAGTCGGTCCGGTAAACGCCGATTCGCGGGTGTTCAGGCCACCCCTCACTTTGCCCGATATACCGTCTTTCCCGCCACCATCGTCCACAGTACTTTCGTCTCGCGCATGTCTTCCGGCGAAACGGTTAAAACGTCGCGATCCAGCAAAACCAAATCCGCGCGCTTGCCGGCGGCGATGGTTCCAATGGAATCGAGATTCATGGCGTGAGCCGAGTTTCGCGTATAGGCATAGAACATCGCTTCGCGCGGCATGGCCTGCGATGGGTCGAGCACTCCTTCCGATCCTTTGCGCGTTTCGGCCTGATAAATCGCCCAGAACACGTTCGCGCTCGAAACCGGCCAATCGCTGGCCCCGGAAATAATTCCGCCGTTGTCGAGGATCGACCGCGCCGGATACTGCCACTGGTAAATTTCAGGATCCAGATACGGTTTCAAAATCTCAATCGTGTCGGGACTGGCCTCCGCCCAAAGAAGCTGCAATGCGCTCACTACGCCCAGTTCCCGGAACCGAGGGAAATCCTCCGGCTGCACGAACTGTTCATGCGTAATGGTATGCGGCAGCCCGGAATTGCCGTTCGCCTTGCGCGCCGCCGCAATCCCGTCGAGCGCTTCTTTCACCGCGCGGTCGCCGATGGCATGCACGTGAACGATCAACCCCTGCTTGTCGGCCGCAACGCACACCTCGGCAAATTTCTTGGGATCGAACAGCAGGTCGCCGTTGCGCCCCGTGTTCTTGTAGGGCTGGCTGAGATGCGCCGTCTGCGAAGGATATTCCGCCACGCCATCCGCGAAGACCTTGATCCCGGTTACGTGCAAGTTGGGAACATTCTTGTAAGCCGCGCGCGTCTTCTGCACCGCCGCGAGTTCCGCTGCCGGATCTTTCGCCAACACCTGGGGAAATGCCACCACCTGCGAGGTCAGCTCTCCCCGGTCCGCGAGCATCTTGTAAGCCCGCAAAACATAATCGCTGGCCAGCGGGTCAAGCCACGCCGTAATTCCGAGGCTGTAGTTATATTGCAGAGCGGCGCGCCCCGCCGCCAGCAAACTGTCGGACGTGGGCTCGGGCAGCAACGGCTCGATTTTTTCCGTACCGGCATCGACCAGAAAACCGTTCGGCATGTCCTTGTTTTTATCTTTATCCGTGCCGTAGTAACTCCGCTCATTCGCAGAAAGTTTCTTCAGGAAATCGGCGGTGATGCCGGCGCGCTGCAACAGGGCGCGATTCGCCCACGCCGTGTGACCATCCATGCCGCGCAGAATGACGCTTTGCTTCTCGTAAGCACCGGTGCTGAACATGGCGTTCAGGGTGTCGCAGTGCGACCAGAACTCCAGCGGCAGGCCAAGAATCTCAAGAATGTCGCCGCGCATGCCCTTGCCCGTTTTCTTCGCGTCTTCGGCAAATGCCGGAAGATCGTTGAGCGCATGCACCTTCTCGCTGGCGTCGGCGGAAATCAAGCCGAGTCCTCCATCGATCGAGTGGCTGTGCGAGTCGATGAACCCGGGGAAAAGACTCTTGCCCTCCAAATCGACGCGTTCGGCGTTTGCGGGAGCGGACTTTACAACCTCGGGAAGATTGCCGACCGCGACGATCTTGTCGCCGCGAATCGCCACCGCCTCCGCATAAGGATTCTGCGGATCGCCGGTAAACACTTTGGCATGAAAGAAGATTCGTTCGGCGGAGCTTCCCTGTGCCCACAGCGCGGCATTGGTCTGAACAAGAAAGAAGGTCGTAACCAATAGAAGAAACAAAGAATATCGCGAAAAGCGTCTCACTCGATCACCTTTTCCAATGCTGCGGATTGCTGCAAGATTCATCTTTACAGGTCACAACTATACACAAGTTCCCCGGCCTGAGAACTGTACGATTTGCAGCAAATGCGAGGGCGGACGGTGCCCGGAATGCGGAAAGCGGATGTACTTTCGAGTCTATGTTTTCGCCCCGGACCCGTGTGAGAATTGGGCAGGTTCGGCTTCCTTCGTCAATTTCCACGATTTGAGGTACCCCACGTGTCGAACGCTCATAAACACCTGCCTTTATCGCTGATCGTAGTAGCAGCAAGTGCTCTGCTGTCCCTGGCGGCCTGTGGCTCCGGTTCACGGCTGGTGAAACCCGTGAGCGTCTCCGAAACCATCGCCAAATCGAACGACTCCGCCACCGATGCCTATACCGGGCGCAACGGAGCGGGCAAGGCGACCCCGATTGGAGAACGCCTTACGGGTGGTGCTTCCACTGAAATCGCGGCGAACCTGGCGGCTCCGATTGATGACTTAGCCGCGCAACTGGAAAGTTCCGACGCAATCATCGTCGCTACTCCCGCGACTGCCCCTTCATTCAAAGTCGCGATGCATCCCTCTACCATCACAGTAGCCCCTGGAGAATCCGGATCGACCAACGTTACAACCACGGTGACGTTGGGATACGATCATGCACTGCATTTGACCACGTCCAATGTGCCTGCCGGCGTTTCGGTGATCCTTACCCCCAAGCTGATCGCCGCTCCGGGAGGCGGCACGGCCGTTGCGGAAATCAAGGTCCACAGCAGCGTGGCCGATGGAAGATATGCCATGGAAGTGATCGCTAGCGATGGCACCACATCGCAGAGCGCAAAATTGACGCTGAATGTGGCATCAACAGGAGGACCGGCGGCGACCTTCCAGGGGTGCTGGTACAAGCATGGCAGCGACAGCTATCAGGGAGTCCACGTTACGGTCGCCAACGCGGGTACATATTCTTTTAACGCCCTTCTCTATTCCGGAGCGACCTGCAACCCCAACGATTGGGCCGATGAATTTGGGTACGGACAACTATTGCAGTTCAGCCCGGACTATGAATGGACGTTCTGGTTTACCCATTTCCCCAATCAGACCAACATGTCCGCAATTTGGTACGTGGGAAATGAGCAGTCGCAATGCGTGAATTATAACGTCGCTCCGGATTGCTAGCGGCCAATGCCAGCCACGGAATGTCGACTAAACCTGACGTCGAATCAACCACGCATGCGGCGCCGCCACGGTGAAATCATTTTCGGCGCGCATTCAGCTTGTCGAGAACGCGCTTCAACTCTTCCAGTTTCTGCCCCGCCTCGCCAAGTTTGCCTTCCGCCGTCAGGCGCTCGTAGTCGGCAAGGTCATGGGCCGCTTCCGCGATGAGTGCATTGAGATTGAGATCGCCTGCGGGCTGGGACAACGCGTCTGCCGCGCCTCGTGCAGCCTCAGCAGCACCCGCCGCTGCATTTGTTGATGGAGAATTGGCCGGCGCACTCGTCGTTGGCGCGCTCGTCGTTGGCGCACTCATGGACGAAGCCGCTCCGCCAAACAGCGCTGCCATCGCCGACTCGAACGTCGGCCCGTACGCGAGTTTATCCTGCAGCGCCAGCACCACCAGCCGCAACTCCGGCATCGGACTCCGCTCCGCCTGAAGGTAAATCGGCTCCGCATACAACAGCGCGCGCCCCGACGGAATCACCAGCAGCGCCCCGCGCCGCACGTGCGAGCCTTGCTGATTCCAAAGCGTCAATTGTCCGGAAAGCTGCGCGTTCTGGTCGATGCGCGCCTCGATTTGCAGCGGTCCGTCGACCAGCTTCGTCTTCGGAAAGTTGTAAACCACCGACGTGCCGTATTGCGCGCCGTCGCTGCGCCCGGCGATCCAGCCAATCAGATTATTGCGGTTGGCGGGCGTGAAGGGCAGAATCTCCACGAACTCCTCGCCGGTTTCGTCCGGCAGTTTCATCAGTACAAAATTGGGCTGCATGGCCTGTGTCGTCTGGCCGCCGCCCTCGGCCATGCCCACTTCGGTCGCGACCGTCCACAGATCTTCACGGTTGTAGAACGCTTCCGCGTCGGTCATGTGATACAGGCCGTACACTTCCGCTTGCAGTTTGAGCAGCAGCTCGGGATAGCGCACATGCTTGCGCAGCCCGGCCGGCATCGCGGACGCATCCTTGAACAAGTCCGGAAAAATTCGGCGATACGCCGCGATGATCGGATCCTCCGTATCGAAGACGTAGAACGTGGTCGTGCCGTCGTAGGCGTCGATCACCACCTTGACGCTGTTCCGCATGTAGTTAATCAAATCGTTGCCGAGCCGGTAATGGGTCGAGTAGGGATAACTGTCGGAAGATGTGAACGCGTCCATGATCCAGGACAGACGGCCATCGTCGCCAAGCACGATATACGGATCGGACTCGTAGGTGAGAAACGGCGCCAGCGCCGATACGCGATCCTTCAGGTTGCGACGCATGAGCAAGCGGCTCTCCGGGGTCACGTCGTCGCTGAACGGCAGCTTCGCCAGGTCGTCGCGGTCGAGCGCGATCATGATGCGGCGCAGAAAGCCGCCCAGCACGATACCGCCCGAGCCTTCATACGACGTCAGGCTGTTGCTGGCGCCTTGCGGATAGTTGAATTCCTTCTGCCGCGTCTTCACGTAGACGTCGGTGTTGGTCATCTCGCCAAAATAAATCTCGGGACGCGTCACGCTCAGCCCGCGCACCGTGCTCTGCACCGGCATGTTGCTCAACATTAGCGTGGGCAGCCCTTCCGGCGTAAAGCCATTGACCGGGTTCATCGTGATGCCGTAGCCGTGGGTGTAGATCAGCTTGTCGTTAATCCAGTTGCGGCTGCTCTCCGGGAGCTTGTCGACGTTCAACTCGCGCGCGGCCAGCATCACCTCGCGAGTCGCGCCGTCAATGTCATAGCGGTCGATGTCGATGTCGGGAAAGTCGTAGTAGGTGCGGATCTCCTGAATCTGGCGCAGCGTGTCTTGAAGCGCGCGCCAGTCCCACAACCGGATGTTCTGCAACGTCGCCTGATTGTTCGCCGCGTCCGCCGCTTCCACCGTTGTCTCCGCGGGAAATTCGCGCTGCGTAATGCGGCTGAATCCGTAAGCCTTCCGAGTGAGCTCGATATTGTGCGCGATATACGGCTGCTCGCGCACCAGTTCATTCGGTTTGACGATAAAGCTGCTGACGTACCAGCTGACTCCCTGCAAGGCGATATAACAGACCGCAGCCGGCAGAATCGCAGCGGCCAGCCACAGCCCGCGTGGCATCCGCACGGCGTTGACGGCCGCAATCGCCGCGCCGAATATCAGCGCGGCGCAGACAATCAGCAACCCGGTCAGCGTGACGTGCGCGTCCGTGTAGGTCACGCCTCCGAAGATCGTGTGATCTTCCAGCAACAACTCGAACCGGCTGAGATAGACACGCGCCGCGAGAATCGCCAAGAGAAACGCGAATGCGATCGACAGCCCGCGCCAGGGCAGGGTGACCGCCCGGCTGAGACGCCCGCTGAGCGCGCGGCTCCCGCCCGTGATGAGGATGAAAAAACCGGCCAGCGCACAAATAATCACAGCCAGAGTAAGCAGCCAGCCGACGATGAGCTGCCAGGCGGGCAGTGCCAGCAGAAAAAAGTTCAGCGGCTTGCCGAAAATCGGATCGGAGACGACGCCCCCGCCTGTGGCAGGCGCATACCAATACAGCGCGAGCGCCGGCCACTCCACCATCATGCTGCCGCCGGTGACCGCGGCAATCACGAGCGCAACGCCAAGCGCGATCGTGCGCAACACCGGCTCCACCGGGAGCTTCAGCGGTTGTCCGCCAATCAGAATCGTGTGACCGTCCGGCAAATCGGGCAGATGCGCCCGCTTCAAAGCCAGAAACGATCCATAGAGAATCAGAAACGTGGCCGCCGCAAATGCGGCAAAGATTCCCCACTGCAGGCCCAGTGTTTTCCAGAACACCTCGCCGTATCCGAGCGACCCGAACCAGAGCGTGTCGACGTAGTACGACAACGCGGTCCGGCTGCCGAAGAAGATGCCGGCAAGGACCGCCAACAGGAGAAACAATCGTCCGCGACGCCGCGGCGGGTGCGGAGAGTGCGGCGGCGGCCAGTCGATGGACTCAGGCATTGCGTAACCTCGTTGTCAGCAGATTCTGGTGGGTCACCCGAATGATACTCTTTCGCTTCCGGGCAAGTTGACTCACGGCTGACACCTCGCGGCAACCAATCACGATGACGGCGCTTTGCTGATTGAGGTATGCGTGGCGACCGAAGTACTGTCGGTTTGAATCAGTGGATGCTACAGGATCGAGAGGTCAGATGTGCCGCACGGCAGATTGGCCGCTGCCATGGTCGAAGCTGGATTGGCTCGCCGAGGGGACGCGAGCCCTATTACATCACGCAAGGATGCCTCCGGGGCGGGCTGGGCGGAGAACCCAGACTCATCAACCTCTCGGAGCATCCTTGCTTTCATGGCTAGAACTTGTCTCGTAATCAAAACTTAGCTGCCCCACAGTGCGCTGCCGGCCTTGGTGTTCGTCTTGACTTTCATTGGATTGGCTCCTTGCCTCGGAATTTTTGCCTGCTCGATCACTTCTAAACCTGGGTTCTGAATCGTTTCGGAAGCCCTCAACTTAGCTGCCCCACAGTGCGCTACCAGCCTTGGTGTTCGTCTTGACTTTCATTGGGTTGCTCCTTTCTTTGGAATTTCTTGTCTGCTCTTCTTGTTCTGAATCGTTTGAGAAGCCCTCAACTTAGCTGCCCCACAGTGCGCTGCCAGCCTTGGTGTTCGTCTTGACTTTCATTGGATTGCTCCTTTCTTTGGAATTTCTTGTCTGCTCTTCTTGTTCTGACTCGTTTGAGAAGCCCTCAACTTAGCTGCCCCACAGTGCGCTGCCAGCC
>Ga0302266_10000539_pt1 | contig 37940 bp, 45 predicted proteins | sample III_Bog_E1_2_FD_194559 | JGI IMG/M metagenome (GOLD analysis project Ga0302266, IMG submission 194559) | Peat permafrost microbial communities from Stordalen Mire near Abisko, Sweden - III_Bog_E1_2 | ecosystem: Environmental > Terrestrial > Soil > Wetlands > Peat | place: Sweden: Abisko...
CAGAAGCTGGATGTTCCAGCTTCGAAGCTGAAGACCGAGATCGCCCGCATCCTCAAAGAGGAGGGCTACATCTCGAACTACAAGACCCAGGAAGAAGAGGGCAAGCTGGTGCTGCGCGTGTATCTGAAGTACGGCGGCACGGAAGCGGCCATCCGAGATCTGGCCCGCATATCGCGTCCCGGTTGCCGTGTGTACATCGGCCGCGATGAGATCAAGCGTGTTCAGGGCGGTCTTGGCATCGCCATTCTCACCACGCCGAAGGGCGTGATGACAGGCCGCCAGGCGCGCCGCGAAGGCGTGGGCGGCGAACTGCTTTGCGAAGTGTGGTAAATGCAGTTCTAAGTTCACAGTTCGTAGTTCATAGTTGCCCCGCGTTGTTTGCCTGAAACTAAAAACTGCGAACTAAGAACTGTGAACTGTTTTACGGGCTGCAGTGGAACGAACGAGCAAAATGCTCCGTCGGGACTCGCAAGCCATAAGAAGGATCGAATCGATGTCGCGTATTGGAAAAAAGCCGATCCCGCTGCCCGCGGGCGTCAAGTATAGGGTCGAGGGCAATACCGTTCTGGTCGAAGGACCCAAGGGCAAGGTTTCGGCGTTGATCGCCGAGGGCATTACGCTGAAGACTGTGGGCGCGGAACTGCACGTGAATCGCGACTCCGACAAGCATGCAGCTGTGCATGGGCTGACACGCGCGCTGGTTTTTAACGCGGTGCACGGCGTGACGGCGGGCTGGAAAAAGGATTTGGACATTGTTGGTATCGGCTATCGCGCCGAGCTGAAGGGCAAGGGAACGGTAGTGTTCACGCTGGGCTACTCCCACCAGATCGAGGTTCCGTTGCCTTCGGGCATCGAGGTGAGCGTCGATCCCAAGATGACGCACCTGATCGTCTCCGGCATCGACCGGCAAAAGGTTGGCCAGGTGGCTGCGGATATGCGTTCGCTGCGCAAGCCCGACCCCTACAAGAACAAGGGCGTGCGTTACTCCGACGAGAAGCTGAAGAAGAAGGCCGGCAAGACGGGCTCGAAGTAAGGAGTGCAGCCTCTAGCTAGAGGCCAGAGGCTAGAAGCTGATTTTCAACCGAACGGAGTCGCCAGGCGGCTCCGCCGATAGGAATGAGAGACCATGATTACGCAGACCAAGAGGAACGCAATCCGCCAGCGCATTCACGAGCGCATCCGCCGCAAGCTGGCGGGCACTGGGGAGCGGCCGCGGCTCAACGTTTACCGTTCGCTGAATCACATCTACGCGCAGGTCATCGACGACCAGGCAGGGCAGACGCTGGTTTCGGCTTCCACATTGAGCCTGAAGTTGAAGACTGGCGGCAACGTGGCGGCGGCCAAAGAGATTGGCAAGGCCGTGGCCGAGAAGGCCGTGGAAAAGGGCATCAAGAAGGTGGTCTTCGATCGCGGCGGCTACCTTTATCACGGGCGGATCAAAGCTCTGGCGGACGCTGCCCGCGAAGCCGGCCTGGAGTTCTAAGTGCAGTGAACAGTTGACAGTGAACAGTGAACAGTAAAAAGCGTGTGGCGCGTGTGAACCGGGGAAACTGACCGCTGTTCACTGCACACTGTCCACTGGAGAGACGAGAGAAAAATGACGATCTTGAAGAAGAAACTCGATGCCAACCAGTACAACCTGAAGGATCAGGTAGTGGCCATCAATCGCGTAACCAAGGTGGTGAAGGGCGGCAAGAACATGTCGTTCGCCGCGCTGGTTGTGGTGGGCGACTCCGCCTCGGGTGTGGTGGGTTACGGTTCAGGCAAGGCCAAGGAGGTTCCCCAGGCAATACGCAAGGGAATTGAGTCGGCAAAAAAGAATCTGTTCCGGATCAATCTCACCGAGACCACGATCCCACACCAGGTTCTGGGCCGTTACGGCTCGGGCCAGGTGCTGCTCAAACCGGCCCCCGAAGGCACTGGCGTTATCGCCGGCGGCGCGGTGCGCGCGGTCATGACTTCGGTCGGTGTGCAAAACGTACTCACCAAGAGCCTGGGCTCGCCCAACCCGCACAACGTCATCAAGGCTACCTTCGATGCGCTCATTCAATTGCGTGACCGCGCTGAAGTAGCCACCATGCGCGGCAAGACCGTGGAGGAGATGTAGACCATGGCTCAGACTGAAACCAAAATGATTCGCATTCAATACTACCGCTCCAAGAATTCCACGCCCGCCAAGCACAAGGCAGTCGTCAAGGGCTTGGGCTTTACGCGGCTCAACCAGGTTGTCGAGCGTGTCGATACGGAGTCAACCAGAGGTATGGTGAAGGCCATTCCGCATCTGGTGAGGATATTGGAAAGCGAGTGAAAGAGTGAAGAAGTGAACGAGTGATTCTTCACTTCTTCACTCTTTCACTGCTTCACTCACAACGCGAGTCGGCAGGGCTCAACCCAGCCGGCGCTATAGCGAGGAAATCATGGCAAAGAATCTTTCGAATTTACGCGCGCCGCGGAAAGCCAACACCGGGCGCAAGCGTGTGGGCCGGGGCATGGGATCCGGCATGGGCAAGACCTCGACCCGCGGCCACAAAGGCCAGGGCTCGCGCTCCGGTTCGCACCTGATGCGCGGTTTTGAGGGCGGCCAGATGCCTCTCCACCGTCGCTTGCCCAAGCGCGGCTTCACCAACATCTTCCGCACTGAGTACACCGTGGTGAACCTGGACCGGATTGTGGAGCAGACTGAAGGCCAGACCATCACCGAAATTGGCCTTGGCGACTACAAGAAGCTGGGTCTGGCGTCGAGCAAAAAGGCATTGATCAAGATTCTCGGCTCGGGTGAACTCGCGGCGGCCATTACCATTCACGCGCACAAGTTTTCCAAGTCGGCCGTCGAGAAAATCGAAAAAGCCGGCGGCAAAGCCGTGGTCGAGGGCGGCGACGCCCCGGTGGCGGCAAAAGGTAAATTGGTATCCAAGGCCTCCAAGTAGAAACCGGGGTGCGCGCATGAGTTTGTGGAGTCCCACCCTGGCGGTAAACACAAAGACGCCGCGAGGATGGGGCGCCCGCAGTGAGTTTGGGACGCCCGACAAGGCGACAGACTTGGCTTGGCGCGGGTAAGATAGTCTTTGGCAAAGAATCCAGTGGCGGCATACGCCCTGAAGCGGATAACCAAATATGCTTGAGAAGTTTCTCAATATCTTCCGGATTCCTGACCTGCGCAAGCGGGTGCTGTTCACGCTCGGCATTCTGGCCGTTTACCGGCTCGGCTCGCACATTCCCACGCCAGGAGTGGACGCGCACCAGTTGGAACTTCTCTTCAGCCAGCAGGCGGGTTCCATGCTGGGACTGGCCGATCTGTTCGGCGGCGGCAACCTGCGCCGCATGACGGTGTTCGCCCTGGGCATCATGCCGTACATCACGGCATCCATCATCTTTCAGCTCCTCACCGTGGTCTATGAACCCCTGGCGCGCATCCAGAAGGAAGGCGAGCTGGGTCGCCGCAAAATCACGCAGTGGACGCGGTATCTTACCGTGATTCTGGGCGCGCTACAGTCCATCGGCATCGCGGCCATTCTTACCCGCCAGCCGGGTCTGGTGCTTAATCCGGGTGTAGGCTTTACGCTCATGACCATCCTCACCCTTACCACCGGTACGGCCTTCATCATGTGGCTGGGCGAGCAAATCACCGACCGCGGCATCGGCAACGGCATGAGCCTGCTTATCTTTGCGGGCATCGTCGCCGGTCTGCCCCGCGGCGTGGGCGAACTGGTTCAAAAGGTTCAGACGGCGGCTTGGGGCTCGCTCACCATTCTGGTTGTCATTCTGCTGGTGGCTGCCATGGCTGCCGTGGTGGCGTTCATCGTCTTCGTCGAGCGGTCCGAACGGCGCATCCCCATCCAGAGCGCGCGGCGCATCGTGGGCCGCCGCATGATGGGCGGACAATCCAGCCACCTGCCCCTCAAGGTCAACTCCGGCGGCGTAATGCCCGTCATTTTCGCCAGTTCCATTCTCTCGGCGCCAATGCTCTTTGCACAGTCGGAGTATGTGCAGAATAGCCGCTTTCTCCAGCCCATCGTTCAGGCGCTCGCACCCGGCTACCCGTGGTACGAGATCATCGACATTCTGGGCATCATCTTCTTCGCCTATTTCTATATCTCCATCGTGATGAAGCCGGACGACATCGCGGACAATTTCCGCAAGTCGGGTTCCTTCATTCCCGGCATCCGGCCCGGCAAGCGCACCTCGGACTTCATCAACGACATACTTACCCGCCTCACGCTGGTGGGCGCGCTTTACCTTTGCGCAATCACGCTGGTGCCCACCTTTATGATGTCGGGCATCCGCTTCGACAAGTTGTGGCTCATTGGGCGGGTTTTCGAATCTCTGCCGACCTGGACCACGCACGGTATGGGGGTCAACTTCTACTTTGGCGGCACCTCGCTCCTTATTGTTGTTGGTGTGGCCATGGACACTGTCAACCAGATCGAATCGCAGCTGATCATGAGACACTATGACGGCTTTTCCCCGCGCTCCGGTCGCATTCGCGGAAGGAAAACCTGGTAATGGCTTCATTTATGACGGATACCGAAAGTGGCCGGGCATCGGGTCGAAAGACCTCTCCCGGCCCAATTCTTCTTTTGGGAGCACCTGGCTCGGGAAAGGGAACCCAGGCCGAGGAACTCATCAAGCTGTGGGGCATCCCGCACATCTCCACAGGGGATTTGCTCCGCGCCAACAAGGACCAGGGCACCCCGCTCGGCATCATTGCCAAGGAGATCATGCAGCGGGGCGAATTGGTTCCCGATTCTCTGGTCAACGAGATGGTTGCGGTGCGGCTCCAGCAGCCGGACACCGCCGGCGGATACATTCTGGACGGATTCCCGCGCACCCTTCCGCAGGCAAGCTGGCTCGACGGACGCCTCGGGGCGCAGCCCAATTCGCTGCCGGTGATTGCCGTCAGCATTCAAGTGGACTATAATCAATTACTGCGCCGGATTACCGGACGCAGGGGTTGTCCTGTCTGCAAGACCATCTATAACATCTACGGGAAGCCGTCGAAGCGGGATGGCTTTTGTGATGTTGAAGGTGCGGCGCTGGTCCAGCGAGCCGACGACACGGAGCCGGTCTTCGAGGAGCGCATGCGCGCTTACGAGGCACTGACCGCGCCGGTTATCGAGCACTACCGGGGCCTCGGGCGTTTTGCGGAAGTGGATGGAAACCGGCCCATTGAAGCGATTGCGGCCGGAATTGTCTCCGCCGTCGAGCGGCTGCGCCAATAGCGCAGCCGGACGGCGCGTTTTGTGCGTAAGAGGAACGAGTTGTAAGTTCGCAGGTATCGGTTCCGCCCGCAGCGGTAACTGAAAACTGACAACTCACATCTGAAAGCTGGTTTTTGTGGCTGTTGTACTCAAGTCGTCCCAGGAGATCGAAAAGATGCGCCGCGCGGGCCGGGTGGTCCGTGAGGTGCTTGAGTTGGTGCGCAGCCAGGTAAAACCGGGCGCCACCACTCTCGATCTGGAAAAGGCAGCGGCCTCGCGGCTTGCCGAACTGGGCGTCAAGGCGGCTTTCAAGGGGTATCGCGGGTATCCATGTGTGCTTTGTACCTCGGTCAACAGCGAAGTGGTGCATGGCATTCCGTCGTCCAGGAGGGTCCTCAAGGAAGGGGACATCGTCTCAGTCGACTTCGGTGTTGTCGTGGACGGTTACTACGGGGATGCCGCCATCACGGTTCCGGTCGGCGAGAAAATCGATCCGAACACCGCGCGGCTTTTGGCGGTGACGGAAGCCTCGCTGCAAGCCGGCATTGCGGCTGTAAAGCCGGGGGCGACCCTCGGCGACGTGGGCGCGGCGGTGCAGGGCGTGGTTGAGGCCGAGGGCTTTTCGGTGGTACGGGATTTTGTGGGCCATGGCATCGGCGTCCGCATGCACGAAGACCCGCAGGTGCCAAACTTTGGCCAGGCGGGCCGTGGAATGAAGTTGCGCACCGGGATGGTAATCGCCATTGAGCCCATGGTGAATGCCGGCAAGCCCGACGTTCAGGTGTTGGGCGACGGCTGGACCGCGGTCGCGGCGGACGGAAGCATGAGTGCTCACTTTGAGCACACGGTGGCGGTGACCGCTACCGGATCGAGAATTTTAACCGAGTAGCACGCTCGGGATAACAGGCCGGGGTCGCGAGTTGCGCGCCGGCGGAAGTGGGATGCGGTTTGTCGAAGGAAGACGCGATTGAGGTAATGGCGGTGGTCACAGAGACGCTGCCGAACGCCATGTTCAAGGTCAAACTCGAGAACAATCACGAGGTACTGACCCATGTCTCCGGAAGAATGCGCAAGAACTTCATTCGCATTTTGCCGGGCGACCGTGTGGCCGTAGAGTTGAGTCCCTACGACCTGAATCGTGGGCGAATTGTTTATCGGTACAAATAACAGATGTCAGCGAACAGATGACAGATGGCAGTAAAGGCCGAGGGCCGTCGCTGAATGCTGAGTTTCAAGGAAGGGCAACCAAACAATGAAAGTCCGTGCATCGGTAAAGAAGATTTGCGTCAAGTGCAAGGTCATCACCCGCCGAGGGGTGGTCAGGGTGATCTGCGAGAACGCAAAGCACAAGCAGCGCCAGGGCTAGTTGAGGCTGGCATTTCGCGGAATCTCCACGGCCGGGGCAGGGATCAGAGATCAGGGATCAGTAAAAAAAGCGCGAAGTTGCGAGTATCAAAAACTGTTCACTATCATCTGTCCACTGTCATCTGTAAAGAGGCTAGTTAGCCGGAGTCAAGGCTTGCGATGAACCTCTGGAGACATTCCGTTCAACCCGTGCGAACCGGCTGAGGCCGGAGGCACAAAACCTGCAAGCAGCAAAGGAATTCGAATGGCACGTATAGCAGGCGTCGATCTGCCCCGCAACAAGCAGGCACGAATCGCGCTCACATACATCTTTGGCATCGGAGATCCCCGCGCGCACAAGATTCTGGAGAAGGCGAATGTCGATCCCTTCAAAAAGGTCCAGGATCTTGGCGAGGATGAGGTCAACCGCATCCGCCAGGTGATCGAGGACGAAGGCAACGTCGAGGGCGATCTGCGCAAGGACGTCCAGATGCACATCAAGCGTCTCATCGACATCCAGAGTTACCGCGGCAACCGTCACCGCCGTTCGCTGCCGGTACGCGGACAGCGCACGCACACCAACGCCCGCACCCGCAAAGGCCCCCGCAAGGGCACGGTAGCAGGCAAGAAGAAAGCGACGGGTAAAACCTAATGGCGAAACCAGAGCAAAAAGGCGGAGCCGGGAAGCCCGCCGCGGGCAAGGCCGGCAAGAACAAGAAGTTCAAGAAGCGCGAGCGCAAGAATGTGCCGTTTGGCATTGCATACGTTCAGGCCTCGTTCAACAACACCATTGTCACCATCACCGACCAGGTGGGAAACACGCTGAGCTGGAAAAGTTCCGGGTCGCTGGGCTTCCGCGGTTCGCGCAAGGGCACGCCCTTCGCGGCCCAGCAGGCGGCCTCGAACGCTGCCAGCATGGCTCGCGATCACGGCTTGCGCGCGGTCGATGTCAGAGTCTCCGGTCCCGGTTCGGGCCGCGAGTCTGCCATCCGCGCACTGGCTGCCGCTGGCGTGGAAGTGCGCTCCATCCGCGACGTGACGCCAGTTCCGCACAACGGCTGCCGTCCGCCAAAGCGGAGGCGCGTCTAGAAGCAACTATCAGTTGTCAGCTTTCAGCCATCAGCTCCATTGTCTTGCTGGTGGGAATCATTGCTCTCACGGGGGGATGGTACGAACTGAAAGCTGAAGGCTGAGAGCTGAAAGCTAACAAGGGCCGGGAGGAAATGTCCTCTGGACACGTAAACCGGCCGTCATCCGAAGTCAGGAGAAGAAATGGCTCGTTATACCGGAGCAGTATGCCGCCTTTGCCGTCGCGAAGGCACCAAGCTCTTTTTGAAGGGCTCCAAATGTTTGTCTGACCGCTGCCCGCTGGAAAAGCGTAATTTTGCCCCCGGCATGCACGGCAAGGACCGCAAGGCCAAGATCGTGGGCTACGGCCTGCAACTGCATGAAAAGCAAAAGGCCAAGCGCATGTACTTCACCCTTGAAGGCCAGTTCCGCGAGTACTACGAGAAGGCCAATCGCGCCACAGGCGTTACCGGCGAGCTGCTCCTCCAGCAACTCGAACGCCGCCTGGACAACGTAGCCTTCCGTCTGGGCTTTGCCATCTCGCGCCGTCAGGCCCGCCAGGTGGTTCGTCACGGCCACGTCACCGTCAATGGCCGCAAGGTCAACATTCCCTCTTACCAGGTGAATGCGGGCGACGAAATCGCCATCCGCGAAAGCGCCAAGAAGCTCATCATCGTCGAGCAAGGCGCCCAGTACGCTTCCCAAAACCCAGTGCCGGCATGGCTTGAGATGAACTTCGACACCCTCACTGGCCGCGTACTCTCCTTGCCCAAGCGCAAGGACATCAACCTGCCGATCAACGAGCAGCTGATCGTCGAACTGTACTCGAAGTAACAGCTGTCAGCTCTCAGCCGTCAGCTTTCAGCTATTCTCTGCACGGAGCGCACTTCGCTGCTTGCCGCGTAGACAAAACTGAAAGCTGATACCTGAAAGCTGGAAGCTGCATTCCAATCAGAAGGAGAACTTGCGCGGCCGCCGCAAAATGCATCGCGACGTACATGCCGCGCCGGAAAAGAGATAACGATATGCTTTGGAGAGGATTTCAGAAACCGAAGCGCCTGGCAGTGGATGCCGAGACGCTCACCGACACCTTTGGCAAGTTCAGCGCCCAGCCCTTTGAGCGCGGCTTTGGCACCACCATCGGCAATGCACTGCGCCGCACCCTGCTCAGTTCCATTGAGGGCGCAGCGGTTACCGCAATTCGCATTGAGGGCGTGCTGCACGAGTTCCAGTCCATCACCGGCGTGGTTGAGGATGCGACAGACATCATCCTGAACCTGAAGCAGGTTCCCTTCAAGCTCGCGGGTGAGGGTCCCAAAGCGCTGTATCTGCGCGCCGACCAGCCCGGTGTCGTGACTTCGGGAATGATTGAAGCCGACGGCGATGTGGAGATTCTGGACAGGAACGTTTACCTGGCCACTCTTTCCGAAGGCGGCAAGCTGGATATGGAGATGCGCCTCAAGCGTGGGCGCGGCTATATCTCTGCCGACAAGAATTTCGACGCCGACCTGGGCCTGGGATTTATTCCCGTCGACTCGGTCCACTCGCCGGTGCGTCGCGTGAACTACGTGGTGGAAGCAGCCCGTCTGGGACAGATTACCGACTATGACAAGCTGACCCTGGAAGTGTGGACCAACGGGGCCGTGCTGCCCGCCGACGCCGTCGGCCTGGCCGCAAAGCTGCTCAAGGACCACATGAACATCTTCATCAACTTCGAAGAGGAAATCGAAGCCGAAGTGCGCGGCGAAGAGAGCCGCGGGTTGCTGCGTAACGACAATCTCAACCGCTCGGTGGAAGAGTTGGAGCTGTCGGTCCGCAGCTATAACTGCCTGAAGAACGCCAACATTCAGAGTATCGGCGAGTTGGTTCAGAAAACCGAAGCCGAGATGCTGAAGACCAAGAACTTCGGCCGCAAGAGCCTGAACGAGATCAAGGAAATCCTCGCGCAGATGGGCCTCTCGCTGGGCATGAAGATCGATGAAAACGGCAACGCTGTCCCTGGACCCACCAGCATTCCGCCCGCCGCCGCACTCGCTGCCAGCTATAGCCACTACGACGACGAGGACGAACCACTGGACTCAGTAGACCTTCAGTTGCCCACCGAGACCGAGAATTTTTAAACACAGCTTTCAGCCATCAGCTATCAGCTTTCGGTGTTCTTATCATCGTCCCCGGCACGAAAAGAACTGAAAGCTGAAGGCTGAGAGCTGACAGCTAAGGAATTCACCGAAAGAGAGTTGCACCATGCGCCATCGCAATGCAGGATTCAAGCTCGGACGCAACACCAGTCATCGCCGCGCCTTGTTGCGCAACCTGGTCACGTCCGTTATCGTGGAAGACCGCGTGGAGACCACTGTGGCGAAAGCCAAGGCCGTTCGTCCGCTGGTCGAAAAAATGATCACCCTTGGGAAAAAGGGCGATCTGCACAGCCGCCGCCAGGCGCTCAGCTTTCTCATGACCGATGCATCGGTTGAACGCCTCTTCGGCACCGTGGCCCCGCGTTACGGCGATCGCCAGGGCGGCTATCTGCGCATCGTCCGCACAGGATTCCAGAAAGGCGACGGAGCCGAAAAGGCCTTCATCGAACTGCTGGGCGCCGAGAAGCAACTGGAAGTGAAGAAGCAAAAACGCGACGACGTCAAGGCCAAGAAACGCGCCGAACTCGAAAAGCAGTTGGAAGAGTCGAAGAAGGAAGAACCAAAGGACGAGGCAGCCTAAAGCGCTGATTCTTCTCCAATTTCTCTTTCCGAGCAGAACGTCTCACGGGCGCATCCAGCTACTGGATGCGCCCGTGAGACGTTTCGACGATGTTGTTTTGTAGCAATATCCGGCCCTGTCCGCAACGACTGCGCACTGTCCGCCCGTTATATTCCACCAGCCCAGCTCCAGCGCTTGTTTCCTGCCGGCAAGCCGAATGCACCCCGATTCCAACTAAACAAAGGCTATCTTTTGGATACAACCATAGAGGAGTATTGAATGTCGCTGGCTCAGGCTACGATACGCGAGGGATAGGTTTTCGCTTCGGCTATGGAACGGACGAAATCTCAATGAGCGGGGCTTTCCCCCCAGCGAATCGCAGGTGTGCCTATTTATACAGGCTTTTTACTTGTGATTAAGTACCATTCGTGCAGCGCTGAAAAGGGAACCAGCGGCACCACTACGATTGTTTCGACGGAAAAAGAGTCGATCAATCCTCTAACTTGCCTCGGTTTTGCCGATAAACAGATTGCTGAGACCGGACATTGAAATACGCGGCACCGGGGGGCGAATGAGAATCCTGAGAGACGAAAGCGGACAAGCCACAATCCTTGTAGCGCTTTTCCTGGGGATTGTGTTCCTCGGCTGCGCTGCTCTTGTAGTCGATGCTGGTATGCTCTACCGCGAAAAGACAATGGTGCAGACGGCGGCCGACGCAGCTGCAATCGCCGTCTCAGCCCAATATAGTTCGAACCCCAACATCAACACGCACACGGTGGCCCTCAGCGCCGCAGAGCAGCAATGGGGCATCGCATCTTCGGGAACCAACGTCGTCCAAGTTGTTGTTACCCCGAAGAATACAGCGAATTCCGACTTCTTGGTGACGGTTACACAGCCTACCCGGACCTATTTTCTTGGAGCCTTCCGATCGCAATTCAATTCGGTCACTATAGGGGCCTCGGGAGAGGCCGCCAAACCCACAGTTACCGCCTGCGCCGTGGCGTTAAGTCCTACCGGAATCGCAGCAGGCTCCTATCCGCTGAGCGGAGACTCAGGCACCGGAGGAATCATGGCCGGGAACACAGGCTACCCCAGCCCGCAAATCAACGTCACTGGATGTGGAGTTTGCGCGAATTCCGCGATCATTGGATTCGCGAATGGAACGGGTATCTCTACAAATCAAGGGGCAAACGCCGGCGGCGGGTTCACTGGAACCGTCACCGCAACCGGCGGCAAGACAACCACGGGCGGCTGCTCTAACCCGTATGCGTCGCTGACGCTGCCTAGCGGCTATACCTCCACGGGCTGTTCCACAGTCCCCTGGCCTAATGGCGGAAACGGCGGGCAAGCCCTTGTCCTGCCCGCGAACCCGGCGGGCCCCCCCTACTGCAACTTCAACGACCAGCAGGCGGCCAGTGTGACGCTTTCCGGCGGGACATACCTTTTTTCTGGAACCTTCACGCTGAACTATGCACAAGTCACCTCAAGCGCCGGCACCACTCTCATCTTCCTGCCCGGAAGCAACTTGAACGGCGGCTCCAGCGGAACGTATGGGTTCGCAAACGGCATGAATATGCAGATTTCAGCTCCTACAGCTGGGGCCTATGCCGGAGTTGCAATCTGGGACGATAGTGGCACTTCAAGTAGTCCGGACACGATGACCTTCAATGGTGGAAGCACTTCGACCATCAATGGAGCGATCTATGCTCCATACACAAACATTTCGGATGGTAATGGCTCCGGCGTAGCCTCGGTAAACGGCAGCGTAATCGCCTGGACGATCTCCGTGGGTGGCAGCGGTGGCCTTAATATCGATGACACCAGCGGCGGAAGCGGCTCTACCACTAGTACAGTGGCTCTCGTGAATTAATGGAGTTGCGGCATGAATCAGGCAGGCGCACCGCGAAGCAATCGGCGGCAAAGCAAGATGATCAGGCGATGGAAAGCTATCCGCGGCGAGGAGGGGAGTTCTTTCGTCGAGCTCATGCTTGTCATCGCTTTCCTGATTTTGCCCCTCATGGTCGGAATGACCGGTTTTGGCATTTTAGTGTACGATTACATCGAAGTTTCCGATGCTGCGGAAGCGGGAGCTTCTTATGCCTCGGAATACTTTAGAACCAATAGTGCTTTTCCAACCAATGCGGCTACTGTTGCACAGGCAGCCGAGGCCAACATCCCGTCCGCCTCGGTATCTACTCCGGCCGTATATTGCGGTTGCAGTTCTGCCGGCAGCACTTCGGCGGTCACAGGCAGTTGCTCATCCGTCACGGCTGCCAGCGCGGCGACCTGTACCGGTAACGGCGACATAGAATTTGTAACCGTAACGACGAATGCGGCCGTAGATCCAGTCGGAATAAACCTCACAAAGGTCGGAGTTCCGTCGACCGCCCAAATAAACGGTTCCGCCACTTTTGAGTTGGCGCCCTAGCTTACACAAGGTGATCGAGTGCCGGGAGGCAGGTGCAGCGATGAGACGATTGACTCGGAGGATGGAGGCTTGGTTCAAACAAACCGGCAGATCCACCGCGCGGGTTACAGGGAAAGCAAGTGCAATTCGCGGCGAAGAGGGTGCGGAGATTGTGGAATTCGCACTCAGCACGCTCATTCTGTTTCCTCTCCTTTTCGGCCTTGTGGAAATTTGCATGGTTCTTTTTTTCTATGGGTCCGCCGCACAGGCCGCGCACGCCGCCGCACGCTGGGCCTCCACAAAAGGAGCCACATCCTGCTCATCGAAGAATGCCTCTTGTGTTGTCACTCAGGCCAGCATTACCTCATTTGTTCATGCGAATCCCGGCGCCGCGAATATGACGTCGGCCATTGAATGGTGTACAAACACTACAACCTGCTCTACCACTGCGACAACAGCCAATGCGTCTTCAGGCGACCTGGTTCAGGTGAAAGTGTCATACTCCCTTGCATCGGTCCCCTATCTGGCAAAATCCGGCCTCACTTTGTCGAGTACCGCTGAGATGGTAATTTGGCAGTAAATCTTCAAATCTGCTTTCGGAGTGCGAGTCCAGTCCAGGCGCTCAGGCTGCTTTCATCGGCGCCCTGAGCTTGCGTACAAGAAAATAGAAATAGACCAGAAGTTCCAGCGTGATCGCGCCGCAGCAATCCAGCAGCACATCCCAAACCGAGCCCGTTCTGTTCGGCAGATACGTTTGGTGCCACTCGTCGCAACTGGCCACCACTGCCGTGCCGAGCAACCCCAGCATTGCAACTTGCAAATACCTCAAACGAGGCTGCGTCATCCACCAGGCGCGAAGCCACGCCAGGCCAAGAAGCCCATAGAAAACAAAGTGACCAGATTTGCGGATGTAGTGATGGATGATATCCCAGCGGGCATCGCTCACATGCCCGAAAACTCGCTCGAACAACCACCGCAGCGGCCCTGTGGTGTGGTTCGCTCCCATGAACTCCGTCGACTCCAACACAATGACGGTAATCCCCAAAGCCACCGGGAACCAGGCGCTCATCCAGAACTTGAGGCCTCGCGCCTTATTCGACACGATAGTTGGGAGCCTCTCGGGTGATGATCACGTCGTGCACATGACTCTCGCGCAGGCCCGCGCCGGAGATGCGCACAAACTGGGCATTCTCCTGCAACTCCCGGATTGTCCCGCAGCCCACGTAGCCCATCCCGGAGCGCAGGCCGCCAACAAGCTGGAAGACCATCGACTCCAGCGGGCCGCGGTAAGGCACGCGCCCTTCAATTCCCTCGGGTACGAATTTGGCCAGCCGGTTCTGGCTGGCTCGCTCGCGTTGCACCACGCCTTCAGTGCCCATCTCCGCACTGGCCATGTCGGCGGTACTTTGGAAGTAGCGCTCGCCCGAGCCCTGGCTCATGGCGGTCAACGAGCCCATGCCGCGATAGCTTTTGAAGCTGCGCCCCTGGTAAAGGATGGTTTCGCCGGGACTCTCATCCACGCCGGCAAACAGCGAGCCAATCATCACCGAACTGGCGCCGGCTGCGATGGCCTTCGTTATTTCGCCGGAGTACTTGATTCCGCCGTCGGCAATAACCGGGATTCCATGCTCGCGGGCAGCGCGATAAGCTTCTGCTATAGCCGTGATCTGGGGCATGCCGGCGCCCGTCACCATGCGTGTGGTGCAGATGGAGCCAGGGCCGATTCCAACCTTAATAGCGTCCGCGCCGGCGTCGATCAGCGCCAGTGCGCCCTCATAGGTGGCGACGTTGCCAGCCAGCAAACCCAAATCCGGAAAGCGCTTCTTCACCTCGCGAACCGCCTCCAGCACCCGTGTCTGATGCCCATGCGCGGAGTCGATCACCAGCACATCGACGCGAGCGCGCACCAACTCGTGTGCCCGCTCCAGAAAGTCGCCGGTGGCCCCAATCGCGCCGCCCACGCGCAGCCGCCCCTGATCGTCCTTGCTGGCCATGGGATATTTCAACTTCTTCTGGATGTCCTTGACCGTGATTAGTCCCTTAAGCTCGTACTGATCGTTCACAACCAGCAGTTTTTCCACACGGTGTTCGTGAAGAATCAACTCGGCTTCTTCAAGGGTGGTGCCCACCGGAACAGTGATCAGGTTTTTCTTGGTCATCACATCGCCGATGGGAATGTCGGTTCGCGTCTCGAATCGCAGATCCCGGTTGGTGAGAATGCCCACCAGAGTCTTCCCCTGCGTAACCGGCACGCCTGAGATTTTGTAGCGCCGCATCACTTCCAGCGCATCGCCTATCATCTGATCCGGGCCAATCGTCACCGGATCCACGATCATCCCGCTTTCCGACCGCTTCACCTTGTCGATCTCACCTGCTTGGTCGATGATGGTCAAGTTGCGATGCACAATCCCGATTCCGCCCTGTTGCGCCATCGCGATGGCCATGCGCGACTCGGTCACCGTGTCCATGGCCGAAGAAAGCAGCGGCGTGTTCAGCGTAATGCCGCGAGTCAACTGGGTCTGCGTGCTCACCAGCGCGGGAACCACGTCGCTGCCAGCGGGAACCAGCAACACGTCATCGAATGTGAGAGCTTCCGGAAGGATTTTGGCTAGCATAATAGTCTGACGCGCCAGCCGGGCCGGAGATCCTGCTTCCCCGCGCGGCTGGCGCTTCCAACTATTGTAACGGAGGGGGCAGGGGCGCGCCGGTGAGCGTAACAATGCGGGCGTGAATGTGTTCGCGAATCAGGCGGACGGTTTCGATCAGATCCGATTTGTCTGGAGTCGCGAGTTGAAACAGCAAGTCATATCGGTAGACGACGGCGAAGTCATTCAACTCGTCCAGTGCCAAAGGCGTGACCGGTAACGATTCTCCAGAGGACGCAAGTGCGATCTGAAGTCTCTCAAGGTTGTGCGTCAACTCGAACGATATTGCCAATTGCGACAGAAGAGCCTTTATCAGCTTCTCGACTGCCTGCTGGGCATGGAAACCAAGAATAGACTCCGGTATATCGTTCGAATCGAAGATCGCCGCGTCTTCAGCGGCCTTGATCAGAAGAATCTGCGCCTGCGTGTACGAGCTGCTGTTCATAGGCAACCTGGCCTTGGGTAAGAATGCGGTGATAGATTGAGTTGATCGAGCCGAGAAAGTGGCCTGCGCAGCCTTCGGTCGTCACCACCAAGTCAATCGTCATGGGGATTTCGCTCAGCTTACGTCGTAGCCTGCGATGAATGTTCCCCAATTCAGGCTCGGCGGAATCGGGCATCAGCACAGCCAGGTCCAGATCGCTATCCCACTTTGCCTCCCCACGCGGCCACGAGCCGAACAGGATTACGCGCGAGGGCTGAGCGATCTCCACTGCCGTCTTCACGGCGAGATCGACCTTCTCCTGAGTCGGAGTCAGGGCTTCAAGTGCGGCGCGAACCTTGTCGGCGATCAGCATGGTTGCCTCAGGGATAGTGTAGCCCGGTTCTCATCTCAAGTGGCTGAAAATTAACTGAACCGAAGCCCTCAAACTATTCCCCAATTCCTAAGTCCCGCCGCCGCAGCCCGTATAGCTCAACTGATAGTTGGTCCCGCTGCGTCGATAGATGGAATAGGACCACGACTCATAGTAGGCGTGCTCGGAAATGATGGCGTCAGGCTCGCCAGGAAAGAGCGGAAAGTTATCCAGGAAGACTTCCTTGTCTGCGTCGTTCTCTTCATCCAGTAGGGCACCAGGTTTCGGCAGATCGGCGACACTATCCAACGGAATCGAGGCCCTATGGAAATGAATAAGTACAGGCGAGTAACTGCCGCTGCTCTCTTCGATGGTCAGGAAGATGCCATAAGAGTAATAGGTCTTCGGTTTGGCCGAAGCGAGTTGGACGAGCGAACTTCCGGCCAATGCCGTGTGCTCGGTCTGGAGTTGAACCTTCCAGATGATCCCAGCATGGGTACTCGCGGGAGCAACGCGAACATGATGTGCAGCATAAACAACGGATGCGGCCTGAAGGAAGATCGCCCGCTCTTGCGAGTTTGCCTTTACGCGAAGCGCTGTGTGGCTTGCACCCGCCACCTTTCCGGTCCACACAGTTCTTTTGAAGTCGGCTGGCGCAACATGATGCTCATTGTCCGGATGCAAGCGGAAGCACCCAACAAAATCGAGGTAGTCGCCATCTGACCCATCAATGCACGAGTTGACAGCTTCTGCTTCTCCCCAGGGCGCTCCACCCCACCAAAGCGGATAACGCCGGCCTGCGGTATAGGCGCGATTAAGCGTCTGAATCGTGGCTTTCGGAACGTAGCCTTCCCCTGGTGCCGGATGGGCCGTAGCGCAACCACGGATCTCGCTTCCGACGAAGAAGGCAACTGGGTCCAGCGATGCGAGAGCTGGCTTTCCGTTCTCATCCTTTTCCGCTCCAGGTGCGCTCGCAACGAATAGAAGGTTGGGCTTGTCACCAGGCCTGAGAGTCGGCGCGTCCCGAGGCTCTTGGGCGATTGTCCAAAGAGGAACCCACATGAACCAGGCAATCAGCGCAGAAAATCGAAGATCCCACACATGCCTCGCCACTCGCACTCTGTCCTCCCACCTCACACCCCCACCGGAAACGGCTTCGGGCTAGATTCATCCGTGTTCGCGTCGGGATTGCGCCAGCGCTCAAACCGCCCTTGAAGCAGGCTCATCAGCCCCGTATACCAGTAGCCGATCACAAACAGAATCAGAAACGGCGCCGTAAAGTAATTGTGATTCGAGAAGGTATATACAATTGCCGCCGCAAAATAACACCCGAAAAGGAGCTCGATCCAAGGCGCCAGAACCAGCCGCTTGCGGTACTTGGCAGCCTGCGACTTTTCGCCCTTAAGCGCAACGCGGTACTTGGGAGTGCGTACAAAGGCGCTTTTGATTCCGAACAGCGCCTCCATCACGGCCTTGCTGTTGGTCCACGTGAGGCCGATGCCCAGCGCCATCAGGAAAGGCAAATAGAGAAATGTCTTCAGCCATGACTTTGGGTACAGCACTCGTTCGCTCACCAGGTAAAAAACCGCGATCGAGAAGCTCGATGCCGTGAACAGTGGGAAGTCGATCAGCAACATCTGGAACCAGCCCTGGTAGAACCGGCAGATCATGGCGGGAATCAGCAGTGCCGACATTACCACCATCAGCGGATAGCTCAGGTTCGCCGTCAGGTGGTAAACAGCCTCGATTTTGATCCGCCGCGGCACTTCCGACTTGAACATCATCGGCAGCACTTTAATGCTGGTTTGGATCAGCCCCTTGGCCCAGCGCGCCTGCTGTGTCTTGAAGGCCGTCATCTCGATCGGCAGCTCAGACGGGCACTCCACCTCGGGCAGATACTTGAACTTCCAGCCGGCCAGCTGCGAGCGGTAACTCAGGTCGGTGTCTTCGGTAAGCGTATCGTGCTGCCAGCCGCCGCCATCGTGAATGGCCTTGATCCGCCACATGCCCGCAGTGCCGTTGAAATTAAAGAAGTCGCCGGAGCGGACGCGTGCTCCGTGCTCCAGCACAAAGTGGCCGTCCAGCAGAATCGCCTCAATCCGCGTCAGCATGCTGTAGTTGCGGTTCAGGTGCGTCCAGCGCGTCTGGACCATGCCGATCTCCGGCTCGGCAAAATGGTGAATCACCTTCATCAGCCAATCCGCGGGAGGGACAAAATCCGCGTCGAAAATAGCCACAAACTCGCCCTTGGCCACCTTCAGTCCGGCATCCAGCGCGCCTGCCTTATATCCGTACCGATTCGTCCGGTGAAGGTAGACAATCGGATGTCCCAGCGCCGCAAAACGCTCCACTATGCCGGCGGCTACCTCATGGGTCTCGTCAGTCGAGTCGTCCAGTACCTGGATTTCGAGCTTTTCACGCGGATACTCCATGGCGCAGATCGCATCGATCAGCCGGTCGATTACAAACTGCTCGTTGAAGATGGGCAGTTGCACCGTCACGCGGGGCAACTCGTCGAAATGCCGCGGCGGGTCAGGATGGTAGTTCTTACGATACTTGTAGTAGATATAGACCAGCGTATAGCGGTGTACGCCATAGATAGCCAGAACGATCATCACCGCGAAATAGGGCAGCAGCAGCGCCGCATCGAACCAGTTCCAGTGGTAGAGGCCCGTGAAGGTCTGGTCGGTGGACTGCATCGCCTTCAGGTAGTGCCGAAGGCCGTTTTGCGGCGCAAAGGCCAGATGCGCGGATGCCCCAATCGACAGCCGATGAAACAGGCTGGCGGCAGGATTCACAAGGGTCGCAAGCGCGGCGAACAGGGGCAAGCCTCCACAGCCGGGATACAGCCATTGTATGCGATGGCGGGAGTTTGGGAGATTTCAGACCCAAGCACTCAAGCTGCCCCAGTGGTGTAACTGAAGGCCCGCTCGAAGACATCCGGGTAACATGTGTGGTAGTCTTTGCTGTGGAAAGCGGCAGCGGAAGGATCTTGGAACTCACACGAAGTTTTAGCGATCTGGTGAAGGCGGACCTTGAGAGGGATACGGGTTTCCGGCGCGCTCTGCTCGGTGAAGCTTTGGCCTGCATGGCCTCGGGCGATTTGGATACCGGGAAGATCGTGCTGCGCGAGTATATTAACGGAACAGTGGGCTTTCTCAAGCTGGGAGCAGCCCTCGGACGCTCTCCGAAGAGCCTGATGCGGATGCTCAGCCCAACTGGGAACCCGCAAGCGCGGAATCTTTTCGAGATGGTCGCCTACCTTCAGAAGGTCGAAGGCACGGTGCTGGAAGTGCGTGCGATTGACGCTACTGCGGCCTGAACATTCACATTTGCCCTCCTCCACCCTCCTGTCGTACTGTTGCCCCAGCCGGAGGACTCCCTCAAATGTCCACGCTCACTGCGTCCCCCATCGTCGCTGCCCCAGGCGGCAGCTTCCTGCTCGAGACCCGCACTCCCGCCGAAATCTTCACTCCCGAAGACCTGAACGAGGAGCAGCGCCAGATCGCCTCCACCGCGGCCCAGTTTGCCCGCGACGAGATTCTGCCCCTGGCCGCCGCCATTGAAGCCAAGGAGCCCGGTGTGATGAAGTCCCTCATCCGCAAGGCCGGCGAGCTCGGCTTCACCGCCGTCGAAATTCCAGAAGAATATGGCGGCATGGGGATGGACAAGACCACCTCGACGCTGATTACCGACCATCTCTCAGTCCTCGCAAGTTTTTCCACGGCCTTCGGTGCTCAAATCGGCATCGCCTCGCTCCCCCTGGTCTGGTATGGCAACGAGCAGCAGAAGCAGCGCTACCTTCCCAGGCTGGCAACCGGTGAGTGGATCGGCGCCTATGGCCTCTCTGAAGCCAGCTCCGGGTCCGACGCCATGAACATCCGAACCCGTGCAACCCTCTCACAGGACGGAAGTTACTACCTGCTCAACGGCGAAAAGATGTGGCTCACCAACTGCGGCATCGCCAACCTGTACACCGTCTTTGCCAAGATCGACGGCGAAAAGTTCTCCGCCTTCCTTATTGAGCGGGACTCGCCCGGCCTGACCGTCGGCGCGGAGGAGCATAAGCTCGGTATTCGCGGCTCGTCAACCTGTCCGCTTGTGCTTGCCGATTGCCGCGTGCCCGCCGCAAACCTCCTCGGCGAAGCAGGCAAGGGCCATCACATCGCCTTCAACGTATTGAATGTAGGCCGTTTCAAGCTGGGTGTGGCCTGCGTCGGCGGAGCGCGCCACGCCCTGGCGCACATGATTCGCTACGCCAAGCAGCGCATTGCATTTGGCAAGCCCATCGCGGAATTCGGCTTGATCCAACGCAAAATCTCCACCTCTGCCACTCGCCTTTATGCCGCCGAAAGCATGGCCTACCGCACCGTGGGAATGATCGATGCAGCCCTGGCCCAGGTCGCCGCGGATCAGGTTCACTCCCCACGCGAGACCCAGCGCCGCATTGAGGAATACGCGGTTGAGTGCTCCATTCTGAAGGTTTACGGCTCTGAAATGCTGAGCCTGGTGGCCGACGAACTGGTGGCCACCATGGGTGGGTACGGGTATGTCGAGGAATATCCAGCCGAGCGCTTCTACAGGGACGCACGGATTAACGAAATCTTCGAGGGCACCAACGAAATCAACAGGCTGATCATCACCGGATGGCTGATGAAGCGGGCGCTAAGCGGCCAGCTTCCGCTGCTTGGGGTAATCAAGAAGCTGATGGACGATGTCACCCAGCCGCCATCCTTTGAAACCGCCGCGAACGCTGACGAACCCTTGGCGCGCGAGGCCGAATTGTTGGCTGCGGTAAAGAAGATGGCTCTGTTTGCCGCCGGAGTGGCCAGCCAGCGCTTTATGACCGCGCTCCAGGATCAGCAGGAAGTGATGGCCGACCTGGCCGACATCATCATGCAGGTCTATGCTTTGGAGTCGGCTGTGCTGCGGGCGCGGAAGCTGGCAGAGGCCAAAGGAAGCACGTCCGAGGTTGCGACCGCAATGACGGGCTTGCTGGCGGACGAGAGCATGGGGCTGGCTGAATTGGCTGCCCGGCGAGTGCTGGCGGCTTGCGCTGACGGCGATCTGCTGCGGACGCAGCTCGCCATTCTGCGGCGGTTGGCGCGGTTTACGCCCGCCGATGCCGTGGGGTTGAGCCGAACCGTCGCGCGCCATTGCGTCCAGTTGGAACGATATCCGTTGTAATGCCGAACTGGAAAAGGCCCTCCATCCGGACCGCCAAATCGCCGCCAGGATGGAGGAGGGGGTAGACTTCGAGATGCAGCGCGGCGCTGCCGCTCGCAATCCGGTTGGAGTTAGGGGCGAACTACAACGTTGACTTCCAGGGTCATATCGACGGGAATGGCCTGGTTGTCCAGCTTGCCGGGGCGCCATTGCATCTTGCGGACCGCCTCGACCACGCGAGCATCCAGATCCTTGTTTACCGATTTCACCACCTGGATATCCTGCGGTTTGCCGGTCTCATCCACATTCAGCGTGAGGCTTACCTCGGCCGGCTGGGGAATGACGTTGTCGAATGCGTCGCCGGGGATGACGACGGTATTGGATTGAAGAAGCTGGGGAGCGGTAACGCCGGTGCTGATGCGGACCGCCGGAGTTGAGGCAGTGGCGTCGCCGGTCGTGGGCTGGCTGGCGATTGCCGATGCGGTAAACAGCATGGGGGAGAGAAGAAGGCTAGCTGCAAGAATACGACGCATGAATTACCTCCAATGGTCATGTGTGACCAACACCACTATAAAACTATTCATATACGATTGTCAACTAGTTTATTATTATTCATATTTATCAACAAGTTAAGGTTACATATGTCTCAATATGATCGATTTTCCGTATGGGCGCAGATTTATCTCAGGATGAAGCGGGGGTGAGGACTAAATCTCCGTAGAAAAGGAGAGCTTGCTCGTTGTTTGCAAAGTAGTAAACATAAAGCCGGCCCTCGCGATCAAGCTCAGGAGTCATGCGGAATGGTCTTCAGCGGAGTTCGCAGGGCGAGAGGCAAGACTCGACGGATGCAAATTGAGCTTGCACGGGGTGCATGGACTGCGTCCCACAAGGGCCGCCCTCTCCTGGTTCACGTAGACCCGCATGACCCCTCGCGGTCTGTGTTGCGAAAGAAAGAACTCGAACAGCTTGAGGCGGAAGTCGGGCTTTGAAAGGGCGCGATTTTAGTCGTGCCTTAACGCGCCAGAAATCAACAGGGCTTTAGCCCCTGGGGGATCAATTTCTGAGCTGTCGACATTTGCCACACGCTGCTGAGTCCCAGTCAGCACCGCGTCCGCAATTCGCGCAGCCTCCGCGGCCATCCGCACACTGTGTACTCGCACCAGGGAAGCGCCATGCAGAATCGCTGTAACCAAGGCCGCCACGCTGGCCGTCTCGCGTGCGTCCAGCGGAGCATCGCGCCCTGCATAGAGAGGCGCAAGTGTCCTGGCCAGGAACGACTTGCGCGATAAGCCGGCGAGCAAGGGCCGGCCCAATTGCAACAGCTCCGCCTGGCGGGCAAGCAGCGTGTAGTTCTCATCGAGCCTCTTGCCAAATCCGTAGCCAGGGTCCAGCACCACGGCCTCAAGCCGAATGCCCGCCGCCTCAGCTCTGGCCAAACTCGCCTGGAGCCCCGCCTGCACGCTTCCAAGCAATTCATCAGGGGAAAGCTGCGCTTGCGTCCGCCACTCATCCGGCCGCCCCCGCGTATGCATCAGCACCACACCGCACCCGGCGCCCGCGCACGCCTCAGCCATGTCGGCGTCCCAGTGAAACCCGCTGACATCGTTCGCAATTTCCGCTCCGGCCAGACACGCAGCCCGAGCCGTGGCCGCCTTGTAGGTATCCACAGAAACAATGGCTTCCGGCCGTGCCGCAAGAATCCCTTCGAGCACCGGCAGCAGCCGCGCCTGTTCCTGGTCCGTGGTCAAACCGTGCCCCGCCTCGGAACCTTCGGCAGCAGGCCTCAACCCGGCATTCGAGCCTGGCCGCGTGCTCTCCGCCCCCAGATCAAGCAGGTCCGCGCCCTCGTCCAACAGGCTGATTCCATGCGCGATGGCCGCCGCGGGATCGAAAAACCGCCCGCCATCGCTGAACGAGTCGGGCGTTATGTTCACCACGCCCACAATCAGCGTACGCCGCCCCAGCGCGAGCGTACGGGTGCGGAGCCGCCACAAGGCAGGTGTTCGTCTCCACGGTTTCATCCCTGCCTGTTCGTTGCTCATTCCCTTGTCAAACGCCCCTCTGGCGGCGCGTCGATAGACATCAAGACAACATCCCTATTCGATGGTACGCCGCTCATCGCCGGGTCCCTGCTAAACTCCCTGCATGATGGCAAATTGGCGAGCTTTGGCAGTTGCGCTGGCTGTGGTTCTTGTTCCTTCGGCGAGGCTGTCTGCGCAGCATGCTGCGCGCAGCAGCGCAAGGCCGGTTGGCCATGCGCCGGCCCATGCGGCTTCGGTAACCGGCCCCTTGGCCGACCGCATCAATGCCATTCTCGCCGAGCCGGCGCTGAGCCATGCGGAATTTGGCGTAAGCGTCACCACGCTTGATGGCCAGGCGCTGTATGGGCACAACGACGACCGGCTGTTTATCCCTGCCTCGAATGTAAAACTCACCACCACCGCTGCCGCGTTCGCGCTGCTGCCCGTGGACACGCTGTCCTGGACCACTGACGTGGTGGCCGGCGGCGCGGTTGACCCCGAAGGCGTGCTGCACGGCGACCTGATCATCCTCGGCGTGGGCGATCCAACCCTGAGTGCCCGTCGCTATCCCTACCAGGCGCCTGAAGCCGCATCGGCAGCCGGCGTCCAAAAGCCGCCAAAGGCGGTAGACCTGCTTGTAGAGATGGCCGAGCAGGTGGAACAGGCCGGTGTCAGAACAGTAGAGGGAAGCGTCGTTGGCGACGACACCTTCTTTCTCGACGAGCCTTACGGCCGCGATTGGAGCTGGGGCGACCTCATGTGGGCCTACGGAGCTCCTGTTTCCGCGCTCAGCTTTAATGAGAATGCGCTGGAACTAAGCGTTACCCCAGATCCGAATTCAATCGGCGCCCCCACAAGCGAGTCTTCCCCGCATTCCACCGTGGCGGAGTGGACGCCCGACGTGGATTACTACACAGTGGACAACTCCATGGTGCCGGTGACCCAGGGTGGCGTCCCCGCTCCCGGCCTGGACCGGCCACCGGGAAACATGCTGGTCCGGGCATGGGGCACGGTTGGGGCGGAAGGCTTCCGCGCCAGCCTGGCAGTCGAAGACCCGGCGGAGTTTACCGCCGAGGCCTTCAAGGAAGCGCTTCGAAGCCGCGGCGTAACCATCGCCGGATCGGCAACTTCCCGCCACAGGTATCCGCTCGATACCGGCGATTTTGCTTCCGCGCGCATCCAGCCGCTCAAGCTAGTGTCGGCGGCTAGCCTCACGATAGTCGCCGCGCCGCTCCAGGGCCACCGGGTGCTCGCTTCGCATAACTCTGTGCCCATTGCCCAGGACATCACCGTCACCAACAAAGTGAGCCAGAACCTGCACGCCGAACTCCTCCTGCGACTGCTTGGCAAAATTCACGGGTCCGACGGCAGCTTTGTGCAGGGCACGCGCGTAGTGCGCCAGTTTCTCCTCAACGCCGGAGTGGACGACGCCGATTTTTTCCTCTACGACGGCTCGGGAATGAGCCCCGACGACCGCGTCGCGCCCCGCGCCTTCACGCAGTTGCTGGCCTACGCGTCACGCCAGCCCTGGGGAGCGGCCTGGCGCGACACCCTCCCCATCGCCGGAGTCGACGGCACCCTCGCGGCGCGATTCAAAGATTCGCCGCTGAAGGGCCGTGTCCAGGCCAAGACCGGTACCATGAACGAGGTAAACGCGCTTTCCGGCTACGTGGTCGCCAACAGCGGCAAGACGCTGGCATTCTCAATCATCGTCAACGGGCACCGCCCCGGCAGCGAGGCGGAATCGCAGGCCATCGACCGCATTGTGGAAGCAATAGCGGCGGCACAGTGAGCCTGTATCATCTTAGTCAGATGCTCACCAGATTCCATTCTGCCCGCATTGCTCTGTCCGCCCTCGGCCTCACCGCGGCGCTTTCGCTCCCCGGCTGCCGTTCGCTCCCGCCTTCCAAGCCTGAGGCACTTTGGTCGGTGGAAGAGGCGCGCGGAGCGCAGGTTTACCATCTCAAGTGCGCCAAATGTCATTATCCAACCACCACGCACCCGCTCAACGGCCCCGGCTTGCAGGCCATCACCAAGATCAAGGCCATGCCTTCAGGCGCTCCACCCACCGATGAGCGGCTCACCGCGGTAATTCGTTTCGGAAGACAGAATATGCCGGCTACCCAACTCACCGACGACCAGCTTCAGGACCTGCTGGCCTATATCCATACTCTATGACCGATCTGCCCGGCGGCCCCGGCAACGTTCAGGTCCCAGTGGCGCTCCGCCAACTGCTGCGCCTGCCCGCCCTGGTGTTCATCAACCTCTACTTGTTGGCGCTGGCCGCGGTAATCGTCTTCGGCGTGGTAGCCGGCCAGCATTATCCGCCTCTGTTTCTCATCTTCGCGGCCGGGTTCATCTCCGCCAGCCTCGGCCTCATGCTGCTGTTTCGATGGGCCTGGGCCCTGGCCCTGGCGGCGGTCTTCCTGCTGGTGGTCTACAACCTTTGGATCTTCTCAACCCAGCACCAGGGAGCCGCGCTGGTCCAGGGATTGCTGAACCTTGTCTTCTTTCTCTACCTCGTGCGCCCTGAGGTTCGCGAACGGCTCCGCTAACAACATCATGGCGAGCGCCGGCCATCCCACAAATGCCCCGTGCCCCATCCATTCGCTTTAATCAGGTTAGTGTCCTGTCCAGCATAAGGGTTGGCGATGACGTTTTGAAAGGGCACGACTTTAGTCGTGCCGTAAATGCTCAAAAATGAATGCGGCTTTAGCCGCTTAGGGATGTCCTTCCGAGTACAAAGTTGTAAAGATTAACATGGGACGCCACACGAGCTCCGGCCCCACTCCAAATGCGACCCAAAAACCCAAGCATCCCACCCCCAATCCATGAGATACCATCAACACCAGGGATCCCCTCCTTGAAAACCTGTCCCCTCTGCAGCAAGTCATGGCCGAGCAACCACACCAGCTGTCCCACCGACGGTGTCACCCTCATTGACTCCGGCGAACTCGAACCAGGCACAATCATCCGCGGCAAATACCGCATCCAGCGCCTGCTCGGCCGCGGCGGCATGGGCGCGGTCTATCTCGCCGAGCACATCCTTCTAGCCCGTCCCCGCGCACTCAAATTCATCTCCGGTACGCTCACCCAGGACCCCGCATTTCTCCGTCGATTCCGCCGCGAAGCCCTCGCCGCAATCGAGCTCCGCCATCCCAACGTAGTTGAGGTCGTAGATCTCGACCAGGCCGAGGACGGCGCACCCTATATCGCCATGGAATTCGTAGACGGCCCCGACCTTCGCCACGCCCTCACCGCATCGTATTCCTCAAACGACCGTCATCCTGAGCGGAGCGCAGCGGAGTCGAAGGACCTGCATTTGCACTTTGAAGCCTTCCCCGTCACCCGCGCCCTATGGATCACCCGCGGCATAGCTCAGGGCCTGGCCGCCGCCCACGCCAAAGGCATAATCCACCGCGACGTCAAGCCCGAAAACATTCTCCTCTCCGCCGCCAACACCCCCGCGGAAACCCCCAAGCTCTTCGACTTCGGCATCGCGGCCATCCAGGAGAGCGTCACCGCCATCACTCGCACCCGCGGCCTCATGCTCACCCCACCCTATGCCTCTCCCGAGCAATGGAGGGGCGTACCGGCCGACCAGCTCGACGGCCGCGCCGACCTCTACGCCCTCGGCGGTGTTCTCTACGAGATGCTCACCGGCCAAACTCCCTTTCACGCCCACAACAGCGAAGGCTGGATGTTCCAGCATCTTCAAGAGCAGCCGCAACCTCCCAGCCATCTCCGTTCCGAACTGGCCAACTGGCCGGGTCTCGACGCACTGGTTCTGCGCCTCCTGGCCAAGGACCGCGAACTACGTCCCAATGACGCCGCCGAACTGGTCGGGATGCTGGATGCTGTGCGGTATCTTTCTCCCGAGGCGCACTTAGAAACCGTCAGTTTGGACGCAGCTCGCGCCGAGAAGCAGAGGGAGATAACGTGCTCCGGACGGGTACCTGTCTGGGTCTGGGCCGCGTCCATTCTAATGCTCCTGGTTGCCGCAATTGCTGCCGGCCGGGTATTCTGGCCAAAGCCTCCAGCCACAACTAGATCGGGCGTGACTGGCGTTCCGCCTGGACTGGTCGAGGAGCCTCTGCCGCAGGCGCAGCCGTCCTCTCAGCCGGCCAGCACCCCGGCGTTCCAGTGGGACGATCAGAGCCATACCACACAGGCGCAGCCGTCCTCTCAGCCGGCCAGCACCCCGGCGGCTGGCGGCTGGCAAATCAGCGACAGCCCCACGCCCCCGCAGCCGTCTACACAGGAACCGAACAGCGCAACGGACCCCTACGCGGCAATTGCGAAGCCACCGGGCTCCCCGCAGCCGTCATCGCAGCCGACCAGTAAAGGTGGATTGGCACCGTGGGAGGAAGAGCCAAGCAATGCCGAAGCCGAGAAACTGGCGATGAGGTTCTACAATCAGCATTGCTCCAAAGAGGCCGCGCCGCTTTTTAAGCAGGCCTGTAGCGGAGGCATCGCGGAAGGATGCTGGTTTCTCGGCATTATGTACGGGACCGGCCAAGGAGTGCCTAAAAGCGAAGCCACAGCGGTGGCGCTTCTTTCCAAGGCATGCGATGCGGGCATGGCAATAGGGTGCTACGATGCCGCACTGGGATACACGTCGGGGAAAGGTATCGGAAAGGATTATCAGCGTGCGGCGCTTCTATACTCGAAGGCCTGTGATGCGGATATCGGACCCGCATGCTCAAACCTGTCTGACATTTATGCGCTTGGCGCAGGTGGCATCGAACCAGATATTCCTCGCGCGCAGGAGTTGGCTAGAAAAGCATGTACCGTCAAAAAAATACCGCCTTCAGCATGTTCCATTCCTGAGATAAAGCAATAGATGGTTCAGCGTGCGTCTATCTCCCTCATGCGTGGATGCGTAATGACAAGAGGAATCTGGAGGAACACGTTCGACGGGATCACAGGTGTGACGCCATATCGCCCGAGTGAAGTATGAGCATCCATTTTATCTTGTGTTTGTTGCGCTCGATTCCGAGCACAAAGACGCTGTGAACGTCAATATCCGTATCTCGGGCAAGTCCGAATCGGCGGCGGAGACAAACGCGATTCCATTAGCTGAGTTTCGGCGAATTTTTCTCAACTTCTTCAAGACACCCGCAGAAAATCTCGACCGCGATATCCAGCGGCTTCTCGACGGCGATGGATTCACAATATACCTCTCGGCGTCCGAATCCGCAATTCGAGATTCTGGACTGCTAACAAGACACCCCAACCGTGAACAAGACTGAGACGATCATTTCTGGGCCGGATGTGTGCCGCCTCGAATCCATGCAGCCGGATTATAGAACCATGGGCATAACACGCGCCGTGTATGTGCGTCCTTGATATGCTGAGAATCAAGTAGTGTAGGGTAAGCGATGGCGGAAGAATTCTTTGACGTAGCGTTGCAAACGACCAGCGGCTCGTTTGACCCTCGCAATCAAGATTGGGACCGTTTCGCGCCCCCGCAAAGTGATTTTTCTTTGGGCGCAGACTTCTGGATTGGCGAACTCCCGTACAACACAGATAGTGACGTGGTGTTCGATGCGTGCGAGCCTGCTGGCTTCAACCATCGCCCCTATCGTCAGTATGGATGTCGTTACGCATTCTGTCGGAAAGCTCACCCACCAACCCGCGATCACGAATTCTATGCGTGGGACAATGAAGGCTCCCTGGCGAGAGCTTTGTTCTTGTCCCGCCTGATTCACCCCACAACTGTCGCCCCCCACTATTCGGCAAGGCTTATCTTTCGGGACGGCAAGCTGACAAACGTTGTGCCAGCCAATCTCGGCTACGGGAGTCATGTGTGGATTGTTGCTCACGAGTGGCGGGATTGGTTGAGCAAAACGGAAGCGGAGGAGCTACGAACCGGTTTAGCTGTCTACAACGTGCAACCACCCGAGCGCGTTCGGCGAGCGCGAGCCCATATTGACCACGCCTTTCACGCCTTCTATCTTACCCAGCGAACTGCTTCGCTTGTTTCTGCTTTCGAGAGTCTCCTTAAGATTGGGCGAAATGGATTGGCCGCGCAATTCAGATTGCGAGCACCGACTCTTGCGCAATTGGTTGGCCTTACCATCACCTTAGACGAAGCAAACACCTTCTATGACGAACGCTCAGAGTTCCTACATGGCAGCCAGCCAAAGTACGCCGATCTGACCGACGAGTTGATGGAGCGGTATAACAAATTTGAGAGCGTTCTTCGGCGGGCCCTTTTGAAGGCAAGCACCGACCCAAGTTTCTGTGGCCTATTCGCAACGGACGATGCAATTAGAGGCGCATTTGGTCGGTAGCCGGGCGCCCATTTCTCGCCTCTGAGCCCCGGCAGTTCCGCCGCCATCAATCGCTCTCGAAGAGTTCCTCGTGGGTTCCGGTCCGCTCTAGGTGAACCTTTTCAGCCTTCGCGGAGTAGATGAGCACCCAATCCGGCTCAACGTGCGCGTCTCTGTATCCGGCCCAATTCAGTTTCAGGGGATGGTCTTTGTATTGCGCCGGCAAGGCCTGTCCGGCGAGCAGAAGTTCGATCAGCTTTTTCAGCTTTTCAAGGTCTTTGCCTCTCTTCTGAAGCCGCTTTACGTCCCGCTGAAATTGGCTGGAATAGCTCGGGGAGCGCATCAGATGCCCAGCTTATCGAAGAGGTCGGCGGCATCCTTTGCCTGATGAACCTCCGCGCCCCGCGCGGTCTTTCGCATCGTCTCCCGCGTCAGCTTGTTTGGCCTCAAGTCGAACGGCAGAGCGTTCTCCTTAGCGACGCGGGTCAAAACGATGCGCATCACGTCGGAGACCGTCAGGCCCATCTCCTCAAGCACGGCAGTGGCCTTCTCTTTTACGTGGGCGTCGATTCTGGAACGGACAACGGCATTTGTGGCCATGCAAGCATTGTAGCCCATTTGAGCTACAATACGCGCATTCTTCTCTCAAGCCCCGAGCCCCTTTTTCGATTTGGCTGGCGGCAGGTAGTTCTCGCCGGTCACTACCTTACGCCCAGTCTTGCTTTCCAGCTCGAGCCGGGCGCGCTGAGCGATCCCGCCGCCGGTCGCTCTTCCCGCCGCAAGCTGCTGGCCCCGCCGCCGATTTCGCGCTACAATCTCCCCATGAACCGCAGCGCCCAAGAGATTCTCGAAGACGCCCGCCAACTGCCCCTCAGTGAGGTGAACTGGCTCATTGAGAGCCTGCTTCAGGAGGAGGATGGTGCGCCGGAAGCGGAGATTGAGGCCGCCTGGGACGGCGAGATCAAGCGCCGCCTCGACGAGATCGACTCCGGAGCCGTGGAGTTGATAGCCGGCGAGCAGGTGCGCGCGGAGATGATTGCCAGTCTTTCTCCGCAGGCGCGAGCCCGGCTGTGCATTTGAAACCGCTGAAATACCATCCAGCGGCCAGGCGTGAAATCAAGGCGGCTCACAAGTGGTATCTCCGCAAGAGCGTTCAGGCAGCCGACGGATTTTACGAGGAGCTTCTTCCCGCTCTCGACCGGGTGCACGTACGGCCAAGGCTCTATCCGCCGCATCTTTACGGCACCCAGCGCGCGGTGCTCGACCGGTATCCGTTTTCCATTGTCTACCGGGAGCTACTGCACGAGATTCAAGTCATAGCTGTGGCCCACGCCAAGCGCCATCCCGGTTACTGGCGCGGACGAATCTGAATCCGCCGCGGCAGCGTCTCGGCGGTCACCGCATCGGGTGGATGGTTTTTTGCCGTCGCTGGCTGGCAGCTTCAGTTGGTGACAATTTGTCACCAACTGGCTTCCCTCCTCATGTAGCCGCTGTTTGAGTTTGTTCCAGTATTTCCGGGCAACCGTGGCATCCGGCTGCTGCGTAAGGACGCGCACAATGTCCACGACCGAGAACCACCATGTTTCGGTGGCTTCGTCGTAGACGCGGCGTATCGGCTGATTCTCGAAGAGGGCGGAATGGGCAGAGATGGCCAGGGTCAAAGTCTACTCCCGGAGGCCTGACATGGAAAGATCGTCCGGGGAGATTGGTCCGGAGCGGTAGGCATCGGGATTTTAACCCCTGAGGTATGTTTTTCGCCCGCTTTCGCGCTACAAACTCCCCATGACCCTCTCCGCGCAAGAAGTTCTCGAAGATGCCCGCCGCCTGACTCAGGGCGACCTCGATTGGCTGATCGGGGAAATCCTCCAGGCCAGAGATGGCTCCAGCGATGTCGAGATCGACGCCGCGTGGAAGTCCGAGGTCGAGCGGCGCGTCGCCAAGTCTGAGACCGGAACTGCCGTGACCTGCTCGTAAGAAGAAGTGGAAGCGCCGTTGTGTGCCCGGCTGGCCCGATGAAGCGAAAGGCGAGTGGCCAACAAGCCAGACCACCTCAAAAATCTGGCCGGGAGACCACAGCCCTCGACCGCCCGTTCAGCGCGTGGACCTGTAGGCTGCGCCTGGCCTTTTTATCGAGGATGCGGGTCGTGATCGTCACATCGTACTGTGACAACGCCACATTGATATCACTGCTAGCACTTTCCTCGTTTTGTAAACGTTTACTGGTTCAATTGCGTACTCGAAAACGCCCTTATTTGCACGTTTTGACACCAAAACAGCGTTAAAAAGGCCTTAAATCATGCTATTTTGCACTATTCTTCACGCGTTTGAGTACACGCATATGCGTAGCTCAGCGCGTGATTTTTACCAGCGCGTGCGCAAATCGCCGAACGCGCGGCGACGCGCCAGGCGCCGAGGGAATGCGACATGCCCCCTGCACTATTACAATTAGAGCGTGATGGATCTGGTGCAGATTTCGCCGGCTCGAACAGCTCCGGCCCCAAAACCCGAGTGGCTGAAGGCCCGCGCGCCCGTTGGCGAGAACTACCATGATATCAAGCGTTTGGCCCGTTCGCTCAACCTCCACACCGTCTGCGAGAGCGCGCGCTGCCCCAACATTGGGGAGTGCTGGCATCACAAGACTGCGACCTTCATGATGTTGGGCAATCTGTGTACTCGTCGCTGTGGATTCTGCGCCGTGCCCAAGGGCCGCCCCGAGCCAATCGACTTTGACGAGCCGCGGCGCGTGGCTGAGGCAGTCGCTGCCCTGGGGTTGCAACATGCGGTCATCACCAGCGTCAATCGCGACGACCAACTCGTAGGCGGTGCCCGCGCCTTCGCCATGGTTATCGAGGAGATTCGCAGTCAGGCTCCGGGCTGCCGCGTCGAGGTGCTGATCCCCGACTTCCAGGGCAACGAGGAGGCGATCAGAATTGTGGTGGAGGCGCGGCCGGAGGTGCTGAACCACAACACCGAGTCGGTTCCTCGGCTTTATCGAGTGGTGCGTTCCGGGGCGCGCTACGAGCGAACTTTGCGGCTGCTGGAGTTTGCCAAAGAGATTGCGCCGGCTGGAATTACCAAGTCCGGAGTGATGGTCGGCCTCGGCGAGGAGACCCGCGAACTGCTTGAAGTCTTTCGCGACCTGGCTGCGGTCCATTGCGACATCCTCACCATCGGCCAGTATCTGCGGCCCTCACGGGATCATTTGCCCATGGCGCGCCTTTACACGCCGCGCGAATTCGCCGAGTTGAAGACGGAGGCGCTGAAGATGGGCTTCCGGCATGTGGAGTCGGGACCGCTGGTGCGGTCGAGCTATCATGCGCATGAGCAGGCGGCGTCGACAGGACTTGCAGTGGTGTAAGTCGTACAACGACAGCGGCGCAGGCCCTTCCGGGTTGTAGAATAGCCGTTGGCAGTTGCAGCAATTGCGAGGACAATCCGATGGCATCGTTTATGGACGGCAATCCAGCACTTAAAGGACTTTCCAGCGACCTGAAGCGGCGCATGGACCAGGCAGTGGCGACGTTTCAGGCCAGCCTGGCTTCCACGCGAACGGGCCGGGCCAGCGTACACATGCTCGACCAGGTGAAGGTGGACTACTACGGAACGCCCACGCCGATCAGCCAACTGGCGCAGGTTTCCACGCCTGAGACGCAGTTGATTCTCATCTCGCCATGGGACCCGAGCGTGGTGAAGGATATGGAGAAGGCGCTGCGGATCTCCGACCTGGGCCTGAATCCGCAGACCGACGGCAAGGTGATCCGGGTGCCGATTCCGCCAATGACCGAGGAGCGGCGGCGCGAAGTGGTGAAGCACCTGAACCGGGTCTTGGAGGAACACAGGACGGCGATAAGGAACGTACGCCGCGACGGCAACGATGCCCTGAAGAAACTGGCGAAGGAAAAGAAAATCAGCGAAGACGACGAGAAGCGGGCATTGGAAGAAGTGCAGAAGATGACCGACGAAGAGATCCGCCGCATGGAAGAGCTGTCGCGGAAGAAGGAAGCCGAAGTCATGCAGGTTTGAGGGCTGACGCGTAGTCGTGGGTGCTGCCATCCGCGCACGCTGGGTCGCTCAAGGAGACTCGCCAGCATACGCAAATAGCCGCCCGCAAACGCGTGACGAATAGTGCAAAATAGCGTATTTTAGGGCCGTTTTAGTGCTGTTTTGGTGTTGTTTTCGCGCAAAACGCGCACAAATAAGGGCGTCTTTGATGCGGTATTTGTGCGCCAGATCACAGTTTTCGGCAATCTGGTGATATCGTTGCTAGCACTTTTGGGACGCAAACGTGTCGGCTTTTGGTTCGTTGCGGCGGATGGAAGAGCCTTCGCGGAAGAAGAAATCCGAAGCTATAGAGGTGTGAGGGGAGATTCGGTCGCTCTCTAAAAACCTGCAAAAAGCTCTGGAGAGATGCCGAACATTCGACAGGAAAGAGTCCCACAGGGCGAGAAAGCCCGGCGTAATTTTCGACCCTTTCAAGACAAAAGCGGTGCGCCTGGCGCGTCGCGGGGCATGGTGTTCAATGCGCACGCTCCGGTGTACAAGCAGACTCGCCGGCATACGCAAATCGCCGCACGCAACCGTGTGAGCGCTAGCAATGCTAGCACTTTCGCGGCGCATTGGCCACATGGACGCGCATTCAAGTGGCGCATCAGGCCGACAAGTTTGTAGTGGAAGCCCTCGAACGGTTCGCTCAGGCTCACGGTAAGCAGATCCCTTGAGGGTCCGCTGGCGTATACTTCTCCCAAGTTTTCTCCAAGGAATGTCTAACTCCCCGCCAATCGCCCGGAGAGAAGGGAACCGCCGTGAAGACTTTGCATGGGCAAGCCCTCGGCAAGGAGCTGCGCGCTCTTTCTGATTCGGCGCGCAACCGGGTATGGATTGTTTCGCCATACATTGGAAGATGGCCGGCAGTGGCGGCGCTCCTCGGGGCTAAATGGTGGCAAGGGAGCGTTCTCCCTTTCAATTTCAAAGTGGGCCAGAAAGTATGCCAAATGGATGGAGTCGAAAAAAGACGAAGATGAGCGATGGTAAAAGAACAGGGCTGGGAGGGTGCAGCGGCTGCTCAGTAGTGAGTCAATCAAGAATCTTAGTCGGGAGGGGGTGGCCGAGATCGCAGGTTGCATCAATGCGATGAATAATCGACTGAACAAGTTCAAGTTTCTGAATCCTCAGAACAACTCCGTCATAAGTATCAGGAAATCGTGGAACCATTTGCTGCACGGCGAAGGGACGGAGGGGATGAGGATTAGCCAATGCAACTCGGAGCTAAAACTCTACTCGTTTGGCACGTCGAGCATCCAAGAGCTTCTCGGTTGGTACTATCCTGAGAAGTGCCCACTCATGAATGGCAATTCTGCCGCGGGAATGCTCTTTTTGGGGTACAAGGCCTAGCGGGCTGCGGAAAAGGCCTGTCTTGAGACGGAATCCCCGGAGAGCATCCCTCAGGGGCCGAAGCCCGGCCTTTGTTTTGTGGCATTTGCGGCACGACTGAAGTCGTGCCCTGATACAAAGCATGTTTTTGAAACGCGCTCTAGTTCAGCGGAGACGAGGGCGAGCCAAGTTTCAGAGCGTGGTTGGATTTGCCGAGAGTGAAGTGGGAAGCCGAAGTCATGCAGGTGCGAGGGCCCAACCGCAACTCCCGAGGCACGTGCATACACGTGCCCCTTCAGGCCGGCAGGTTCACCACCCCGGCGACCAGTTTGTAGTGGAAGCCCTCGAATGGCTCGCTCAGACTCACGATGAAAAAGGTCTTTGAGCTTTTGCCCTTCAGAAAATGCCCGTGCGGATATATGCCGACGGGCAGCAAATTAAGTTGATCGAGCAAGGCGGGATCGGTGACGGCCAGATCGTAGCGGACGCGGCCAACATGACCGGCCCGGAAGATAGCGCGGTTCCTTCGTTTCCCGGCATCGTCGCGAATCCACCACCAGAGGTCTTCAGGGTGAATTAGCTCGAGGGACTTATCCATTGGGGTCCCGGCGATCTTGCGGCCATAAATTCTGTCGGTGCATCCTCCCAGAATCGATGGTCCCTTGTTTACGAATGCTTCGAGAAACTTCGCGTCGCCTGGCTTGTCAAAACGGCGAAGCAGGCTCCAGGGCTTGCCGGTCACATACGCGTCTTCAGGATGGCAATTGGAGCCGCATCTCTCGTCGAACTCAGCCTCAAACAGATCCAGTAACGCCACTTCTTTTCCGTCCGGATAGCTCGCTTCCGTTCTGGTGAGGCAGCCGGGAACCTGTCTGCCGATCAGCCTGACCCACTGCTTCGATACCAAGCTGATTCCGGCTACACAGCGATGCTCATGCTTGTAGGAGTTGGCGAGGCAGACGATGCGGTCGAACCACGGAGAGTCAGGCATGATTTCGGGTTTTGAGTTAGAGATGATGGATTTCTATCCCTTCCCAATGCTGCCGCAGATACTCCAGAACCAGGCGCCGGTGGCAGTGCTCCGCGGTTGGTTCGCTGCATAACAGCACCGTCCTCTTCGCAAAACTCTTCCTATCGATCGTTGACTCGATTTTTCTTTCCCTCATGAGAGAAAGAAACGATTGCTCATACACATCCCAACTTCCTTTGTGCTTTTTGAACGCATCCAGCAGTTGCTGAGTGGGTGCCAGCAATGGTTCATGCTCATAAATCGCGCTGCAAATCTCGCCGAGGAAGTAGGCAAGGTCGGCCTGCTTGGCAAATCCGGCTAACTGGGAAGTGTTATTGAGCCGCACATCGAGAAGGCGTCCGATGCCGTGAGCCTTCAACGTGCCGAAGAACTCGCTGGCGCTTTTTTGGGTAAAACCGATGCTGTAGATTTCCATTTGTCTTCTTCCATCTCTGCAAAAAGTTCAATCTGAACGTCGACCAGCCGCTTCCCCGAGGCAGTGGCAACCGTGGCGTCGGTCTCCACACGGCCATCTCCGCGAATGTGGAGCATGGTGTGACCGCGCTCGGTGAGCACGCGGCCTATGAGCAAGCGCCGATGGCAGTGGGCGGGGTCTTCCTCGCCGCAGACCAGGGCTACACGGAACCGCTCCATGCCGGTTTCCAGGCGCTCGATGGCTGCCTTGAACCGGGCATCGTCGCGGAGCCGACTGTAAAGCACGTGGCCCGACGCATCGTAATAATCCGGATTCGCCGGCCGGCCGCCTAGCTCCGCTCCGAGAAAGAGGTAGCGAATGCCCGCTTGCTCCAGCGAGCGCTGCATAACTTCTTTGTCAAAGTGCGGCGCGTATTTCGAGTAGGGCGAGCTGCGGGTATCCACCACCACCTCGATCTGGTGTTGGCGGACAAGGGCGAGCCAAGTTTCAGAGGCGTGGTTGGAATGGCCGAGGGTAAAGAAGTTGCTCATGCGCGTGCCCTTGGCATGGAGGATAGCACCTTGACGGCGAATGGCGGGGTGTTGCCGGACGCGCAAGGGAGTGTCTGACGAATCGGTTTTTTGAAAAGGTAGCGGTGATCCCAGGAAGGGCCCGGGGCTAAAGCCCTTGAAAATCAGGCATCCATTCAGGGGCCTCGACCCACGTGGTGGGTGCCCCGCCCCTGCTCCCTCCGACAACCGTGTTAGCGATTCTTCAGACACTGCCTACTGGGAATAGGATTCCGGCCGGGCGAAGAGCAGATCTTCGGGAGATCGAGCGGGGAGGGAGAAGTGAGAATCGAGATCGGCTGCCAGAACGGTTGAGACCTCGGGGTGGCCCGGCTGGTAGTGGACACGGATTTGCTGGTTCTTGAGCATCTCCAGCCACTCCCATGCGCGCTCTTTGTCGGGGAAGGGGCGGAAAAAGTCACCGGAATAACGGTTTACCTCGCTGCCATCCTGGACGCTGTAGAAATAATGAAACGTTGCGTTGAATGGCCGCGTGCTGCCAAAGAACTTGACGCCGGTTTTTACGTCGATGGATTGAACCATGCCGTCGGCAATTGGCCAGTGTTGCGCCAAACGGGCGTTTCGGCGCTTGACCCACCGGCGCGCGACCTCGGCCAGCCCGCCTCCGAAAACGCCGAAGACATTATGCAGCGGCCACAGGGAATGAAACGAGGTCCACTTGATCCCCTTCAGCAGCTCGAAGATGTCTGGAGTGGCCAGCAAAGGCATTACCCCGCAAGGAACTACCTCAACGATACAGCAGGCGTTTGCCGGGTTACATGGACGGGGAGAAGTGGGTCAGTTCGGAAAAATCCCGCAGGGGCTAAAGCCCTGTTGATTTTATTGCCTTTGCGGCACGACTGAAGTCGTGCCCTTTCAAAGCAATGAGTCTTTCAGCATGCTCCTGGGGCTTGCCGGGTTACATGGCCGGAACGTTTACCTCAGGCCAGTAGCGGAAGGCA